>JAALOO010000967.1_pt1 | contig 22472 bp, 18 predicted proteins | sample 7257641 | NCBI WGS metagenome assembly JAALOO01 (sample SAMN14085613, study PRJNA598686) | mite metagenome | biome: ENVO:01001000; feature: ENVO:01001002; material: ENVO:01001226; isolation source: single female mite from University of Michigan culture on fish food culture... ...
CATGAAAAAACAAACGAAATATCGAACGAAAATCATCCAAATATAATAGTAAGAGTTCCATTCCTAAAAGGCCTATCCACCTTATTCTCAATGACTGCATTTTGGGTAATTTTGTTTTACTTCGCAGCACCAAGTCTTCCCGGCTGGGCGACTAAAAATTGGCTTCCTACCTTATTTGCAGATAGTTTACAAATCCCAATGGAACACGCGGGTCCGTTATCAACAATCACAATTGCCGCTTCGTCGTTCGTTGGTGTTATTCTAGGCGGAATGGTCAGTGATCGATGGGTCCTAAAAAACGTAAGGGGTCGTGTTTACACCAGTGCAATTGGATTAGCCTTAACAATTCCTTCCCTTGTCTTACTTGGAATGGGAGAAACATTCCTTGCAGTTGTTGGTGCCGCAGTATTATTTGGTATAGGATTCGGCATCTTCGATGCAAACAACATGCCTATTCTTTGTCAATTCGTTCCGTCACGTCTACGCGCTACAGCCTACGGATTCATGAATATGGTTGGAGTATTTGCTGGCGCAGCTATCACCCAAATATTAGGTAAATTGAAAGATGATGGACATTTTGGAGACGGGTTTGCTACGTTAGCACTGGTGGTTCTAGTAGCCCTCCTACTTCAATTAATCACTCTTCGCCCGAAGGTAATAGATTTTGCTGATCAACAGAAATAACATGACACCAAAACACATACTATTTTTTTTCTCCACACTTTTAATCACCTTAACGCTACAGGCTCAAAAGAAAACTAAAGTTGCGAGCATTGGGGACTCCGTTACCGAGGGCTATGGTATTGAACACCGAGAAAAAAACGCCTACCCAGCTGAACTCAACAGATTACTTGGATCAGCGTATGAAGTAAAGAATTTTGGCCATAGCGGAGCCACCTTGTTACGCCATGGCCACCACCCATATCATAAAACAAGGCAATTCACAGAAGCACTAACCTATAATGCAGATATTGCGATTATACACCTGGGATTAAACGACACAGATCCGAGAAATTTTCCGCACTTTCGAGATCAATTCGTAAGCGATTATCTGTGGTTAATCGATACGTTAAGACAAAATAATCCTAATTTAAAAATTTACATATGTAAGATGTCGCCAATATTTACCGGACACCCACGATTTTCTTCGAGTACTTTTGACTGGTATCATCTTATACAAGAATTAATCACTCAAGTCTCCCAGGCAAGAAATACACCGGTAATCGACCTATATTCTTCATTGTTTAATCGACCAGATCTCTTCACTGATTCACCAACTTTACATCCGAATGTGCCTGGGGCGGCACTTATTGCAAAAATTATATATGGACATCTAACGGGTGATTTTGGTGGACTACAAGTCCCCTCCATTTTCGGCCAACATATGGTTGTGCAACGTGACAAACCTCTAAAAATATGGGGTAAAGCAAATGGGGGAACAACCACTACCGTAAACTGGGATGGACATGAGCTTGAAACCAAGGTGGCTCTAAATGGAAGGTGGGAATTAACATTCCCGGCGCCAAAATTAAGTCCAAAACCCAAAACATTAACGATACAAAATGGTAATCAAAAATTCATCTTTAATCAAGTACTTGTTGGGGATGTCTGGCTTGCCGCGGGTCAGTCGAATATGGACTTTCGTTTACACCAAGCTTTTCGTGGCGATAGTTTAGCGAGTACAGCTGAGAAAAATCAAAACATTCGCCTTTTACAATTTGAATCAGCGGCTACTACAGATAATATTGAATGGGATTCACTTACATTACAAAAAGCTAATGCATTAGATTTTTTTGACGGGACTTGGCGTACAAATAGTCAAAAGAATGCACAAAATTTTTCGGCTGTAGCCTATGCTTTTGCAAACGAAATATCTAGTACACAAAATATCCCCGTAGGCATTATTGCTCTGGCTGTCGGTGGATCACCCCAATTAGCCTGGTTACCACGGTTTACTTTAGAATCGAATCCCGCATTTGTACAGTCCCTTCATCTTTGGCGCAAAACCGACTATTTAATGTCTTGGTGTCGTGAACGCGCAAATAAAAACTTAGAATTATCCAATTCTCCATTCCAACAACATCCGTACGCACCATCTTATATTTACGAAGCTGGCATAGCACCGCTTGTACCTTTCTCTCTACGAGGCATCATTTGGTATCAAGGAGAAAGCGATGCCGATAATCTAGAACTCTATAATAAATTATTTCCAGCATTTATCGCCAGCTGGCGCGAAGCATGGGACGACGACCTCCCTTTTTACTATACCCAACTATCAAGTATCAAACGTCCATCATGGCCACGGTTTCGCGATGCACAAAGAACCCTATTAGCTCAAATTCCCAATAGCGGAATGGCAGTTACTAGTGATATTGGAAATGCAAATGATGTGCACCCAAAAGAAAAAATAACAGTAGGAAAAAGACTGGCACAGTGGGCATTATCAAAAGAATATCGCAAAACGAATATTGCAGCAGGTCCGTTATATAAAAATTATAAGATCGAAAAAGGGATTTTGGAGCTCCAATTTGAATACTGCAACAGGTTACAAACAAAAAACAACTCACCTCTCCAAGGTTTTGCATTCCAAACACTCGACAATACATTTGTCGACGCGCGTGCGCAAATTGTCGGCAACCAGATTCATATAGAAATACCTAAGGATTTAAATCCTATAGCCTTTGTGTATGGCTGGGAACCCGTGAGCCAAGGGAATCTAATAAACGCTGCAGGACTACCTGCTAGCACATTTCGAATATTGTTAAATAAATAATAATGAATACGGATAAACTCAATACACTTCGTAATTTTTACAAAAAGCAGCTGTTAGAAGATACAATCCCTTTTTGGTTTCCTCGATCTTACGATCATGACAATGGAGGATATTTATTGATGCGGGATGACGATGGTACATTGATCGACACCGATAAAGCCGTTTGGATTCAAGGTCGTTCATGTTGGTTGCTTGCCACATTATACAATACAGTAGAACCGCGCCAAGAATGGCTTGAAGGCGCTCGCTTAGGTTACGAATTCCTGCGAGATAAATGCTTTGATGCCAATGGAAAAATGTATTTCCACGTCGACCAGACTGGAAATCCTATTCGAATACGACGTTATTTTTTCTCCGAAACTTTTGCGGTTATTGCTTTTGCAGCATATGCTAAAGCTTCCGGAGATCAACAAGCGGCCGAAAAAGCCAGGGAAATATTTGGTACTTGCTTAGAATATGCAACGGGTGAACGACAGATGGTGCCAAAATTCGAGGATACAAGACCCTCTGAAGGTATTGGAATACCAATGATTATGATCAACACTGCCCAACAACTACGCGATACAATCGGAGACGAACGGTGTGACGGGGCTATTTTGGGATGGATTAAAGAAATTGAAGAAAAGTTTGTAAAAGATGACATTCGCTGTGTTATGGAGCAAGTCGCCCCAGATGGAAGTATCATTGATCATATTGACGGCCGAACTCTCAACCCAGGACATGCTATTGAAGGAGCCTGGTTCATTTTACATGAAGCCATGTACAGAAACAATGATGCAAAACTTATCAATTTAGGATGTCGAATGCTAGACTACATGTGGGAACGAGGCTGGGACGAAAAATATGGGGGTATTCTATATTTTAGAGATGTCTACAACAAGCCCGTACAAGAATACTGGCAGGATATGAAATTCTGGTGGCCACAAAATGAAACCATTATTGCTACATTATTGGCATTTCTTGTCACAAAAGATGAAAAATACGCAAAAATGCATGAAAAAATTCACGAGTATGCCTACACACATTTTCATGATAAAGAAAATGGGGAGTGGTTTGGCTACTTACACCGTGATGGCCGCGTGTCACAATCTGCAAAAGGGAACTTATTTAAAGGTCCGTTTCATTTACCTCGTCAAGAATGGTATTGTTGGTCGATTTTAAAAAATGAAATTGGGGAATAATATGCGGATACCTCACATTTCTAACAAACCGTCTCAAAAAGGAATCTGGTGTCGTAATGAATATTTTGCAATATTATATTCACCATGCATTTTCCTTTTGGCTATATTATTGAATATCTCAACTGCTACTGCCCAACAATCATTTATCCCATTACCCATTGACATTACGTGGCAAAATGGGGCTTTGAACATAAGCAGTGGACTACATATTAGAAGGGATAGTCCTGAACTTGAAAATGAGTACCGTGAGGCAGATGCAATTGTCTCTAAACTCAATCTAACTGTAAAAAACTCCATCAACAAAAGTAAAATACCGACTTTAACATTAAGAATCTCAAAAAATAACGAAACATATGCGCAAGCTGAAAGTTATCGTCTTTCGGTTAATAGAGACGGGATCATTATAACCGCAGGTGACAAATCTGGTATATTTTATGGCTTACAAACGTTAAAACAATTCCATATCAAGGATAATAAAATTCCATTTTGTAGAATCAATGATAAGCCAGCCTTTGCATGGCGAGCATTCTTAATTGATGTTGGTCGTAACTATCAACCCGTCGAAATGATCAAAAAACAAATCGACGCAATGGCCACTTATAAACTTAACGTATTACATTTCCATTTTACCGAAGATATTGCTTGGCGCCTTACCAGTAAAACATATCCAAATATTACGGATGCACAAAACATGACCCGTTGGAAAGGAAAGTATTATACTGAGCAAGAATTTAAATCTTTAATTGATTACTGTCGAGAACGCCATATTACTTTTCTTCCCGAAATCGACATGCCCGGACATAGCAAAGCTTTCAATCGCTTTTTTGGCGTAGACATGCAAACAGATTCTGGTATAGTTTATATTAAGAAGTTACTTAAAGAATTTTCAGAGACCTACCCCGATTTACCCTTTCTACATATTGGTGGTGACGAGGTGAAGATCACCAACAAAAACTTTATGCCGGAGATTACCGCTTACGTAGAAAGTTTAGGTTATAAAACAATTGGTTGGGAACCCGGGAGCAATCTGTCGGAACGAACTATACGACAATTATGGATGGGTGGCCCAACGCTCATTAAACAAGAAGGCCATCTGCAATACATCGACTCCAAACACCTATACATCAACCATATGGACCCTTTAGAGGCGGTTACAACACTATTCTATCGCAGGATAGGGGGACAAGATAATGGTCACGCTAATCTTTTGGGAGGTACATTATGCTCGTGGCCTGATCGAGCGATCTTGAAAGCAGAAGATATGTTCTACCAAAATGCAATCTACCCTTCCATACTTACTTTCGCCGAACGGATATGGCGAGGAGGTGGTGAGTTTAATTGGATTTGTAACATTATGCCAACAAATACAGCCGGATATCAAGAATTTAAAGAATTTGAAACTCGCTTACTTGTTCATAAAGAAAAATATTTCAAAAATGAACCATTCCCTTATACAAAACAAACTGACCTTTCATGGGATCTTGTCGGTCCCTTTTATAATGATGGGGACCTGGAAAAGGTTTTCTCAATTGAAGGAAAAACTGATTTAACCGAATTCCCTAGTTACAAAAAGATAAATGGAGGAACAGTAATTCTAAGGCATTGGTGGAATGATATTATCAAGGGCGCGATTGATAACCCACAAGAAAACACAACATGGTATGCTTATACGAAAATATGGAGCGAAACTGAGCAGGAAAAACCCTTCTGGATTGGTTTTGATAACTTGTCACGATCTTACGCGAGTGATTCTCCTGCACTTGGCAGTTGGGACACCAAAAAAAGTGCCGTTTGGGTGAACAACAAACCTATCGATCCTCCGATCTGGGAACAAGCAGCGACGATAGGTGATCTCGAAATCCCACTTATTGATGAAGGATATTCTTTTAGAGTACCTAAACAAATTAAATTAAAAAAGGGATGGAACAGGGTCCTTATAAAACTTCCAATAGGACAATTTCAAGGTAGAACTTGGGATAATCCGATAAAATGGATGTTCACTTTTATTCCTTGCAATTAAACAATAAAAATATGAAGAAAACATTCTATCTAACAATTGTATCCTTACTAGCTATTTTTACAATCAAAGCGCAGGAGGTTACAGTATTCGAATCCGGAAAAGATGGTTATTCAAGCTTCCGTATTCCCGCAATTATTAAAAATATAAACGGTGATTTAATCGCTTTTTCTGAAGGGCGGGTCGATCATGCAGGAGACTATGGAAACGTCGATATAGTCTACAAAATTAGTCAAAACCACGGAAAAACTTGGGGGGAAATCCAGATAGCCGCCGATTATAATAAACTCCAAGCTGGCAACGCAGCTCCTGTAGTAGATGAGTTTGATCCTACATATCCGAACGGCAGGATATTTTTGTTTTACAATACGGGAAACAATCACGAATATGAAGTAAGAAAAGGAAATGGACTTCGTGAGGTGTGGTACATTACCTCTATTGACGGAGCCAAAACTTGGTCCACACCCGTGAACCTTACAACGCAAGTGCATTATCCAAAACAACCGACAGTGAATACAGCATATAATTTTGATCAAGATTGGCGAGCTTACGCGAACACCCCCGGTCATGGTTTACAATTTAAAACGGGAAAATATAAAGGTAGATTATATATCCCGGCGAACCACTCCGAAGGCACACCTAAAGAAGCCGGAAAAGATTATTTCGCAAACGCCTACTATTCGGATGATCATGGAAGGACATTTAAGCTTGCAGAAACAATTCCTTTTGAGGGGGGAAACGAAACAATGGCTGCCCAGATTTCTGACACCAATCTATACATGAACACGCGAAATCAGCAAGGTAATGTTAAAAACAGAATTGTAAGCTACTCAAGTGATGGCGGAGTAACCTGGGATACTACATTTTATGATAAAAATCTCCCCGATCCGGTAAATCAAGGTAGCACGCTTTCTTGGAAAAAAGGTAGAAAATTTATTCTGGCAGTTTGTAATGCTGCCGATACAAAAGAGAGAGACAATTTAACCTTACGCCTTTCGAAAGATAGAGGTAAGTCATGGTATTTTAATCAAATTATTGCTAAAGCCCCCGAAGGTTATAAAGGTTCGTATTCTGCCTACTCAGACATTGTACTGCTTGATAAAAAAACAATAGGTGCATTATACGAGAAAGATAACTATAAAAAGATCGTTTTCTCCCCAGTAAAAATTAAATAATCGACGTTTAGTAATAAAAACAATCGGTAATTATTCCAGCTCCTTCCCTTCAGATTGTAATCTGAAGGGAAAAGTAAACTCTGGTCTATGATCTACGATTCGATGTGTAGCCGACCGCTTTGTTAAAACTTAACGAAGACCCACTAAGGAAATGAGTTTTAAGGATAAAAAGGATTTACATAAAAGAGCAATCGCAATACTTGCAAAAAAACGGCCGTAACAATATCAAGGAGTAGGATTCTCTGACAAGACTACGCGGCAGGCCAGAATCTTGAACACAAACACCGAACTATAAATGATCGGACACTAATAGCTTGGATCACAGATTCCTATTTTCTTAAAAAAAGGAGACTCCCATTATCTGGTGTCTCCTTAAGTAGCGGGGAGCAGGATCGAACTGCCGACCTCAGGGTTATGAATCCTGCGCTCTAACCATCTGAGCTACCCCGCCGTTTTGGGTGATGCAAATATAGTAAATACCACCGATATGCAAAGTAAAAAATATAAAAACACATGTATTTTCGTTGCTTATATACGGAAAAGACTCATTTTTAAATCAATAATTTTCTTCCACTGTCAAATTTTATTACTCCCATACTGGTACTGAATACATTTTTGCTAAATCACAGGTCCATCTCCTAAAATAATTGCTATTACATTAATATCAAAAGTGATTTAAAATACCAATAACTGACCAGTATTCTGTTTAACCTGCCTATTTAAAGGGCTACTTCGCGATCCAATATTTTTATTATTGTTTTAATTTTGAATTCCAAAATAAAATTGTATTATTACAAATAGCACGACACGTCGTTGTTATTTTAATTATAGTAGCCAAAACAAACTGTATGGAACAAAAAATTGAAATTCATTTAGAATATATCATAAATTCTTCGCCGCGAATTTTATTTCCATTTATTCAAGAACCAAATGCTTTATCGCAGTGGTTTGCTGACGATGTGAATTTCAAAGATGGCATCTACGAATTCATTTGGGACGATGAAACTAACTTAGCCCGATTAGCCTCTATTAAGGAAAATAAATCTGTGCGTTTTAAATGGATTGAAGATGAGCCTTATTATTTTGAAATCGAAATTATTCAAGACGAACTAACTAATGACGTTGCCTTGGCAATCACAGACTTTGTAAAACAAGATAACTTAGAAGATCGTAAGCAAATTTGGAACAATTCAATAGGATATTTACAAAGTGTGATCGGTGCTTAAGATTCAGAATATAGAAGATTTTTGCTCTTTTTAACATTCTAAAGCAGTTGAATGTTAATACTGGAGAAAATACTAGTAGAGAAAAGTCGTATCTTTGTCGCAGGTATTTTGTAATAATATCTATTGCACATGAAGAAGATACATTTACTAATTTTACAAGCATTTATAAGACCATTCCTGGTATGTTTTTGTATCGTGATGTTCGTTCTTTTAATGCTTTTTTTGTTTAAATATATAGACGATCTAATTGGTAAGGGCTTTGAGTGGTATGTGCTTTTAGAATTGATCGCATATCAATGTGCTGTACAATTATCGATGGCATTACCCCTCTCGATGCTTCTTTCCTCGATCATGACCTTTGGCAATCTCGGTGAAAGTTACGAGCTCGTAGCCATTAAAGCCGCCGGATATTCTCTCCGTAAAGCGATGACACCCCTTATTCTTTTGGTTACCTTATTTGCAGGAGGCTCTTTTCTGTTTTCAGACTATATACTACCTGTGGTAAATCTAAAGATGGGTTCGTTGCTATGGGATGTACGTAACAAAAAGGCTGATTTTCTAATTAAACCCGGAATTTTCAACAATACAATCCCTGGATATTCCATTCGCGCTAAAAGTAAAAGTGATAATGGAACTATATTAAAAGATCTGATGATCTACGATCATACTACGGGAAACACGGCGAGTAATGTGCTTCTGGCAAAAGAAGGATTTATGCAAAATTCAGCTGATAACAACTACATGATCCTTCGTTTAAAAGATGGCGTACGATACCAGGAGTCTAGATCGCAAAATGCGAAACGATATGATCCTCGTCAACAGTTCACACGATTCCGGTTTAAGGAAACAGAGCAGAAATTTGACATGGGTGCATTTCAGATGAAAAGAACCGATGAAAGTCTCTTCAAATCACACCATTCCATGCTAAACCTAAAACAGCTAAAGCTATACACCGATTCTAATCAAATTCAATTAGACAGTGTCTCCCGAATGGTATTTCAGGAAACTAAAAATTATATAAACTATCTCTCGCCGTACCATCACGATGCAAAGATTAAATCTGTTGAAGTTCCTGCGTTCAATAATTTCTTAACCGACTATATACCGGCAGATAATAGACGCAATGTCATTAGCAATACCTTAAGTCAAATTCAGCAATTAAACAACGTGTTCGAGATGAAAGAGGCGGAATACAAATTATACGCCGAAAAAGATATACGATACAATATTGAATTTCATCGCAAATTCACCTTGGCTGTTTCCTGCTTATTGCTTTTCGCTATTGGAGCACCCTTAGGAGCAATTATCCGTAAGGGAGGTTTGGGTTTACCAGTAGTCGTCGCAATAATATTCTTCTTAATTTATCATATTATTTCTACAGTATCCGAAAAGGCATCCCGGGACGGGAGCTTAGAACCCATTCTTGGCATGTGGATGGCAATTATCGTCCTAACTCCTTTAGCAGCCTTCTTAACCTATAAAGCAACTACGGATTCATCCTTATTTGATCTCGATCAATACAAATTGAAGGTTGAGGCGATGTGGAAATGGCTAATTTCTAAATTCACTAAAAAAACACCAGTGCATTAAGGAATATTTTTGACAAGTCTATTATACAAATACTTGGAAAGTACGCTACCTTTGCATCGAAAGACTAACACAACATGAGTATAAAATTAAATACTATCGAAGAAGCGATAAAAGACATCCAAGCAGGAAAAGTCATTATTGTGGTCGATGATGAAGATCGAGAAAACGAGGGCGACTTTGTTACAGCAGCGAGAAATGCGACACCTGAAATAATTAATTTCATGGCAACACATGGTCGCGGATTAGTGTGTGCTCCGCTAACCCAAGAACGTTGTGAAGAACTTCATCTAGACTTAATGGTGGGTCAAAATACAGCTGTATATGAAACAAATTTCACTGTTTCGGTCGATCTTCAAGGATACGGATGTACAACCGGTATTTCCGCATCAGATAGGTCAAAAACTATTAAGGCATTAATTGATCCTAATATTGATCCAGAAGAATTAGGTCGGCCAGGACATATCTTTCCATTGATCGCAAAAGACGGTGGTGTTTTACGTCGAACAGGCCACACCGAAGCCACAGTTGATTTAGCGCGCTTAGCAGGATTCGAGCCAGCGGGTGTTCTTGTTGAAATACTTAAAGACGATGGCGAAATGGCAAGGCTTCCTGATCTGATGGAAGTTGCGAAGCGTTTTGATCTAAAAATTATTAGTATCGAAGATCTAATTGAATATCGGTTAAAACACGACTCGCTAATTCACGAGGAAGAAACCGTAGCAATGCCTACGCAGTGGGGCGATTTTAAGTTAAAAGCTTTTACGCAGAAAAACACGGGAGAACAGCATCTAGCATTGTATAAGGGAGAGTGGAATGAAGATGAGCCCATTCTAGTTCGCGTACACAGTTCTTGCATCACAGGAGACATTTTTGGATCATGTCGTTGTGATTGCGGGCCGCAACTTCATAAAGCTATGGAAATGATTGAGAAGGAAGGAAAAGGAGTAGTTGTTTATATGAACCAAGAAGGACGAGGCATAGGCTTAATCAACAAATTACGCGCATACAAACTACAAGAAAATGGTGTCGATACCGTAGATGCAAATATCCAATTGGGATTTCAGGCTGATCTTCGCGACTATGGTGTGGGCGCACAAATCCTTCGACATTTAGGTGTGACAAAAATGCGTTTAATGTCTAATAACCCGACCAAACGGGCAGGACTAGTTGGTTACGGGTTAGCAATCGTGGAAAATGTTCCTATCGAAATTACTCCCAATCAATATAACGAGGAGTATTTAAAGACCAAACGCGACAAAATGGGTCATTTAATTCTAAAGAATTTATAACCTATATAAAAATAAAGCTCTTTTAGCGTCATTCATTTACAAAACGAATGACGCTTTTTTAACACTAAACGAACAATTATTAGAAGTTCAGAGTCCGCATGGAACGACAGTTCATTTCAAATGTGACAGTAGAGAATTATTACCTCGTGTTGTTGAAGTAATGCCCGATGCTGTGATTCCTTTTAACTTTCAGAGATTATCTCCAAAATCTGTTGGGGATTTATCGTTCATAAATCTTTATTTTTAAAAAACAAAAAAAAGATTGTGGGGTTGCTAATAACAGAAGCCTGAGAATGACTAGGTTCTTACCTGTATATTAATTCTACAACACGCACTCTTGTCCAAAGTATGATTATTATGAATAACAAACTATATCTTGAAAACTGTGCCTATATAAACGGAGAGTTCATTAAACGAAAAACAACGTTTACGGTCATTAATCCAGCAACGCTAAAACCTTTAGGATCCATAGCTGACCTAACTGTGGCGGATTGTAGAAAAGCGATAAAATCGGCAGATAAAGCTTGGCAAAAATGGCGAAATACACCGGTTGGCGAACGTTCAAATTATGTTCGTAGAATATTCGAATTAATTAATCAACACGCGCAAGAATTTGCAGAAATTATGACTTTAGAGTGTGGAAAACCTATCCAGGAGTCATACACAGAAGTAGAATATGCGAACTCCTTCATGGAATGGTTTGCCGAAGAAGGAAAACGAACCTATGGAGAGACTATCCCTTCCCTTAAGCAAGGAACACGTTTAACAACAATAAAACAGTCTGTTGGGGTAGTCGCCGCCATTACCCCATGGAATTTCCCTTTGGCAATGATCACACGTAAAGTCGCGCCTGCACTGGTGGCTGGTTGTACTGTTGTTCTAAAGCCGGCCTCGCAAACTCCTTTCTCTGCTTTAGCATTAGCGAAAATAACGCAATTAGCGAAACTACCTGCTGGTGTGTTAAATATTATCACCTCCAAAGATAGCAAAGGTGTCGGTAAGGAACTTGCGACCAACCCTCTGGTACGTAAAATATCATTTACAGGATCGACCTCTGTCGGAAGTACTTTGATGAATCAAGCCTCGGGAACAATAAAACGAGTGTCAATGGAGCTAGGTGGAAATGCACCATTTATAGTTTTTGATGATGCAGACGTTGACAAAGCTGTGCAAGGAGCAATAGCTGGAAAATTTAGAAATGCGGGACAAACATGTGTCGCCGTTAATAGGTTCTATGTACAAAAAGGCATATATAAAGAATTTGCAGAAAAGCTTACCGTTGAGGTAAAAAAGCTTAAAGTTGGAAATGGAATTAATAAAACCACGCAGGTCGGTCCACTTATTAATCAAGCTGGGATAGACAAAGTGGAAGAGCATATCGAAGACGCGTTAAACCGAGGAGCGAAAATACTAACTGGGGGAAAAATTATAAAGGATTTGTTCTACCAGCCAACGGTTATAACAAACTTACCAACTGATGCCCTTATTGCGCAGGAAGAAACGTTTGGCCCAATTTGTGCCTTGTTTTCATTTGAAACTGAAGAAGAAGCAATTAAGTTAGCGAATAACACACCATTTGGTCTTGCTGCCTATATATACTCCAATAATATATTTCGATGTCAGCGTGTAAGCGAACAGATAGAATCGGGTATGATTGGTGTTAACACAGGAATGGTTTCAAATGCGTCGGCCCCATTTGGTGGCGTAAAACAATCTGGCTTAGGGAGAGAAGGTTCTAGATATGGTATCGATGAATATCTTGAAGTAAAGTACATCTGCTATGGCGAATGATACATGCCGTACTTACCATAAATGGTAACGAATACCCATCATAACATAGTTCGGATCTATTTCATCCCAATTTGTATTATATTTTAATTTATACCCCGTGTACACGGACAAGTTTACAGAAGGAAAAAAGTAGCCAAAACCAGTCTGTCCATTAATAACGGTAAAATTATCTTTAGATTCCGGAACGGTAACCGTACCATTATTATCGGCCTCGTTGTATCTATAAAAATCCTGACTGAGTCCTGCTCCTAAAAAGACTTGCCAGTTTGTCTTCCTACGATCCAAAATAGATAAGATATAGTCCGCACCCACAGCGACAAAACCATTTCTACCATATACTTGCCCTTGCAGGCCAGAATTTCTTGTAAAATCATATTTGGCTTGAATCCCGAAAGCCCCATTATAGGAGGGTTCCTCCAATTGTAGATCGCCATAAAAGCCCAAAGCAAATGAAGTCTCTTGTCCGTAGCTTGCACGAGCTATGGTGATTAGTACAAATAATATCAGTATATTTTTCATTTATATTTAATTAATCTACTTTCTGTCCTTTGGATTTGCGATACCGTTTATATAACTTCATTAAGATCATTAGAAAGAGAGCGAGACCAACCAACCCGATTACGCCAAATACCCAGTCCACTGCAGATCTAAAGATAACCAAAAATACAACTGCAAATAGTATTATCGTCGACACCTCATTCCATAATCGCAGCTGAGAAGATGTCCATTTAGATTCAAGTTTGGCTAACAGATGCATTAAATGCTGCGTTTTAAAATGGTAAGCCACAAGACAACCGACAAATGTTAATTTAATGTGCATCCACGGCTGATCTAAAAACCCCGGAGACAAATACAACAACATCGCCCCCGAAGCAATTGTGATATACATGGCGGGAGTCGTAATAACCCACCATAAACGACGTTCCATTACTATAAACTGCTGATGTAAAATAGAGAACTCCTCGCCCGTTTTCTGCCTGGCTTCTGTATGATAAACGAATAAACGAGGCATGTAAAAAAGCCCTGCCATCCAACAGACCATAAAGATTATATGTAATGACTTTGCGTATAAATACAACATCGAATTTTAATAACAAGGGGGATAATAGTATCCTATCCCGCCTTCGTAATTAATAACTAAATTCCTTCACCACACTTATAGCGTATTTCACATTATCAAATGGGATGTCCGGCATAATCCCGTGACCAAGATTAAATATAAATCCATTCTCGCCACGCATGCGTTCAAAAAGATCAACTATCTTTTTCTTTATGACTGCTTTGTCCGCATATAAAACAAATGGATCGAGGTTTCCTTGAACAGCAATTCCCTGCGGCAACACTTGCTTGATATTCTTCAAATCAGCATTCCAATCAATAGAAATCACATCAGGTTTTGCCTCTGCCATAATCGGAGCAAAAACAGAGGAGCCCTTACAGAATGAAATAACCGGAACTGAGCGATTGATATTGGCTAAAATGTACGCATTATATTTATGGGCAAATTCGCTATAATCGTTCCACGATAAAGCAAGTGCCCAACTGTCAAAAAGCTGAACCGCATTCACCCCTGCATCAATTTGCATATTTAAATACTGAATAGTCACATCTGCAATTTTCTGTAAGATACGATGTGCTAATTCAGGTTCATTATTAAGCATTAGTTTAGTTCTCTTAAAGTCTTTAGATGATCCTCCCTCGACTAAATAGCTTAAGATAGTGAACGGAGCGCCTGCAAAACCTATTAAAGGAAGCTTACCATCCAATCTTTGCTGTACAACTTTTATCGCTTGGGCAACGTAGTTTAATTTATCGAGACAATCAATAGAAAGATTATCAACATCCGCTTTTGAACGAACAGGATTGCTAAACCTAGGACCTACACCTTGTTCAAAAGAAAGGTTCCCACCCATCGCCTCCGCAGTAACCAAAATATCAGAAAATAAGATAGCAGCGTCAATGCCTAGCAAGTCTACAGGAAGCATGGTAACATCGGCAGCGATCTCAGGCGTTTTACACATTTCCAAGAAACTATATTTGTTCTTAATTTCCCAATATTCAGGCATAAAACGGCCAGCCTGACGCATCATCCATACAGGAGGTCTTTCGGTTTGCTGCGATCGCGCAGCTCTGATCAATAAATCGTTCTCTAAAATCTGATTCACTTAATTACTTTATTTAATTCTACTTCTATTTTCTCTATAATGCTTAGCTGACGTACCGTTAATTTTAACTGTTTCGCCAAATCCAAATAGGGCTGCACTCGATCATAATTTCGCTTTCGTAAACTGATATTTGCCAAATTAATCAATACAAAACCTTTCTCCGTCTCTCGTTTCCAAGGTAGTCTGGAAGCCAATTGAAAATGGTATTCAGCCTCATCGACTTTTTCTTCCTTTAACGCGATATTACCCATCATGAACTCATAATAATTGCGGCGTCCTTTTCGTAATTGATCCGGATTTTTAATTTCCGTTAACAGTACTTTTGTCTTAGCGTAGTCTTGTTTGTGAAAAGCCTGTGTAGCTAAGAACACCGTCCCGTCGCGAAAATGTGTCCATACGATATAACCAATACCTCCAAGTATATATATAGCAATATTATAATGCCCTGCGTACAGTGCATAAAGAAAAAATGCAGTCGCTATAGCAATGACAATCGCTCTTGATTTTGTATTCATGTAGTCGCTTATGCTGACGGGGTGTCTGTGAATTTGTAACCGACCCCACGTATCGAATGGAAATATACGGGATGCTTTTGATCAGGTTCGAAATATTTACGAAACGTCAAAATAAAATTGTCGATGGTGCGTGTCGATGGGTAAACATCGTAATTCCAAACAGTTTCCAGAATCTGTTCTCGCGAAACAGCCTCATTCTTCCTCTCAATTAATAACTTAAGAAGCATAGTTTCCTTTTTGGTTAAAGAGGTGATTGTTCCATCGTTTTGATGCAATTCAAAAGAATTAAAATAAATTGTTTTATCCCCGATAGTATACGAATTAAATTCTTTAAGATCGTCGGATTTAAGTCCACGACGAATCAAATTTCCAACCCGTAAAATAAGTTCCTCCAGATTAAAAGGTTTAACTAGATAATCATCCGCCCCCTTCTTCAATCCCGTAATACGATCTTCACTACTATTTTTTGCCGTTAAAAACATAATAGGAACTTCCGTATTTTGTAAACGAATCGTTTCGGCAACCTGAAAGCCATCAATTTCCGGAATCATCACATCCAAAACCACTAGATTAAAGCGCTCTTCTTTAAACCTCTTAAGAGCCATCTTACCATCAGTCGCAGTGGTCACACGATAACCTTCCAGTTCAAGATTTAATTTAATAGCTTCCAACAAATGCTCTTCATCTTCCACTAATAATATTCTTTGTTTAGTTTGCATAGTTTTCAAAAGTTACTTCAAAAATACTCCCTGAAGGAGTGTTATCTTTAATCTTAATTGTTGCATTATGTTTTTGCAACACGGTTTTCACAATATATAACCCTAATCCAGTACCTTTAGTTTTACGAGTAGACTCATTTCCCACCCGATAAAATTTGTTAAAAATTAGTTTTTTTTCATCATCAGATATACCTGATCCATGATCTGATACAGTAAACAGCAATTTACCTTCGTCTTGTCGTTTCAGCACTACATTAACTTTCGCACATGGTGGAGAATATTTAATCGCATTCTCCACTAAATTATTCACAACATTAGTGATGGCAAACTTATCCGCATGAATAATAACTTGGGTATCGACATCTGGTTCAATAACTTGTGTACTGCAAAAATTCTTCTGTAAACGACCTACTACATCATTCACCACTTCTGAGAAGTTAAAATCTTCCTTAGGAAGATTAAAACGATTATTCTCTAATTTAGTAGTTAAAAGGACGTTTTCCACTAGATAATCTAACCTTTCAATATCTTTTAGCGAATTGGAAAGAAACATCTGTTGTTGCTCTCTGTCTAAATCGCGCTTCATGATAGTCTGAATATACAATTTAACAGATGCCAATGGTGATTTAAGTTCATGTGTAACAGAGAGCAAAAAATTTTGCTGTTGTTGTTGCTGTTTATGTTCCCTCGTAAAAAGCTTTTTCAAACGTAATGCTCCCCATATAAATATAAGAAGGAAAAAAACTCCTTCACCTATAATCATACCTTTACGTTCCGGTTCATAATTAACGAGTAAATATCCCCACCAAAACAATTGCATCACTGCATAGAAAACCAAGAAATAAAATAATACAAGTGCTCTCTTCATCCCAAGAATTATCAATATACACAAAAATAACTATTTGTACAGCTCAAAGGAAATACTGCAACAATTTTGACACTAATACGAAGAATCATTTTCTATATTTGCATATGTTTTCAGCGAAGAAAGATATTTTTTTTGACCTAGATCACACCATTTGGGACTTCGATCTAAATGCACGTGAAACACTTCATGAACTCTATGGAAAATATAAATTCAACGATTTGACAGGAGATTTAAACTCAAACAAATTTATTGAAACTTATACTGTAAACAATCACAGGCTTTGGCATTTGTATCACCATGGAAAAATCGACAAACAAACATTACGAAAAGCTAGATTTGAGGATACCTTTCGAGAATTAGGCATCGATCCTAAGATATTTCCTTGGGAATTTGATGAAGATTACCTTGCTATTTGTCCGACCAAAAAAAATCTTTTTCCTCATGCACATGAGACTCTATCCTATTTAAAATCGAAATATAATCTGCATCTGATATCAAATGGTTTCCAAGATGCTTGCGAAATTAAGCTCACTAATAGTAACCTACGATCTTACTTTAAGACCATTGTCATTTCTGAAGTCGTAGGAGTCAATAAACCAAATCCAGAAATTTTTCAATTTGCAATAAACAATGGGAAAACGAGCATTGAAAATGCTGTTATGATTGGCGACAACTTAGATGCAGATATTCGAGGAGCACAAACCATAGGGATTGACGCGATTTTTTTTAATGCGGTCGGTGCGCAGAAGCCGCAAGATGTAAAATATATGATCACAGATTTGAAGGACCTTCAATCGATATTTTAAAATCTGAAAAAGAAACGACCCGCTATTTAATTAACGAGTCGTTTCCTTATTGGAGTAACGCAGTTCCTAAAGGACTTTTACCGTTACATTTTTTAACCATACATCATTCCCATGATCTTGAAACCCAATTACTCCAGCTTTTGATTTCCCTCCAACTTCAGTTAATAGCTTAAACGCTAAAGGCCATTTAGTTTCACTAAACTTACTGGATTGGATTAACTCTGTCCATTCGGGCGTCCAAAATTCGTATTCAACAACCTTTTGATCATTTTGGTAGTGTGTAACCTTTCCTTTATTTACGACGATTTTCGCTTTGTTCCATTGACCTGCAGGATTACCGTTTTGTGGTTTAGCGGGGATCATATCATAAAGCGATCCTGATTTACGATTTCCATCAACCCCCATTTTTGCATCTGGATGATTTTCATTATCAAGCAATTGGTATTCTGGACTCGATATATAGATCGGTTGATCTTTAACCTCTTTTGCGAGAAAAAATACACCAGAATTTCCACCTTCAGAAATTTTCCACTCAAACTCTAATTCGAAATTTTTAAAATCGTGTGCGAAAATAAGATCACCACCATCTGCATCGGGTTTATCCGCGGAGAATTTTAGCGTTTCACCTTCAATACCCCACTTAGCTGGTACATTGGCTTTATTATACCCTCTCCATCCCTCTAATGAGCTACCATCAAATAAGACATACGCGCCATCAGCATTCTTTTTAAACGACTTAACGCTCACTTTAGGAAGCTCGCTTATTTCATACTCAGGAGTCGCCGTTGAGGTGCTACTGACCTTTTGTGTATTACAAGAAGTAATTGTAAATACCAATGCAGCACCAATGATGCTCATAAATTTTTTTTCCATTGTTTTGAACTTAGTTTAGTTGTGAGTTAAAGGTAGTAAATTAAACTAATTTTTAAAAACCACCTCCCATATCTTCGTCTGATCCTTGATCAGAATTAGATCGTTTTTTGTTAAGATCCTGAAAACCAAATCTATAAGAGAAGGACAATGTAAACATACGCTTCATCCAGCGGTGTTCAAAAGTGGACCTAATCTGCGGAGTTTGTGTGGTAGCCCCAAATCTTCTGGTGTCAAAAAGATCACGAACATTTAACGATAAATTAGCTCGCTTGTTCATAAATTCTTTTTTCACGGCCACATCAACACCTGTCATAGATTTCATTTTCCCTTGTGCCATAACGCGAGGTGCACTATAATCTCCACGTAATTGCATTGACCACGATTTCGGGAATCGCAAGTTTGTATTCACATTTGTATTCCAGTTAACGCCTTCTTGCTCTTGGATATCAAATTCAGGATTTCCTTCATACTTGTTGTAGAACAAATTTCCGTTCCAGGTTACATCCCACCAACTTTTCAAATTCACTTTAGTGATCAACTCAAGACCTGCTACGTTAGAATTTGTTAAATTTTCCCATTTACTATATGTTACACTGCGGTCATCCACAAAATAGATATAAGGCTGCATAACATCGTTCATACGTCGATAATAGACAGTGGAAATAAAATTCCACTTATTATAGTTCTTTGCAAAGCTCGCCTCTAGGGAGTGAATATCTTCAGGCAATAAGTCTGGATTACCCTGACGGCGATTCATTTCATCCGATACATCTGGAAAAGGATTAACCTGCCAACCTCGTGGTCGTTGCACACGACGAGTATAGCTCAATTGCACTTTATCCCCATCCTTACCAACATCATAGGTTAAAAATATACTGGGGTAAAGCCGAAAATAGTCTTGCCCTCCATCCGTTGCCAGTTCATTGGAAGGTAAGGAAGGATCTTTTGCATAGTATGTTGTAGTTAGATCCGTTTGTTCCGCACGTAACCCAAGTTGATAGCCAATTTTACTCGACAACCGATTTTGATAATTTACATAGAGTGCATGTACAGTGTTAGTCATATCAAAATCATTGCTAATCGAATAATCTGGATAATATAGATCATCCATTGTGTTTAGCGTATCTGAGAACTGCGTATCGAACGATTTTCTTATAACGGTACGATAGCCCGCTTCAAATTTATGATCATCAGAAAAAGGTAGAATATAATCTAACTGCATGTTAATTAATGTACCATCTTCACTTGTGTTATTAATCCGTCCACTTGTTGGTACATCGGCAGAATAATCTTGAGTAAAATCATTTATACCATCTTCGGTATCTTTACCATAACTGAAATTACCGGTCAGTTCGTGCCCTACTTTTTGAAATTTCCGTGTAAAATCTAAATTTAGATCATACCCCAAATCACTTTCTTCTTGTCGATTTATTCGCTTACTTGTTCCAGAAAGTTCCGGGTGATCAAAATAGGAATAGAATAGATCCTCTCCTCGATCGTTATCTCTAATGCTTATGTCACCAGAAACACCAATGGTCGTCTTATCATCAATAAAGTAATCAGCTCCCAATTTCACGGTGTTATTTATCCCTTTTCTAAAACTTTCCTCTGTGTTATTAATTTGGCTATTATTATTTAAATAAAGGTTTTCTCTTAACCCTGATCCAACGCTATGTCGACGGTTGAAATTATAACTTCCAAAATAATTAAACTTTCGGTCACGATAATTTAAAGTGACGCCTGCCATGTAGTTATTATAAGATCCACCCGAGAGTGTAACGTTTCCGTTTAAACCCGTACGGATATTTTTCTTCAGAATAATGTTAATAATTCCGGATTGACCTTCGGCATCATATTTAGAAGAAGGATTCGTGATTATCTCAACCTTGTCAATTGTATTTGCAGGCAGAGATTGAAGAAGCGAGTTCACATCACTTCCCGCCATTGCAGATTCTTTACCATCAATCAAAATTTTCACATTTGATGAGCCCCGCAGATTGACTGAACCATCCATATCAACTTGAATTGTTGGCACATTTTGCAAAAGATCAGTAGCTGACCCACCTGCACTAACCAAGCTTTGAGAAGCGTCAAATATTTTTTTGTCGATTCCGAGTTTCATCTCTGGAGCACGACCTTCTACCATCACTTCTTGTATAACCTTTCCATCCGCCGTCAATTTGATGGTACCTAAATTAATACTACCAGCATCATTAACTTGAATACTTTCACGAATAATGTCCTGCATCCCAACGTATGAAATACGTAAAGCATAGCTACCAACTTCAACGTTAGAAAACACAAATTTCCCCTGAACGTCACTTTGTGCGCCAAGAACATAAGTTTTATCAGATTGTTTTAGTAAGGAAGCACTGGCACCAATAACAGGCTCATTGGTCAATGCGTCGACAACAACAGCGTTGATCGTGCTTTTTTGTGCTAGAAGAATTAAAGGAGAAAAAAAACAGACGACAAATACTCTTAAATTAATAGTTGAAAGCATGTAAAAATTTATAAATGTTTCACAAAACAAACAAAATTAAATAGGTTTAGCAGCATCGTAACTGCATTATTACTTATCAGATACTATTCAGTTGATACCGTCAGTCCCTCTGATTTAAGTATTTTACGATAAACTTCAACCTCAGTGTAGGTACCTTCAAGTACAATGCATTTGCCTTTGTTGTGCACTTCCCAAGCAATACGCTCAGCTTCAGTCTCCGAATATTGAAGATGATGAATTAAACAGCGAATAACATGTTCAAACGTATTGGTTTCATCATTCCACAAAATTAAACGATGGGAATCACGTGCAACCGCTAAAATTTCCGCTAGCGTGAAGGTTTCTGTTTCAGTTTCTACACTCATTTAACAAAAATAGTCAATTTTTGAATTTAAGAAAATCATAAATAGATTCATTTTATACTGTACGCTCCTCCCCAATCCTTCTCAACAATGTAAACGCGTAGGACTTATCTGACATTATGATAAATACTCTAAAAAAGCATAATGAAAATTTCAAATGAAAAGGATTTCACTTATCCAGAAAAAAACATAAAAGGCCTGTGAAATCTGCCCCATAAGTATGCGCTGCAACACGAAATTGCAAGCTGCGTATCTAGATCCTTTGTGTTACCACACAAAATTCACAATATTTGTAATATATTGCGTGTTATTAGTTCGAATTATAGCGCTTCTACCGATCAGTATTCGCGAGCTTGCAAGCTGCGTTATGAGATCATTTTATTATAAACAAAAGGTAAAAATGATCATTTAAGATCAAAAAACAAATTAAATTACAGTTTATGTTTAACTCAAGGATAGCAGGAATAGGACATTATGTTCCCAAAAACGTATACTCAAACAATGATCTCACCAAATTTATGGATACTTCTGACGAATGGATTACCGAGCGTACCGGGATTAAAGAGCGTCGCTATGCGGATCGATTAACAGAAACTACCACTACCATGGCAGTCCAAGC
>JAALOO010000968.1_pt1 | contig 22471 bp, 18 predicted proteins | sample 7257641 | NCBI WGS metagenome assembly JAALOO01 (sample SAMN14085613, study PRJNA598686) | mite metagenome | biome: ENVO:01001000; feature: ENVO:01001002; material: ENVO:01001226; isolation source: single female mite from University of Michigan culture on fish food culture... ...
TCTCTCTCTCTCTCTCTCTCTCTCTCTCTCTCTCTCTCTCTCTCTCTCTCTCTGTATAAGGCCGGTCAGGCAAACAAACAGTGGCAATCAAGGAAATACGCCAGTCCAAACAGACAAACAGACAATGCTAAGAAGAAGATGGAGAAGTGAGGGCCACCAAATGATAAGCTTTTGATGAGAGGGAACGAAAAAGATGAAAACGGTCCAGTGTGTGCAGCTTAAAAAAGCCCATGAGGAACAGTGTCAAGTGACAATGTGCAGCGAGTGCAGGAGATATGGACAAGCAAATAAACAAAAAAACTACAGCAAAGAAGCAGATTGATATACTTTTCCTCAAATAAAGATGGGAAAAACTTGCAAAACCCAATTGTGTTTAACAGCAGCGACAGCAGAAGTTTTACAAGACAACTTTTACACTACTTTTCAGTCATTGTTACTATGCACTGTTTGAGAACCGCTGATGTCTGATCACTCTGTCTGAACTTGACAATTAGAAATTGGCATAAAAAGTAGTAGCCAGAACAATTACGTCAAAGGCGCGGATCGATATATCAGTTTAGCACTGAAAGCTAATCAAACGAAAACGTATATTCGCCGGCAATCACACACTTTTTTTCCTTTTCGTCATGGGAGCAAAGGAAGCAGCAGGACTTCACAGACTTTGCAGTTACTACTGGTAATTTGCCTGCTCTGTGTGAATTTGATCGCCAGGACCGGTGTCTGTGTGTGTGTGTCTGTCACACTGCTACTTCTTCTGCATCAGCAGCATTAACAGCAGTCATGTCGCACCAATGATGGTGATGATGATGGTGATGATGAAGCACATGCAATCATCAGTGCAGTCGCAGTGAGGGCACAGTGCAATGCATCGATGCCGGCTGATGGCTGATACTGCTGCTTCTGCTGCTCTTTCAGATATGACTTCTGTCGAATGCTATTTGCCTAATTGTGTGTGACGTGAAAGTGAAAAAGTACGCAAGGAAGGCAAAGAAGAAGATGAAGGGCTTCGAATAAAGTGGTGGTGGTGGTAGCAGCTGCTGCGTCTGCTGCACAACTCCTGACTAGCAATGGCAACTGGCCAACCGGTGCCGGCAACTAACATTCGAGTACTTTTCCGAATGATACTTGGCTGTTGGGGCAGAACAGTGGCTGACTAACTACGAACACTGACAAGGGAAAACACAAAGCTACCGAACTGCTACTGAACTGTCTAGAACAGCCTTTTTCTCAATCAGTTTGTTGGCAAAAGTGCAGAAAGTTCAAAATGTACTTGGCTACGCAAAACGAATGATTTGTAACACAAAAGTGCAAAAAAGTGCAAAACAAAGTGAAAAAGGTAAAATAAAAACGAACCGATATCAGGTCATGGGAAGCAGTGTGCGGGATGTCAAAGGCCAGGATCTCGGTGCAGCATGACAGCTGAGGACTGAGGAACACAGCAAAAGAAAAAACAGAGACAAAAGTTCTTGAAGGTAGAGACGACGAGGTGTTTTCTTGCAGTAACGTACAACTTATGCTCCTTTCGCAATGACTGAGTAGTTTGAAACGAAACGTTGAATCGTTCGGTACGCGTGAGAGTGTGTGTGGAAAGAGGAAAGTAATATCGTGCAATGCTGGCGCACTTAAATAAAGCGAGCCGAGTCACGTGAAAAAGTGAAAGTGAAAGCGCTGCAGAAAGAAACAACAATTGAGAAATGCAGTGTGCGCAAGAATCATCCAAACAGCAGTGCAAAGAACAACAGTAGTAGGGTCGGTGTAGTGAGTCAGAGGAGGGCGGTCAGAGCTGGGTGAGTTGCTCAGTCACCGACACAATGTGTGTGTGTGTGTGCGTGTGTCAACTGGCCGTTTGCAAACGGCAGCTCAAGTCACCACACTATTACCAAACGAGTGCCCCGCTCTCGATTCACTTACTTTGCCTCTCTCCCTCTCTCTCTGTCTGATTTCACTTTTTCGAGAACCTCCTGTCCTCCAACGTTGCCTAACCATCTGCCGTCATCTGTCTAGACAGAAACCGTCCAATTAATAATCCCCGTAACCGGTGATGACTAGTGAAAGTAGTGGACTCCAATGGTCTGAAGACCACACACTCACAGTGAAAGCGAAGGGTAGCCCATTTTTGCTTGTGCTTGTTTCCTCGTTTTTGACTTTTAAATTAGGGTTCTTATCAGGGTAAATCAAAGTTCAGTAAGCACTTGCACGCAGCAGTCGGAGTTCACACTGTCGCATCAGAACAGTATCATCAGTTCGTATCAGTGCAAGAAGAAGCGAGTTCGGCTTTGGCTTCTTCTTCTTTACTACAGGACAACGTGCTCTCGGACAGACTGGCCAAAATGCTTGTATGCTTTTATGTTTGTGTGTGTATGCTTAGACAAACTAATGTTTATGCGACAAAAAAAGGGGAGACGGTGGGAATTGTGTAACAAAAAACACAAACACAAACTTTAACGTCTTTTCAAAGTTTATGAAACGCGTCCGTCAAAGTTGATCACTACTAAAGTACTACTGGTACAAACTGGTGCTCAGACTAATAGTGTTTAAAAAGTGAACTGGTTTTGTTTTGATATTTAAAGTTATTTGATTTGTCTAGTTTATATTTGGGTCTACTTGCCATTTCAGGCATAAAATGTAATGAAAAGTAAAAATGACATTATTAATGTTTTTGGCGCTAGGTTACTACTGTTTGGTTTAAAAACAATCTAATTCAATGTATTTTAAAACAGTCATTCAAAAAAAATTTTTTATTGCAGTTGCATAAACTTATTGTTTTGACTTTTAAATTCAGAAACGTGCTAAAAAATGTTGCAATTTAATTGATTAAAAGTTATTATTTAATTAAAAAATTTTAAAATAATTTTTAATGTAAAGATTATTTTCAACAGTATAGCATGGCTAAGTAGGTTATTCTAGTAAACGTTACAGAAACGTTTCGAGAAAGCATTTTTGTGAGTTAAACAAACGGCGCATTCTCTATACACTTCCACATATGCGTTATCGAGAATAGTGCAGAACGAGAAAATTCTTGAAAGAGAACGAAAAACCCAATAAAAATAGCACACAAAGAGACTATGTTTTTCTTTTCTAATAACGCTTTTGTCGACATTGGCAATGACACTATTTTGCCCCTAAAATGAATTTTAACAGACACCCGCTTGGAACTTTAATGCAATTACTGCAATACACGGTAATTGAATATTATATTTGCTTGCATTGTATAACACCATTTGATGTTTGGCAAACTAGGCAAAAGATACTGCCAGTCACTATAGTATTATTTTTTGATATGTATTGAAAAATTAATGCATGTTCTGAAAACAAGGTTAAATATAAAGTCCCTCTAAAATAGTCTACTAAATAAAAAATTTCTAATTTTAAAACTCAAATAAATAAAACACATGTTTTGTTAGAATTTTTAACTTTTTTTAAAAAGAATTTTGAAAAATATATCAGTTTTAAAAAAATCAACAGTTAAAAAAATAAATTAACTTACAATTTAAAAACGAAGTTAGCAATAAGTTGTTTTGTTTTTGAAAAATTAAAATTATTTTACATGTTTTTAAGTTGCAACTTGTTAAAATGAAAAAAGTATAAAAAAATATTAGCTTTAATTGTTATTTATTATCAACAATTTAATGACAACATCGATGAGTTGAGAAAACTGTTGTATTTTTATTAGTAATTGTTTACAATCTAGTAGATGGTTTATGTTTTTGCCCAACAAAAAACATAAACTGAAAGTTTTTTGACAGTTGATTATGTTGCTTTATGATGACACACGAAGTATAAATAAATATAAAAAATATAACAAATTTTGTGAAAAACAGCATAAAACAGTAAAAAATTAAAAACACTAGTTGCTGATCAAATCACTTGTAAAAAACTTTAATTTAAAATTACACAAGTAAATGTAAAAACATAAAACCTAAAATTTTGTTTTTAATTTTGCCAGTGAAAAAAATAAACATTACAATAATTTATAACCCTATTAAATAGGGCCTATTTACTAATAAAACTAATGAGTGTTTGTGAAAACTTCCAGTTTCACAAAACCGTTTTTAGCATTCCATGATCATTTTTATATGTTTCAAACACTAAAGCGGTTTAGACTGGTTAAAATTGTTTGGCATTAATCTAATGAAATACGAAAATGTAGTGCAATGTCATGTGCTAAAAGTTGTCTTTAAGGTGCCTTTATTTAGTTTTATCATAAATAGAAAAAATGAATCAAAAAATAATGATTTAGATGAAATTTGTTTAACATAAATACAGATAAGTTTCATTTACTAGTTAATACAAATTTTAAATTACAAAACTTTTTGCTAAGTTCAACAATAAGCATTGACCTAGTTTTGTTTTTATTTAGGTAGTATTTGATTTTTCCTAAAACACAGCAGTTTTAGCGTTATTCGCAATATTAAGTAACTAATCTTCTATAAATGTACGTTTCATTTCTTTTACCCTTGAAAATAATCAAATTAGTTGTGACTGGTTAGCGCTAGCTTTTTTGTTATCATTAGCAAACATTGTATGCAACTTATCCTGAACTAAACTATTGCAACAAACCTGAAATAGCCGAATTAACACGTTAAGCACGTTTCAATTGATAACAATTAAACAAATTGTGTTTTTTTAAGAATTGTGAATGTACTCATTAATCAACCTTTTGTATTGTGTCACAAGTTAAACCACAGTTCCTAATCAATTTCAAGCAATTTTTTATTGAAAAATTACATTGAACTCTGCGCAAAATGTTTGAATAATCAGTAAAAAATTTTTTAAACAAGATTTTTTTGCTTGGAAAATTTATTTAATAAAATAAGTTGTCGAAATTGTTAGAATAAATAAAAGATAATAAATAAAAATGACAAAATAAAAAAGTGTTGTGTTATGGATACATAATGAATATGATGTGATTGTGTCCATGTGAATATTTGTATTGGGTCCAGAAATGTGTATTGCTTTTATGTAAAGTAAAGAAGTTAAAAAGAAAATAAATTCAAAAATGTTTCTATCACTCAAAAGATATTGCAAATGTGATTCAATTAGATTGTCAAAAGATACAAAAAAAATGAAATGTTAGACAAATTTCGATCATGCAAACATTATAAATGATAACAAAAAAGTGCAACAAAGTGTTAGGGCACCATTAGATTCAGTGCCATTGGTTTGATGTCGTCACGTCATTATTGCCAAAATGAAGTTGCTGTAATTGTCGCAGCTAAGAAGTAAACTGCCAATAGAAGTATAGTAGTAGCAAAAGGGAAGTCAATTGTATCATCACAATGTATCAGTTGAACGACTTGTAACATCTTGTAAATAGATCTTTCCAATAGTCTTTAAAGAAGATTCTTATCACTAGTTGTTTCCAAAGCAGTGACCACTTTGGCCGCTGCCAGTGTTGCATTGTCGTTTTGGTAAAGGGCATTTCGTTGATTGATTCGCGTTTTCAGTCGCCTAGCCAAGTGTGTGCAATACTAAAGTTGGTTTTTTTCGGTGTAGCTGCTGATTGTTTGAATATTTGTACAGTTTGATCAGGTATATTTTGACTGGTAAAGTGTGCGGTTGCAGTTTAGGGTGCCGTGAAGAGTTATAATAAAAATGAACAGTTCAAAAAGGATATGATTCAGTTGCCGATTGTTGAAGTTGCAGTGCTCTCTAGTGAAAAGGGATTATGTTTGGTAGCGGATATGTGTTGCAGAAAAAAGTTGAAAACGTTTGTTTAAAATTGAATACTTCTGTGCAGTGGTGATCATCAGCAAAAAAAATGTAGCAAACTATTTTTTCCTATTGTACCGAGAACCGCTTGTCGCCGTTGCAGTGGGCGGCGCCGTAGAGGCGGCAGTGCCACTTGAATAGGAAGAGGAAACCTCCTCAGTGTCCTCCGCTTCCGGCTCAGTAAAGGCCTCGACGAGGTTCTCCACGGCGCTGTTCACCCGATCCGCCGCCGAGTGGAGGAGCAGTGAGGCGGTGGGCGTGTACGTCGAGGAGGAAATGGGCGTGGAGGTGTCACTGTTGGAGTTGTTCTCACCATTGCCATTAGCATTGCTGAGGGAGGACTTGCGTTGACCTCGAGCAGATGCAGCAGCGGCCGCACTGGCCATCAGCATCTCTGCGGCATTGTTCGCCCCGCCTCCCTTCATCGGAGTGCTGGGGCTGCTGGAGGAAGAGGGCGTGTCGAGCATGCGCTCCATCTCGACGATGCTCTTCGCCAGCCGCTTCTTCGTCTTCGCGTCCAGCGCCCCCGAGTTGCTGATGTACGTCTTGAAGTGCGTCAGCTGCGACTCCAGCAGTTGATTGCACTTCTCCAGCTCCACCTTCCGACTTTCCAGACGCGTCTTGCTTTGTCGCAGCTGTCGGGCCTCTTCCAGGAGGTAGGCGGGAATGGGGCCGCTGGTTGCTCCGCTGTTGCTCACGCTGCTCGGAGGATCGTCATCATCATGTGCTGAGGAGGTCTCCTGAAGTGAGTCAAGGGAGTCATCACGAGCTGCTGTTGTCGCCCTTTTCTGGCCACCATCACCATTTGCCAGCACCTCTTTTTGTTCCTGTTTTTGTTCCTGTTGTTGTTGTCCTGGCTGTTTCAGCTTTTGCTGTTCCCGTTCCTTTTGCCGTCGCTCCAGCGAATTGATGACGTTTTCGTAGAGTGGGGAAAATTCATCCGAAGCCGAGTTGCCCTTTCGTTCGATACTCGAGTTGCTGTTGCCGTTGCTGTTGCCATTGCTGTTGTGTTGGCTGTTGGATGCTCCCTTGGAGTCAGCTGCTTGCTTACTTTTGTTTGCCGTCTTTGACTGACTACCGCCGCTGCCACCGCCTTCAGTCGTTTGCTCTTCATTCAGTTGATTGTACTCAGTGACCAGCATTCTGATTAGAAATTAAAAAACAGTCAGCATTAGTTACTGATGTGTACTTTGACTAAACAAAAATGAACACATACTTGTTTTCCTCCTCAAGCCGCTGAATGATTTGCTCTAGCTCTGAACGCTGATCGGCGGCAATCTTCGAAAGCATGTCAGTGGGCGACTGCACCAGATCGTAGTGATTGACGTGGTGATGATGGGGGTGATGGGGGTGATCTTCGTGATGCAGTGGCAGAGTACGTGATCGTCCACTACCACCGCCACCAGCATGTCCCACCATCATGTGATGTTGGTTCAGGTGGTGACCACTGCCGCTGTCAAACTGTGGCTGACTGCCCCGGGCCCGTTGTGAAAGTGAACGATGGGGCGTGGTCTTCAGGCCATTAGCACCTGCCTCCGCCTCGGCCAGTCTGCTGGCGTACGCCCCCAGGCGATTGTGCACATCATCGCTGTGCTGCTGCTGACTGTGAACGGGGGAAACCGGGGTGGAGTGGTACTGCGCCAGACGACGGTCAAAAGGACTGTAGTTGCTTGTTGGTTGCTGAGGATGAGAGGACTGGTGTCCCAGTGTGCTGGTGGCACTTCTCTGACCGCTGCCCATCAGGCTACCGTGACGCATTGAAGACGAGCTGCCCGGTGGTGGGGGCAGCATGTGAGCCCCGCCCACAATGCCCGTCCGGTGGCCGTACAGTGATGAGCTGGAGGAGAGGGAGGAGTGTCGAGTGTCGACCACGCCCTGAAAACCACGCCCTCCGCCATACAGGCTCTGGCCAGGCCCGCCGGCGCCGTTTTCTGCCAGCACAAAGTCGAGATCTCGCTGCGTCAACGCGCCCGGACTGGCCGCCCGCACGCCGCCTCCATGGTAGGGCAGCGTGTGGACGGGCGTCGTATTTGAGCTGGGGTTGTGCGAGTAGGAGCCATGCTGCGCCTGCTGGAACTGCGCCGCCGCCAGCGCCGCCGATGACTCCTCCAGGCGGTCGCCCTCGTGCAGTGACTGCACGGGCAGATACCCAAGTGCCTGGTGGCGCTTAAAGTACCGCCCCGACTTGAACTTGTTGCGGAGAATGCGCGTAAAGTCGCGCATATCTTCGCCAGAGGTGGTCGCCACGCAGTACTCCTGCATTGGATGGCTACAAAAAAAAATAAAAAATTTTAAAAAATAATTTGCAAAAAGTTAGGAAAACATTCATTTAAACTTACGATGACTTGTGCTTCTTGGTGGCCATGTCGCAGAGGAAGCACTCCTGGCAGAGGTCAAAGTTGAAGCACTTCAGACAGCGGTAGCGGAAGCCGACAATCGGATACGCCCGACAGAGGTTGCACTTGGCCGGGTGGCGGGACTTCTCCGCCAGACGCAGCCGGTGCAGCACCAGCAGCCACACCAGCGACTGCGGCTCGGCGCGGATCCAGTCGAGCACCTGCTGGGCGGTGACGCCCTCCGCCGGCGAGCGGCCGGCCATCTGCAGACAGCTGCGCACTGAGGGCTCAATGTTGGTGCCCCCGAAGGCGGCCACCTCGCCCAGCAGCTTCGGCAGGCGCAGGCAGTCGTAGATGAGCAGACCGAGGCGGCGTTCGTCGGCGTGCCCGTTCTCGTCGGCGATCAGGTTGAAGAGGTCTAGTAGTGGGGAAAAATGATTATAATAAATGAAATTTTATTTTTCAACAAACAGTTTCACTTTTTTTCACTTACACAAATACTTTTGTTCAAGGGATATTTTTGAGAGCAGCACTAGTGCCACTTGGAATGAAAACTGTCGAATGTAGCCAGAACGAGATGGTCTAAAGTATGGTTGAAGTATGGTAAAAAAATTTACAGTGTAAGTTTAAAAGTTAGTGGAAACTAGTGAAGCGACTTACGCATCGTAAAGTGCCAACACCCAGTTGAGGCACAGGTCAACGCAAAGTGGCACGTTGATGTTTGCCGCAGCCGGCAGTTCAGAGTCCTTCTTTTCCTTGCTGCTTTTGCCCTTTGACTTTTTGCTCAGTGTGCCGCCTAGCTCAGTAGGATTGACCGCCGCCAGGTCGATGGCCGCCGAAGCGGAGACCATCTCGAAGATCATTTTCAAACAGGAGATGATCTCCGGGACGGCAATCAGTCGCAGCTCATAGGGCAAATCCTCATTGATGTCTTCGGCCAAGTTTGAAGAGGGCGTCGCCGAGGTGTCACCCGACTGCTCACCACCCGAACTGCTGCCATTGGTCTTAGAGGCAGTGGTTGCTGAGGATGATTTATTGTTGTTGTTGTTGTTTTTTGACGGAGCATTGGGCCCCAGGCCGTGCTGCTCGAAAGCCTCCGCGAGAATGTCCATGCTGACAAAGTCCAGGCCTAGCTTCTCCTGCAGAGAGCGCAACTTCATCGCCGTTCGGTAGGCAGCGTAGCGGACTCGGTTAAACTCGGAAAGGGAGAACATGATTTCAGTGTACCGAGGAGAGGTGATCTGCACTGATTCGGTGTTTCGGCTAAGAAGAGAAAAAAGAAGTGTTAACTACTTGCTCAACAACTGATCTAAAAAACGCATACTTGATGTAGCAGGGAAGCTTATTGGCGGTGACCGCCCGCTCCCAGGGCGCATCCACCGCCTCGGTGAGAAAGTGCTGCTGCGCATTGCCGTGGTCGTGCACCGCCTGCTCCAGGTCTCGGGCCCGTTCATCGACGGACACCTGCAGCAGTCGGGCCCGGGTAGTGACCTCTTCCAGCGTCTTCAGGTTAGCGTGCGACAGGGGCACATTGCGGCCGGTCAGCCGGGCGGCCAGCTCGTTGACGTGCACTGCATCGCGGGCAATCGCACCGACGTACAGTTGAGAGTAGTTCTAGACAGAAAACAATTATTGTTAAGTGACAGTTTTAATATTGTGACATTAAAGCAAACACCTACCTTGAGATTGGCCTTCTGTTGAGGTATTTGGTCAAAGGGAATGTCCACGATTGCCAGCCACTGAGCTTTGCTGAATTCGGCTTCATGAAGTTTGGCGGCCAGGTCTTCCATTGCTCGCTGCAGATCAGTCAACCGCTGTTTAAACATAAACAAATTGTTAATATCAACTAGGTTTCATCATTAACGGTAATTAAAATCAAAAACAGTAGTTCATTATTCGTACAATGGGATATGGCTGTTTGGGTTTGTACCCTTTTGGTCGATAGGAAAGTAGGCGGCTGCCTTGAGGTAAACATGTCGGAGGTTGCGCGTAGAGGCGCATTTTCTGCCGATCATTAGGAACTGAAGAAAATCAGAGGATTCTCACTACAAATAGAGATCACAGTTGACTGCATAAATGTGTCAGTATTGCACTAATGCATTACAGTGCCCCACAGGAGAAGATGACTTAGTGTTGTCGAGTTCTTCAGCTCAATAAATAGTTGCTAAAATATTGACATAAACCACATGACTAGCAAGAGAGATTCAGGAAAAGAATACTAAATGAAAGCAGATGATTTAAGAGTAGCATCTTTTTGCTAGAGATTGATTGTTGATTTTGGCACTAAAATTAGCCCATTTATCAAGTGCGTATAAATCAACTGTATACATTTTGATGTGATCAAAAACAGAGTGCTTAAGTGCTCATTTAAATAAAACATAAACAATGCATATTGCTACAAAAATGGTAGCCTGGTAGGCTGGCTGGCGATTCTGAGCACTTGCGAAAATGGCTTCAGCCAGTAGTATGCGTTGATGTTATGCAGCCCAAAAAATGAATCGCCAGCCGAGTTGATCTTCCTTTCTTTCTTCTTTTTGCACTCGGCAAAACAAGTTGGATAAGAACAAAACTGACAGCTATGTGAACATAGAGTAGTGCACAGTGCAGGCAATATATCGACAGCAGCCACTTGACAATGAGCAAGTGTGTGTGTGTGTGCCACTGGTAACACCAGCGGTTTAATTGGCCGTCTGTTTATGCAACTGCACGCTGAGCAATGCTTGCTGGCACGCGAATTGTGTGCTTTAGTGGCCGTTAAGATAGAGACAAAATGCTTAAGAGAGAAGGGAAAAGAAAGAGAAATGTTGCTGTTGAGAAGTGTGAACTGAGTGAACAACGGAGTGAACAGTATGCGAAAAATAGCTGAAAACGGCAGCGAATGGCAGTGTGTCAAGTGTGGCTGACTGGTTGACTGGTGTGTGTACACGAGCGCCAATTGGCTGGTTACAAGTGTTTGTGCTTGTAACAGAAGAAAAAGACCGATGAGCAAACAGAAACGAAAATTAGACGTAGAAAAGTGCAGCTCTAGTGTCAAAAAGCAAAAAAACAATAAACGAAACGGCTTTGCCGATTGGCCTTAAAACTTTTTTTAGTGCAAAACAACAAAAAACAGCAGCAACATCAGCATCAGCAATGGGACAACAAATTGCCCAATGGGCGGTAAACAGTGGTGACACGTTTGTCTGATAACTTATCAGATGTAGCTCATAGGCTTAGCGAGAATTCCTCTTTTTTTTCTCTTGCATAGATCTAGACTGCTGATAAAGGTTAATAGGTTATCAGCCGCGACAACTGAGTCTGCTCAAGTGCACTGCTGCACAACGACCTCTAATTACGTTTGTACGTGTGCGAGCAAACATAACTTGCCGAGTGCTGCGTATATTCTACAACAGTAAACTGCATGATTTTGCCCAATCAAAACTATTTCAATCACAGTTGTTAAGGCTAATAAAAGCAAACTCGTTAAGAATCTCCTTAGTTTAATGGTGAAAATTTGAAGCAACGCACACACAAGCCACGTTGGACTTTTTCAAATGCTGCATCTAATTACCAATAAACAAAATAATGAAAAACATTTAAAAGTTTGTTCGCCAAAATACAAGTGCCCTAAATTAGTACGCTCGCGCGTATAACACGTAATAATAAACATGCTACATTAAACAGATGCTAAACTAATGGGAAATTAAATGCAACCAAGAACTGCACTGGAAAAAATTAATGTCAGATTTTGGTTGTGCTTTCGCTCTTTTGCCTTTTCAACAGCTAGAGCAATAGAGGAAACAGTTTACAAGCAAATGAGGAAAAAAGAAAATGGCAAAGACGTGCAAACAACTCAAACAAACGCAATCAATGTTAAATAGTGAAGGAAATGAAACCTAAAAACTGGCAATTTTAGGAAATGATGCCCACCATTAACTGAACCCGCCTGCCGTGTACTATTTTTTTCAGCTAGTAGTCAAAGGAAAAAGAAGGCAATTAAGTAAAATTGGCTCATTTTGGCATCAGTGCAAATGGAACGTGTGTATGTGTCTGTGTGTTAATTAGCCGAAAAAGATGTTTTTTGATGATGCTCGCTGATGGCGCAAAGATGGCAATCGCAGCTGTGATTGTGTCTACCCGATTCTGCTGCTGCTATTGGTATCGTCTAACTAACTAAGTTGTGCTGTACTACTGTCGCACTGCACTTAACTGGGGCAAATGTGATAACCTAGAAAAGCTCAAACTGCTTTAATTTTTTTGACTATTTAAAAGACATTGAAAGTAGGCATGAAAAGAAACTGATGGTTAGCTGTGTGAGGATGAGGTGATGATGAGACTGGAAAAAAATGACAGTGTCAATTCACTTCAGCGCACGCAGCATGTACTTCTTAATTAATTAGTAAACGGCCAAAAGATGTCATAAACTGAAAAAGTTGACAGAACTGACTGACTTAAACTTGACTGGCACAATCCTTGCTGACACATCACCTTCCATTCCGCCTGACATGTCGTCGTGGTAATGCTAATGAGGAAGATGATGATGATATATAATGCTGACTGGTCTGTCTGTCTGTGTTTCACTGTCGACTCGTGTCTACTGTCACTCCAATTGACACCCTCGTCCTCTCTTTCTCATTTTGTGACATTGCAGTGTATTGGTAAATTAGCCAGTGACAGTGCTGCAAGGAAAGAAGAGCCCAATGAGCGACATGAAATTAGTTTACAGCCTACAAACAGTTGTCTGTCAATTGCTCTCACTCTTTCTCTGTTTGTCTGTCTGTTTGACAACGACCAAATTCGCAAGTGTTTCATTGCTGTCTGCACTACCACCACCACTGTGAGGGCATCAATCACTCTGAACAAGAACAAAACAATTGCTGATGAAAACTGAATTAGAAAGTGATGAGGACCGAGCTCACTCACTTTCTTTTGATCAAGAACTAAATTGCAAGTTTTGTGGGTAGTTGCCAATCATTTCCAATCAGTTAGCACATTTTGCAATTTGTGCTTGTTTGGAACTGAGTTTTTTTATTAAATCGGAACATCTGTTTGCCCGCCGACAAGGCAACATCAATAATGTTATTGCATGGTTTTTGTATTTTGCTAACTTCACTGCACATTGTGAAGCAACTTTTATTAAGTTTATTAAGTTTTTACTGGAGTAGTTTACAACTAAAATCAATTTTAAAAAAACAAAAAATGAAATTACTAAAAAATCTTAAAAACTACTATTTAAAAAGTGTACAGTTTTAGCCTATATTATCTTGTACAAAAATGTGCATTAACTTAGCAGTTTAGTGTTAGTATAATTAAAACTTTGCAATTACAATAGCAAGTAAACTGTTGTTCTTTATAGTTTATAAATAGTAATAACAAAAACGCTAAATGCCATCCGTTGCGTTTATCACCAAAAACAAAATGAACATTGCCGCATTCTTTCTTTTCAACGACCAGTGTCAGCAAAAAAATGCAAATACAAATATGTATGCACAGCAAGGAAAAAGTTATCTTCAAGAGTGAAGCACCGTCTTAAAAGCACAATGTAAGATTGTGTTGACTTTTGTTAGCAAGAAGTTTGACTAGTAAATATGACAAGAGAATGAGAAAGAGAGAGAGAGTTTGCACTTGTGCTCAGTGCCAGCAGCCTAGCGAAGCATGTCACTAACACATAAAGTAGATATTCTTTGAAACTCCTATGCATTTGAAAATCCACAATCCGATTTAGAAAAGGCTAAAGAATTTTGATAGAGCTGAGAACAAGCTGATCTGTTTACTTTAGAAAATAAACGTGCCAGTTAAAAAACTGTGAGATGAGTAAAGGTCGCATTAACAACAACGTTACTTGCTGAAACCTGAACCCAGGTTAAATTTCATTTTGGCACTTGTTTTACTTTTCTAAAAATATCGCACAGCTGCTCTACAAAAATAATTATAAGTTTAGCCTATTTATTTTTTATAACAAAAAATCTAAAAACGAAAGTAAACAATAAATTTAAAATAAACAAAAAACTGCTTGCTATTTGTTTTGTTTATATTTTTAAGTACGCTAAATAAAATTTTTGTTTACAATTAAAATCCTATTTTAATTTTAATAATGAGCTACTAGCAAAATTTTTTATGATTTTTAAAATAAAAAAATTTTAATTTTTATAATGTGTAAAAATAACTTTCCATTTTTAAATTTTTTTTAATTTAAAGTTTGAAAGATAAAAAATCATCCGTGAAATCTTTTAAACTTTTAATTTAAATTCAATAAATGTCACCAAATAGATTAGTTTAACTTGAAAAAAGTTAAATGTAATTTTACAAATTTGCTTTTAAGGACAAAGTTGCAATGCATTCCACAAATCACTATGCGCAATGCATTTCAATGACTTGGTTGTTGTTTGTTCTGTGCCAGGCAAAGAAAAAGAGCTAGTAAATGGCAATCTGCCCTCTTCTCAATAGGCTTCTCGAGGGCATTCATAATTGGCCGTCATTGAGATTCTCATCAAAGTCAATTCTCTCTGGATTTCTACCGCCGCTAATATATTCATCCTGGCCATTTACCGAGGGCTGTCCTCTCTGATACCCAGCCATTCACTAGCCAGGTAATCGTAAACAATTATATTGTTTTTTCTTTGCAGCCTGTGTTTGTCCCAATGTGTGTGTGTGTGTGTCTACCCAGGGAATAGTCAATTGGGCGAAAGGGTCGATTGTCATCACTATCAGCAAAACAGTGTCTGTGTTTGTATGAGCGTCTGTGTTTGTGTTTGTGTCTGCTCTTTCATTCTTCGGATCCAATCCAATTAAAGGCGACGAGCAAAAGAAAGCCGACACTCACACCGTCACAGACACTGTTACTGTGCCTGTCCCTGGTGCTACTTAATTAGATTGCCTTTCTTGACTTTACTCTACTCTCTAGTGTAGTGCTAGTGCTGACCAGTAATGGTAACCGGAAAGTACACTAACACACACAAAAGAGTACCTCAATCAGAAGAATGGTATACTATTATTATTATATTAAATTGCAATGCGCTGCATTGCTTTGTTTATCAGAAGTTAATGGCTTGTAAACGAGAGAAAAACCGGAGAGCAAAAGACAAAACACACACACAGTAAAGGAGGGGAAAGAAAGGACAAAGGTAGCACTTTAGCGACCAGAATAGTGTTGCTGGTAATAGGGCGGAATAGAAAATTGAAATTGCTTATTAAAAGAAACGGGAAATAATAGAAAAAGTACTAGAAGTGAAGAGCTGTACTGTTGTTAACTGTACAAGCAAACAAGCAGAAAATAGAGCATTGGTAAATTGGCAAATTTATGAACGTCTGCTTGTTTGCTTTTTGCTTTTTGTTTAGGCATCAACAAAATTATTTTTAATACTTTTGCTTTTAGGAACACTTAATATGTTTGAGTCGGTCTCTTTTACCAAAAAAGCTTATTATTGCTCACGCCACCACATGGTATTGACAGTGCTGTCGGTGTGATAGTAAAAAGTTGTTGTCATAGCAAAAACACACAATTATTTATAGCCATAAGGTTTGGGATTAAAAAGGAACAAAGTGAAATGAACGCTAAATAGGCTGACGCGTGCAAAATCTTGCCCTTCCATTCAGGCAAATTTATAAAAAACGTCTATAAACTTGCCATAAAGATTTTTAATACCATTTGTGCTGCTTTTCATAAAGAAAAAAAGCATTTTTTACAAACAAACCGTAAAATTATTCTACTAAATAAAAACGGTGGTATAAAAGTAAGATGAAAAAGATGGCCTGCTGACACGACAAACAATGTGTGTGTGTGTCCGCTTATGATGGTGGAAATGGCAAAAGGAAATGAATGCCCTGCTGTTAAAAGGCCAAACAATTTACTAAACTAGCTCGAAAAAAACTAAAACTTTATACCATACTGCTTAATGAGGATTGTAACTTTTAAAATCAAAACAAATCAAAACTGCCTGATGGCGCGTATGGCCAATTTTCCCAAACGGACAATTAACAAAAGAAATCGACAGTATTTTACCAATTAACCTGCAAAAACGTTCATAAATTGGACACTTACCAGATGGGCGTCGTCCAGTCGTTGCAGCTTCATCTCCACATTGACCTGCAGATTGTTCCACACCTCGAGGAGGCGTTGCATCTCCCGAGAGATGGTCGCCTCTAGTTCAACCAGTTCCTGTCGTTTGGCGGCCCGTATCTGGTGGACGCGAAGTGCATCGTAGTGACCTCCACTATTTCCACCACTTCCGTCCAGTGCCGATCCGGCAATGGAGCTGGCCATGGAGGCGGAAAGAGGGAGGCGTGCCTGCTGCACATCCTGCGCCCGCTTGATGGCCAGCCGGCGGAGGAGATTGTGACAGGCGAGCAGGGAGGAGTCGATGATGGGACGCTTCTCTGTGAGGCCGGCTCGCAGCTGCAGCAGATTCGACTTTTGCTGCATCACATTGGCCACGTCCAGGGGAACGTTATTGCCGTGGCCCATTTTGCCCTGAAGTTGGGCCTGCTGCTGCTGTTGCTGCTGCGCCAGCTGCTGAGACTCAAACTCCGTCTGCCGCTTGATGATCCACTCGACCAGCTCTCGCAGGGAGAGCAGCAGCTGTGAGGCGCGCTCTGAGGCGGCGCTGTTGAAGGCCACCGTGGCGGCAATGGAGGAGGCGGTTTCGTCGTAGTGACCTCCACTGCCATTTCCGGGATGGCCACCTCCGAAGACGCCGTAGATGCTGCCACCACCACCGCCACTGTACCCGTATCCGCCGTTGATGGAGTACATGGAGGCAGAGCTGGGCGTGGCGGGCACGGTGGTGGTCAGCGAGCTGGAGAACATGGAGCTCGATTCGAGGCGAGAACGAAGGGTGAGCACCCTCAGGCGGATGCTGTTCCAGCGGGTGTTCAGCGTTTCAACGCGGTTCCGGAACCGAGCCAACCACGGGTCGATGGCTCGCTTTTGCTGCTGATTCTGCTGATCACGTGCCAAACTGCTGTTGTTATTGCCGTTGCTGTTTGCAACATTTGACTGGCCTCGTGACTGACTGAGCGTGGTCGCATCCGACTCAGAGTCAGTCTCCAGCAGCTCCATTAGAATTCGGTGATCAGTTCGCTTTTGTTCGATTTCTCGTTGCATGATCTGGGGGTGAAAAAAAGGTGTGCATGTGATGATGTTACACGGTGTCAGATACCAAGTAAAAAAAGTATTTAAACTTAATGAAACTCATGAAAACCTACCTTAACCTTCTCAAAGTAGTTCATGTGCATCTGCTGCATCTCTGAGACGTTGGTGTACAGCGGATCATGATCGTCGGTGTCCTTCGCCGCCTGTACGCCGCCATTTTCATTGAGGGCACTCTCCGCTTCGAGGCGCTTCTCGATGAACTGCAGCGACGTCTCAATCTCCACCAGCCACTTGGCGAAGCGCTTCTCCGAGCTCTCGTGCAGTGCGTAACTGGAGACAGTGGCCGCAACGGTGGTCGCCTGGGAGGAGGCCGACCCTGAGCCGGAGTGCGGCAACGAGTCTGAGCCGCCCGAGCTTCCCACTGAGATGCCCGAAGAGGCGGTCATTGCGATCATTGGGGCACCGTTGCCGGCAGCATCGGAACGACCACTACCAGCACCAGCACCGTTGTTGCCATTCACTGTTGTTGGCTTGGAAGACTTGGAAGAGGAGGAGGAGGAGGTGCCGTGGAAGTCGATGCCCAGATCGAGGCCGGCGCCGTTGACCAGCCCCGAAGACATCAGGTTGATGCGACTGGAGGCAGAGCTGGCCGCACTGCCGTTGCTAGTTGAGGAGGAGGAGGTGTGGAAGAGCTCCTGAAGAGAACGCAGCTTGCACTTGATGCTATTTAGTGTGAATTGAAAGGTTTAAGAATAGTTTGGGTTAGTTTGCAACATTTAAAAGCACTTAAACAATTTAGTTTTTTTCTAAAAAAAATTGATCATTTTTTGTTTGCTTACCTCAGGTACAAGTCGTTCAGTCGAATTTGCATTTCATCGCACTTCTTTCTCAACCCGACCAGGTGGTCGTAGTAGGGCATTGATATGTTGGACTTCTTTATATCGGAGCCATTTGGCACCAGCGCGGCAATACGAGCGTCAACTGAGCTGTTCAGTGAGCTCAGCTTGGCACTGTACTGCGTCAACTCTGATTGATAACTCTAAAAACGGTATTTTGGTAGAATATTACTACAACGTTCAAACTAACAAAAGTTCTTCTACTTACCGATATGATTGTCAGCTGTTTCTTTAGCGAGGCTTCAGTGGTCGAGTCAAGAGTGCCAGCCGAGAGAGAGGAGGAGTCCTCCTTATGATTAGTAAGGCTATTTTTGCGACGCTGCAGCACCGCCTGATTGTACTCGGCAACAAAATCGCCAAAGCGTTTCTCCATTGAAAACAGCCATGTTTCCACTTCCTGTCGCTGACTGTCCAGATTGGCCGATGAGCCGTTGTTTGTAGCAGTTAATGCTGTTGCAGTAGAGGAAGTTAAACGCGACTGCTGCTGCTGTTGTTCATTGCTGCTGTCAAATGGCCGGTGGTAAGTAGGCGTGGGCGCGGGCACACCATCGTCCAGTGCATCGGCGACGGTGTCGTACAGATTCTGCTGCTGGTGATGATTGAAGGCCGAGTTGACGCCCATTGACTTTGGCTTGGGAGGCACTGCCGGTGGTGATTGTTGCTGGTGGTGCACTGCTGGGCTGCCAGTGCCATTGGAGTTTGCTGCTGAAGAAGAGCTGTTGTTGAGCAGATGGGCCAGCGAGCGCTTGTGGTGCTCTCGCTGAAGATCGCGAATGCGCTCCATGATTTCCTGTTCAACGGTGCGATGCCAGTGCTGATTCAGTGGCTCCAAGTGCTGCTGCTGCTGCTGATTGATGGACGCATCCCTCTGCTGATGGCTGCAGTGCTGCTCGCTGATGATTGAAGTCGACTGATTGTCATTGTTTCTGTTGTTTAGTTCACTTTCCTTTGCTGTTTGCTGATCGTTGTTCAGTTGACTCAGTTCAGACCATACTTGCGAGAGCACCAGTTGGCCAAAGTGAAACTCAGTAAGAAAATCCTAAAAACAAAAAAAGTTAACATAAATAACTTGCGCTAAAGTGCATAATTTAATAAAACAGTAAATTTATTCCTATGTTAATTATACTGTATTTGCATTTTAAAGTAGAAAACCTATTTTTTAAAATAGTGTATCTCTAACTAAAAATGTTGCAAAATTATTTAAAAAAGACTTGATAATATAATTTTTTAAAAAAAAGTCAAGACTACTAAAAATTTCACATGATAAGATAGTACTAAATCAAAATGCACAAAAAGTATTTATAAATTAAATTAAAACGTTTCAAACAATTAACCAACTGTAAAAACACTCGCCTGGTAAATTAAAGCACCAATTTAATTAAAAACTAAAATTAATTACATTAATTAAAAAACATAGAGTCAAAATGCGTTTGCATGAGAAAACACAACATTAGTGGCTAAAATTGAGCAAACTGATGCATACTTCACCGCATTGCAAAACCTATGTTTAAAAAACAAAACAAATAGCTGTCAGTCAAATAAAATTAAAAATTGTTTATAGCTTAAAAATGTAAAAGTTCTCCACGTAATAAATATTTTTAGATAACAAATTAATTAAAAAATTTAAAATTGTTGTATTAATAAAAATGAAATTAAAATGTTTGTTAAAATATGAAAGCGAATCTTATTGTTATCATAAGTTTTTTTGATTAAAACATTTGTCATTTTTTAACTAAATTTTTCTAAACTTATCTTAAGTTATTTATTGTTGTAAATGATTGTAATTATTTGCCAATGCCATAATGATCTTGTTTTTTTAGTTTTTGTCAGAAAAAAAGTAAAAAACAATACAAATATTTTGTTATGAAAAATTACAAAAGTATTGACTCCAAAAAACATTTTATAATTTTTGTTGTTATAAACAAAAAATTTATTTTTTATTAACAATTTAATTGTTGTGCCCGCAATACTTTTTTAATAAAAAAGTATACGTTGAAATTTAAGCAAACAAAAAACAAATGGTAATTTTCAAAATTTAGTTAACTGTGTTGGCATGTTTTTTCACAACTTATTGTTTTTCATTTTTTTTATGCACTTAAAAAATTAAAAAATGTTACTATCAATTCAATTTTTAAAATGTATCAATTCAAATTTTTGTGATTGTTGGTATAAAAACAAATATTTAAATTTTTTATAGAGTTGGTAACAAATATTAAAATTTTTATTTTATTTGCAAAACTAATTAACTAATTTTACATATGTTTTTAAATTACGAATGCAAATTTTAAACAATTATTATGCATTATCAATACTAAAAATTTTTTAGAAATTTGAAAGTTTACTAAAATACTACAATCTATTTCAGCATTTGTTTATTAATTTTTAGCATATTGTTGTAAGTTTTTTAAACAAAATTTTAATAGAAAACTTTTATAAAATTGCAATGTTTAAATTAAAAACCAAAAACCAGTGATTGTGCACAAGAGAATTGTTTTCTGTCTGCTAAATTATTCAACAATGTTACAACATTTGTATGTGCCATTGAGTTGTGGTAACTAGTACTAGCCAATTAAGTTTAATGCAAAAGATGCAGTGGTTTTTCTCAATAAATGTTGATCCGATTAAAAAAATAAAAACTCAACAACTGAAGTGAAAAAGGCAAATCTTTTACAGATCACATTGTTTGAAGTGCTAAACCAAAATTGTGTGTATTAATAAAAAAAGGTTAAGTAAGTAATACCTAATTTGATTTGCAGCTCATTTAACAAACTAACAGAAATATTGCCAACACAAAAATGGAAACCACTAACTTTTGTAAAGCAAATAATATTTTTTATTAAAAATTTATTCAAACATTACGTTATATATTTTATTAAACGACTTACATATTAAAATAACATGACAAGTTTAAATGAATTCAATGTTTTGATTAAAAAATTTTTATTTAAAGTTTTAAAACACAAACCATTTTTATTTAAATCGTTAAATAATATAATTTGACAATAAATTGAGTGTTTTATAAGTCTGTCAAATGCAGAAAAATCAACTAGAACATTTTAAATTAAACTAAATTTATTCAATTTGCAAAATACAAAAACTAGTGAATTGTCTTTTTACTTTGTGTTTGTTTTAGTTTTTTAAGTTAAACGTAAAATCACGCATCGAACATCAATTTTTTTATTGATACAAAAAAGTAGTTGAAACTAACTCTTAAAACTAATTTATTAATACAAAAACTTTCAAAAAAGTATATAAAAAAATATTTTAGTGTAAGTTATTGTAGCTAACAAAAATTTTATTTTACAGGGTCAATAACAAAATAGTTTGTTTACAAACTAATAAAATTTTTTTTGTAAAGTTTACCTATGTTGAATTTCTTGATTACAACTTAATTTTCACTTAAATTGATGATCAAATAAAGTAGTGTTTGTTGTAAAATAGGCGTACCAAAACAAAATATTAATTGTATAGAGAAAATGGTGTTTGTGAGTACTAAAACCACAAATATGTAATGATTAATAAGGAATTTGATGTAGAATAAAAAACAAATAAAATTTTTAGTAAATTTCAAGAACAAATTAGTAAACGAAATACCACAAAAAAGTTAACAATTGACACTTGTTTGGAGACTAAAAATATATTGAATGCAAAAACACTTTATAAACCAAAACTGATGAGTAGTTGAGATTCAAAGAAAACAGATGCTGTACTCAGGTGAAAAAACCCGGCAAAGCACGCAAGACAACAAAGCAAAAGTGCACACGAGGTTTTGCAGCTGAAGAGTCAGCAAATGTTTAGACATTTTGGCGCGAGAGAGATCTTAGCGTAACAGTCAGAATCTCATGTGGTCGGCAGAAGGAAAATGGTTGAGCAAATTCGACAAATGAGAAAAGAAAAGAAGAGAGCAAAAGAAAGAGAGAGAGAGAGAAAAAAATGGAAGTAAGAGGAAGTGAAAAAGTGAGAGTAATAGTAGAGTGTGAGTTTGTGTGTGGGTGAAAGGACATCCACACCGTCGCTCGCTGGGTAGCGAGAAGAAAAAGAAGAAGAAGGGTGCCTGTGTGATAGTTGAGGGAGGGAAAGGGAAAGGGCAACAACTGCAGTGGAAGAAAAGGGGAGGCTAGAATTTAACGGTGCTGTCTGCAGCAGAACCAAAGGAGAAGGGGAAGGAGGAGGAGGCGAAGTGTCAGTTGTGTTCAGTTGACTGGCTGGTGCATTGGCTGTCAGCCGGTCGGACTACGGTCGTTTCCGATAGTGGGCACACAGAGCGTACAGAGTACAGAACCTCACCGACTGACTGACTGCTAAAAGTTTGTTGCCGGCGAAGAAAACGCCCTGTACCGCTTTCTGACGACTGGCTATATACTGCTGGCAAATGTGGTGATTTACTTATTGCAATGACTGACTGACTGTTTTCTCTCTCTCTCTCTCTCTCTCTCTCTCTCTCTCTCTCTCTCTCT
>JAALOO010000969.1_pt1 | contig 22470 bp, 18 predicted proteins | sample 7257641 | NCBI WGS metagenome assembly JAALOO01 (sample SAMN14085613, study PRJNA598686) | mite metagenome | biome: ENVO:01001000; feature: ENVO:01001002; material: ENVO:01001226; isolation source: single female mite from University of Michigan culture on fish food culture... ...
ATTGCAATCACTGCCACTTTGTGAGTTGCCTTCTTCTCAATTATCAAATCCGTGAGAGAGAGAGAGAGAGCACCAACACGATCGACGACGGCGACGACCAGCGGCACTGCTGATATCGATTGCCGTCGATTGATTGATGCTAGTCAGCGGCAATTGACAGTTGAGCTGCTGCCCAAGGAAATGAGACCTGAGTGAGTGTGCAGTAAAGATTTGCTAGTTTGAGAAGAGTGCTCACTTTCTCTCTCAATCCGAAGCGCCTGAAAACGCCTGCAAAGCGGATGCGAAGAACACTGAAATGTCTTTCTGTCTGTCGCTCGAAATTAGAAGCCGCTGCGGACGGATTTTTGACGGGACTGAGCCTGTGGTTTGCCTTTTTGCCTGTAATTTATTGTTTCATTGTGAGCCTTTCTCTCTTGTTTTGCTGGTCGTTTTGCTCGGTGTTGCTTTTGTTTCAGCGCACGTTTCAGGTGCGCACACTTTTTGTTTGGCTCACTTTCGGTTTCTTTCACTCTATGTATGTGCTCTATGGAACTACTACTACTACTGCTGTTCCAGCTTGATCGACTTTGACCGGTATTTCCTTTGCTGCTGCTGCTGCTAATTTCCATGTGAAAGAGGTGCTGCTGAAGATTAATCGGTTTCTTCCAAGCAGGAGGAAGAAGAAGTAGGTTTTTGCTCTTCTTTTCTGGTGCCCCGGTCGGTCATTTCTCGCCATGAATGAAACATTTTCACTCAAATGCTGTCTGTCTGCCTGCCCAATTAGCCTGATTGCCTATTCATACGTCATCTTCGGTCGGCCTTTCTTCATTTCATTTTTCAACAGATTTTTTTTGAAGAGGAGGACGGACAATGACACCTTTGTCTTTGACACCCCAAACTTTTCCGGTCAGAGTCAGTCAGTTCCCAGGAAGGCTGGCCTAGGCAAATCACAGCTGAACATATTAGCATATGATTTGTTGGCACCACCACTGTCAGCAGTTTTGTCTGCAGTTGATCTTTCCACTTCATCACTTTTATTGTTTTGACATTGCACCTTTCATCGCCTTTGCTGCTGTTGACCTTTGTCCTCTTCTTTCTCTAGTGTGTCACGGTTTTATTTAGCAGTAGTAGTAGAGCAACTGTTGACACCTAAGGGCCTGCCAAAGACACCTGTTGATTGGCAGTGGCAACAGCTGCAGCAGCTTAGGTCGAGGCTGAATTAGGCCTTCTCTCAAACCGACTGTCACTGATGACAAGATACAACATTATTTCAACTTCAGTTTCAGCTGCTGCTGCTGAGCCCTCCACTTTTCTGAGGATTAGCGAGGGCACCTTGATGTCCACTACCACCAGTCTGTCATTAGAGCGCGATCGGTAGTGAGTGAGTGAGTGAGTGTTGAGTGACGGACGCCAGGCACCCTAGACTCTCTTGATTTCGACGTTGATAGTAATCGTAGCATCACACTTTGCTGCTGCTGCTGCTGGTGACGCACGACCGCCGACGATTGCCATTTAGCCATGGCCATTTGTACCTGCCTGCTGCCCTATTATTGCCATATATTCCTCTCTGACCTCTCGCATTTATCTGTTTTCTTAGTCTACCCACTTTGATCAAGAGCAGCAGCAGATCTTCTGCTACCTAGCCATTATTCTTCGTCTGCCTTCGAAGCCTGCTAGCCAGAGATCACTATGCGCTCCTCAAGCATATCGATGTCAGGCAGGCAGGTAGAGTGTTAGGCATATTATTCATATCTCGCCGGTATTTTAATAAGCAATGCTGCCCAGACCGGCTCAGTGTGTGTCAGCCAGGCAGCACTATCTCTCCTCTCTGCCACCAGCTCATCCACACCTGTGCTGGCCTAATCACTATCAACAAGTCGCCTGCAAAGTCTGTCGGGCTATTTTCTGCCTGAAAATACCTCTTTTCAATAATACGATACCGGCGTGGTGGTAGTGGTGAAGATGGCTTTTATTTAAAACCAACTCTCTTCAGCTCGGTACTTAGCATTTCGGTGGTGTTGGTAGCGGTTTGTGTCGTGCGCAGCATCTACTTCATGACTGGATTAGGAGTTCATTTCAGCAGTACTAATAATACTGTCTGGTGGTGGTGGTGGTGATCCAGTGCTGCACGAAACACACTCACTCACTCTCCGTCGAGGTCATCATCGACATTAGATGGTGCACTTGTTGTTTACCGTTCTCAGACAGAGGTTCTAAAGTGCACCGGCGAAGAAGAAGAAGTTTAGTTGAGTTTGTCGTGGTCATACCTTCCTTCCTTCCTTTGCCTTTCTTTCCTTCAGTCATTCAGTCATTCAAGAACGCACTGTCCGGTGCCTCTCCTGACATTGCTGCTCCAACGATGCTCTCCTGCAGACAGTTCCACTACTAACCTACTTGTTGGGTGAATTAATTTCTCTCCCCTCTCTCTCTCTCTTTCTCTTTCTCCCTGCGACTGAACCTGTTGCAAGGTGAGCTGCTGCTGCAACCTGCTCGCGCCCAACAGCCACAACGGCAATCTGTATCAGTGAAGGCTTAGGGGAAGAGAAAGCTGCTTTGCCACTCTCTCCTCTCAAGATCTTCTCTTCGCTTCTTTCCTTCTTTCTCACCGCCGCCATCTCTCACTCTCTCACTCTCATTCGCTTTTTCGTTCAGTGTGTCAGCTGTGTGCGGACAGTTGTGCTGTTCAGTGCAGTTAGTTTAGTCAGTCAGTCAGTCAGTGTCCATTGCCTCGGTCGCACGCGCTCACGACGTCGTCGTCGATTTCTTCTTCTGTCGCCGTCGTCTGTAGTCGACCGTAGTTGCATGTCTTTTGCTTTCTTTCTTTTGCCTTCTATGCTCTCATCAACAAAAAAACGAAAAATTCTCAGCAACAACATCAGCGACGCGGCGTCCGCGGTCGTGTGCTTTGTGTGCCGTTGTTTGGTGCCCATGTGACTTCTTCTTCTTCTGAAGCTGCTGCTGCTGCTGCTATTCATCGCTGTCCCGTGCACCTGACCTCAGCCAAAGTTGAAGAAGAATGAGATGATAAGAAAGAGAGTGAAAAGTGAAGTGAAATGAAGTGAAAAGTGACTGTGTGGTGTGATGTGTCACACAGCTCTTGTCATCACCGTATTTATTTTTTTTCGTTTTCTTCGACTTCGTTTTCACCATCGTGATTCTGCCGCCGCCGCCAATTAGTGCCTGTCAAATTCTGGTGATTGCTGGTGTCAGACAGACAGACAGACACTGATCAACAGCTGCTGACAGCTTATTTGTGTGTGTGCCGAGTCGGCAGCAGGCCCTAATCTGCACGCCTCTTGTTCTTCTCTTCTCACTTTTCTTTGACATCTTCATCTCCAACTTCAGGCCAACTTTGACCCCGGGCCTTGGGAATTTTGTTGTTTCGTTTTGTCTGTCCTTCCTCCTCCTAACACGACTAAGATCTGCCTTTTTATCGTCGCATCCTCTTTGAGTATTTTTTTTCTGCCCCCGATAATCTGGGCCAAGAATCTGCTTCAGTTTTGCTGTTGTAGTCTACTTTGGTATTTTAGTTTTCGTCTTCGTCGTCGCCAAAGCTGTAATTCTGTCTTTGCAGTGGTGATGAAAATCGTCTTCTGAAGTGTCTTCTCACTTAGAAAAAAGTCTTGACATCAGCAATTTTTTTCATTTTACTCCGTCCACTTCACCAGCACACTCAACACTGTACGTACACCCACCATCTTCTTTTTCTTCTTTGATATCATTACCAAAATAATTGGTCATTTTGATTATTACTATTTTGTGCCGATGACAGTCGGTTTTTATTTTTACAAGTTTTTCTGGCCTTTGTTTCAACCCACTTTTGGTGGTGGTTGGTTGCTGGAGCACCATTTTCTTCTTCTTCATTTCATTTTCTGTCGCCGTTTTTCTGCTGCTTCTGAACACCCGTTTATAAATAGTAACTGGCTGCAGTGTGTCTGTCTTTTCTCCAGACTTGCTGTTTTTGCACTCACTACTACTTTGTCATCATCATCGTCGAGAGACCGCTCTTCTTTTTCGTTTTCTTCTTCGTTACCGTTTTCCCCTCAAATCGAATCGGCGCTGGCGCTGTTCAATTGATTGAATCGATCGTCGCCGCCGCCGTCCTCGAATCAAAAAGCGTCCTCTTCTCTTTTTCTCTCTCTCAATTAGCTCAGACAGCTGCAGCTGCAGACGCGCGCACTGTCAAAGAACTTTGCTGTCGTCGTTTTCGTCGATGATTTGTCGATCACGCTAACTTCTGCTGTTGTTGCTATTTTATTTTGCCTTTTTACCCGCTTTTGTCGTCGGCCGAGTGATATTATATGCGCTCCCTCTTTCGTGCAACAAGTGTCAGTTTCCTTTTTTTTGCCTCAGCAGCAGCAGCAGCAGGGGACAGCAAACTTGTCAAAGCAAAGCTAACTTAGAGCAAACTTTGGCTACTGTGCTCAGCACACTTCTTCCTCCTCAAATAAAAGTAGTATCTAGACGACAAAACAACTTGCACTACTTTTTCCACTTTCCTCTTCTCCGAGAGTTGATCGTTGTCACTGACTAGTTTGTTTGCTTTCTGTCTTCTTCGCACTGACTTTCCACTTTCCTTAACTGTCACTGTCAGACAGAGTCTCCTGTCAGTGTGTCTAAAAATCGGCTACCGAATCAGTTACCTTCTCCCGGTAACTGCGTCCGACTTGAGTTGTATTATTATTACAAAATGTTAGTAATTTCTTCTTCTTCTTCTGATCTCTGTGAGAGCTCACAGTCTTTAATTAGGTAATTACTTCATTGTCATCCGGTGGAAATGAGACGAGGGGGGGGGGCAGCGATTAAGAAATTATCGAGTGGAGGACGTGCTGCTGCTGCTGCTGCTGTACGAGATTAGGCAGCCGTCGTCGTACAGCAGCGATTACATGCTCGCTGAGGTTAGCTTTTCCTCCCCCCTTTCCTCTTCTTCTTCTTCTACAACTTCATCTTCTCATCATCGTCTTCGTCATCGTCTGCCTAATCCCCTCGTTCCCTTTCCCTTTCGCTAATAATTGCACAGTAGCGGTTATTAAGTGGTGTTCTCTGATGATGATGATGATGACGATGATGGTAACTACTACGTGGTTCCTGTTTACCGCAGCGGCGGCGGCGGCTAAAGAGTTGCACTCGGGATTACCGCCGCCACTTTTTTCTTTTTGACTTGTTAAGCATTTTAGAAGCTTTCAGAGCTGAATTTGTAGCTAAAGCAGTCTGCTTCAGCTATTAATTGACACTAATTGATGGCTCACTGGTTTACTGGGGAAACTAGCTAGCTGGCTAACTTGCTCTACATTGTCATTCAAATACCTTTTTCTTCTTTTTTTCTTTTATGATTTTTCTGCTTTTTGATATGTCGGCTCATCATCGTTTCCCTTTTGCCTTCTGATTGGATAATGACCGCAAGTTGTGCTGCTGTGGTTGCTTCCGTCTGACAGTCGTTACAGTTACCGTTTTTACCTGCCGCTACTGCTACCTGGTTTGATTGATTTAGTCGTCATTATTAGCCCAGTGCTGCTGCTGCTGCTATTGCTGTTGCTGTTGTGAGGTAGTTTATTAGCAGTGGACAGTGTGGTGGTGGTGGTGGTGGTTTCGATGCTGATGGCCTGACAGGCCTTCCTCTCTCGTGGTCATTTTCGTTGTCGTGTTTCACTTTCACTCACTCACTCACTCTCTCCGGCAAGTACTTCACTGCAAATCGTTTCTATTTGCAGTAACACACACACACACACACACTGCCGCCGGCATCATTGCTTGATTTCTTATTTTCTTTCCTCCTTTTCTTCTATTATTTCATTTTACCGTTTTGTTGTGGCCCCTCTCGTGCACTCTGTGTTTTGTGATCAATGGCCGGCGCTTTTGATTACCCGCTTTGCTCGTGGTGGTGGTGGCTGTAGTGGATGACAATGTGCTGTGCTCTTGCAATTAATAGCTGACGACTGCCCTAGCCGATGTCCACTGTCCACTGCCGGTGATTGTCGTCGTCGATTGTGCGATTATTATTATTAGTGCTCAGTTCTTTTCTGTTTGTGTGCCAAGTTTGCCTCTCTTCTTTCCGAACAACAGCTCAGTCTCAGGCTGTGTAATGTGTAAACTCGTTGATGAACGATGTCTTCGTCTTTTTTGAGTGAGGAAGGGCTATGTGAGTGAGGATGAACACGATGATGATGAGTAGTGAGTAGTGAGCGATGAGAAAGTCTCGGTGTGAGTGCACTGCTGTAACTTGCGTGGCAGTGAACTCTCTCCTTCTCTTTCTCTCAGCTTTGCTTGACGCAAGATCCTTATGGACGGCAGCAGACAACAACCATTACACACACACACCACCACTACCTATGTCTTCTAGAGAGCCTAAACAAATTGAATTAGGAGGCTTGAGGGAGCAGACAATGCCAGCCTTCTTGTGGTAGACTTGTGGTGGACGGGCAAAGGGCACTAACGAATTAGGCAAATTGCAACCTGGGAGAGCGATGGTAAGATGCTAAGATGCGTGTCCAAGCAGGCCTTCTTCTTCTCCTTCTCGCCAGCCGGCTAGCTCTTTTCTTTCGCTCTTTCACTTTTTCAGTTTCAGTTTCATCATCCTCTGCCTCCTTTGCCTTTGTCTGCTGCTGCTGCTGCTGCTCGTGACACATCGTCGCTGGAGCTCTCTGTTCTCTCTTCTTCAGCCTTTGGCTAATCGTTGGCGCCATCAGAGCTCTACTGCTGCTGTTGTCGTCTGCTCAGGTTGGCCCTTCAATTGCCTCGGTTTTGAAGAAGACTGTTGTGCAAACTCACTGCTGACAGTGCAGTATTGGTTTTACCGAGGGTTACTACCCGAGTTATCACTGACAGTTCCACCTGTTGATTCACAGTTGACAGTGTTTAAAGAATTTGCGTTTTAGAACTTTACATTGGAATTTTTTTTCTTGTGACAATTTTCTCCTTCTCGGTAACTGGCTGTACAGCCGGATAATTGTTTACTTCCAGTGCACTCTCTGCGTAATCTCCTTCTCTCCCTCTCTCCGTCTGCTTCTTTTGCATAACTCTCCAAAGCTCAGGCCAATTATGCACATGCTAAGAAGGCGAATAAGGAGAAGAAGTTTACTGGCTCGGACACGGGCCAATTACCGCTGCTGCTCAATTAGCTCAGCAGTAGCTCAGTGGTAACTGTCTGTTCTGTGCTGTGCTGTTCTGCAGTGCAATGTTCAGGTGCAACTGCAAACTGAGCGACTAGTGTTGGCACCGTTGTCCTCGTCCTCGCTGTTGCTTTCTATCTAGGAAGATGGGAAGTGTTAAACAGGGCCGATTTGCTGCTGCTGCTGCTGCTGCTCTGGCTCACTGATTTGCTCAGTGAATGTGCTCTAAAGGTAGCCTAACAGAACAGTGGCGCCACTAATAGAGGCGGCACTAATAGAGGCAACAACGGCAAAAAACCGAGAAAAAAAGGCGAGTGCGAAAAAGGAAAGTTATATTAGCTGTACTACTCAATTGGAGTGAAACAGAATGTGCGTGTGCGTGCTTTACTGTTACTTTTTCGGCTGATAATCACAGCGGAGAGAAAGGGGCAACTCCGGTAATCACCACCGCCGCCACTGCCACCCGACTTTGCCGGTTGGACACTCTTTCTTTCCCTTTCTTTCTTTCTTTATTGAGTGCCACTGCTCACATTCACAGACACAACACAATAAAAGGAAAGGTTAGTCGATCGATTGAAGAAGTCTCCCACCACCACCACCTCTTTCTCCCTTTTCTCGCCTCATTCTCTATCTATCTATTGCCGCCATTGTGTATCCACTTTTGCACTGACCGTTTTCTGACCGAACGTACAATGCAGAAGAAGAAGTGTAACATCTTCACACTGGCTGAACTAATGTCCGTTCTTTTCCATCTCTCCCACCAAATGTTCTCCTTTTCTTTTCGAGAATGATGAGCAGTAGTGCCACCGATTAATCATTTCACTGTTGATGGTGGTGATTTACTATATTACAGTGCTCGCTAATCTGTACGGCAGGATCTCCTCCAGCAGCAGCCGAAGCAGCTGTGTAGCTCCTTTCATTTGATGACGCTGTGTTCAGGCGCACAAGGCTGCAAGGGCAGCGGAAGTGGAAAACGCAAACTTCAGCAAACAGTGTGTGTGCTCAGCCAGCCTCGAAAGATTGCTTCTTTTTCTTTCTTTTTCATCTCCAGTTGCCAAGTTTTTCAATGTGGCGGGGGAGGAAAGCTGGCTAGCAAAGCTAGCAAAACTAGCCAACTTCAATCTCTCTCTGTCTCACTCCTTCTGACTCAATCTCAATCTGTAAAGTAGGCCATTTTTCACACTTTTACTCCTCGCTAACTCGGTTAGCTTTCTCCGTCCGTTGTAGTAAGTGCCATTACGAATTTATATCAACTGCGGTGTGCTCAAAATCGGAAGCGTAAGTGAGCTCACAGCTGACTGAGACACAGGCTGACACCTGCAGCACTGACTGTGGTGGTGCCCTTTGCACACACACACACACACTTACACACACAATTTTACACTTACAACAATTTAGCTCTACCTTCACTCTTTATTTCCGCACTTGTCAGTTTCTGTGTGGTTGACAGTTGTGTGTGTGCACTGCTTTCAGTGCACCAGCAGTATATCACACAACGACTTTAGGTGAAACACTGGCGAACACTCTTTTTGTGTTTGCTGCTGAATTTCACGGACGAGATCGTGCTGCTGGTGCTGTTTAAATTGCGTTAGGTGTCTTGCTTACACACACTTAATCTGTTTACCTGCCTGACGGGTGCATCTTAATCGGAAGGCAAATGTTCAGTGCTTTGGTGTGTGTGTGTGTTTACCGTAGCACACTGTGCTTAACTCGAGAACAGTCGAAATTGCTTTTGTTTTCCACTTTATCCTTTTTTCTTTTCTTCTTTTGGAGGTGGTGGTAATGGCTATGACCGATTAGGTGGAAAAAGTGGATCAAGTGTGCCAATAAAAAAATGGCGTTGATTTTGTGTGCTTTTGTGTCGTATTCGATTAATCACCACCACTCAATCGTCAATCATCAGCAGTAGTAGTAGCATTTTTATGTGCAAAAGAGTAAAATGAAAAAGAAGGGCAAGAAGGCAAAGCACTGCTGACCGGCTTTTGACTTTGGAGCATTTTTGTTGCTTTACTTTGAACTGGCTGGTGGAAGATTATCCGCCAATCGATTGAGATTAATGTGTGCCGCCTGTGTGTGTGTGTGCTTTTGCGCTTTACCTTTAGCTTTTCCATATCCTCGATGACGATGACATTGGCATCTAATTAATCACGGGCAATTAATGGCACACGTGCGCTGCCACAAAAAGCGGGTAATGGTAATGGCAATCAATCAACACAGGCAACACACAGTACTGCCCCTTCCCTTCTCTTTGCTGACCATTCTTCTGCCATTATTAATTGATGAGCTCTCCTTATTAGCAGTGCTCGTTTCAATAATTTGACTGCACAGTGAGCTTTTGTCTAACGAGACAGACCGACTGAGACTGAGATTGTGAGCCTGATCATGACAATCGTCCTCCTCCTCCTCCTGTGGCCCTTTTTCAGGCAATTAAACTTCAACTTGGCCTGCCGAACTTCTTTTCTCCTTTTCTCCTTCAACGTCGATGGCGGCAGTGGTGGTCATTTGGTCGTTGATTTGTATCAATGCCACCTTTTCTGTAGAAGACCTGTACAAGTCGCTGTCCCGGCGACGTTGCACTAATGAATCGATGCCCGCCGCTGCTGCTGCTTTGTTGTCCTCCTTCCTATTGTGTTTACTCCAGTTTACTGTTTAGTTTCTCGTTTTCCTCCTGCCGCCAATATCTGCTCCATCTCATCCCATCATCGCTGGAGGAGGAATCCCTCAGACGTCCTCAGCGACAAACAACATCATTTGAGAGCACCTTGGCTCGCTTGTTAATCGAGCTCAAGACCTCCTCTTCTTCAGTTTCTTTCCGCATTTCGGCGGTGGTTTATCGCCCTCTGAAACGACTCTACATATCGTCGTCGTCGTTTAGCGAGACCTTCAGCAGGGAGAGAGGCTCGTTGTACAATGGACGCCGTTTTGTCTCTGCTGCTGCTGCTGTTGTTGTGTTCTCCCATAAATGTCTCAGTCTCCGTCTCGTCAACCTTGCCAGTCTGTCTCTCTGTTCTTTTCTGATTTAGTTGGGTTTGTCTGTGTGATTGCACTTTTTCTCTCTCTCTCTTTCTCACTGACTCTTTCGCGCACAGTATTGCTCATCTGTGCTGATCGTCGTCGTTGCTTGAAAGCAGTTCTCTCCTCTGTTTATGGAAGTCCGGAGATGAGCAATACAGCTCAATTAGATTTTTTCTTCTTCTTTTTCATTTGCCATTTTGAAGGCGAATCTCATCGTTCTCTCAGTTCATTCCAGCTCACTTGCCCAGCAGCTAAATGCTCTTTTGTGTCATTTTCTTTTTCTTGCTTGCCTGCTCTAAAAGAGTCACTCGAGTGAGCCTCTTTTGTCTGAGCAGACTTTTGTTCTTGCTGTTGTGCCGGTGCTGTTAGCTACGGAAATCCTCCTCCTCCTCCTCCTCCTTGTTTAGCCGAACCGAAAGCGAAGTGAGTGACTCACAATAATTGACAACTTCTTCTTGTTGTTGCTCTTGGTGGTAGGAAATGAAAACAGAGAGAAATCTCTTAATCGGAAGCTGCTGCCAAGTGGTGGTGGTGCTCCTTCACTTTACTTTTTGCTTGGGATTTGGTGCTAATCGGGCAACGCTGATTTTTGTTGTTCTTATTTTGCGCACCGACTAAATTGCTGCTGTACAAACAAAGCCACTTGTCAGTGGCTGCTCAAGGCAGCAGATTTTCCATCTCCTCGATCACCTCTTTCTCGACCAGCCATTTTCTCTCGGTGATCTCTGTGTCCGATCTGCGTGTCTAATCCAGTGCAGTGATTTCCAGCAGCAGCTCTGTTTGCACATTTCTTAGCTCAGGAGTTGTTTTCCCCTTTTCACTTTCACTTTCACCTTCTCTATCTATCTCCACAGTGCTGCCGGACTTCACGTTTAGACTCTCATTTTTCTCTCTGCTGTGCACTTGTTCACAGCTTTGCCACAGTCTGCTGCTGCTGCAAATCATCATCAGCAGTCATGCTGCACAGACACTGATTCGTCTTGATTGATTTTCCTGATTAGCTGCTGCTGCTGCATTGGCTGCTCCGGCGGCGGCGGCGGAAAAGGGGAAAAGTAGTTACCGGATCATTACTACTGCTGTTGCTGCTGCTGCTGCTGCAAACCTTTCTTCCATTGCCTGCTTTTCACCTGTGGCCCAGCCAATTAGTGGTGGCGGTGGTGGTGGTGGTGGTAATTGTAGTCACCAGTGGCAAAACACTCACTCAGAGCTGACTTTATCTTTTTCTTCTCTCTTTTGGTCCTGCTGATGAAGCTGATCTGGTTAGCTGCTCTGGAGCAGTAAATAAAATGGGAAAAGAGGACGCAAGCCTTGTTCATCAACCGCAGCTCCTGTTCTGATGCTCGGTGGCTGATAAACAGGGGAAAAAGTGATGCTGCTTTTATCTTTTTCTTCTTTTGGTTTCTTCTTCTTCTGCTTATCACTGCAGTTCATCTTCATTGTACTCCACCACACTCAGTTCTCTCTTTTCTCTTTTTTCCCTCACTCTTCGCACTTTTGCACTGGTAATGTCAATATTTGCCTGTCAAAGGACGAGGACAACGAGGAGGAGAACAGGTAGCAACAAAACCGTCGCAGACAGACAGACACTTGCTCGACTTTTATTTTTAGCCACTGGTGAGACTGGTGCTCGCGATAAGAAAGCGAAAGTAAGTCAGGTAGCCCGGTGAATGAAAGGAAGAGAGGTAGTCTACTTTTCGCTCTCTCTCCTTTCCTTTCTTATTCAAACGGTTAATTTAGTTTGAGGGAGAAGGAGAAGAAGGAAAAGTCCATTTTCAGCATTTGAAACTGAGAGAGGAGATGAATATCAGTGACAGGTTGCGGTCGTTTTATAACACACACACACACACTGTAGGTTTTTGTTTTGCCTAATCTCGCGTCCACCGACAGTCTCTCTGCTTTGTCATTCGTCATCTGCTGCGGCTGCTGCTGCTGCTAATCATCCGCTACCATCTCACTCTACTTTTTATCTGACTGGCTGTCTATTTAACGGTTTTGTGCCGGCGTGTCAAGTAGGAGGAAGACCTTTTCTTCTCCTTCTTCTAATCCTATTTTCGGCCACTGAAGCTCAAATTCAGCAGTTCGCTGTGTTTAGCCCTTTTGTTGACAGTTGTCAATACAATCACTGGTTTGCTTGCTTGCTTCTGTATGTGTGTTGTTGTCTGACACCTTTCAACAGCTATCAGCAGCGGCAGTAAAATGGTTGACAGTTGTTGTACAGTTATGAATAAGACAAATAAAAAGAGTGTTTCGCTTCGCCGGTTTTGCTTACACGCCGGCTCTCTGCTCTCCGCTACTCATTTGGCGCCGCGCTCTTTGAATCACTCCGTCTTCCAGCACAGCACAGCCTTTGTGGATGGCTCTTTTTGGGTAGACTTTTTTTCCGCGCTCTCTTTTTTGCGCTTTTATTGTTTGAGCCAGCGTGACAGAATGTTCTATCTTTTCGAAATCTCTTTTCACCAGATTTTGGTGGTGACAATGGTTGTTTGTATCACTAAAACTTTCATCTTATCAACCTTACTAATCATCTCTTTTCACCCTTCTTTTATCAGAGTCCCCTTGGATGGTCGCCTCTTGACTTGAAGAATTGACCTGTTTTGTCATTTGATTTCGTCTTTGGTTTCTTTGGCTTGCCACCAAGTCTTGTACATTATCACCCCCACCATCATTGCCACGATGATCAGCCGGCGACGAATACTGTCTCGCTCTCGAGATGAGCTCCTCAACCAGCAAACAGGGTACCCGGATAACTACAATCCCTACGAGGAGGAGGAGGACGTCTGGTACTCGAAGGACAAACTGCTCAAGGTAGGTGTCTTTTCCTTTTCTTTCTTTCTTTTGTTAGCCACTTTAGTCGCTCGCTTCTCGCAAATTAGCCCCGAAGAATGAGAGAGAGAGAGAGAGTGTGTGTGTTGTGTGTACTGCTGCGTGAGTTATCGCTGTGGCAGGTGTCTTTCTCCTTTGATTTGATTTGATGCTCACACACACAGCAGACTTGCCTTTGTGTTGTGGCCAGTTACATCACACACCGCCAAAATTCCCCATGATTCAGGATCACAATCTCTCTGTGTTCCCCCACATCATGTCATCTCTTGTTCTTTCCATAACTTTCACTCACTTGTCTTTACGATGAAGAAACACTGCACTGTCTGTTGCACGCGTTTCTCTCTGTTTCTCTGTTTGTTAGCTGTGCTGTGTTCCCCCTCTTTTACTCTGCTTTACTTGTTGCACTCGCTGTTTGCTGTGCACTTCTCCTTATCTCTGGATCAGCTGGAACATCGAGAGTTGTGAGCTGTTCAGAAGCTGAGAGGCAGCAGTGTTCTGTCTCAGTCTCTGTTCACTTGCTTTCCCTCCCCGGGTGATCTTAATCGATTTGAGAAGTAAAGGAGACATTGAAATACACTGTCAGACACACATTCTCTTTCGCTCTTTTCCACTTTCATTTACCATTCGGTGACTCAATTTGGTCGCCCAGGCACGTCTTCGTCGTTTTCTTCGTTGTCGTCTAGACACAAAAGTGTGCGACTCGCTAACGGATTGCTTTCACTTTCTCTTTCACTCACTCTCTCCCACTGCTGCTGCTCAATCGAATGACACGAGCACCATCACCGTCGCCCTTCTCTGCTCACTGCTGCTGTTCAGTGAAGCAGGGGAGAGGAGAGCAAGCAAGCAAGAGATCAGTGCTGAGCATCTAGTTTCAGGACTTTTAGTGTGTTGTTGCTGATAGCGAGAAAAGGGGAGAGAAAGACACTTTGATTTGTGAGTTGGATAAATTTAAATGATGAAAATGAAACGGCGGCGGCGCTGTCCCCAGGCGATGGTGTGGTGTGGTGCTTGCTCAATCATCACTGCTGCTGCATTCCATCCAACATCCTTCCATTTTTTCTATCTAACAACTAGTGACCGCTAGTTTTTCACTTTGTCAGAACTCGTCTGAGCGACTTCGGCAACGCTAATAAAGTTAAATAAATCAACACCACTTTGATGGCGGCGGCGGTGTCTGCGAGCCTGTCTGTCAATGCCGACTGCTTCTTCTTCTTCGGCTGCCTCTGCTGTTGCTGTATTTGCATCGGGGCAGTTCGAATTAATAAGAAGAGCTCGATTCGCTGAGCACACACTACCACCATCACCACCACTGCCACCGCTGCTAATGTTGCCGCCACCACTCGAATCACAATTACTGCTGCTCTGCTCGCTCAATATATTATCGGATTGCCTTAATTATCAGTTTGCTTGTCCACTTTGCTCTCACTCTTTGCTCAATGAATGCCGAATGCTGCTGCTGTTGTCGCTGCTGGACACACAGTTTGCATAGCCTTGGCGGACGAATTAGTTGCGCTGGAGCCTGGAGCGAGCGAGCGAGCTTCAACGGCATCAGCATCAACATCAGCACTGACCGAGTAGTACTGATGAGGCAAAAGGTGGAGCAGAAAGAGAAAGGCAAAGATCTGTGCTCACCATGTTCACTCGCTCTCTCTCTCTCTGGCTGCTAATTAATTGTTGGCCTACTGCCGGCAGAGAGTGAACTGCTGCTGCTGGCAGGGAGCGATCGATTGGCAATTGCCGCCGCACTCGGTGTGTAGCAATTGAACACAATTCACAGGCACTTCACGACAAGAAGAAGTGTGTGTGTGTGTGTGCTGGTGGTCGTGGTGGTGCCCTGGACCAATGGTGATCCCCTTTAGTGCTTTCAAATGCTATTGTCCTGCACAAGCTAGCGCGCCATTTTTTGTCTTCTTTTCACCTGTCCCTTTCTCTTTCTCTCTCCCTCTCTCCTTTTAGTTTGGTGTTTACTTCTGTTCTGTTCAGTTCTTCTGTACGGCCACTACACTGTTATCTGACAGACTGTGTGAGCTGACTGACTGACTGTCTTTTTGTATGTCGTAAGTCGATCAATTACGAGTGGTGGTGGTGGTCGGCTATCACTTCACTTTACTTCACTACTAAAACTACTGTCCACCGGCGACTGTTGTTGTTGTTGATACTCTTACTCTTGAAAAGAAAGTAGCAGTGGTGAATGGGAGAGAGAATGGCGCCGGCAGAGGACATTGTCTGTGTGTGTTCAGTGGCACCTTTTCCCACTTTCGATGTGTGAGCACTGACCACACATTTCGAAGCAGGGCGTTTTTGCTCCCGCTCCTGCTGTTGGGCGTCGTCCTCAGGTGGCCACTGTGTGTGTGTGTTTGGCACTTTTTCTTTTCTTGAGCCGACTGCCACTGAAAGAACGCGGCTACTTTTTTTCTGCCGCTACTTTGACCGCCAAACTCACAATGCAATGCACGGCGGTGTTAATGGTGTATCCATGTTACACTCTCAGTCTCTGTCCTGTTCAGTTCAGTTCTGACTAACAGTGAAGTGAGTCAACAGTTGGGCGTGCTGATACACTGCTTCAGATTGACTGCTGCTGAAGTGGATGTGTACGTCGGTGATGCTGATCGACACAATCGCTGACAGCGACAACAACAACAGCACAACGGCAGCATCAGCAGCTCCGATTAGACCGCCATTGATGGCAGCCACTGCAGAAGTAACTGACGCTGATGGGCGTCGATGCCCTTTGCGTGTCACTGGAGCTGCTGTTGCACTTGATTTGAGAAAGAGAGAGAGAGAGAGAGAGAGTGAAGTAAGAAATGGAAAGTCCAAGTATGTCTCGAGTCTGACACTATGTGTCAGTTGGACTCTAGCAGCAGCAGCAGTTTATAGCGACTCAAAAGGACTCAAAACAGCAGCATCTGCCACTGCTCGTGTTTACTGACTTTTGAGTTTGTTGTACACTCTCGCTTTGACTGCTTGAGCGTGTGTGTGTGTGTGTGTTCAACTGCTCAAAACTCTTTCTCTCTTGAGTTTCAGTTTGAAGTCGCTGGCAGTGAAAAGAAGGGGGCAATTAATCGGATTGAAGAGTGCAGCGAGTCTGTGTGAGTCCTATTGTAAAAGTGTGCAACAAGTGTCTGCTCACTCTGGCACACGACCACTGTCACTGACTACTATTACCTACCAATTGAACTGCAGCAGCAGCACTGTGACCGATTGGCATCAGCAGCTATGGTGGTGGCCACTTGTTCTCTTGTTCTTGTGCACGTGTGTTCTACTGCCTCTGATAATATGCAAATTGACTCATTGCTCTTTGCATATTATTTGGCCACCACCACCATCATCGCCATCGCCATCATCACTGCCACTTTGCATTGGCATTCCATTGCCTGGCTGGCCAATAAAAAGTGGCGGCTAGAGAATGTGAAGGGGAGAAGAAGGAAAGTGTCGATCAGTGAAACGGTGAAACTGATCGATCTTTTTGTTTCTGCTCGCTCGCTCGCTCATTTGATCTCACTTGCCCTTCTCAATCATCGTTTTGTTTCAGTGCATGTCTGTCTGTCTCTGTCAGTGTGTGCACTTCTAACACTGCCTGGATTTGCATCCCTCCAGCCACTTCCACCACCACCACCACCACCACCGCTGCTAAATGCTGTCGGCTAATCGGCGGCGCTCTGCTTTCACCTCTTTCTTGCTTCACGCGCCCGTTTCTTTCTTCTTCTGCTTCTTCTTTGACATTAGCTTCGAGCTTTGAGCTGACTGTCGTCGCCACCAAACACAGTCTCAATGGCACTGAATATGCCAGTCTGTGTGTGTGTCTGAATGCCTGTGCTGAGCACTCGCATTCAGACACTTTGAGTCTCTCAGCCATCAAATGGCTCAATAGGTGATTCAATTACGTCTCTCTGTGTGTAACAGACGTAACGATTGCTGCTGCTGCTGCTGCTGCTGATGTCGTTGGTGGCAGGTGGACAGTGTGTGTGTATTCAGTTAGTGACCACCACCACCACCACCACCACCGTAGTCGCTGAAGAGGGAAGGCAAGCACTCCACCCAAAACTGATCACTTTGAGGGCGAGTGCTGCTGCTGCTGTTCGGACATTCATTGGAAACAGTTGTTGGACTGTTGGATCACTCTTCTGCTTTGCACTTGACCAAAGACAGTGGACGGCGGCAGCATGTTATTCAATTGGCTGCTGCTGTTGCTAAGGTCGCTTCCTTTGTCTGCTGTTCACTCACTCACTGCCAATTTGTATCAATAGCTATTGGCATATCAGCTATCGATGAGGTGGTGGTGGTGGTTGACAAGCGAGCTTTCCAGACAAGTGGTGCTCTCGATGCTCTTGATGCGCTCACTTGCTCTCGATGGCTGTTTGCCTTTCTCTTCACCTCTTCATCGCCCTCACTTTACCTACTGCAGCGTAGGAGTGCGTCTGATTTTTGCTTTTGAATTTTTGATTTTGAATTTGAATGCGCGCGCGAGCTTTGATTTTGTTGCGCGAACTTCAAATCTCGCAGTCTGGTGACTGATTTTGTTTAACTGTTTCAAGTGTGTGATTTTTGTATGTAGGGCAGCCTTCGAGCTGTCTCAGTGTCTGTCTGCCCTTGCAGCCACCCTTGCCTGGCTGACCGAGAAAACAACTTCGTTTTCCGCTTTTGGTGTGTGTATGTTTGCCTAGAGCCACAGACGACACCGACCTTTTATTTTTCTTGCCACTGCTAATCGAACAGTATTTTGTTCATTGGCCCAGTTGGCAGCCTACCTGACTCGCCGCTCATAAAGTAGGAAGGAAGGAGGCCTTTTTGGCACGGCTATTGGCATTGGCTCAATCGAGTTTAGCTTTGGCGATTAGCTGCCGCTCCAGTGCATCTCCTCCAGCACTTGAGACGCTGGAGACTGAGAAGAGGCTGCCGGCAGCAGCAGCATCAGCATGACTTGCTCTCTGGCCACAGTGCTAATTGTCGTGTGTGTGTTTGTAGCTCTTTTCCAAGCACACTTTTTTGCCTTCTTTTTACGCATTCATTGATGCGGCGGCTTCGTCGTATCTCCTTTGCCCCAAGTGTGTGTGTGTTTTAGTAGTTTTAGTACCGCGTTAAGCACACACACGTTTTGGGTCAGTGGAGCTTGTTGTGATGGTTGCTGTGTTGTGTTGTGTTCAGGCAGCGGCCGCCGCTTTCCTGCCCACAGCTAACCTGTACGACACGAAAAGAGACGAGGAGACACACTTGTCACACTCGCTAATTGGTAATTAGCAATTAGCCAATGAGTAGTTGTTGGCTGGTGGTTCATCCCATCTCGTTAGGAGAAGAAGGCGCCTGGCCATTCTCTTTCCTCTATTTTCATTTCGCCAAACGACCGCTGATTGTGGTGTGGTAAAAACACTCCTGAGGTGTTGCTGTTCAGATGTAATGGTGGCGATGGTGTTTTGTCTTGGCCATCTTTCTCTTGTTCCTCTCCTGTCTTTTCCTTCTTCTTTATCTTCTTCTTTACCGCCGTTTCTTCGTGCAGCAGCAGCCGAAACCGAAGAAGATAGTTTCTTCTTCTTCTTAGCTCTTTTCGCCACCGGTGTCTGGTCGTGCCACCGATTAAGTGCCTTTCCTTTCCTTTCCTCTTCTATCGACCAAGTCTCATCTTTGTCGATCTGCATAATTGAATCTCCTCTCTCTTTCCATTCAAAGCTGTGTCGGGTATTATGTTGTATCATATAATACACTGTGTGTGTATATCTGTGGATATCATCCACCAGTGCCGAGAGAGCGTTGGCGCTAAATCTAGCCGGCTGTGCTGTGCTGTTGGCCGGCTGCCCTCTACCACCACTCTTTGGATGATGGGCTATTTATAAGGGGGGGGGGGGAGGGAGGAAAGGAGTCTATTCCTCAAATCACCTTACCTCACATCGGCGGCTAAATTGCACTGGCCGATTGCCATCTTGCACAGCACACACTCCATTTAGGCTCCCCTTTCCTCTCTCCTTTCCTTTCTCTGCCACCACTAAATGGCCATTTTCGTTACATTATAATGCGTATGCTAAATATATTATTGCCCAGTGTGTCCACTGTTCTGACCAGTGTCGTAGCTAGCTATCTATTCCTCGTCTGCTTAGCTAATTGATACGGTATGTACTGCCTAATGTTACTAATGTAACATGGTGGTGATGGTGGTGTCTGTCGGTGTTCTCGAGAAATCAATGTCGCTGTTGTATGCTGTCGTTTTGGGCGCCCCATTAACAATTGGGAATGTGTGTGTGTGTGTGTTTACCAAGCAGCATTTGTTCTACCTATTGACTGACTTATGATGGCGGCGATGATGTGTTTAGTACAGTTCTCCACCTGTGTGATCAGAACAGGCAGGCAGGCGCCATCGCCTTCTTTACAAGGTCAGGCACTTTGTTCAGTTGTTCGCAGTCGTGCTGCTCTCTTTGAGGCCTAAATAGATGGAAGTGGATTCTCAATTTCTCTCGCCGCTCTTTCTTCCCCTTCCCTTCCCTCTTTTCTGCCAAATGAGCCCCCCTCTAATGATTAATCCCGTTGTTGCCATTTTTACTACGAATACAGCCAATAATTAATCTCGAAGACAGGCATGCATGCAGGGGAAGAAAGACTGCAGGGCTGCCTGCCTGCAGCATCGACAATTACCACCAAAGCAAAAGTGGTCAGTGAAGCTCACACTGTTAAACTGAACCTCCGCCACTGCCACCACCACCGCTGCCACCATCACGGCCAATTATCAGCTTGTTTGCATTGACCGTTCGTTTGCTGTGCACTTCACTGTGTTCCAGTGTGCCATGCCATTCGATCCATTCCCCTCCACACACTAATGGCCGTCTAATTGTTGGCATCCCTTTGTTTCTCACGTAGGTCGAAAAAAGAGTGCATCTGTGCCCTGCTGCTGCTGATGTGAGGATGCTCTCTCCTCTTTCCATCAGTTGAGAGATGCTCAGACGCTCGCTATCGCGCACAGTGGTCTAATTGTGCACTTGTGGACTGCTGCCGCTTGATTGATTTTCTCTCCCCTCAGTCGCTCTCATCGCCAATTAGCGCTTTTTTGGAGCTGTGCTCTTGATATTGAGAGTAGTAACATGCTGTTGCTGCTGCTCTAGGTCACAGCATGACCAGTTAATTGGTGTGTGTGTGTGTGTGTCTGTAGTGCCGTGTGAGCTCAGCCAGGCACTGTGGCTGACTGTTCTATTGCTCTCATTACGGCTGCACGCATACCACTGTGTGAAGAGTCTATCTAACCACGAGACGCATTGCTGAATTGTCTGCTCCTGCTGCTGCTGTTTCAATTGTCCAACTGTTTGTTTGTTTTCCTACTGCTACTACTACCGCTGAAAAGCTGATCATGTCGCTGTATTTCACAGCTTTTTGGATGTTCCTGTTGTACAACTGGTGCCCAGGTTATCTGTGACAGTGAAAGTAGTCGTTTGCCGGTTCTACCTTTGGATAAATTCCAAAGCACCTGTTGAATTCACATTGTTGACAGTCTGACTTTATAAACTTTTGTGTTTTTTCACAAGCACACGCTGTCCATTCACTTTTGGCGGCATATCCAATTGACAGCGGCGGCGGTCAAATGGTGTGTGCCTTTTTATTTTATTTGGCAATAGCAGTGTCCACAACGGTGGCAGGCAAAAACAATGGCACCATCTGACCAGCAACGGCAGCAGCAGACGATAATTAAGCTGACTTATGATTATGACTGGCCACCATTGCGGCAGGCGCGAGCCGCCGCGAGAAAGGTGAGAAAACGGTATCGAATGTGCCGTCGCCGGTGTGTGTATGTGTGTGCTCGCTCTTTAGCCCTTCTGTGTTTTGACCACCACCACCACCACCACCACCGTCACTGTCATCATCGTCTGTGTGAGAGAGCTTGTTGCATAATGGACGACAGCCGAAGCAAACAATGGGCCAGTGTGCCAACTTCGTTTTTCATTCGTTTAGTGCGCTTTTTCTGCCGCCAGTCTCTCGGTATCGAGGCGACTGGATCGCGCCTGGACACTGCTGCTGCTGCTGCCGCCGTTCATTGCATTCACTGGCATTCTTCGTCCCTTCTGTGCCTTCTCCTCCAACATATAACTCCTACATGACGTGCTAGCTCTCTCTCCCAGCTCGTGGCTGCACGAGCTGTAGTGCTGCCTGTTTTCTTTTTGCTGATGCCTGTTCGATACTGCCTTTTCTTTTCTTGACTGATGAATGCATCTTATTTTCGGTTTCTTCGGTGCATTGTCTTTGTTTTCACTCTCGTTTTGTTTCGTTGCCCGGTATCTTCTTTCCTGGGTGGACAGATCTTCTGCTTCTTTTCGGGAAGGAAGGGCACGCTAATGAAGACGCGCTCGCATACCGCTCACTCCTCTCACTTTCACTTTTGCACGAGTTCTTCCCAACTTCTTCTCTATCGGCAGTGCTAATCTCTGAGATGGCTGGCGCTGACCATTCAGTTGAGTGTAGGCACACAAACACACACACAGCACTCACTGGACTTGCCCTCGATGACCAAACACAGCCACACACACACACAGCACAGGCAAAGATGACTATTGTTCTGGTCAGACTGACTGACTGTTAGGCGGAGTAGAAGAAGAGTGGTGGTTTGCCAATTGCTGCTGCTGCTGCTGTCGATCACAATTATCTGCCGCCGGTCTGTGTGCGGCGCTGCGGGAGCACTGTGCCTCACTTCGCATTCAGTGCCTCCCCTTCTTCTCCTTTTGGAACTCCTAAACTCGGGCAGTATCGCACACACACACACACACACACAGACTGCTGTGCTGTGCCCGCAAATTGCGGATTGGGTTTGGGTGTTCATTATGGGACTCGACTTCTTTTTCTTCTTCTTCTTCTGTTGCCCTTCTAAACTTGACCAGACAAAGGCAAGGCGGGTACTGGCGTTTTGCATACTTGCACTACTTTATCATCACTGGGCAGCAGCCACTTCCTTTTGATGAATGGGTAGTACTGCTCGTTTTCTGTCTCTGTGATGTTCCACCTATTTGATTGCGCGCTATCCACCTGAGGATTTAACCACCAAAGCTGCTGCTGCTGTTGCCTAAGCTCTCTGATTCCAAAGCTTAGCTCGGCTTTCACCTCTTTCTTTGTCTGTCGCCCTTTCTCATCTCTGTATCACCTCATTCAGTGCATTCAGTGCAGTTCATTCAGTTGGTCTGTTTCTACTCTCTCAATCACAACAACTGTTGCTTTTTCTTTCTCTATTTGCTCAATGACTGACTTATTTTTAGGCAAATGACCACCACTGCACTAAAAGCTTCTTCTTTGCTGCCATTTTTCCTCCATTTTCTATTTGCTGTTTCAGTCTTCCCCCTCTACCTGCCAGGCGCTATTTGCATAGAGTGCGCAAACAGTAAATTAATATTCAGCAGCTTTGAAGATGAGTTGCACAGAGCTGCATCTTTTTTGTCTCAAATTAATTGAGTCACTGCTGCTGACCAATTAGTCTTTAGACTTTGCCGCCTAGCCAATGATGCACTCATTTTGCACTACTCACTTCTTCCTCATTCTCTCTCTCTCTCTCTCTCTCTCTCTCTCTCTCTCTCTCTCTCTCTCT
>JAALOO010000315.1_pt4 | contig 22445 bp, 20 predicted proteins | sample 7257641 | NCBI WGS metagenome assembly JAALOO01 (sample SAMN14085613, study PRJNA598686) | mite metagenome | biome: ENVO:01001000; feature: ENVO:01001002; material: ENVO:01001226; isolation source: single female mite from University of Michigan culture on fish food culture... ...
AAACAATACCTTTGTTCTTTTGCGTCCGCGAAATTTCCCTCTCAATTTCGGCGATCCTCTCGAGAATACCCATCTTGTTTTCCGGTGTTTAGCTTGCCCAACTTCACTGTCACCGGTTAAGAAGATTGTCTAAGAAGATTGTGATAAAAAACAATCCTGTTGCCCACGCAGGCGATATAAATCGCCTCTTGTATATTTTCGCATAGATTTTATATATTTTGCCACACGTTTTTAGCCTGCCGTCAGTAGAGGACGTGACTCTACTGTGGGTGAAGAAGAGGTTTCTGCGTGCTCTCAAAACAAAAGACTCACTTGAGCCGGATCGTTTCTGAAACGTATTTTCTTTCCTCGTTCAAGTCGCAATCCTCATCTGTCACCTAAACTTCCCAGTGTTGTTTGACTTCAAATCCGAAGTAGAAACGAACCCGTCGCCATGTACAACGGAATCGGCCTAGACACTGCTCGTGGCAGTGGCACCAATGGCTACGTCCAGCGAAATCTGAGTTTTGTACGCACTGCAAAGCCAAAAGTCGATTACAAAACTGAAGATGAAATTCGCCGCTTTGAGTCTGAGTATACGAAACAGCCAAATCAGGAGATTTTGGAACATCATCGAAAACGTAAAATAGAAGTGCAGTGCTTGGAACTGGAAGAACAGCTGGAAAAGGAAGGGTATGTATTATTTGTTTAATTGACATATTTAAAATGATTTGATCATTATGTAATATTTTTTATTTCTTCTAGGCTTGACGAGGAAGAAATTCAAAAACGCATGGATCAACTGCGCCAAGACCTAAATAAGCGAATGGAGAAAGCTTTGGAGAATCGTCGAGAGTTTATCATGGAAGTTCTCAACGAAAGAAGGTAATATATTTTTTATTTTTATTTTTTTTGCTTTAACTTTGCATTCCACGTTGTCTCTTATCGCAAAGTTTTAAAATGAGTTTTTGTGTTGTTTATTCACTATCATCAATTCTTAGCTCCAAATGGAGCGCAGCTCAACGGCTACTGTAAGAAATGTGGTCACTATATAGCAACTTCTTTACCGCAGCATAAAGCCACGCTATATGGCTAATTTGGAACGTTCCAACACAGTGATGTGTAATGGATGCGTACATGTTATACTCTCTGCGCAGCTAATATGGCTGACGATGGTTGAGACTGGACTGCAGGCTCAGTAGCCGCCTGAATGGGGTGCTGCTCGTTTGGTGGTCATCTTCTGTCGTCGTTATCTATCCTTATCTCCTGAGGGCCAAGTCTGAATACTTTGCTTGTCAACATCACAGTCAACTTGTTCTTTTCATTTTTCCAACAATACCGTAACAGTCCATTAGCAGGGGCTGATTGGCCCTCTTTTATTTGCGGCGGCACTTTAAGTGCCCGCTGCAGTGTCCACTTGAGTCGTTTATTTTTGTCCATTTTATCATCACCACAACCAGTTTTTGCTCAATCAACTTGCATTTGACTGATTTGACTTTCACACCCTAACGTTTCCAACTTCACATTCATCTAATTTACATATAGCATTCCCAAAGTGATGCTTTAAAACCAAGCTGATTCAGCTTGTCCAACTTCAGTGCCTTACGAAGTCTTCCAAGAAGTCAGATGTAGCATCCTGCATTCTGCACTTCTGCCAAATCTCATGTCTTCCAGAAACCCATTTTAGCCTGTCAATACATATCACATTGCAATTGACATATCAGATGTTTTCCTCTATCTATCTCCTCAAGATGACCTCTCCTGACTCCCAAGCCAGGTGTGATCATTGCTCATCTTCTACGTCTTCCACTCCCCAGTTACCCATTCTCCACCACAACCAATCACCCTTATACTCCAACATGTTACTGCTAAATGCCCTTTATCCACAACTAACCCCTCAATCTCAGTCGATAGAATCTCAACTTGCTCTTAAATCTTGCTGCAACCCTAGTCAAAGTAACCTTTTTAGCGAGCTACTCAAAGTAACACCTCATGTTTCGGGCACTTGTGGTGAAGCCCAATGCACAGCAACTGCCGACAGTCGGCCACCGTTGACCTCTGCAGCGAAGCGTCGCCACCGGCGGAAGCGCAATCAGCTGAAACGCTATGCATATCTTGCCAGTACCGTTGCCGCCACCACTGCCTCCATGTTGGACGCTACTCGGCCACCCACCAATCTGCCCTCTTCCACTTTCTCTAAGCGCAAAACAAGCGCCCCACTAATCTATAACCACAACTCTTTTAACTGCAACCATTCTAATTCTGATCATTTTTATAATTATTATAATGCCACTTCCAATAAGAGCTACTCGAGGTACGTTTCCTGCAACTGCTCTTTTGCTACTTTGTACTCAGTATTGTACAGTAACAATCTTTTTTTTAAACTTGTGCTTTTATGTTTATCACTTATTACTTTTTTTATGACTTACTAACAGTGTTTCATTTTTTGTTATTGCAGCTCTAAAAAAGAAAAAGAAACTCATCAACTCGCTCAGCTGAATCAAGAGCGAAATGATAACCTGAAATCGGCATTGAAAATCAGCGCCGACTTTGTCGAGGGCTCTTCAATGAGCCTCATTCGCCAGGCCAAAGAACAACAGGCAGCCCGGGAAGAACGTCTTCGAGCTAATAAAAACGTGATTGATGAGAGGATTAAAGAACAGGTCGGAAAAAGGGTATCGCCTCCTTCAGATTCACCAAAAACGGAAAAGGTTGAAAAGAAGAGAAAACATCGCCACTCATCCTCTGACTCTTCAGACTCGGACTCCGATTCTTCTGATTCCAGCTCAAACTCTAGCTCGAGCTCTAGCAGCTCTGACAGCAGCAGCAATGATTCTTCCGATAGTGATGATTCTTCAGGCAGCTCTTCAGAAAGTGACGATTCTCGCGGCAAGTCTCCTAAGAGGGTGAAACGCAAATCAAAGAGTAACTCTCTCAGTCGTACTGCAGCTACTCGACCGATGCGACGATCACGATCCCGATCACGTTCTCCAGCTGCTTCTCCTCCTCGTCGAAAAGCAAGTCGCAGTCGAAGCCGAAAGCGGAGTGACACTCCACCACCCAGTCGAAGGCGAGATGTCCGTAGATCATCGCCTCAACAGTACAGTCGCCAATCTCGCCACGATTCCCCACCTCCACGTTCTTCATCCCACCAACGTCCGCCGCCCAGTCGACGTAGCGGAGGTGCAGCTCCTTCCCGTTCTCGCTCTCGATCACGCAGTACGACACCGTATAGATATCGCACCAATCGTTCAGACTCTCCTCGAGACCGTTATGGGCGAAAGTCAAAGGAGACTGCTGTTTCCTCTTCTCGTCGACGATCTCCAAGCACTAGCTCTCGTAGCAGTAGAAGTAGCAGCCTCAGCAGTCGTGGCAATAGTCGAAGTTTGTCGCCCAAGTCTGACAGGTAATTTTTTAGGCTGACAACACAAACCACGTATTAACTTTTTGCTTTATCTTAGATCTCGAAGTCCTTCAGAGTCGAAACGTCGTGGCTCTCCGAGTTACCGTGAAAAACGTCGCATTACCAGGTACTGAAAAATGAGCAATAGTAGTCCAATCACATAAATAGTAGTTGCCAGTTGATATTCCCACCTCTAAATATTTGAGGACCCTTTTTCGATTATGAACTACAACAAGTGAAAGCAGATACAGATAAACAGTATCAAATTTTAATTTGCTAACTAAACTATTATTTTTCTTTTTTCATTACCTTCTTAAATGGCCCTCACACACACATACCCGTTTTGGATTTGGTTTTCCTGATTTTATTGTTTTTGCCCCTACGTAGTGTTGCATACGTTGTCAATCGGTGATTTGCTTTATTAACCATTTTATACTTTTCACATCTGCAAGCGCTCGAAAGCTTCCGGTGCCGTACCGAAGGATCGACTTGAACGTATCTTCGAAATAAGTTGATATCAGTAAGTAGTGGTCACTTTTGTATTTTTGTCCTAATGTTTTTGCTCATCTTTCAGGTTCTACTGATCTCCAAATCCATCACAATATATCAGACTGCTATCAAAGATTTTAATTTGTACATGAAATAACTCAATCATTCAATAAAATTACTAGTTTAGAGTTGACAGTATTTTGTAAATGTCATGATGGATAGGAATGTTTCCAGACTTAGAACCTCACATTAGCACTCCGAAATTTTTGTGCTTATGACTTTATTTCTCAATTATCAAACCGTTTGTGCAGCGGTACCTTCTCAAACAAAAAGACAAAGAAGAAACCTTAACGCTCATAATGTTTGCACATCTTGACCATCTTTGCTGTAGTTCATTTTCTCCCTTCCCAGTGCCGATTACTAATTGCCTAATCTGCACTTGATAACTGCTTCCCCGTGAAGGCGCCTAACAGTGCTTACCATTAACTGGCGGCGCACATTAGCGCGGCAATGCAGCCTGTCTGCAGGCACCGATTTATGAGCACCAATTAAGAGGTATTCACAGTCGGCGCTGATGGCGTCTGAGACATGACACTGCACTGCGGGTGAAAGGGCGACAGTGCCACTGGGCACACATAAACATACACGCACAGACAGGCAGACATTGAGCAAGTGGTCACATTTCACCGTCAATGCGAGCATATTTACCTGTTTCGGTCTTATCGCCTCGCTGACTTGGCTGGCTGGCTGGCTCTCTTTGCCTTGGCCCGCCAGACTGGCTGATGTCCACCGATTGGCGAATGTTGCATGGACTGTTGCGATTAGACTCGCACTGAATGCGACTGAGTAAGTGAGCCATTCGTCCCAGTCGCTCACCGTCTCACTGTCATCAGTGTGTTGACATACATGGACGATGTACTGCCACTAATACTGTCACTGGCTGACGCTAATTCCCCTCGTTTCCGAGCGTTCACACTGCCCGACGCTGGGCAGAAGATGGATGCAGCTGATGATGAATTTATCAAGAGAACAGGAGGAGAAGACACATAGCACCATTGCGCCATTAGATGCGTATCGTCCTGCCGCCGACAACATCTTGATGATGCAGGGCAGTGTTGGACGCCATCAGGACGACATGCACACGAGTCACTCAGACACGGTGATCATCGTCGGTGCCATCAATTGGTGCATCCTTTTCTGCAGCACAGCAAAAATTATCCCCTCTTTTTCATCAGCAATGCAGAGGCAGTGCCAATTAATTGAAGCATCACAGGCAGAGAAAGAGAGTGAGTGTAATGAAGAGATGCGTGCATGGCATTTACAATTGCCCATCACTGTAGGTAGCTCCTCATCAGTGTGGTGGCGGCTGTCAGGCCGTTGTCGCACCGTTGTCACCGCACATTAGCTTCCATTCATCACTCACTCTCGGTCAGTGTTGGTCGTGGTCCGGACGTGGTAGTCGTTCTGTCGCCTATCACCACACAGTGGCCAAACTTCTCATCAACATTTACAAACTGCTCCTGTTGCACACTCTCTGCCACAGGCTGCCTTTTTCTGCTTTTCAGTGCTGTTAATTTAATTTGCAATTTATAATCAATGTCGGCGGCGGTGATTTGTATCGGTAGCAATAGCGAAAGACAGCTGTCCTTGTCGCCGTCGAAGGGGCAAGCTACAGAAGCGACGGCGGCAGCTGCTGATGATGAAGACGATAAAGATGATGGGAATGATGGAGATGATGGAGATGATGGAGATGATCAAGACGTGATCGTGATCGATGCCAGTGTGCTGCGCTAATGAGCACAGTCAGCACATGAGTGTGTACATGTCAGCTGAGACTGAGGCGTTATGATTAATTAGCGACAAGTGCTCTACTTCCAAAGTGTGTGACCGTTGAGCGTTTTGTCAGCAGTTTACTAGGTAAGCATGATCATCCGCCGTGGGCCATTCATTTTCTCCTGCTTGAATGAGCCGTGCCAAAGTCAGCCTTTCTCAATTAAGCTCACAGGTGCTAAGAAAAAAGCAGCGTGTCCTCTTCACTCTCTGAGCATCGTGTACCAGCGGTGGTCAAGTGCCACTTGCCGGCCACAATCAGCTGCCCAGTGTTTGCTTCTGCTTGTTTTCAGTGTTTGCCAATTAGAGCAGCACTGTGCTGCCATTGATCACCTCACACTGACTGGACTATTAGTGCTGCTGATGATAAGGAGACAATGCACTCGGCGACTTTGAGCTTCAAGCGAAGTGCAAATATGGCTCGTCTTCACTGTGAACCTTTGATGTTTTCAAGATTTGTTTGCTTTTGCTAGGGAAAATGGTAGTTGAACATTGGAGCCACTGGGCACTGAACAGGCAAACAGACACACACTGACTTCACAGTGCACTCATCACAGAGCACTTCGTCGATTGTGATGTCTTTCTCTATCTTTCTTTCTACTTCGTTCAATGATGTTTACCGTGTACTGATGTTGTTTAGGTAAGTGTACATAATTTATAGCCACATTAACGTGTGTGCTTTGCATTGGCACTTGTTCATTCTCTCTCTTCTTTCCCTCCCCCTCTTAAGCATTTGCAGTAAACATCTATTTATGAATTGCCAAGAGCAGTTGATGATTTAATTGAGAGACACACCGACACTGTCTACTACTAATTGACTCGTTTATCATCGCAACTGCAAGTTGAGCACAGTCAGTGAGGCGAACGACATGAGTGCTGCTGCCAGCATTACAGCGGCGACATTAGACGATAAGTTGCACTCTCACAACATTGTCAGTGATGGCCTCTTTCCATCACCTCCACCCTCTTGTCGGAACGCTTTGTCAGTCTAAAAGACTTACAAAAAAGTAGAGCTCGTTTCTTGAGTCGATCTAGTTGTCGCACTTCTACGATTTCTCCTGTTCACCAAGTTCACAGTTCCGCCGGCGCCGCAGCCACCACCACCGATTGCCCATTTGCCGCCAACTGTAATGCCCTTGTCCTCTGCTAATAACTTACATAAATGACTCTCTCTTGAACCTTTCTCCTGATGAAGGAGACCTTGTTCAATTTGTTTACCAACTCTCGCTGCCGACTTTGTGCTCAAGTTTGAGAGTTCATTTCATACAGTTCTCGGTTCTTTTTCCTTAACATAGAAACAGCGTTGGGTGAACCGACAGAATTGGCGACCACTTCTTAGTAGCAAACAAGAAGGAAAATGTCTAATTGCAGCCTGGTTTGTCTGCGACCGTCCACTGGCGGCCATGTCGATTGCTAATTTGTTTCTTCAAACACTGCCTCTCTCCAAACAGAGTAGACAGCTCATAGCTCTTTTTTCGCTTAGTTTCACTTTGACTTGATTTATTGCACCCGTTAGCGCCTTATTCGTTTGCTGTCGACTCTGTTTGTTTGCCTTCATTTTGAGAGCGGTGTGCATGTGTTTGTGTGCATGTGAGTAAGTGCTCAACACTGCCTGATTGCCCAGCTACTGAGCTGTCCTATCCGATTGCACTTTCTGTCTGAGTGTGTGTATGTATGTTCTTAGCTGACGGTGAAAAAGAAAGCACCTTGTGCTGTTTTGAAAAGTGCGGCGATCTAATCAAGTCTGCGCCGTGATTTACGGCCATCGACGACTGCAGCGGAGATTCATCGTCCGTTTAGCTGTCTCTTTCTCTCTTTCTATTCGGTGTCCTATGGCGCCTCACAATTGGCGCATCCTTTGCAATCGGCGGCATCGATCTCAAGTTTCGCTCTATGTTCGGGTGCCTGATGCCCTGCCAAATGCACAAACACTTCAGCAACGAACGCTGGCTTTGCACTTTAGCACTACCAAACGCGGTCGTCCTCCACGTTGATTTATGTCACCGCCGACCAGTTCTTTTCCTTCTGCCACTCATTAATTTTTCATTTCGTCTCCTTTTTTCTCTTTCAGTTCTCTTTCTCAGCTCGCAGTTCACCTGGCACCGCTAACCTGCACTGAGCAGCCATTAATCTTCTAATTTCACTAATTATCTTGTCTCACCTTGTAGGCAAATGCAAATGGCAATCGTCGTCGTCGTCAACATTGTGCTGATTGCTGATTGCCACAGTTGCTGCTGATGGCGCAGATTACGGGCGCGAGCTTTTTGCTGTTTGCCTTTCCTGGTCGGTGACAGGGACAGCAGCGGTAGCCAGTAGCTGACCAGGCAGCTATCTATCTCTCTCTCCTTTTCATGTCCTTTCTCAAGATTGGACACTGCACGTCGGCTATCGGTTGATAGAAGTGGTGATGGTGGGCCTGTTGGTCGTCTTCATCGACGCCGTTATCGCCCCTGTCTGTCGCCTGCTCTTTGCAGCTTATCGAGCACTTCTGTGAGCTCCTGCTCCGACTCTTCTTTTACTTCTTCACGTCCTATCGCTAACGATGACTTTTTTCGGTCGGTCGGTCGGTCTCTGCGACAGTGCTCTTTCTCTCTTTCTCCCTGGTGCGCCTCACCAACCAATTAATTGCAACCTTGTTGTTTGCAGTTCAGCAGTTTACGACAGTTGCCGACTGTTGAACTGTTGATATTACGGCATCGCTCACAGAGAGAGTAGGAGAATGCTGTCTTCAGTGCGACTGTGTACCCAAGTGGCCAGCACCGAGTGCTATTGCCAGTGCCCAGTCGGTCTTTAGTCTTTCGTGTTGGTTGTATGTTTTGACATGACCATAAATCCGGACGCGCACATGCTGCCGCTCACTGAAAGACAGTGTTGTGATTCTCTGGGGACGACTTTAACGGCCGGCGAACAAAGAGGAGAACCACCTCCCTTTGTCGGCCTTCTTCAACTGCAGTCGACGGCCAGAATCGAAGCTGGCAAACATCGCCGCCGACAGTGCCCAAGTGGCCGTCGCTTGGCGCCTTCTGCAAACTTGTTGCCACCAAGTGGCGATTCTGTCTCTGCTAGTTTGTGTGTGTGTTGTGTGTTTTGCAATGACTTTGTCTTTCATTCATTGCCTCCCTGAATCTTTGCCTCTCAACTTGCCGTTGAATGTCGAATGCCTGCTGCATGCCGTTTTCAGAGAGCGAAAGTGAGTGAATGGCAGTGTCGGTGTGTCTAAAAGTCGATGTCGGCAAAAGCAGTCGGTGCCTCGTTCGTCGGCTCATCTCAAAGGGCACTTACTACTACTACTGCTGCTAGTGAATAATTAGGCGGAGGAAAGCTGTGACGAATGGCACTGAAGAATGAGCGCGAGAGCATCTGTGCAAAGTGGATGCGCTTCTAGCGTTTGATGTCGGCTAATCTTGCCGCGCTCTTTGCGAGGATGCTAAACAGCTGCAAACGTAGCCGTCCCCAACGCCTGAATCTTCTTCCTTCTCCTGCACGGTGCAAAGTGCAGCGCAAAGTGGCACTAGTGTGCAGCTTCTGTCTTTGCTTTTCTGTGATTCTGTCTGCTTGTGAATTTGCTCGACTACTTTTTTACCCAGTAAGTGGGCGCCCGAATTGGGTTTCGCCCTTCTCCAGCATTTCTCCAAGAATCTCCCAATCCTGATGGATGCCACCGAGTGGTGGTGACTGCGTCGCTGCTGCTGCTGCTGCTGTTGCTGTTGTCTGCACAGACACGTCACAGGCACTGGTGCACTGACATGAACACTGTCGATAGAATCTGCTCTCGTTCTTGCCCTTCTTTTTTCGTTTTTTCTTGTTCCGTCTGTCCAGCTGTCCCTTATTGGTTTCTCCATATTTTGATCAGCAGCCAGACAGGCAATTCTGCCGTCATATGACTATTGCACAGAATCAGCAGCATCACTTGAAGATGGAGATTAGCAGAGAGTTGGCTGTGTTCTGTCTTCTGGCCTCTCTCTCCTTCTTTTCTCATTCCTTTTCTCTGCTCCCACTATGATTAATAACTGCCATGAATTCATCGGAATGAGCTCTTTTTGCTCTTCGTCCAGTGGTAGCATTCACCAGCATCCTCGCCACTGCCAGTTGAGTTCTGTGTTTTCTCAAAGTGAACTGAACTGAAGTGAGCTGCATCTTGTTAGCATCACCCAGTGCAAGTGCATTGAACAGGCAGTCAGGCAGATTGCACTGACAGCTGACTACTACTACTCATATCGATGGCGGCTCCTTCTTCGATTGACTTTTTTGCCTTTTTCTTCTGATCGCCTGCCAGTCGCATGGCAGTCGGATTAAGTGCTCCTTCTCGTTCTCTCTCTGTTTTGCCCTCTATTTGCTTCCATTTCGATGCTCTCGCTCTCTGCTACTGCAAAATTGAATTTGCATATTCAAATATCAATAATCTGACGTATGGGCGAGCACTAGGGGCGGCTGTTGTGCCATTCTGGTAAGGCAGGGTAGGGCAACTGATGGCCGGTGATGAGGGTAGTCCTGGTGCTGATGCTGATTGCCATGGTGGTCAGTACACTTTTATACAAACACACTCACAGTCTCAGCTGTCATTAGCACGTGATGGCTGCTGCTGCTGCTGGAAGTGACAGGGAGAGAGACAGTGCTCTTCTCTGGAACTGTCTGGTGTCATTCTTGGTGCACTAGTCTGGTCTCCTCCTTAGATCAACAGCAAACTGTGCGAGTTAGTGTGTAGTCCGCTGTACTCTCTGACTGACAAGTTGTTGACATTTGACAGTATCACTGAGGAGAAGAAGAAAAAGTCAGGCAGTCTGTCGGTTTCTGCAGAGTGCTGCTCCTCTCAAAAGAGTCTGACACGCAACTTGTCACTTGTCTCTGCAGACTCGTCTTTATCTTCAAGTTGCTGTCATCGAGTGAGTCTTTTTAGCAGCCAAATATCAGCTTCTCTCAGACAGAGGCCCCTGCGATCGCGCCCGATTGACAGCGCGGCCTTATTGACAGCATCAGCGGCAGACAGACTGACAGGCTGATTGGCACAGACTATCATTACCTGAACGACAGACAGATTCTCCTTCTTGGCTGCCATTACCACTACCACCACCTCCATTACCAGCACCAGCATCGTCATCAGTAGCAATACCAGAGAGAAGAATAAAGCACAGCTCCTTCACTAGTCACTAAATAAGAGGAGGATGGTGATGAGCATCAAACAGGTGCCCTGCCAACAAACTCACTGTTGTCACCATCAGAAGACAGGCAGGCAGACTTTAGTCGTACTTCAGACCTTCAATTACTACCTTTCACTGTCTTTCAAAAGCAACCACAACGTATCAATTAATTATACACCTTCACAAAGACGTGAACGACTTTATCACATGCCACTGAACACACGAGACAAGACATCACATCACAACACCGCCTGTTTTGGCTTTTCTTTTAGAAAATAACTTGCCATTGAAAATAGTTGTTCTTTTGGATTTTTCTTTTCTTGCACACTTGGCTTTGCACTTGGCCTCTTTAAACTACTTCCAAAAATGAACTATGGGCTGCATTTTATCGTCCAGTGAGCTGCTGAACAGATTTACGGCTTAGTATTTGCTTGTGGCATTATGCTTTAATTGAGTGGACACGCTGATCTTTCATCATCTTTTCCTTTGAAGTGCCGCTTTGCCTGTTTGTACTTTTGGTGCCACATTTGACACTTTGACCAAACGCATCCGCTGGCAGACAGTCGTCGGTCTCCTCTTTGCAGTGTCTTCTTCTTCTTTTAGCCACTTTGCCGCTCTCTTAGACATAACCACCGCTCGTCTGCACATCTGTATTTATTTATCTGACACTTCTTGGGAACCTAATCTTTGGCAAGCTGTACGCTTCAAGCTGGGCACAATTTATGGCCTCTTCGATCTTCTTTTCCTCCTTCGTCTTCTCCACATGTGCCATCATCATGGCGCACCCTCACTGCCCAGTCAGCCAGCCAACAGTCTGTCTTCTTCTGTCTGTCTTTCATTCTCTTTGGCACCACTAATTATCGAGGCAATTTGTGGTTGCACAGATGATAAATCAACACATACACACATACACAGAGAAATAAAGAAAGTCTAAGCGAGCGAAGGACAGGAGAACAGAAAAAGGATCGTGTAGCTGCTCTGTGCTGGCCATTGTCGCACCATTAGCGTCATCTTCGATTAGAGTACTCGCCACTCGCACAGCCTGTCACAGCCGAGGGATTGTCATAATTTATTTCACCCTGGCACGCATTGCGAACCCTTTCCTCTCTTACTCTCTCACTTGCCATTCTCATGATAGTCAGCAGGCTTCTTTTTTCTCCTCCTTCACTCGATTGTTTCTATCGCAGCATTGTCTCTGGCCTCTGGTCATGCCACGCCACCCTAGTTTTTCCCGCTGTTGTTGCTGCTTCTGCTGCTGCTGGTGGTGGCCATCGGTGTGATCGATGATGTGCCCACTAATGGGGACTGTCCCCAGTAAATTACACGGTTTCTTCTGCTGCTGTCTTTTCCTCCTTTCTTGATTAATGAACTGACGCGTTCTTGGCCTAGCCTGCTGCTTTTGCTGTTGCCAGTAGTGCTGGTGTTTCCCTTCCGCGACGAGCCCTTACAACTGTATCTTTCTCTCCTTTCACCATACTCAGTTCCGATCTACACCGTTTTTGCGCATTCTGGTGTTCATCTTTCTGTGATGCGCCATCCAAAATCAGCCTGACAGTGTGTGCCGACCTTTGTCCGTCACTGGTTTGTGTAAAGTGTCTATTCGGTAATGATAAGGTGGTTAAGCTGTCAAGTGCTCTGGTGGATAGTGCTGCTGGACAAATTCGATTGTTGCTATTGACGGGTGTGCTTTAAAGTGAAGTCCTCTCTCCTGTCCTCTCTCCACGCCCATTACATGCTGCTCTTGCTGCGGTTGTTCAGAGCAGTGGGGGCAGACAGAGGCAGTGTGGAAAGTGGCACTTGTCAATGAGTCACTGTTGTCTGTCAAACTCACCGGTGATTGACTGCCATTCAGCCACCACCACTAGGGTCATAGGTCAGGTGCAGAGAGAAGGATGGGGAGATGGATGGTGTCAGTCGATTGACTGAATCAGCGGCCAGTTCTTCCCTTGGACCACCGGTGAGTGGCAAGGCCCCAGCAGAGGAGAGACCGCGCGCTTACTGCTGCTGTCTTTTACACTGCCAGTCACTCAACTCTGTCTGTCAGTCAGTAGTGCTTGGTTTTGTTTGAGTTGTCACGAGTATGTTCGGTGAATTGGGAAAAAGAAAAACGAGGGAGAGGAAGAGAGAGAAAACGATTGCAGTGTGCCACTTGCCAGTCGACAGCTTCAGTCTGATTCAGACACTCCACACAGTGGCCCCACTGGCGCAATTAGTGTCAATCAGCAGTGTGTGTGTGTGTGTGTGTGTGGAGTGTTCTTCAGTGGAAGTCGACGTGTCAGCGTGACATCCCAATTGGCACATGACTACATGACTCGGCACTGAGTTGGCTCTGGGCGCGGTAGAGAAGTGCATGTGAAGAGCGCGGGCCTTGGGAGAGCGGCACTCTCGGGCCACCGACAGACGACAGGCACTACCACTCAAGTCGGACTACTACTCTCTCGTTGCTGTACCGAGTCGAATTGAGATCAGCACTTCATGCCATTGCCTACTTTTTCCTCTTCTTCCATTGGATTCTTGGCAGCAGCAACCACTAAAGTATGTGTGTATGTATGTAGCTTCTGTCTTGAACATTGAATGAAATACAGTGTATATGACACCGAGAAGAGAGCACAGATTTAGAGTGCACGCTGCCAATTAATCATGTGCTCCCAGTGTCGGTGATTTCTCTTCTGTCACTCTGAATATGCAGGCACTTGAAGACAAAACCAGGCAAACGGTGCAAGTCGAGACGCTTACAAAAGTCTGCAACTTGTGCTACTGCTTCTGCTGCTCCATCGGTGATAAACTCTCTGGTGCCCGAGGAGACACAGATGCACACTGACACTGCTTGCTGCAGCTCTTCCCAGTTTCTCAGTGTTCACCTCAAGAAACATCATTCAGTATCAGCATCAGCAGCGGTTCATGTGCGTGCTCATCGCTTGCACTCTCTATCATCGTTAGCATCTCTGATGATGGCGCCCGTCGCACATAAATCACCATCAGAAGCAGAAGCGGCAGCAGCAGCGATTGCCATCCACGCCAGTTGACAGCAGCGGCCCAGAGAACGACGGTGGTGGCTGGGAGAAAAGGAAAAAGTGGTAGTAGTGCTGCAGACAGTCACTTGCCGTACACCGTCGACAGGGATCGCCATCGTCGGTGTGCTCTTTCTCTCTCTCCCTTTCCTCTAGCAAGCACCCCAGCTCCAGCCCCGAAGAGGCGGGTATTACTGCAGTGTTGCCACTGCAGCAGAAGCAGCTGTCTCCGTTTGGTGAGAGTCAGTTTGCTTCACTACTTCGACGAGTGCACATTACACAGACAGACTGCAGCTGCAGTTGAAGCACTCTGTCACTTTGACTCTCACTTCTTCAACACACACAACAACAATTTAATTATCACACGTGATCCATTTTTCTCATTTGTGTTTATTTTTATTTTTTATGAACTGTGTGCTTCCATACCAAAAAACTCTTCATCTAACTGAGACCAGATTGAACCAGAGCAAACAAAATCAGATTGAAGCTCATTTGCTTTTTTTCTTCGCAATCTACGCAATCTTTGCCAATTTAACCTCCGCGGTCTGCAGTGCTTCGACTCACCAAATGGGCCATAAAATAGCCCGACCATAGTCTCGTCTTCTTTCTTGCTGAGCAATAAACGACAGCCATCTCACTTCTTCTTCTCCTTCTTGTGATGGAATGTTTGAATGTCCATTCTCCTTTCGCGTAAAGTTGCCGGCAGCTGTGTCCGTCAGTCTTCGGTCGGTCTCCTAGCACCAGCAACAACGTTCAACATTGACGTTTGCTCTTGTTTGTGTTCTTCTTGTTATTGTTACCCTCTTCGACGGCTGAGTGAAGAGCCGTGTCGAGCTCGTCGTCAAACGTCCTCTTCTTCTTTTTCGTCTTCCTTTGCCACTTGTTTGCTCAGCCACTCTGGTCAGTCCTCATTGGGCTCTTTTTGTCTCCCTATGTTTTATCTGGAAGCATCATCAATAGCACTTTACGGCAACCAGCAATAGCGGCATTCATTCTTAGCATCATCATCACCACTAGCACTCACCACATTTACACCTTTTTGGCCATCTTCTTTAATGTGCAGCAGTAGTGACAGCGGCACCATGCTCACCTCCGCCAACCAGTACCTCAGACCGGAATACCTCCCGCCAGTCTCCAGTCCGGTAAGAACAACTGAGCATCCATCTGCTCCATCTTCATCTCTATCATTTTGTCTGTGAAACAAGAACTACGGAACCAGCCAATCTTCTCTGGCGGCGGCGGCGGCAACAGCAGTTAGCACCGAAACGCGTAGTTATTTGTACCAATGCCAAGTGTGCAGCGAGCGAACGAGAACATTGCTGCTCGTTTGCCAGTCTGAACGCTATTTAAAAATAATTTATAGCTTACTTTTCCATTTCGCTGTCTGTCTGCCTGTTAATGCAGGCACTATTAGATTTATGCACGTCTAAACACGGACAGACACACACACACACACACTGACACTCGGTGTCATGATGCTCCTCTCGGCCATAAATCATCGAATCGATTGAACGGCTGAAAAGAGAAGAAGAGAATCTTAGACATCAGCAGGCGATAAGGCAAAAAGGAGAAAGAGAAAGAGCACTTCGAATACTGAAGCAGCAACATCACGTCGACCTGTCTGCCAATTTCGGCGCTGTCTGCTTGTGTGCCATGAGATGTCTTCATCGGCGAGATCAGAGAGATCACATGCAGCATATGATAATGATGATGATGATGCAGTGTCCACTGAAATCTCCGTAATGTCTGTATTCGGTGTCACCGATTGAGGATAATAAATAAAGACAGCTTTAGTGACAAACTGTCGAGTCGAAACTGTCACTGCTGATGATGCTCAGCTGAGAAAAGTGATCTGCCAGCAACCACTTTTCACCAGCTTCAGATGATGAACGCTGCTACTGAATGAAGCTCTCTATTGGCTTTTGCTGCATCACTGAAAGGAAAGTATCCAGCTCAACAGTGCCCTGCCGATTAGCCGTATAATTTATAGCACAAGTGCGATAGCACCAAACGATGATGGTGATTGGCGCTGACTTCAGTGACGACTGGCTGCTGTTGTCTCTGGCTGCAGTAGTGGCCGTAGAGCTGTTTGTTTATTGATCAGTCATTCTCACTCTGCTGCTCTTTCGCTGTTCTGTCTATCAGTGCTGTTCTTTCACGTTGATACTGCTTACACTGATGATACAGCTGATGCTTCCTACATCGAGCTTAAGGTTAGACCTACACTCTCTGTGTGTGTTTCTGAGTCTGTGATAGACGCCTGTCAAGACTGTCAAACAGTTTGGGCGATTAATCAAAGCACTGTTCAGACGGATGGTGGTGGCGAGTGATCCACCAGATCCTCCACTGCTGATGCTGATGCTGTCCTTTTCAACTGATCAAAACTCAGCGCAAAGCAGTGTGTCCAGAGCACGAATTGCAATCTTCTTTCACTTCTTTCACTCTACGGTCATTCTTTGACTCTTTCCTTCTCTCCCTTTTCTTGAGCACTCCATGTGCTCCAATGACGGCTGCCCTGGCACTGGGGTGCGTGGGTGATCAAGTCTGTGCCGAGGGTCACCGAGAGAGAGGCTTTGATTCTACTGCCTTCTAGTTTCTTCTTCCTCCTCTTCCACCACCACTACAACTTCCACTGGCAGCCAGAGAGAGACCGATTCTTAATCGAGGGCGATCGATCATTGTTTCGCTTGACACTTTTGCATTTGTTGAATTAGGCGCTCGAGCACATGAAAAGAGGCGCTTTCATCTTCTTGGGCCAAGCTACTACTCTCCAGCAGTAGTGTGGTAATGGCGAGTACACTGTGTGCCTGCCAGGCCTGCTGAATGAATTGCACAAACACACAGAGCAGTGAGAGAAAGGCGAAGATGACGGATAAAGATGGAGTGATCGAGAGCAGGCAGCAGTCATCGATCAAAGGCTCTCTCTCACTCACTCTTATGCTGCCTCTTGCACGAACACACCGTCTGACACTGCACTAATCTCCCTTGCTGGTGAAGCGTGTTGTGGCATCTCCAACTGCTTTCCACTGCGGCAATTCGATCGCTCAGTGTCTCTCTGTGTGCCTGCCTGTGTTTGTGTGTGTTCCCCACAGTCCGCTTTGGCCCACCGTTCAATCATTCGTTTGCTGCTGCTGCTGCTGCTTTTGATCGTGTCTTGAGTTACGCCACCGAAGACGATAATGACGAATTAATACAGGCAAATGATTAGTGCAGCAGTGAGTGCATTGTCAGTGAGCATCGATCCAAGGAAGGAGGCAGGAAGAGAATGTTTCCAAACGCCACTGGGACCACTTAGGCCTCCGCCTTCACTCGCTCACCTTGGTCCCATCTTTTCTCTCAGTGTCGCTTGAATTTCATTCATTCACTCGCTCGCTCGCTCACTCACTCACTGACTCTGAATCACCGTCCTTGGCTGCACGACAAGCTGTTCCAGTCATCGATCAATTGGGCCACAGATATGCCTGTGCATGTATGCAAATTAGCTGTCTGATTAGTTGATTTATCGCCGAACCAATTGACGCCTACTCTCCCTCCATCATCATCATCGTGTGCAGCATTACTTTCAAAGACGGCGGGCGCAATCATTTGGCATGCAGCAGCAGCAGCGGCGGCAGTTGTGCACCGCTATTCGAGATTGGTGCAGCCTCTCGCTTAATGGGTGCCTGCTGACTATTGATTGCCTTTTGCAGTGAATTAATTTGTTTGTCGCGGTTGGCTAAATGAAAGCTAATGCTCACTGCCACCGGCGGCACCGATTAATAATAGCAGTCACGATGATGATGGCGTCCGATTAAGAGCGAGCGAGAGAGAGAGGCGAAGGAAAAGGGGAGAGGGAAAGAGAGAGCTCTGTCATAATGGTTCAGCAGGCTAATTGGTCTTACAGCAGCACTTGATGATAGATTATAAATTATGAATTGCTCCCAATAACACAGTGTTTGCCATCTTGCTTGCTAGTTCTCGCAACACTAGCAGCACTGCACAAGTGGCAATTAGTGAGCGATCGAAAACAAATCGATTGAGGGAAAGAGAGAAAAGTGCACCGAGGCAACCAAACACACACACACACACACACTCACCGACAGAAAAAAGCAGACTGTACGACAAAGTGCGCTGCCAGGGCCATTGATCATTGATCAACCGCCGTTGCTGAGATGGCATCGCCATAAAGCGATTACTGCCATTAACTGCTGTGTGCGCCTGCGATCGGCGTAACTCGGCTCAAATCACAGCGATCGGTCTTTGCCCGTGGGCGATGCTCTGGCTCTGCTGGAGCAGCAGCAGCATCAGCAGCAGCCAATTTGCTCGCCGTTTCGTGTCGTCGGTCGCACTTCACTTCATCGTCAGACGCAGGCTGCATTAATTTGCACTTGCTGCAAATCGCGCATCTGATGACAGTTGCCACTCTGCTGTCGTCGTCTTTCCTTTTCTTTCCTTTCTTCCTTTCCTTCTGTCTGTCTTTTTTTCTTTCTCTCTTTCTCTCTCTCTCTTCCTCCCCCGTTCACCTTTCCGCCGATTGGCTGCCGATGATTAATTGACACTGGTGTGCCAACAAGCAATTTGCCTGTGAGCACTTCTCATGATGGTAATGGCGAACAACAGAAGAGTTCAGATAAAAAAAAATGTTTGCCTGCTGCCTTGCTTGCTTTGCAAAGAGTGTGATGTGTGCAGTTTCTCTAAAAGAGTACTGAATTGCTGTTTTATTTCCCTTTTCATTCACCTGGACTTGACACTTTCACCATGACTGCTCTCGGGCGCATTTCATGGTTGCTGTTGGTGCTGGTGCTGACTGCCTGACAATGATGACAATGATGACAATGATGAGCCCCACCAGACGGCAGAAAGCAGACACAGCAGGCACAGCAGAAGCATCCCACACCAGCACGACCATTACCAGCAACTGCAGTAGCAGCCTGGCACATGCAAATGGCAGAAGAAGAAGGTGGTACACCTCTGGTGTCATTCTGTCTAAAGCAGAGGGCAAGTGATGAGCTGACAGCAGGTCTGTGTGTGCCTGCGCCTAATGTGGCAGTCCTGCTGTACACCGTCAACTGCCTGCCCAGCTTACCACACCGTCGTCACTTAGTTGCCAGTGCTCTTGCTGGCAGCTTTACTGGCTATTTGCTCTCCTTCGCCCACCGATGATTGATTTATTACATGGATTTGTACTCTCTCTTGGGACCAGAAACAGAAAGAGAGAATTTGCCTGGTGATGTGGCTGTTACTGTCGCAATGTTGATGGCCATCGCACTGGTGTGCCATTAGAGACAGTGCACTGACAGCAGATCAACTGTGTGCAGTGATGGTGTTTTATTGTGAGATTTGTCCGCATGATTAGTTTATAATAACAGCACATTGACAGATAATGCTGGTGGTGTTAGTGTGCACACTGAAGTGAGTCTCTGCGCTCTGTACACAAGCGTTGGTCGTCAATGGCGCGAATTACATCTTTCTCTCTCTCACAAGTAGTAGTCAATACAGGCAGCAGAGGAGAAGAACAGACAGGCAGTAATCGCAATCGTAATTGACTGCTGCTGTTGTGCTTGTCCGTCATAATAATCGAATGACGTGCTATAAATCACAGCAGCAGGCAGACAGACAGGCTCAGCCATTGCTCTCTCTCCTTCTTTGCCTGCTAATGATACCTTGGCATTAATGGCAATCATCATAAAAATAGCTATTCCTGCTCTTGTTTTTATTGGTGCCAACAAGCAGGCAAGCACACTCTGGCAAGGAGAAAGAACACCAGTGAGTCTAGTGATCACTTTTTGCTTCACGCCAGGATCCCTCGCCCCTTCTCCCTCTTCGCCACATTCTGTCTTTCTTTGGGCAAACACTGGCGTTAATCTGCACACACACAGACTTTCGATGGGATTTTACGAGACAAAGCGTGGTAATTTGTAAGTTGACTGAGACAGCAACGTTGACAGGCAAATGAGCAAAAATGAGCACTTGTCGTTGGTGCAGTACGCACCAATCAGCCAGTTGACCTTCGACCTGTGGGTGGCATTCGCGGAGAGCACAGCGCCTCAGTGAGAACTCAACGGGCGATGATAGGTGCCCTAGGTCCTTCTGGTGTGGTCTTCCTTTCGGGCCCACTCGATAACAACAACAGCAACAGCGACGACGACTGCTGCTGCACTGTTCAATTGGCCATGGTGCAATCGACCATTTGTCTGATACTCATAAATCGTTTTGGTGCTCTTGGGGTGACAAGGTCAGCCCAGCGAATGATCTGCTGCTTGAAAAGGAGTGACAGCAGGAACCGAATCACTCTCTGGTGTCTCCTATCACTCGACTGTCGTGGTTTGCAATTTCCACTGGCCTTCATCTCCAGTTGCCAATTCCTCTCTGCTCTCCACTCCAATCACGCTGCTGGCTGTTGTGGTTCCAACGGCGGCCAGTGGTGCTGGTTGTCCTGTCTCAGAGCAAATTTATGGGACAAGCTCTCTCCTTTTATTATTTCTGATTGTTTATGTCGCTTTAAACGTGCGATTATCGTGCTTGCAGTACACTAGTGTGTGCATGCATGCACTGTACACTGGGAAATGCATGCAACACAAGAACCGAAGGGGAGAGAGCAAGAGCAAGAGCAAGAGCAGTCATCGCGACATTAACATTGCCTGCATTACCATTTTATTGTTATTAGCAGTTTATTTTCTATTTTATGGCTTACAGAGCGTTCGTCTCAGAGAGTTGCTGGAGAGTGGCTGCAGAGTTGTTCTGCTGCTGTCCCTTCTCTGTGTGTGGATCTTGCTCAGGCTGAAAAAGCTGTTGCCGCCACTCTGCTCGGCGTGTTCATCATTTAACTGCTGCCTTGCTTCTTCTTCTTCTCCTTCGCTATAGCGGTCCTATTATTTATTGACGCCATAAAAATAAATAAATTAATATTAGCACTAATAAATTATGGCTATAACACCGGGAGAATGAGTGAACAACGAAAGAAAGACATTGAATAAATCGTTATTTATGGACGACGATGATGCAGTGTGCTGGTGTTGTGGCTGCTACTGCCGCCGCTGATGTTCCTGCAAGTACTGTCCATTGTCAGAGACCAGACCAGTGCAGAGCAAGTGCCCAGATTCACTCCATTCTTTCAGAGAAGACCACGAGAAGCAGCAGCAATCCTTGCCTGACCGTCTAATTGGCTCGTTTGCGGTTTATCGTCTCCGGTCACGTGGCTGGTGCTCAAAGTGCAGAGCTGGTGCTGCTGCCTGATCAGTGTCGGTGTTGTGACAGGACGGCTCAGAGTACAGGCAATCACAGCAGCTACAGACATCAGCAGCAGCAGTAGCATTAACGGGATTAGATATGCCAGCTAGTGGAAGTTGTCGCTGAGCTGATGACGACCATTGCCTGGGCTCGCAAACTGCTGTCTGGCCAAATTGGCTTACTGCAGCAGTGTCTCCAGCACAATTGTCACTGGTCAGCATTCTTCTTTTCTCTCCCCGTCTAATAAAGTGAACATTTCAGTAAAGTGATCTTGGAGTCGTTGTGTCGGCAAATTGCCTTTGAATGGCCTCAACAGTCTCGACAGTTTTCTTTTCGAGCGCTGGTGTGGTACTGCTATCGTTTTTTATTGTCGCATATGCACTCTGCACTGTCGCCAGACACCGTCACCTCGGCAGTTTCTTTTCAATGCTCAAAGACTACTACCACTGCTGCTGCTATCGATGGTGTGGTCGATGATGGGGCGCGGACCTGTCTTGGACCTCTCAGTTTGCTGTCTGCTGGTGGATCACTGAGCACACTGGCTGCTGTACTTTGGCGGCTTGTCGATAAGTCCTCAGCAGCCAGTGGAGGACATGCAGACAGGCAGACAGAGAGAACAGTGAGTGGTAGTAGTGGTGGTGGTGGTGGTGGTAGTGGTGGTAAATGTGCTCTGAAATGTGACACTGCCTTTCTGTGCAGTGCCTGGTCACTCGGAAATGATTGATTGCCATTAATCTCCCCTTTGTCTGCCGCCGTCTTTCACTCTATGCTAGTCTTCCAATTGAGTGCACAGTGCAGCAATGACAGCTAATGCTCAATGGCACTGTCTCACTCACTCTCTTTCCCTTTCTGTGGAACATACACACACACAGACAATTTGCGCACAATGCACTCATTCACTATACTACTCACAGGCTCAACACACACACTAACACAAACGCAAATTTTATGGCGCATTACCCGGCGCTAAATGACCTCTAAGCTGTTGCACCACCACCAGACTAACTAACCTCCTCTTTGTCTTCTTTTTTCTTTTTGCCTTAGCTGGACGCCAACAAAAGTCCTCTGGCTCTGCTCGCCAAGACGTGCTCGAGCATCGGAGTGGACACGCCGAGCGTCAAGTCACTGACGTCCTCCTCCAACTCCTCCTCGTCTACCACCTCCTCTAGTTCCTCCGCCAACTCCTCTGCCTCCAACGAGAGGCGTCCCACCCCAAAGTGCAAGTCGGCTGGTGGTGATCACGATGGGGGCGCCTCCAACTCGTCGAAACTCAACTTTAAACCGTACGAGCTTAGCTCAAGGAACGCCAAAGGCAGTGATGGATCGGAGAAAAGCGGCAGACAGAATCGAGGGTCACCGAGCACCGCCAACAACAACAACAACAAC
>JAALOO010000972.1_pt1 | contig 22413 bp, 28 predicted proteins | sample 7257641 | NCBI WGS metagenome assembly JAALOO01 (sample SAMN14085613, study PRJNA598686) | mite metagenome | biome: ENVO:01001000; feature: ENVO:01001002; material: ENVO:01001226; isolation source: single female mite from University of Michigan culture on fish food culture... ...
CTTCTTCTTCAGTTTACCACTGAACTCTCACACTGTTTTCTCGTGTTCAGAAAACCAGGAAAATAAACTTTGTGGAACCCCTGCTGCCATCTGGTGGCTTTCGAATAAGGCTGGCAAAAGAACTCGACTGACTTGCACCAAAGTATGTCGTCTTCATCATCTCCACAGCAAAGATTATCAAGAAGAATTGACACAGACTGAACTGATTGTTATGCTTTATTACTATAATTCATTTTTATATAATGTACAGAAGAAGTTTGCAACACTAGTTTTGTGCCGGAACTGTTGCTGCTGTTGCTGCAGTTGGATCAAGAACTTCAGCAGACAAGAAAACAGCAAAACATTGGCTCACAATCAGACAAGCTTCAATCAACAGTAAAGAGTTGTGTGTGACAAGTTTCTTCGTTCGGTGATGGGGAGGGCTCAAAAGAAAAAGTAGAATAGGAGGGGAAAAGGGGAGCTCAAAAGAAGTTTGTGTGTGTGGGGTCAGTGGAAGAAGAAGAAGAGGTGTGTAGGTGTGTGTGTGTGTTTGGGAAGAGGAGGGAAAGATAGAGAATATAAGGACAAGAAGATTATAAGATAGAAATTGTGTTGAGGCTAGAGAAGAAAGGGAGAGAGAGAGAGAATATCGACCAGCAGAGAAACAAACAAAACATATTGAAATTCGGGTATCCTAAGGTTGAAGTTGAAGTAAACGGGGAAGGGATTGGCTAGGAAAGAGCACTCTTCGGCGTGGCCACCAGCTGAGCCGCAGTGCTTGAAGCTCCACCACCACCACCGCTGTTTCCACCAGAAGAGAATCCATAGGCGGCGTACTGCGACACAAACGGATTCTGGTGATGGTGGTGGTGAGAGGCGGCGGCGGCAGCCGCGGCCGCCGCTGCAGCGGCCGCAGCCTGATGATGGGGATGCTGCTGTTGATTCTGTTGTTGCTGCTGCTGAAGTTGATGTTGGGCAGCAGCGGCGGCAGCGGCTCGTCCTGCCGCCTGAAGAAAGTAATTGGGCAGGCCGCCGGAAGCAGTGGCCGCGTTCAGCTGCGTCAGCATCGAGTGCTGCTGCTGCTGCTGCTGGGCGGCGGCAGTTCCGTAGGGCGAGGAGTTCTGCTGCTGCTGCTGCTGAAGAGTTTGTTGTGCTTGCTGTGCTTGCTGATGAAGGGAGTGGTGGTGGTGGTGGTTCGGTGAGGCTGATGACTGATGGTGCTGCTGCTGGTGAGCAGGGTGTGACTGCTGCTGCTGCTGCTGCTGTCCGCCCATCACCATCTGATTGGTGGCGGTCGTCGGCGAGGGGGGCACCGGTCGCATGGTGGGCAGGCCTGCAGCGGCAGCTGCTGCGGCCGCCGCCTGCATCACCGCCAAGTTGTGCGGCTGCTGGTGATGAGCGGCGTGCATCCCACCACCACTACTACCTCCACCACTGAGCATCATCGCCGAACTGCCATTTTGAGCAGTGTTTGAAGTACTTCCGTTCCCGCCACCGCCCGAGTTGGCCTTCGGCTTTCGCTTCCTCGTCTGAATCGTCTCCTTCTTCATCGCCAGCGGCCGATTGACATTGTGCAGCTTGTAGTAGAGGCCGCAGGCGTTACAAACCGGATCGCCGTTGTTGTTCCGCCGCCAGAGGCTGGTGTTGGTGGTGAGGCAGTTGGTGCACTTCAGCCCTGCCCGGCGACTGGTCGTCTGCTGTGGGGAAATGGAATGGAATGGAAAGGAAAAAAGAAGAAAGAAAAAGCCAAGAGTTAGTAAATCTCATTCTACTCTACACATACTAATCTCATGTTGTGCAGATCAAAAGAAAGGAAATGGGTGTACATGAGGTAAACGCACTAGCGAATGTCCTCCTCCTCCTTGGTTCTGAGCAGTGGCCGTAGAAGGGGAAGTAGTGGCAGTGGTAGTGGTAGCAGAACTGTTGACGCCCGGCACAGTGCCGTCCCTTACCGACAGGCGACGTTGCGTCTTCACCAGCGGACGGTTGTTTCCGTTTGACTTGTGGTAGAGGCCGCAGGCGTTGCACAGGTAGTGGCCGGTGCCGTCGCGGCGCCACAGCGGCGTCGACACCGCCCCTGCGGGAATTGGGAGAGCAGCAGGGGTGGAAGAGGAGGTGGAGTTGAGTGGGTTTTGAAGTGAAGTAGATTTTGAAGTGGGGAAGAGAGGACATGGGAAAAGTAAACAAAGAGAAGAGAGGTGTCGGTGAGGACCAATCAATTAGGCGGGGGATAAGTTAGAAGGACACTGCTTCTTCTTCCTCAAGTGAAGGAAGAAGGACACAAAAGAGGTACTTACCACAGTTGACACACTCGCGGGCGTCCCCGACGGCAAAGAGGGCGGCGGCGGTGGCAGCGGCGTTTCCAGGCCCTCCCAGGCCAGCCAGCTGATTGGCCATCACCAGCTGACCACCACCGCCCACTCCTCCCTGAAGTCCATTTTCACCACCCACTCCCACTCCAAAGTTGGTGGCAAAGGCGGGGTGAGCAAAGCCGGCCATCTGCTGGTGGGCCATCTGCTGCTGCTGCTGACCAGAAGAGACTGTTCCACCACCACCATTGGGAACCGGTGATCCGCCGTTGGAGGACACAAAACGGCCGCCCTGAGCACTACTGGTGGCAAAAGGATTTCGAGGATTGGTGGCAAAGGCGGAGGAGAACTGCGCCAGGTGGTCTTCCATCTGCTGCTGCTGCTGCTGCTGTTGCTGGTGCTGGGCCATTGTCTGCTGAAGGTACTGCTGAGGATCTGGAAAAAAAATGAACAAGTTAGAACAAGGTAAAATAAAGCAAATGTAAAAATTAACGTACCTTGCTTCACAAAGAGCTGTACCGCCTGGTCCACCGACAGGCCACCGCCTACGTTGACAGCCGACGAGGACGGCTGATGAATGCCTCCCGTGCCGGGAGTTCCCGGCGAATTGGGCATCGAGCTGGCCGCCGAGTTTGACCCGTTCGTCCCGTGGCCGCTGGACATCATCGACTGCTGGTGCTGAAACTGCTGCTGCTGCTGCTGATGGTGATGATTGTGAAGCGACTGTCCGTGATGCTGAAGTTGCTGCTGCTGCTGATGGTGGCCGCCCGCAAAAGTGGTGGCCACCGTTTGATGGTGCTGTGGCCAGTAGTGCTGCTGATCATTAGGACCTCCCCCATAAGAGAGGACCATCGGTGAGTTCTGCGAGGTGGAGATTATGCTCGGTGAGTGCTAAAATGAACGAGAGAAAAACATTTAGAAATAATCTCATAAACTTTAACAAAAAAGTGCACATACCTGATCCATCCAGGACCCGTAGGCGACGGCCGACGAGGGCATTTGTTGCTGCTGTACCACACTGTTCGACAACGGCCCACCACTATCCTCCCCGTTATCGTCCTGGTGGTGATCATCCTCCTCCGACTTGATCATCTTCAGCGGAGCTTCGCCGCCGCCGCCGCCGCCTTGATCATGGTGTTGATCACCCTGTTGATCACCGCCTCCTCCTCCTCGGTTGCCCTTTGCAGAGTAGTCTGCAGAGCCAAATGTGGTTATGGGTGTGGAAGTAGTGGTCGAAGAAACAGAAAAGGTCGTAGTTGAATTAGAAAATGAAGAGGCCACCGAGCAGGACGAGGAAGAGGCATAAGAGGAGAAGGCAATGGAAGTGGACAATGGCAGCGGAGGTGAGGGCGGCCATTTGAACCAGTCGTCCATGGTGATGTTCCCATCATCACCACAAGTGGTAATGAGAGGTTTAGTAGTATCAAAGCCAAGCGTTGAAGAGAGGGTCGGCGATAGGAGCAGGTTTGAGGGAATGTCCGCCAGGTTGGTGATGTAGTTGGTGTTGTTGTTGATGGGATTGGAATTGTTAATCAGCACCGGCGATGAAGAGTGAAAAGTCGGGTTCAAAGTCGAAGAAGGTAAAGTTGTGGAAGATACAAAAGTTAGTGACTGCTGCTGCTGCTGATTCAGTCCTCCCAAACCCTCCTCCTTCTTGTCCATAAACTCCTGCTTCTTCTCCTCTATCCCGCCTAGTCCCTCCTCTTTGGAAGTTCCTTCTACACTTGAAGGTATTCCACTGGTACTATCACCCTTCCCCTCCTCCTCCTCCTTCTCCTCCTCCTCTCCCATGGCCATCTTCCAGGCGGCGTTGATAATGTCCAAGTCAGAGAGCACCTCAAAGGCGGGCTCAATCTTTGGAGAGAACAGAGCTGAAGGTGGCAAAGAAGATGACGAAGACGGCGGTGGAGCAAGGACTTTAGATTGGGCAACCTTTGCTCGCTTTGGAGTGCTGCTAGTGCTGGTGCCTGCCGGTGGTGATGATGATCCTGATGATGATCCGGATGGGTTCAACACCACCACCTCCTCCTCCTTTTTACCACCACCACCACCACCGGTGACAAAATCAAAGAGACTGTTGGTAATCTCCTTCAGTCTTCGCTTCCTCCGAACTGGTTTTGGCTGTGGCTGTGGCTGTGGCGGAGCAGCAGGAGTTGCCACCTCGCCGCACCAGCTCGTATTGTTCATGGCCAGCTTAGAGACCGGTGTGGTGGCGGCGGTTTTGGAGGCAGCGTGAGAACGCGGAGCACTCCTTCTAAGAGGGCTCCTCTTCTTTGGGAGATGATCCTGCTTCGTATTTGAAGGCTCCATCTCCAGGAAGACGTAGTCCTCGGAGATGTAGCCGCCGAGGCCGGGTGCGCCCGGAATCGGGCTCAGTGGCTGCTGCTGTGGCTGATAATTTGGCTTCAGATTAGCTTTAGAAGCTCCTAAAAGAATTGTGACAAAAAATGTTCCCCAAAACTGAGTGTTAGACTAATAACTCTGCTCCCAGGTTCAACTAAATAAACATGCCATGCAAAAGAATTCATGCCAATGAAATGAACCCTACCCAAAAAATATGTCATGCCAAAAACCCATGCAAAAAAATGAGAAAAATAAAGAGCAAAACCCCCCCAAACCCCCAGAATAAAAATCGCAAATCCCCCCTACCTTTAGCATTACTGCTCGGCGACCCGCCTGAACTGCTCGATCCAGGACCACCGCCACCGCCAGGACTAGAAACTCCACCGCCGCCGCCGCCTGCAGTCAGCACAAACTGCTGTCCATTGGAGCCGCGGACGGTGACCGAGGTGCCTGAAGCGGCGGCATTTGCTTCACCACTACCTCCTGAAGCACTTCCTCCTTCCACGACGATGATATTATTATCCGTAAGCTGATGATGCTGAGGTGATGAGTGCGATGAGTGTGAAGATGAGGACTGCTGCTGCTGCTGTCCATTGGTGATGGTCGAAACGGTGGGGGCAGAGGTGACGGCAGTTCCACTACCGGCGCTGCTACTGCCCGCGTCCAATATGACCGACGACATGGCCGACGACGACGACGATCCTTCGACTGCTACTTTCTGCGCTTCTTCCTCCTCTTCCTCCTCTTTTACTTTTTCTGCCTGCTTGATGATGATCGGAGATGATGATTTTGGCGGTGATTTTGGCGCTGCTGATGCCGACGCTGCTGCTGATGGAGGTGCTGATGAAGCAGCTGTTGGTGGCGGCTGTGAGGATCCTCCACAGCTACTGCTACTGCTAACGACGACGACGTTGCTAGTGTCGCTGCTGCTGCTGATGCTGCTGTTGCTCTCGTGGTGCATCGCCGATTGGGCGATCATCAATGGATGGCTGGCTGGATGGATGGGGGAATGTGGAAGGTCTGGTAATGGGAAGAGAGAGAAGAAGAGAGAGGATAAAAATTAGTTTCGTTCAGTATTAGTACTACTACCATCACAACGACCACAGCACCTTAGCAGCCAACCACTACTAGTCTAGGAGAGAGCTTATCAACTCGCTGCTCCCTTCGACGATAATACGGATGTTACAGTTTCTGCTATTGAGTGTGTGAGAGAGAATGAGGAGGAAAATGGAGGGAAAAGGGGCGAGAGAAGCTGCTGCTGCTGCTGCTGCCTCTTTCTGATGATGACTTCTCATTGATAACAAACAAAATCACTGAGTTTGAACAAATAGAAATAAAGAACAAGAGTAAGCTGAAGTGACCGGTTAAAACCGATAAGAAAAAAACTTGCAAAAGATTTCATAAAAAATCCGGCACTGATCCAGAAACCTACTTCTTTTCCGGCTAATTTTGACAACCCTAATCATTCCTCCTCCTCCTTCATTCATCCAATGTCAATGTCGATGATGATATGGTGATGTCGACTTTTTTCACTTGGAGACAGCAGCTGGTTCCGCCCACTGTTTCTTCTTCTTCACTCCATACGTTCACTTCGCTCCACTATTCACACCACTTATCACTTGGTCGATAACCAGATCTAACTTGTCGACTTCTCAAACAGTCGACACAAACAGTGTGTCAAAGGAAACAGCAGTGTGTAAGACGTTTTCTTTACACCAAAGAAGAAGCAACAGCTGCAGCAGCCTACTTTTCTGGCTAAGCTAACCGTTTCGGTGCAGAGCTTTCAGCAGTGGTGATGGTGATGATGATGGTGAAATGTGCCCAGATAAGACTTTGACGCAAAGAGAAAATAGAGAAGGAAAACAAGGGAGATCTCTTCAGCAGATCACAACGAAAACTATCAATGCTGCTGCTGTTGACAGACAGGACAAGACAGAGCAAAGGAGAAAGTATGAATAGAGCGTCAGCTTTTGCACCAACAGGTCACAAACGTTACGGTAATTCTAAACATCTATGAGAAAAAAGCATTAAAAATTACAGGAAATCTCGATCGGAAATCAGTGAGTGAGTTAGGCAACTCAAAGTGAAGAGAATCCGCCCCTATTTATAAGCACAATTTAGTAATCATCACCCACACATCATCGGTCGCGTGCAATCCCCCTAATGCTCGCACCAGATATAGATACAACTCCGAGTTACAACAACTTCTATTACCAACAAAACATAAACCCGATCATCATCATCGGCACTGCTATCATCGACACTGCTCCCCTTTTGGGTAAGATTTGTCGCGCGCGCGCCTCAATTACCAGATTTACTCCTCCTGGGCTGATGATCAATTCAATCAAGATCGACCATTGAGATTGACACCACCACGACACCACAAATTAATCGGAGGCAGACGAACGCTAGACGGAAAACGATAACCGATTAGCAAAAAAATAAATCTGAGACTACCTAAATCAAATCAAGAGCGAGTAAACAATTCAAACAAACATCGGATGCGACACCAAAGAAGAAGAAAATCAAGATCATCGCGACAAAAAGTAATAGGGGAAAGAAAAGAAAGAAAGAAAGGAAAAGGAAAGCTGGTGATGATGATCACCATCAGCAAACTTTTGCAGCAAAAATGATCACCAATGATCACCACCGCCTAATCAGCACAATTATTATGCTCAGCAGCTCTGGTACTGATAAAAAACAGAGTACTGCACAATAAATAAAAGAAGAAATGGATCAATTGTCTGCCTTTCATCGACGACTACCACCACCACCAACTTCTACTCTGTTATCATCTCGGCGCACACAAACACACTCCAAACGTCGCCCTTATCACCCCACCTCGCATCGCAGCAGCCAAAGTAAACCTCTAATTGATCTCCTCTGCTCTTCTTCTTCGATTGATGGTGATTTGTGCTGCTGCTGCTGCTGCTGATCACAAATGGAGGGAAAAGTGAAAGTGAGGTATGCAAGTGGTAAAACAACTGCAAATGGAGAGAGAAAAAGAGGGAAAGACAAACTGTCGTCTCCAAAAGAAATCGATTTGCCCCCATTTGGCAATAAAACAACTATCAAAGTATATCAAGACTCTAGACAAGCCACAAATCATCATCAACAAAGTAGCGAAAGCAAAAAGAAAAATCAGAAATTGATTATTGAACAAAGTTGCTGCTTCCTTCGCTGTACCGAAAATACTCGAGATACTGTCCTCTCCTCTTCCTCATTTCACAGTCTTTGAGGGTCTAATGAGAGACGACACTATAAGAGCACAAAAAACACAAAAAAGAAGTGCTAATAAATATCGACCCCTCTCTCTCTTTAGATTCAAATCACCTCCTAAACCTCGGAGTGAGAGTGAGAGAGCTCGCACTCGCATTGGCACGTCACACAATCTAATCAGCAAAGAAAAAGAAGAAACAAATTAGCTGCTTTACACAATAGTGAGTGTGGGGACACTCTACAACCAACAAAACTTGGGCGCATGCCAAAAGTGCCTGATGCTGATAAGAGCAGAGCAGAGCACTCGGACGACCCAAAAGACAAGGTGCAAAAGAGACTGCTGTAAGTGTGTGTGGGAGCCTCGGAGCTTCAAGTCACAAAGAATCTAAAAGAAACTGATGCATCCATGTACGACAAAAGAAAAGAAAAGTATGATACATGAAAAGTGCCGTACATGTACACGACTAAATAATAGTAAGGAGTAAACTCGAGTGCTCTTCTCTGCTGATAAATTACCACTTCAAAGTAAAACTTAAAACGTAAAACACTAAAAGCATTTGGGACCCAAAGCGACCTTAGCCTAAGAAAGAGGTGCTGCTGCTGCTGCTTATCAAGACGGCGACGCACAGAAAGCTGAGTAGCCCAATTAGAGAGGCAGGTGAAGACGACTTCTCTAAAATGGTAAACACAAAGTCGATCGCTCGATCCAACAGATCATACACCAAAAAATACGACACTATAATGACATTTTAAATCCTGATCACCACTAAGCACCAAACAGCAAAAAACCGGTGCAATTAGCACATCTATCAGTTATCAGTCGTATGGCTAAATTAGCAATTCTGCCCCGGGTCAACGTCAGTACTTCGAAAGGGCAAACGTGGCTATGTACAACTATGTACAGCTGCTAATTTGTAACAGCGATGTTGTGCCAATACAGTTTTTGTTTTCAATTACCTGTTGCACCTGGGCTGTCTATTGCACTAGGCCTAGCCGGTGCTGCTGTTGTTGTACACTGTTGTACAATAACCTACGCAGCCTTTTGTGACAACAAAGAAAATACCGCCGCCGCTCTATACGTTTGTACCAAACAAACGTAATAGAAAACGCCCCACTGACCACTGACTGATCACTGACTGCCATTGAAAATCAATGGCGCAGCAACAAGTGCGCAGTAAAAAAGAGCAAAAGTGCTAAAAGTACTGATAGCACCAGAGAGGCTCGAGTGTGCCTGTGTGTAACCATTGGAGTGGCTTTTGAAATGAGAGAGATGCCCAAACCGTTTTAAAATTTAAATTTTTTAACAAACAAGGACAACCACAACAACAACACCAAAAAATAGCCGTGAAGCCTAACCCTATCCTCAGTGGTTTGTCAGTGGTGGTGGTGGTGGTGGTGGCCAAGAGTGATAAGGCAGCAGCAGCAGTAGTAATTTACAAAGGGAAAGATGACGGCAAGTGATTTCCTGGCAAAGTGTGCGGTGATCACCACCATCCTGTGTCAACTTTTGGTCTCTGTCGGCGGCAAAAAAACTGCTGCTACTGTTGTTGTTATTGCTCTGCCGTGAATTCTAAGAATGAGTGCAACAAGCACAGCAAGTTCACAACCAAAAGTAATATCTGACAAAATCAAGAAAAAAGAAAAAGAAGCAGCAAAGCTCGGGAAAATATTGCAACTATCATAACTGCCACTAATTAGCACTACTAGTCTCGTGTAGGATAATAAATGTGGCAGCAAACAAATAAAACAAATGCGGTAATCTAAATCTAAATAAGCAGCACACACGTGATTAGACACCGAGACACAATCAAAATCAAAATCAGTCGCAAAAGCAGAGAATCTAATCAAAGTAGAACACGCTGTGTTGGTGTGTGGAAAAAAGCTGCTGCTGCTGGAATCAAAATCATTTGACCCAGAGAGAGAGAGAGAAAGAAGGCAAAAAGTTTAGAAATGTTTATCAAGAGAAAAGCCTTGATAAACTCTTGAGAAGAGCTATCAGGATAGGCTATCTCTGAGCAGCAGAAAAGCCTCACCGGAGTGAGTAGAAGGTCAAAGATGGAGCGCGGCGATGATAAAGATAAACAGACAAACACAAACAGAAATACTTCGAAAAGAGAGATTACACTTACCAACAACAATTCAATGAGATGAAGCCGAAGCCGAAGCGGATTATGCAGACGCTGATGAAGATGGCGGGCTGATAAAGATGGCAGACACAAAAGCGCCCTGATGATGGTGTGAGGGTTTATCAATCAGAGAACAACTACTGGGGCACTACTGAAGCCACCGATAATGAAGACGACGATAGACAAATCTCCTTCTTCTTGATAAACGTAAACACAAGCCCGAAGGTGGCAATTTAGAAACTGCGATACGGCTGCTGCTGATGAAATGAAACGATGATGACTCTGACCAGGCCGATCAGGTCTGACGGCGGCGGCGTGTCTGTGGTGGTGGTGGTGGTGCTGGTGCTATTGATCTGTGGTAGGTGAAAGAGAGAAATAGAAATAGAAAATGAGTGTGAGTGAGTGTTTGGAGAGAGAAGAGCGCGCCACCGACGTCGCCGACAGAATATGTTCGCCGACTGATAACGCCGGTGGTGGTGGTGGTGGTGGTAGGAGACTACCACCACCACCACGCGTGGCCGCCACCTCTTCTCCTCATCATCGACGCCAGAGTGTGAGGGAGAGAGAAGAGCTGCGCAGGCCAAGGAAGCAAAAGCGACGCTGCTGCTGCTGATAAGGCGCCATCGTTTGCTGCCACTGCCACTGCCACTTCAGAGCTTACGGCAGACTGTAGTGTTTTTTTGTAGTTGCAGAGTTGAAGGGGCAAATTAGAAGAGCCTGTTGCTTGAATTAGGAAATGCCCCAGAATCTGCTTATCGGGTCGATGCCAGATTTGACAATTTTTCGGTGCAAATGAGGAAGAAGAAGAAGAAAAGTGGAACTTACCTTGTGTCCCCCTTCTATCTGCTCAGAACACACAGAACTCAATGGCAGTAGGAGCCTTCAGTGAGCGCTTCGAGACTCGCTCAAAATTATTTTTTTCGCCGCGTGAGTGGAAAACTTTTTGACAGAAGACGAAAAGAAGTGTGACAGTGTGACAGGTGCTCAGGTGGTCGGTCCTGGTTACAACCGTCGGTGCACAATTTTGATGTGCATCGAGCGCAGATGTTATCTTCAAGTGCGACGATGGTGCTGTTGTTGGTAGGTGGTAGTGGTGGTGGTGAATTAGGTGACACACACAGAAGAATATCGAGGATACTTTTTTACTGTTGTAGCTGTTGTTGTCAATATCTTCAAAAAGCTGTGACTCACACGATACGATTCGACTCGACGGCCGCGCTGCCGCGGCGAGACTGACCAGAGCAGTACATTCTTCAGCAGTTGCATTGAGTACTGAGGAGGGAATGATCTTCCTAAAGGAACGGTCCCGAGAGAAATAGAATCGCTCAAACAGCAGCAGCAGCAGAAGGACGTCCTCCAGGCCAAAGGTCTCAAAGGGGGCCAGGACACAGGTGGTCAGGTCAGTATCCTCCTCAAGTCGAGCCTCCATTCTAGCGTCCATGTCGTGGATCTTCTCAATGAAGTTCAGGAGATGATGTTCCAAAAGGAGTTGACGATCCAAAATAGAAATAGAATCCAAAGCAAACACTTTTTTCCCCAGAGACAGAGAATCTTTGGGAGAAAACAAAACAAGCTCGAGCGCGAAAAAAACATCTGCGATGGGCGGAGGGCCGGTCACAGGGGACGTGCACTTTCCTTCTTTACCTGTTGAGTAAACAAAGTCCAAAGGAAGTTTTTTTTCAGTACAGCTTTTATTTACTTGTATTTACAAAAGAACATTTGCAGTAAAAAGGATCGGGTAAAATCGGATCATCAAAATGTGCGTGTTTACCTGTTGTTGTTGTTGTTGTTGTTGTTGTAAGGAGGGTTTATTTACAGCAAAGAAAACAATCGCAGTGTGTTGGCATTGCATTGCAGTGGTAAAGTAGTCAATCAAAAAAAGAAGGTTGCTAACAGTATAGTGTTGGTGGGAGTGTGTTTGTGTCGATCGAATATCAAAAAAGGTAACAAGAGGAAAAGAAATGAAAAAAGTGTACAATAAAAAACGTGTGTAGACAAAGAGATCCAAAAGAAGAAGAAGAAGTTCAGAGTCGAAATAAAAAAAGAAGCGCTTCAAATGAAGATATGTATGTCCTCTGGATCGACGGATGGAGCATCAGAAGTAGATTCTTTTGGAATCTTCGAATTCAAGGAAGACCGCCTTCTCGAGGATGAATTTTCCTTTTCCTGCTCATCATCCTCGCCTTTTCCCGCCTTTTCCTCAACTGACGTCTGCACGCCCACCGACTTGTCGGAGTTCTTTCGAGTGGAAGCGCTGTTTTCCTCCTTTTCATTACTTTCCTTTTCCTTCTCCTTCTCCTTCTGCTCAGAACTTCTTTTTCTCTGCTGAACTTCCATTATCTCCTCTTCGTCTTCTTCATCTCCGGAAACTCCACTCGTCGGCGGCGGCGGAAGCTTCACATGAGCCTGCCGACTGGGAGGCCCCTTCGGCTTTGAGTGATTAGTAGTGGTGACCACCGAGGTGGTGCCCACCGAGACGGAGCCCTGAATCTTGAAGGTCCCATTTGAGTGGAGTTTTCCACCAACTCCCGTTCCATTGATGCTCGCGGTGATCGCCTCCTCCAGGGCGGGCAGCGAGGTGATCACCTGCTTGACGGCCGTCTCACAGGTGCTACAGGCGCCTCCTCCTCCCATTTGGGATGACTCAGGAGGATTGGGAGTTTGAGGAGTTTGAGGAAGACCTCCAGGACCTCCTCCCTGCTCCAAACTACTCTGAGGACTGAAGATGGCGGTATTCTGTCTGCTGATAGTGTAACCGGTGCTAGTCAGCGAGACCATCCTCTCACTGGAGGAGGGGCCAGTGTGGGTCCAATTGACGTGGGAGGTGTGACGATCTCCTCCGCCGCCTCCTCCTCCGTGGCTATGAGCTCCTCCAGTGTAAATCTTCTCGCTGGAAAGATTAAACTCCTTATCCTCCTGCGTGTAGTAGACGGCACTGCCGTGCTTTCGATAGAGGGCCACAATGACCAGAATGATGGCAATCAGCGAGAGGATGATGAGAAAGGCGAGGATGAGGCCGACCTGAGGTTCGGAGGCCTGGAGGCGAAGAGTGACCTCGGGGTTGGTGCACCACTCTAGTTCGCGTTGGAGTTCTAGAAGAGGAGGGGAAAAATGAGGTTAAAAATGTTATCTTTTTAAAGATCTAGGATCTTACCTGGCTCATGAAGGTACCTTCCTTCTAAAGATTCAGGAGTTGCACACTGCGCACAATGGCTTAGATCTCCCGATCCCCAACGCTTGCAGACGTTCCAGTAGGAGCTCGGATCACTGGTGGCCAGCCAGTCGATAAAGGGCAGAATATGACATCGATAGCAGCTAAAAGGGTTTCCCCCAAAGTAGACCCTCTCCAGGGAGCTCAGTCTTTGAAGCGTCTGCAGCGCCGCCGGGTCAAAAAAGTTCAGTCGATTTCCGCTCACATCTAGCACTTCCAGGCTAATCATTGCGCCTAAAAGTCGACCGGAAATTTCATGTAAAGCATTTGAGGAGAGGTTCAGGTAGGAGAGGTAGCGGAAGCCGTCAAAGATTGAATCAGGCATCGAATTGTTGAGGTGGATTCCGGCCGCTGAGAGGTAGCGAAGTCTTCGAAGCGGATTCAGGGCGGCTGAAAGGCTGCTCGCCGGGTCAATTAACGCGGTATTCCGATCCAAAGTCAGCTTTTCTAGCGAGTGGGCAATCGGCTCGAGGAGAGTAGGTCCGAGGCTGGTCAGCTTATTTCCCGAAAGGTCGAGGGCTTTGATGAAGACGGAGGGTAGGGAAGAAGAAGGATCGGTTGAAGATGAAGATGAACTCCCGCAGAAGGTACAGGCGGTCAGCGGGTTGAGGAGGTTCGAGCTGAGGTCCAGCAGGTCGAGGTGCAGGCCGGTGAAGAGGTGCTCGTTGAGGACTGTGAGCAGGTTTCCGGAGAGGTTGAGGATTTTTAAAGGAGATGAGGTTGAAATGGAGGAGGAGGAGGTTGGGGAGTTGCTGTTCCAAAAGGTTCCAGGAGCGATGGATTTCAGGCGATTTGAGGAGAGGTCCAGGTGGACGAGGTTTGGCAGTGCTGAGGAGGGAAGGGAAAAGGGGAAAAAATTTTGAGATGAAAAAGTGTTAAAAGTTGGACCTTTTAAAAGGCGGTGATAAAAGACTCGTGATAATTTAAATTTAAAGTACTTAAAAAACTAAATAAAATAAATTGACCTTTTTGATAAGGAAAGCCCTACAGAGCAATAAAAATGTTTTTAAAAAGATAACCTGTTATTTCAACTACCTTATTCAAAATAAAAAATCCTCCCCTTACCATCAAACACTCCCGCCTCTAGCCTGGTCAGCTGACAGCCGTTCAGCAGCAGCCGCTTCAGCGAGGGCACCGACGCCAGGTCGTCCCTTCCAATCGAGGTCAGCGGATTTCCGCTCAGGTCGAGCAGTCTCAGCTCGCCCAGGCCGTAGAACATCAGCGGAACCAGTGAGGCGAGGCGATTTCGACCGAGGCGAAGCGTCTCCAGCGACACCAGGCCGCGGAAGACGGCAGACGGCGGCTCGGAGAGCAAATTTTCAGAGAGATCTAAAATCTCCAGCGATGAGAGGCAGTTAAAGTCGTCGCCTCGGAGGAGAGCCAGCGAGTTGGAGCTTAGGTTTAGCAGTCGAAGACTGCTGTTGCAGGACTGCATCGAACAGGCGAGGGCCGAGGGGCAGAAGGTGGAATGGCCGATGGCCGGAAGTTGCGATCGGGTGATGTGAACTTCTGTCAGGAGAGGAAGTCGGTAGAAGAGGCGGCCGAGGGTGATCGAGTTGAAGGGGCCCTGCGGTGATGGGGCGGTGATGTTGAGGATCTAGAGGAAGAAGATTAAAATGAGAAGTTAGAAAAGGGGTTAATTTGAAAAAAGGGAGTTTGGAGTTTAGTAAGTAAGTTGCTGGGTGACCTTTTGGAATGGAGTTATACATTACGAATAAACGTAAAAAATTGAGTAAGAAATATATAAAAAAGGGTTTGAAACAAAAGAAGGTAAAATTTAGAAAGCATTTGACCATTTAAAAAAATTAAACGGCGGGAATCCTAGTTATAACTAAATCAAGTAAAACATATAATAAAGTATTTTCAGTACCTGTTAAAATCCATAACCAAATAATACACAAAAAATTCAAATAAAACCCAAATCAAATAATTCTTACCGACGTGCCCGGGTCCATCTTGCCCACCGGAACGGCGTCCAAAGTGGACGAGACACAGGTGACGTACTTCCGCTGGGCGCTGTCCACGTGGCAGACGCAGGGCGGCGAGGGACAACGAGAGGGCAGCGAGCTGGGGAAGAGGCGTGTCGTCGCAGAGGAGGAGGAGGAGGAAGAGGAACTGGTACTAGTGTTTATGGACAGGACCAGGTGGACTTGCAGGAAGAGGAAGAGGAATAAGGGAATTGTTATTGCTTTTTTGTTGAATGAAGTTCGATGATGATGGTGGTATTTGGGGTGATGAGACTGAAGAAGATATTTCCTATGATGGTGATGTCTCAAGATTAGAGGTGGTGATATTGAGGAGTCCATGATTGCTGCCGGAAGTGAAAAATCCGGTACTTCAAGTAACTGCTTTTTTTTGCTGCCCTTGTGTTGCCCTTTTCTCTGCTCTTCGGCTCGTTAATTATTTATTTATTGCTGCAGAAGCAGTTTCAGCAACAAAAAAAGTTAATTACACGATTTTGCCATCTTAATTAGAGAGAGAGAGAGAGAGAGAGAGAGAGAGAAAGATCGGGCGGTAGGGCATCTTCTGCCTTCATGAGGTTGTTCATTTACTTCCAGTTGATCTACTTTCATGAATATTCTGTTGAGAAAAAGAAGGAGAAAAGATAGGAAAAAATTAGAAAATTGTCTAAAGAAAAGAGCTGAAAGTTTAGAAATTGCAAATTGAAAAACGCTGTGCATGAGGCGGAATAAATGAGAATCTGAAAGCAGCAGCTTTTTGTGCAGCAGCAATTTTTGTGTTAATTACTTTAGATGCAAAGATAAGATTAAAAGCAAAAATTTTGTAAAATGATAATTTAAATTCAATTAGCAAAACTAACCGGTTCAAAATGCTTCTTCTGTTGTTCAAAAATACAAAAATTAAAACCTTTTTACTATAACTACAACTACAACCACAAAGAAACAGGCTCAAGCAAAATAATAAAATGAAGCTCGACAGTGCGTAAAAATAAAACTTGGAAATTAAGAAAGTGAAGAAGTGAAGGAAGAGGATGAGGAGAGACATTGAATAACAGAGTCTACCGCTAAGTGGTATTCGCTTTTTATTATCCAGTAGTAAGTAAGAGGACACGAAAAATAAAATAGAAAAAAGGCAGTAAAAACTCTCTTATTATAAAAAGTAAGATTATCTCCTGTTCAGTGAACTTCAAAAAGAAAAGAAACAGAAAGACAAACTTTTCAATTTAGGATGAATGCAAAAATGGGACAAAAGTACTAATTCAATGACTATTTAAATGTAACTAAAAAGTATTAGGGAAACCTTTTAGAAACCCTTACCGAGTTTTTAATTGAACAAATCAAAACCCCACCACAACTTAGCACTTCCTGAAAAGCTGAAAAGTAATACACTGTAGATTTGATTCATTGACTCTCAGAATCTTCCGCAGAATCTGGTTCTGTTTTTTTTCGGTGGTGTGTGCACACTGTAAATCACAGAACTGTAATGTAAATAAATAAACAAACAAAGTGAATGGATGAATGAATGAAAGAGAGAAATGCTGTCAGTTAGTTTGGAAAACAGTTGTAAAATCCGTTGAAACAGTCAGCCAAAACAGCAGCAGCAACAGCAGTACAAGTCCTCATTTTGCGGCTTCTGTTTCTGCTCGTTCTGTCCAAACAGAAAAATAGATAGGCAAAACTTTCGAGAGCAAAGTCAAACACCAGACACCAGAAAATCTTTCTTTTCTAACGACTATCAATCAATCAGAAATGTAAGATTTTAAACAAATTAAAAGACAAAAAAAAGTTGAGCAGAGGATAACCTTTTACATTTTCAGATTTTCGTAGATTCACAACACTAAAAACAAAACTGCAGGTCAAAAAATGAGAGAAAATGAAAGAGAGAGGCCACTCTAAAATTAAGGTCGCCAATTGGTGGCTCGAGTTTTAGACTAGAAAAACTACCAAAAATAAAGTGAGAGAGAGAGGGAGAGAATCCAATTCTAATTCTGTCGTGCAAAAACAAGTGCAGGCACATTAACCTAGCTGCAGCAGCAGCCGCAAAAACCGCAAATAAACGGCCACACCTTTGTCGTGTTTGCGATAAGTCAATCTTCAGCTGCGGCAGCAGTCAAAATACAGGGTGAATGGAAAAAGAAGTAAGAGAAAGAGAATAAAAAGAAAAGGAAAACCTTTTAATTCTAGGAAATTCATAACAAAATTTATAAAAATTTAAAAAAATTCAAACCACTCTGTAGCCTTTTCTTTTCCTTCCTCTTCTGCAGTAAAACAAAAAAGAAGGGGAACCTCAAGAATATTCTTTGCCAATTCACAAGGTGGGGCTTTGGTGGTGGTGGTCTGGCTCCCTAAGCTTCTTTCCCTCTCTCTTATTAGAGATTAATGAACTTTTTTGTGGTTCTGTTCAGTCCTCAGTCAGGTCAGCTACTCAGCAGCGATTACCCCTAAACACACAACTAACTTTGATCTGCCTTGCTCTACATAGATAGAAAATGAAAAAGAGTCTTTGCACCCCACACTCAACAAATAAAGATAAATGACCCAGGACGCAAAGTTTGTGAGTGTGTGTGGTTTTACAACACAGACACAACCAAAAAAGTGATAGGGACAGAAAGGGAGTACATGCAAGAATTTGCAACAGAAAAGGAATATTCTGCAAGGGACCTCTCCTTCTCCTTCTGTTGCTGCTCGTAAACAGGCAGTCAAATCTAGCCTTAATTCTCCTTCAATTCTTTAACATAGTAGTTGTTGTTGCTGTAAGTGGACTTACCAGCAGGCTAATTCTATTAATTATCCCCACTCCTCCTCCTCATCGACTTCTGAATTATTTATCTCCGAAATTCTGCTCAGTTCTGTGTTCTTGTTGTCTACCACTGCTGCTAAATTATGTAGCAATGTTGCAAAATAAATTCAGTTGTGTGGGTGGCAAAGCGCCGAACACACACACACACACACTGCAAATAAATGCTAAAAAAGAAAAAAGTACAAATTGAGGAAGTAGTGGTCAACTGCTGCGGTCGACCTCGGTAAATTAGCATAATTTGTAAGTGTGTTTGCTCTTGGTTCTCTGTTCTGTTCTGTTTGAACAGTTCGAACTGTATCACCATCATTACCTTCATTACCCTCATTATCATCATCATCTACTTATTTACCACTGCTAATTGTAGACTGTTTCCTAAAAGAAGTGGTCGGTAAATAGCAATTGAAACAGTGTCTCTCTCCTGTTCTCTATTTCCATTTGATTGAGTCAATATTGAAGTTGGTTACCATTTGAAAATGTTTTCGACAAGAAAGGAAGTTAAGTTTAGTTGCTAGTTCAGTGTTTTTCTTCTTATCAGTTCTTGAGAAGGGAGAGAGAGACTGTGTTTGGTTAGTCAAAAACTAGCTAAACACTGTGCTGGTCAAAATTAAATGAAAAAATTAGTCAAAGTTATGAATACCTTTTAACCAGAATACACGATCAGCTCAAAAAACTACTCATTTAATATTAGCATGTAAAAAAATTAAAAAAATGTGAAAGAACCTTTTTTAAAACAGTTGTTGTTCGAATTGAAAAAACCAAAGTCCACACAGGCACTTCCTAGCAACCCTCTTCCTCCTCCTCACTGCCGAAGTTGACCTTTGGACTCTCAATTTTGCCGCTGACCCCTCTTTCTCTCTTCCGAGAACTGTTTTTTCTGCCTGCCTTTGTCGAAAAGCTCTGACGAATCGTTAGGACTAAGTAATTTGTCAGTCGCGACTGAGCGAAATTGTCGAGACAAAGAGAAAGAGAGTGTGTGTTTGCTGAGAATGTAGCAACAGAGGCAGCAGCAGCAACCGCCTGACAAGTTTATTAGCAGCTCCTAAGCTCCTGCAAACGAACGAGGGCAATTAAAAGACTGAAGTGGAGAGGAAGAAGAAAAAGCACAACGAAAAACTGGAGAAAAATTAGAAAAAATGAGAGCAGCAGCAGCAGCAACGACCAGCCAAAGAAAAGTGGCCCTCCTTAATTTGACAAGAAAGAATCGAGTGCTGCGAGGTTCACTGAGAAAATGAGAGAGCAAGAAAGTGAGGGAAAAGACCACAAGCTTAACGTGATAATGACACACATTAATAAGCAACAGAAGAGGAAAGGAAAGAGAAAGAGAGAGAAGTGCAAAAACCGAACTGAAAGCACGTGTCCGACGAGGGTGTACTTTTTCCAGAGACAAGACAGAAAGCAAGAAAGATAGCAGGATAAGTTCTGTCCTCAAAAATAAAAATCTCCAAAGATCTATTTTTAGAGCGAGAGAGCAAAACTTCTTCGCAATGTCAAAGAGTAAACGAAGCGTGCTCGACTGACTTCTCTCCTTCTCCGAAAAGTCTTTGCAGTTGGCGGCAAAGCTTTCTTTGCAGGCTGATCTTGACTTGGAAGTCTTAAACTATTTTTGATAAGAGAGTAATAATGATGATGATGGTGATGCCAGCTCAAGCAAGCTGAAGAAGTTTTTTAAGAAGAAAAAGTAGACTACTGAAGCCAAAAACAACAGTAGTGGTTAGGTCATGAGGGGCTTATTAGTGAGCCATTGACAGAGAATGAAGAATTGATAATAAAGTGATTGCTGCCAATGCTGCTGCTGAATTTGTACAAACGAACGAGAGCTCAAGAGATCAATCAAAGTCAGCTGCAGCAATGGAACAAAAAGCAAGATTAAAAGTGTATAAAAAGTATTCTGCTTCTTTTTTAAAAGTGGATAGCTACAACTACTATATTCACCAAAGGAAACTGCCAATTTGTCGAAAGTTTAGCTGCCAGAACTTTCTCTCTCCATCTCTTTCTATCTTCTTTTGAATAGCAACTGTCAATTTGAGATGAAATTGAAAATTTGAAGGCTTTGAAGAATGACTGAAGAGTGACAAAAAGTAAGAGTGATCTGATGGAAAAGGAGCTTGACAATGAAAATTTGAAAATAATTTTAAAACGTTAAAGTATTAACCGGTTCAGCTATTCTCAATTAAATACATTCAATACTATTTATTAGCTCAAAACTAAAAAGAATTACCAAATAAAATTAAAAGCTATAAAAATCGAGAATCATCATTTCAATAGAATTTTAAAGGAGAAAATCAGATGCTCTTTTTATCATCATTACTATTTTTCACATTGATTTCGTTCTCTATTTCCCTTTCAACTAACGAGGCGACAGTGGGTGATGGGCAGACATCGGCCCTCACACCGGAAGTCAGTTATCGACAAGAGCCGCCTAATGAAAGGAATACTCAAAGAAAAAGAGAGAAAACAAAATCTATAGAGCAAGAAGATGATTACATCAAAAAAACGAAAAATCAATGGCGCCGATTGCTGATCAAAAGAGAATTATTTTTGTGTACAAAGAAAACAGGAATGAAAAGGAGGAAAAGATACTTGAACTAAGTGCACTAAAAATAAATCTTTTTGCTGATTTAGTTACACTTTTAAAATAATTAATAAAAAAAGTTAAAATGAATTTACCTTTTAATTTCAAACAAATAACTAAAATGTCAAGCACAAATTCAAGACAAAGTCGACGACGACGACAGAAAGAAGAAGAAGAAGCCAAAAGTAGCCTCAGTCAAAAAGCATTTGATTGATTGATTGTACACCGTTCGCACAGGTTACTTTCTTCTACCTTCAATTAAAGCAATGTTTGCTTTTGTTCAAAACAGAAGAAAAGTGAGCTGAGTAGGCAAATCAGAAAAAGCAAACAGCAAACAGCAAATCAAAACATCAAAGCTGAAACTTTTTCATAATAAGCAGCAGCAGCAGCAGTTGACAGTCATAATCACAAAGAAGCAGCAGCAGTCGAAAAGCAAAAATCGAAAAACAATCAAAGCTCACCACAACCACCACCGCAGATCACTCATTAGGCAAATGAACTTTGAACGTCTGTGGTCTGCTTTTGTCTCAAAGTGGATAGATGAAGGATAGATAGATGAAAGATGAGCTGAGCTGGGTTGAAAATAGAAGTTCTTAAGAAGAAGAAGAAGAAGAAGAAGAAAAGGGGATCGAGCGCTCGAGCCGGTCAATCGAGACTCGATGCGATGAAAGCTGAAAGCTCAGCTCAGCTCACAAACTCACAAATAAGCGGGAAAGCACCGAAATGTGCACGTCTGTTGCACGTCAGGATTACAGAGACGAGGAGAAGTCAGACCAAGGCAAAAAGAAAACGACCACCATTCCCTCCTCTAGCCAACTGTCCACTGACTGACTGAGCTCTCTCTGAGACTGACTGAGAAGTAAATCACGAGCTCGACACACTCTTTTCTATTTTCTCCTCTCTTTTCTCTCTTCTCTTCTCATTTCATTCGTTCGTTTGCTGCAGCTGCTACCGCTCCGATCCACTGCAACATAACCGCAGACGACGAAGGAAAAGCAAACGAGGACGACTTCTGCTGCCAAAGAGAACTGAGGGTCTCAAACAGAGAAAAAAAATTTGACGTGCTTTTGATGTTGCAAACAGACTGACTGACTGGCATGATTCACCCTCGCAAGTGGTGAAAATAATGTGAGAATAATGTGAGTGGTGGTGATTCGATTAATATTAATAATATCTATCTATTGATACAGAAAGAGAGATGATCTGAAGATTTTTGTGAGTTTTGTATCTGTCTGTTTGGCTGACACGTGGGTCTTTCAAGAAGACTGGTTTTAGATTAAAATAAAAAAAGATATTTAGCATAACAGCAAAATAGGAAGAGTTGCTGAGGAGAGACTAAATCGGTGGTTGTCTGGTGAAGACAATTTTATGATGATGATGATGATGCCGATGAGAGGAAGAAGGATTCCTCTCTCAGAGACGGAAGGTGATAGTAAAAAAAGTGGTAGTACTGTTTAATTTTCTGGTCATTGAGCAAAGAGAATTTTCATTACCTTTTAAAATAGTGCCAGACACTGTAATGGTAAAAAAAGGTTAATGGGGCAAAAAGGGGTTTTTGAACAACAATTGAGAAAGATAAGAGGGTAAAAAGGAAGATAAAAGAGGTAAACTAGAGCAAAAAAACAAATAAAAATTATTTTTAAACCTTTGAAAATTTTGCAGATTTCAGAGCCAATTAAATTATTAAAAATTACCATTTTAAATTGCTGTTGTTTGTCTAATTTTTTATAAACAAATAAACTAAAACACTACAAAAAATAATTTTTCAATTTTGAAAACTTAAACAGAATAAGAATACTAGGACTTGCACTCTTGCACAGTCGTCATCTTCAGCAGCAGCAGTATTGATCATCATCATCATTACAGGAAAGCTGAACAAAAAAAAGAATACAG
>JAALOO010000973.1_pt1 | contig 22370 bp, 17 predicted proteins | sample 7257641 | NCBI WGS metagenome assembly JAALOO01 (sample SAMN14085613, study PRJNA598686) | mite metagenome | biome: ENVO:01001000; feature: ENVO:01001002; material: ENVO:01001226; isolation source: single female mite from University of Michigan culture on fish food culture... ...
CACAGAGTGAGATTAAAAGCGAGATTTTTTTCAAAAAAAAAAGTCTCGCTAAAATGGGAATTATATCTCACATTTATATTTTCCCGCGCCTAAACGGTGAAAATAGTACCTATTTCTATTTTGACTATTCTCCGATTGCAGTTGCTGTGAGCCAGCTGCCAATGTTTGTCAAAACAATTTTTTTTTCTGAAAAAGGTAAATGAGAGTTATCTATTATTCGATCTCTTGCCAGACTTGGTGCTAATCCTGCTGTTTTGATGCCGTAAGTTGAGTCTTTTTAATAGCACAAGTTTTTAACAAATTGCCGTTTTTTGTTAATTTTTCCAGCAAGTCAAAACTAGGCAAACCCTAGTTATCATTACCCACAAAAATGGATTTAGAGCAAAATGGGATTCAACGCCATCACAATCACAATCATATGGTTGGCACGCCGGTTAACCGGCGGACGGGCATTGCCAAGTGCATCTGCAATTGCCTGTCTCTGTCTCGGTTCCTACCCTTTGTGATGATCTGTGCCTTGTTCACTTGGGGCATTTACGTCTACCTGTACTATGTCATCTTTCAAGGCTACGAGTCAATTCTACTCAGAATCATTCTTATTCTGTTCTTCCTACCTTTGTACATTCTCTCTGCCTGGTCATACGTCCGAACTGTTTTTACCGAAAATCGGCCTATAACAGAGGAGTACTCACTGTATAACTTGCCTGTTTCTGTGGACTTTGAAAATACTGCCGATGATGTGATCAATCAAGCCCTTGAAAGTGTGATCACTATTCGTAACTTGCCGATTTATACACGTTCATTTGGCGGGTTTGTTCGTTACTGCCGCAAGTGCATGATCATCAAACCCGACCGCTGTCATCACTGTTCAACATGCGGAGCTTGCATTCGCCGAATGGACCATCACTGTAAGTTATTTTTGTTCGCTTTACCACCTAGTAGTTGTACTTAACTTGCGGTTTATGCGTAATTTTACTTACAGGTCATTGGGTCAGCAATTGCGTGGCTTTTGATAATTACAAGTTCTTCCTGCAATTTCTTGCTTACACTGTTGCCTTGGCTTTATACACTTCAGGCTCTTCGCTTCCTCAGTTTATCAAGTTCTGGAAGGATGAAGAATTTCCAGGCCGTTTTCAGGTTTTCTTCTTGGTCGTCTTCTGTTCTGTCTTTTCGCTTAGCATACTCTTTCTGCTCAGCTACCACATTTACCTTGTTCTAAAGAACATGACCACCCTTGAGGCGTATCAGCCTCCGCGTTTTAAGAATAGTGAGCAGGATCAGTACCGTTTTAGCCTTGGTGCCTCTCGAAATCTCCGCTACGTCTTTGGTGATAACTGGCTTTTATGGTTTATTCCCGTCAAAACAAGCTATGGCGACGGACAGAGTTTTGATCTTCGCTTGAACCCAGCTCAATTCGACAAGTCAAACTCTTACAATTACCCTCCGAGCAATCAGATCGGAGAGTCTTCTCCGATGACGACAAGTCAGCAACAAGTCTAACGTCGTGTAGTCACAAGTCATAAGGAAACGACACATCCGGCCACCGCTTCTTTCCCTCCGTGTCTCGCCATCTGTGTTTTACTTTACTTTTTTACTAACTGTGCAAGCATTGTAAACATTTAATTTTTTCGTTTTTATAATTGCATGAACATAACCTCACTCCATACCTGCCTTTTTATCTTTTTCACTATATTATTCTTCAGTTTTTGTATAGAGTCTTATTCACCTTATTCCATTATGGCATTGAACTCCGAACGACTTTGAAAATGAGTAATATTAAACTTAAACTTGGTGCTTCCACTAATCAGCCACACTACCAAATTTGTGTCGATATTTTTACTTTTAGTTAACTTTTACAATTTCAATAAACTAGAAAGCCATTTTTGATGGTAAATTTTGTCGTAAGGTAGCGCTACAACTGTAATTTGAATTTTTATCAAATTAATTATTTTTACAAAAGTTGATACTCTTGGTTTTTCTTTTTGGCAGACACACTACTTGAAAAATAGGAGCACAACTAACATTCAGTATAATTTTTTGGTAACGTACAGATGTTTACAAAGTGTCTAGGACAGTCATACAAATCGTTGACTGGTCATTAATAAAAACTTTTCCATACTGGTATTACTAATGGCAATAGCTGGGTAAATGGGTGTCAGCGAGAAAAGGCTGTTTGCTCTGACATCCACACAATGTGGCGGTGCTCTGAGTCACTAGGATACAGATTAAAAGTGGCAAGTGAGAAAGAACTAGAAGTACCTGTACCGTGGACCAAACTGATACTGAGATGACATATTGCACAGCCTATTGTGGCGAGAGCATGCAATGGAGCAATGTAGGTGCGCCTACTTTAGTAGGAGTATGACAACTGCTTAGTCCTGGTGCCAGGGAAATCGGTGCTGCTGATACTGTCGAGACGGTAAGTTTAGTAGGAAAATAGTTACCAGCAGTTCCCACAGCTGCAAAGCAAATAGTTTCTAGAGCTAGTGTAGAAGTACTCTTACTGGCGTACAGGGTGATTTGTACATGCATTTACAACTCGCAATTTCTTAATAAGAAACTGATTGAAATGAAAATAAACTGTTTTGTGCTCAACAAGTGCTTGTTTTGCTAAAATATTTAGTGTAAGACAATTTATCAGCAAATGCTTTCTTGAAACATTCAAAGTAGTTCGAAACAGCCGAGCACACCTCGTACAACAAAACGCCTTCATTTGAATGGGCACTGGTCTGATAACATTTGAGCCTGGCTGGTGTCGTGCCCCTCTCTCTCCTATCAGAAAGTGCGCACTGGTCGGCCAGCGGTGGTGACACCGACGGCACCCACCCGCCGTCATTGCTCCCTGCGATGACTCCCCACCAGAGGATAAGGTTTCCATGGCCGACCAGAAAGGGGTTTGCAGTGGAAGGCGACACTGTTCCGGCAAAGAATGCCGACTGATGTGCATGTTCAGGAGAAATCGATGAACCTTGCCGAGATTAGATGCAGTCAGATTTGAGCACCATGGAAACCGATGCCTGCTTACTCAACCGATGTGACATAACGTGCCTGTACTTCTTCTTTTTGAATGCCCACTGTCGCCAGCATTGCCAGCGTGCACCAGGTTTTGGCGGCAAAAAGGCCGGTTGTCGGAGTTGTCGGCGACGCCGGGTCTATGAGTGTATACACGTGTACAATGCTACTCGTCAAATGGTCTCAAGTGGCAGCCAACTACTGTCGGCGACACTGAAGCTGCTGGTAGAGGCAACACCGACCGTTGCCATTTCATCAAACACAACTGCCAAGTGGCACTTCACTAGAAGCCTGTGGCGCCAGTGAGTGCTTTAGGAGCAGCGCCGATTGACTTTCCCATAGCAGGATCCACCAGGAGTGACTCTTTTTTGCGTTTCTGCGCAGCGTCAGACAATGGCAGTGATAGTGGATCGAATGCAGATAGCTGTAGAGACCAATCGATTGATCCGATTGCGCTGTATAGACTGCAACCCGATGACGCTTCCGTCCATCTTCAACCGAGCAACCTAGTGGCACATCTCCAGCAAATGATTAGTGCACAAGGCTCCTTGCGTGCTATTGTTTGCGTCAACTCGTTTTGACGCACCTTGGCTCAGATATACCGTTGATAGAAAACGACTGGTAAAATGATCGATTGATTACAAAAGTGTAACTCCTTTTTTGCGTCGCAGAGATGTTATTCTATCTGTGATAAACAACTAAAAATTGTTGAACACGTTGATAGGAAGTAGTGGTAATTTCCGTATGTTGATTGAGTAACAGTTGGTTTGATGACAAAATTTCACAACACTCATTACAAAAAACCGTTTGTAGTGGTAGCTCATTCAAAAATCCCATTGAGAAAGTATTGAGCAATAGTAGGTGTTAGGTAATTGTTTAAAAACTCAATATTCAGTTGCAAATCAAAATGAAACTAACAAAATATGATGATTGCATGCAAATCGGGAAGATTGTCATTAAGTTGCTAAAAGAAAAAATCATACTAATCGACAATGGAATCACCGTAGTTTGTTGCTTTTCTTTTGAAATCTAAATGAGACAAACTATACTCATTTGATGCAAGCACGACAATGGCTACTAGACAGCACAAGCTGACAATAGCAATTACAACTACCAGTTAGACAATGTTCTGAGAAGATATATTTAGAATTGAGGTTTCAAATAGGATTCGTGGCCTCTACATGAATGTCACCACTTGCCACGAGTGGCTAGAGATACGTGTCAGTTGATAGCTCAAACTAACTCTATGTGTCCGGTTCGTGCTTCAATGCCTGCCTTAGCTAATCTAATCAAGGCACTACTATGGGCCAAGCATTCTACGAGGTTGATAGTCGGCCTCGTAAATCATTCAATTGGCCTCACAGCGAGCGACTAGACGCCTCATTCGCCTATTCGGTGGGCTCTGTCAGATTAGCACACTGGCAGTGAGCATCGGCAGACTGGGAGAGCAGTACATGTACACTGCTCAGACACAGAGCAGACAGTGGTGAGCAGTGGTAGACGAGGATTGCATGCCATGGACAACTGTTGAAGTAGCGAGGCAGATTAGTTTGCATGCAAGCTGGGGCGTTTTTGCTTGCACACCGCTTTGTCAGCTTCCCAGCAGAGTGGAGGCAACGGCGTCGCAGTGGCGGGTGCTTCGCCGATTGCCACAGAAACGACCAACCACCACCTTCACAGCTACCGTCTCCCAGTTGGTCGAGAGACGGGCGTCCGACGACTGCCGCTGTTGCCGCTGCCTGGCGCCATCGACACTTCTACTGCCCTGGCCACTTCTGCCCCCCCCCCCCCGATTAGCAATGATTATGACTCAAGAAGTGCACGTCACAGTGTGAGAGAGCGGTGCCGGCTCCGGCGGGTGTGCGAGCTGTGAGCACCCCGGACAGAGGACTGCATCATCCTCTTACTCTTCACCGGACATGTCAGCCTGTCCAGGCGGTGTATATAAGCCGCTTCGGTGGTGATCAGTTGGCCAGCGAGCATTTACCAGCGTCCCTTAGCCACTTAGCACCAAGCCGACCCACTACTATTACCTACCGCCGATCACCATGTCCGCCGAACAGCAGCAGATTCCCGTGGAGCAGGTCTCCGCCGAGGAGGAGCAGCAGCAGTCCTCGCCAGTAGGGACTGCCCCCGTCAAGGCCACCTGCCCCAGCGGAACTGCCTGCAGCAAAGGCCATGCCCAGGCCGCCCCTGCTGCCGACCAGGCGGAAGAGGAGGCCTCTCCTGCTGAGAGCGCCAACTGAACGCCAAGTGCCCCCATCGAAACTACTACTGTGACAAGCTGCACAACTGCGACCTCCGGTCCTAAAATCGAGTCCAACTAGTTGAGCTCACTTTCCAACTCCGTTGAGCTTCAAGCTTTCAACTTCCCTGGCGGAATGCTGTAGTCTTTTCGACTCTTTGGCACTTTTTTTGTATTAAATAAAAAAGTTTAATTTATTTTTTCAATTTTTGAATGTCAATTGTAATGTTCAGATTCCATCTTCTCTGTCAATAAATTGCAATTTTCTAAATTCACTTCCAGGTAGTCGGTGGTTTGCCGCCTTGAGCTCGTTCAAAGACTAAATGGCTGTGATTGCGCATGGCAGGGCGCAACGGCAGTAGCACTGTTGCGCCTTCCAGCGCTTGATGGCGCCCTAAAAGCCAGTGAAGTACAGTGGATTAGTGAGTGTACTACCGCCAACATGGTGAACGTAACACTCCGCGTTGCTGCGCCTGTGATGTAGCTGTGCAATCGTCAGCGCTGAAGAAGCTGCTCTCAGTCAACTCGGTGACGCATCATCAACTAATTTTATAAATATATCGATGACATACTGTTCAAACTGCTTCCGGTCTGCTGCCGCTGTTTGCCCAGCATGAACGCTGGTGAACGTTCTCAATCAATCAATCAATCAAAATGTATTTTGCAAATTTGGTGCGACAAAAACAAAAGTAAAGAAGTTGTTTGCCAAGTAAAAAATCAGCATTTTTTGAAAAAAGTACTTTTCATTCAACAGAGGTGGTCGGCCTTAACAGGTTTAATTACACGCTTCAGTTAACCGTACAGTAGTTAAAAAAGCCACGTGAGTCAAAAAATGAGATTAACACTTAATCCAAAAACGGATGAAAAACGACATAGATTTCAGAAAATATTTTAAAATAACTTTTACAGTTTAGGTAGATAGTTGTAGACTCTGGAAACTAATATTCACATAAAACACATTCAACGGCACGTTTTTTAGTTGATAGTGCAACGTCAGCCTTCAATAGTATCACTTTTCACAAAAATATTGTCAGTTGCTACTGGTTCTTTTGAAAAGGTAACGTCTAAAGCTTTTTAAAAAACAGCAAAAAGAATTTTTGAATTCCAATGCAGTAAACTAGTTGACTAGTACTTTGTGGTTGATGTATTGAATTGAACCATAGACTACAAATACAAAACTAACTGAAAAAGTTAGTTTGACAAACGAAAACGTTTCTTAAAATAGCGTTGATTTTTTACTGCATTATCACCGTGCAGCTAAACAGATTTGCCAAGATTGCTTCACAGTAGAATTTTTCTCAACAAAAATGTCTCATGTGAAATGAACTTAAGATGGCCTTTCTCGTCCATGTATCACCTACTGACTGATGACAGAAACACACAGAAACACACAATTGGCGACAAACTAACGAGGACGACTTTAGAGTAGTGATGATGGTGAAAAAAGGCAATAGAGCCTGCCAATCAACTGAAGGCATCAATAGTTTTAGTGTCAATGTAAACAGAACACTGGCACTGGTACTTGGTTGTGCCGAGCTAAGCAACTTACTGCTCTACCAGCCTCTGAGGGGTGTCCCTCAGACGTGCTCACATCGAAGCGCATTCTCTGGTACAGCTCCACCGGTGGATGGCACCCACTGGTACACTCTCAGTGCTCTTGGCGCTGCTGTACGGCCACTGACGAAGGACCAGTCTCATGAGACAGCAGCAGCAGCAGCAGCAACAGAAGCGACAGCAGCAACAAGTCATGTGAGTTGTGTGCATCGAACACTTCTTTTAGTGATGTCGATTGCCCTGCTGCTTGCATCACCCAGTTGTGAATGTGTTTACAGCACAACAACGAAGCGCCGTCAGACAGATGCCAGTTGGTAGTGTGAATCGATGTGTCACCAGATAATGGCGAGATTGGAGAGCAAGATAGAATTGCAGGCAGCTCAACTAGGTGGCCATGAGTGGTGACAGGCAAAACATGTTGGTCAGATCATGTCTAAGCATGAAGTGCTCCTGAAGGGATGGCTGCCTTCGGTGAGTGCTAATTGGCTGGATCAAGTTACCTTTCAAGGAAACTAGCGTAATAAAACAGATTAGGCAGCTGGGCTTTTTGTTTTGTTTAAAAGTTTCCACGTAGCTGCATCCGATGCATTGGTTAATCTGTGCAGCTTCCTTTACGGTGACTGGCAAATCTAGTCAATGAACTTCAAACCCTATTGATTGCCTATCAATAAATGATTTCAACTGCATAATATAACATAAAGAGTGCCGCTTGCGCCTGTGGAAACCAATTCCAGACGACTCTTTTAACCAGTTAAACTGTTGAACAGTAAAGTTGAACCAGAACAACTGCAATCTAATCACTATCCAATGTCTGCTTCGCGGTTAGTCACAGTTCGTGGAAAAGCAGTAAAAAATTTAAACTGATAATGAAGCAGCGAGGGTGAATGATAAGGTGCACTGGCACGGCACTAAACTTGTAGTTTCAGTCTCACCAGACTTTCAAAACGTACAGTTTTCCAGTCACCTACCGGTCACATGAGCGTGAACGGATTCACGTTTGCAATATATGCATATCTTATCTCACTCGTCGGCGTTTCAATCTGTCAATCGAAGTGCGCAATGGCCCTGGCAATTTGGCTAGTGCATTACCGTAACTGAATCCACTGCCGTCTCAAAGACTCAAACACAGCAATATAAACAATGTAATACACTGTCTCTAAGCCTTTCAAACTGTTGAAACATTTGACATCCTAAGTGACAGTGTGTCCAATCGCCAATGTCAATAGCTGGGAACATGACCAATCAACAAATGAGCGAAACTCATTGAGAAAACTAAATGATTTTATGCCAGAAAAAAACAACAAGAAAAGAATCAAACCACATCAAAGACAATCAACCAATTGATGGTTACTTGATAGATCGCCAAAGAATGGTCGCCCTTCAGTGAGCGGATGCCGATATTGGCAGCTGATAATGATGGCACAAACACACTCTCCACTATCTCCGTTTATTGCATCGCATCGGTTGCTGCTTATCATGGCAGCAGCAGCATCTTAATTAAGGCAAAATAAACCAGAACTGGCATTGTAGGTTGGGCGCACTGGTAAACCCTTTCCAAAGCTGCCATTTACGTCAGTTCACAGCAGTGCTGGTACTTGTTAACGTCTAAAAAGTGGCCATCAGTGACGACGATCTAATCGTAGTCATAATTCACACACAATTTGCATTAATCGACTTTGGTGGTGAATATATGGCAAAAGCAGATTTGCCTGCTTTCACCAGTTGAGGCATGGTGGCCATCACATCTATTGGGCGGTGGTCACAAGACTGCCTCAATACCAAATGCATACGTCAACTGACTTTTTCTGGATAGTGATAAAGAACAGTGGCTGCTCCTATGACTTGTTTGATGAGCAAGTGATTAACCAGAGAATTTGTAATTACCACATTAAATATCAAAAATGATGTGTGCAGCGCTTTTTAACTTTAAAAACAATATTCAGTTTTATAAATACGTCGTCATATCCTCTATTTGTCACAAATAGAAACAAAAAAGGGTTTTACTGCCTGCTTCCTCTGCCTGACAGCTCAGTGCACATCCAAGTTGACATTTTTCCGGCGTTCATTGAGAGGATCGACAATGTTCACAATCAAAGCTGACTCTTCAGGCAGCGGTGTAATCATTTATAGACATGTCACGTTGATGCACCATCAATTCGAGCCATCACTCGCTACCACATCCTTATCGTCTGACGCATGCACCCGAATGCAGCCCGATCGCTGCTCTCGCCAGTATATAAAGCCGCTCGCTGGTGGGCAGAAAACCAGAGACAAATCAGTCAGCCTCTTTTGCCATCAGCACCAGCACCACATCAACCAAACCAGCGAACAATGTCTGAGGAGCAGCAACAGCCAGCACCAGTTGAGGAGGTGGCCGCCGAGCAGCCGGCAGCAGAAGCAGCCGCAGCCGCCCCCGCGGCCACCGCCACCGAGGAGGCAGCTCCTGCTGCGGGCGAAGCAGCTGCCGAAGCATCCGATGCGGCCCCAGCGGCTGAGGAGGAGGCCGCCGCGGAGACCGAAGCTAGCAGCGAGCAGGCTGCCGCCGAGTAGGTCCTACCAGTCCACTTTGGCAGAAGACATACTATCCCTGTGATCGAAAACATTGCAGTGTCACCATTGTTCACATTGAACAATCTATTTCTATTTATTCAATGATACCAATAAAGATATGCTAAAACATCAACCGAGACAGCGTACATGACATAATAGAGACGGTGCTCATTGCGTAACGGCTGACGAGCTTGACAGAGAAGGCAGTGTTCACAGTTGTGCGACAAAAATATGTAACAGTGAACAAGTGCAAGTGGTCTTGTAATTTAGCAGTTTTCGTGCTGAGAGAATGTGACTTTATTGAGCATGCACTCAAAATCACTTGGCAACTGCTTCTACAGCCATTACATTGAGAATTACCGAGTGCAAACACTTTAATCCATTGTTTGAGGCCCTAATTAGCATTAGCCGTGACCATGAGTGGGCGCAAAATTTGCCACAATTGACAATTTGGTTCACCAATTACAAATGACCACCGGTCAACACTGCTCAGCTAGTCGCTGGCTTTTGAGGTGAAGGCAATTTTCCAATACAAGAACAGCATGCAACAGGATGTTGTGTGCTGCTGGTCACTGACATAAACTTGAACTTAGCAATGCCAGAAAACAGCGGCAGTGATCCGAAAAAGTACGTGCAATAAACTAAACAAACTGCACTTTTATGTTCTCAAGTCGACCGCAAATTGCTGAAATCACTAAAACACTGATTGATGGTAAACACAATTACTAATTAGATGAACAAAAAGTTATTCAGTTTTTTATGCTCAAACTACTGAGTCATCAGGCTTTTCTAAAGCTTTGACTGAGTGTGCTTGTTAAAAGTGCAGGTGAGAAAAACCGCTTTAGCCGTTTTCAGTGAGCTGTCTATCAAATGAACAGAAAGTAAAATAGTCGCTGCGCAGGAGATCTATGGCATCACCGGCAATAGCTGCTGTCCGGGCAAATTTAGCAAACGGTACGGTGATATGCTCACCGGAGGGACTAGTGGTGAGCTGATTACCGGTCGGTGTGGTGGCCACTCTTCCGAAGCAACAGAAAACGGTGACGAGCTCACCAAAAGTGAATGTGTGTGCCCGCACCGCTTGCTAAGAGCGCCACTTATCAGTGGTGACCCATAAGTTCGATGACCTAATTTGCAGGCACCACTGCTGACCATCGAGAGTAGAGTGCCACCACAGGCCGTGGTCATGCTCAAAGTGCCGAGAACAGGCGTATACAAACACACTCTGACAGACATATTTTGAGACACACGAAGCCATTAGAAGAGAGAGAGGGAGAGGGAGAAAGTCGTTGTGCATGAGCATGTTTGTCATTTGGCAGGTGCACAGTGCAGCAGAATGAGAAAAAATAGAAAGCTTGAAAGTGAAATTTGCATTCTCTAAGTTGAAAGAGAAAGCTAGTTACACTAAATCTACCTGTACACTCGTGAGAGAGTAAGACTCTAATTGTGGTGCAGGTCTAATTCTAATGTTTACCATTGTTGACCCCTTGAAAACTCAACAAGTGCAACTACCTGTTTTGACTTTTTTTAAACGCACATCACTGATTCTCATTTTTGTGCAGCAATATGTTTAAATTTCTTAAAACTTGTTATAAAAAAGGAAATTGACTTTGATATTGATTAATTTTCATTAAAGCCCACATATATGATTTTTTAAACTTTTGTTTTGTAAAAATTTTAGTTTGATTTCAAATATAGCAGCAATAATCATTTTAAAAAATCGAAAGTCAAGTGAAAGTGAACTAGCAAACTTCTGTTCAGACTGATTAATCGACGCCACCGATAAGAGAAAGAGAGTGTGCAAAAGTATAGAGAAACTAGTCAAAAGAGCATAGCACCTTATCGTGAGGCAGACAGAAGAAAATCCTGCTCAGACCTGATTTTCACTGCAAGGGAAATTGTGCACACCTGTAGCTAGAGCTGAAACATCATGCGATAAAATCCACAACAAAACAGTTGCTGCTAACTCTCCAGTTATCAGTGCGGGACTGGTGGCAAGTGAAAAGTTCTGATGGACAGTGATTAGCTGAGACTGTGGACATAGGATAATGATAAGCACTGACAGGAACATGCAACGAATAAAAATACCACCAAGAGATTTGAATGCAAATTTTATGTGAGATGTGCTTAGAGAGGATGGCATTTTATGTTACAAAAAAAGAATGTCATTAGTATTCAGATTTGGAAATGATTTGGAAAAAAGTACTATCAGATTTAGAAACAAAACAGATTGTTTTTAAGCAATTTGAATAAAACTTTCATTGCCAAAAGATAAATATTTTTGTGTTAATGATTTTATTTTAAAAATACTAAAACAAAGTACAAAGTTTACTTTATTGTTTATTTTAATTAATTTGAAACTTTAGTTAAAAGTAAAACAAACGACGACACGATGTCAATTCATTTTTTTCAAAAAATTGTCAAACTTTTTTTGAGAAGTAAATCGCAATTTAGCCGCAATTAAAGTTTTTATGAAAAACATTAATTTTTATTAGAAAAAATGTGCCGTTAAACGGCTTGTAAAACGAGAAATTGTTGAAAAATAAACTTATTTTTAATTATCTGACTAATGTAAAATTTCTGTTAAAAAACTTTTTGTCAGCAGTTTGTTGATGATTTCTCAGTGACTTGAATAGTCAAAAAACCAATGAGGGAAGCAGATGAGCAAAGAGAGTTTGCGTTCCGCATGGAAGTCAGTCAGTCTCTGTCCAGTGCCCGCACTCTTTCACTTTCTATCTGGTGTAGCACTTAGCTGAGTAGAACGTGGTGATTGTTGCGCCAAGAGAATAGGGCACTCCACTTTGATAGAGAAGATCTAGTGACTAGCAGTGTTCACTGGCAGTGTCTCTTCCAGTGCCGCCACTGTCCACCTGTGCGTGTCCATCAGTTTTCCAAGGTGCAGTTCTGCGTTTGGCGGCTACACAGTGGAAGCCGGTAAGAGAGGCACTGGAGGAGATTGAACGAAACCTGGCCAGCTCTCTCCACTGCTATAAAAGCGACAACGCACACTGCCTTCAAGTGACTCTTTTGCCGTTCGTGTCAGCGCCAGCGCCAGTGTCCACACTGTCCTCCAGTGACCACACAATTCGAGACACATACTTTATTTATTGTTGAGTATTCTTTCTTCAGTACTGTGCCAGTACCGGGCCGGTCTAGTCGCTTTACTCCAGCGTCTTCCTTTAATTTCACCCGATGGATCGATTCTTCCGCCTTCTCGCCGCCCTGGCCATTTGCGGCCTCGTCACTGCCCAGGTAAAGCCTGCTTCAAAGCCTAAGCTACTGACCCTGGAGCAACAGCAAGAGCTGCTAGAGCAGCTAGCTCAACTACAACGGCAAACTCAGCAGTTGTTGGCTGCCCAGCAGTCCCTAGCTGCAGTGGCCGCAGCAGCAGGCGTCACCCCTCAGGCCAACCAGGCACAGTCTTCCTCCAATGCTTTACACTCCTCCCCCAGAAGTTCAACTCAATCCATTTCCATCTCTGCGCCCAAGCCTAAATCATTATCCTCGTCAAAACCGGCAACGTCTGTCTCCTCGTCCTCCTCCTCATCACACAACAGCGGCTCTTCTGCCCCTCAATCGCCACCTCTTCCAAGTGGACCTCAAATCAACTGGGGCAAGTGCCCTGAACTGGAGCCTAGTGAACAAGAGAAACTAGCGAAGGCTGGTGTAATAACAAAGTGCCTCGAAACGACACCACTTCCGGGCAATATTACGCGAGAGTCTGTGGAGCAGCACCGAGAGCAAATTGCCGCCTGTGCTCTGCGCGCTGAGGGCTGGTTCACAAATGCCGGTGGCTACGACTACGGCAAGGCTGAGAAAGAGATCAAGAACAAGCGATTGCAAAAAGATCTCGAACTGCAGGTGCTCTCCTATCACGCCCAATGCAAAGCTGAATCCGAGGAGAAGTACCCACAGTCAAACAGCTCAATTATTGCGCAAATCCAACTGTATCAGGCGTGCATGGACTACTTCATCTCCGATGTATGCGGAATTGAAGTGAACGAACCCGAAGCATCTCAGTTCAACTAAAGTGCACTGCTGCAGATGCACTAGCGCAGATACTGCAGTGAACGGTAATCGATCAGAGGAAAGGGTTCACTAACACCAGCGTTTTCACTAAGCCTCGGTCACTCACCACACCGATGACCGCTGATGAGGTGAAGATGCCACTCACGACCTCACAACCAGTGCGGTCACTGCCGTCGTTCACCTTTCAAGTCAGCACACCTTTACAAGCCCACACACACACTAATTTATGTATTGCTTAACACCAAAGAAACATACACACATGAAATGAAAAACGTTTTGTAAATATATATTTCAATAAATATTTTTTGCTATCATTGCTAGTTTCTTGAATTTATAAAGTATTTGATTAATTGGTTTACTAATTTCTTCAATAAACAACGTTAAGAATAGGAAACAATTTATTAAACAGACAATAAAATTGCTTCCTGAATTGTTGAATTATCTTGTAATCAATTCTACCTAAAACATTGTTCAAAAATATTTTATACAACATTTTTCTGTCATAAATTGAACAAAATTAAAAATAAAGCTAAACTATGAAGAGAAAGCGGAAGTCTTGAGTATTGCAAAAAAATGTCATTTTGCTACTGCTAAGTGTAATCACCATTGCAACGAATTAATTTCTCTCAAGTTTACCGACTGGAAACGTTTAATCATGTTACAGTTTTCATTGATCAAATTAATGCAATTAACGATAAGGAAAGTTGTCATCAAGTTAAAAAGAAGCAACGATGATTGGAGTGTCAAAGAAAGAAAATGAAAAGTGAATGATTGCCAATCAAAAGAAAAAGAAGGTAGCAAATGATTGAGAAAAGCAGACCGGTGGTGATGGCAATGACAGCGGTTGTGCTGTTGCCCAGACTAACCACAAGTGGGCAAAAACATTAGAAGAAGTTGAGTTCCATAGAGCGACGCACCAGCCTACGCTATTAGCGAGAGTTGTACAAAAGCGGGCAAATGGAAGCTGATTTTGCTCATTCACTGCTTCAGTTGCTTGTTGCTGTAGTAGCTGTAGACTCGAAGACGCTCTGAGACACTGAGAACCAGTTTGAGCACTGTCCATCCGACGGCAGATGAAGATGAGTCTGAGCATGAAAGGGCCTGTCTAGCAGCTGTCTGTACGACAATGTTCCTCACAACGAGTGTCTGTGTGTCTCTGACGACTAATGGGAAGTGCAGTAGAAAGTGTTCTGGTTTTGTCATCGTCATTATTCGGATAAACAAAACCGTATGTTTACAGAGTGACACAAATAAACAGCCAAGTAGTCCAGTCAATTAGGAAACAAAGTAAGAGGCAACAAAAGAAGATGTGCCGTAGTAAGAATGACTTGAAAATGTGAAAGGTAAGGTCGTTAAAAACATCCACTCACTCTGTTTTTGCTTATATGCTTGTATGCCTAGTTCAATGCTTCAAACGGAAGTGTACATGTCCTGTGATTGTTTGCCCGACGATGTCTTCTGCCCAAACGTTGAAAAGCGCTGTTTGTTGTCTTCATCTTTTTACTGCACAAATGATGTCATCATCAGTATACCACAGGCCATCACAGGTAGAGAAAGATAAAAAAGCTGGAAATATTAACCAATAATTGGTTTCAAGTAAAACAAAAAAATTAAATTACTAAGTTTTTATGATTGATTCTTTTGTCGATGATGAAATCACAATTAGTTGACAGTGCTAGGGTCAAGTCAATCAATTGAATTAGTTTTCAACAGTGAACATGTGAATGAAAGTTTTAAAGTAATCAAATGCTACAAGACTTTCCTCGGTCACTACATTAGTTTTGAGTAATCTTGTGTCTTAATCGGCAGAGCAGCGTTTAACTGAATGAAAGTTAAATGGCAATAATTTGATTTGAATTACCGCATTTGATAATATTGCTGATGTCCACTTTACCCGCTCACAAACAGTGCAGTAACAAGCAGACAAATTGATGACAGTGCTCTGCAAGAGCAAAATGGCTCAGCAATTGGAGCAGCAACTGCTTTTTCAAATTGTTAGCGCAAATCCGCAATAGGAAATTTGAAATAGAAAGAAAGTTGTGTGGTCGAGAAATGTTTAAACACAGCGCACTAGACTTTTGATAAAAGTTTAGAGATAAACTTGGTGACAAGTTGGGAAAAAGTTGCGGATACAAAGATGCTAATTACGATTGCTTTGCAAATCAGGAGGACACAATTTGCTTTAACAGGAGATACGATGCATACGTATACTGAGTATACTGAGTCTGACGCTGAAATTTCCAGTTGAAAAATTATTTAATCACTAGGTTTTTTGTTTTCAAGTTTTTGTGTTATTGCAAAAATAGTTTTTGCAACTATACAATCTTTTTGACATTTAAAAAATAAAGTCAGCAATAGAAAAATTCTGTCGCTCATCAATTTTTTTCATTAATTAACGATAATTATAACAGTTTATGTTTTCGAACTGATCGGGTGACTTCCTTTGTTGTGCAAAAACCAATGAAAGGTGTTTTGCATGCATTTATTCAGCAAGTAGTCCGTCACGGAGCATTACCATATGCTTAATTATCCGGCACAGGTAAATGAATAGTCAAATGTTTTGATTTATGATATTGTAGTTGGTGATAGTTTGTCTTTGTCAACATCAATTAAATTAATAATTTATTTAATCAATACTAATGCATGTACGAAAATATAAATATAGACGTCCTTTAGATATAGAAAAAGGAGGCAATTTAGCTTAGAAAACTGTCAAGTCGGCGAAGATGACGATCGAGGTGTGGGCGGTGAGAAAGTGCGCGTTTGAAGTGAGCGGGAGACATGTTGGGATGCGGCCATCGGTAACCAGAGCAATACTTCTGGGTCATGCGTAGGGGAGCTGTGGGTGTGAAGTGTACAACCGAAGTAACAAACAGGTAACAACATCAAATATGGTACAGAGTAGAGGATAACAAAGAGTGCGCAAGGGTACTGATGAACGAAAGACAGCGCAGGAGTTACAGTTCAATCGTAAACAACTCACCCAAATACAGAGAGAAAGAGAAAGTTACAGTCCGTCGGTGTGAAAAAGAGAAAAAGGTGAACAAGTGAGACTTTTTGGGACACGCTGAGACACCGTTTGCTTTAGATAGCTTAACAACGCAGACAGTGCCTGGTGGTGGTGTGAAGGTGGATGCCGTGAACGGAAAACCCATGACGGAATGTTGACGATGGACGATCACAAGGGAAGGGATGAAGGTGAAGGGGTGAATGTGTGTGTGTGAGTGTTTGCTTGTGTTCTGCAAAGGAGACAGTGCAAGTGAGGAAAAATGTATTATGACGCAATAATAAGGCATTCATACCTGTTGATAGTGTAGTCAAAAATAAAATCACCGAGTTGATGTGCACCAAGATTAAAGATGATTGTCTGTGCACTCTTATGACCCACGAGCTGATATTGAGAAAAACAGTTCAGCCGAGGGAGTATTTCTGCTACTCCATGTAGGCGATCAGTTTGTAAAAACGTGTAATAAAATTTGTTTCCAAACATGCAAACGAATAAAATGAAAGTGACTGAGATAAAAATATGTATGAGAGCCTTGGGATAGTAAGATCTATGTAAAGGTTGACAATCCTTCAAAATGGCACATGACTGAGAGAGTGTGTAGATGAGTGAATGTGTGTTGTGAAATATATTTTTCTAACTTTTAGAAATGCTTTCAACAGGCAATACACAAGAGTTAATGTGCAACGAAAGACAGTGAAAGCAAGCAATACAAGAAATAAAGATTTAAAGATAAAATGGGGAAACTAAATAAAAACGCTGTAAAAGAGAGTTCCCTACGAGAGATGCTAGTTTTGTTGGTTGAAAATAAAATCGTGTAAAGATGAATGAGGTGAATTGAATGAAAGTAAGGATGAATGAATGGCTTGTATCACAATCGAATCGCATCTGGGTGATTGCATGATTTACCCCGTTTCGCCAAAACGCAAATCAAAGTCGCACAGTTCATCACCGCCGCAAAAAATAAAGATCTTCACTGTTTAGGACTTGTTGGAGTGGTGTTGGTGGCGCCCGTTTGGGTCCCCTTCACCAATCGTGGTCTGACCATTGTCCAGTTTGTTATTTGTACTGTTTTCGCAAGGTGCAGATTTCTCACTATTTGAAGCAAATGTGCCACTTTTGGTGATAGTGGCTACGGTGTTGGTCGAATCGCCATTGCCATTGCGGTCACCATTGGAATTGGAGCGAAGTAAAGTGCTACTCCCTCCAAATCGACCTTCTTCAGCAGTCAAAGAGCCGGTGTTACTTTTGCCGTAATGTGGGTTGGTGTGCTGAACAATCACTTGCTGCAGTTCCAGCTTTGCCAGCTCCTTTTGTGAGCGTTCCAGTGTTCGTAGTGATGCAGCCAAACTGCGACAGAAGGACATTTCTTCGTCCTCCAACTCGCCAATTGTTTCCACTACAACCTGCTTGATGACATCTCGCAGCTCAGGACACTCTGTTGGCGGTTTACCAGAGAAAGCAACTTTTCCAAAGGACAGTGAAGAGTTGCTGGCAAACTGTGAAGATGTCTGGTGCAGCATTGGCGATGAACTGGAAGCTGCAGAAATGCTGGCAGCATTGACAAGACTGGCATTGTTGAGAACATAAGTGCTTAGAGCAGCAGCAGCAGCAGCTCCGGAAGCAACTGAAACCGACTGCTCGAGAGAGCTGCTGCTGTCCAGTGTCAGCGTAGTCGAAGACGACGGCACCGGAGAGTGTTCTTTTGATGTCAACAGAAAGAGAGAGTTCTTGCGAGCTGCCGGAATTGGAGTGGACTGCATCGCAACTGGAGACAGTTGACTTCGACAGGTGCCGCTTGGGGCACTGATGGCAGCGATCCCGTTTGATTTGCTGCCACCAGCACCTCCACCCGCAGCCCCGACAGCAGTGCCCACCGGAGGCGACGTAAATGCACTGGCTGGAAGGTTGTTTGGATTATAGAAGTTAATTGAAACCCCGGGAGGCAGTGCAGCGCCCGAGAACTGCGACAGGTGCAGCGGAACCGGAATGATCTGCCCGGTGGGCGATGCTAGATGGCGGTGAAGGTCGTTCACCGAGGCAGCGTCACCTTTGAGTCGGTTCAGCGAAGCTGGCGCCGCTACAGAGGCCGGGTGGTTGGCGTAGATCACTGAGTGGGTGGAAGTGAGTGGTGAGTGGTTAGGGGCGATCGTCGCAATGGAAGCACCAGACAAAGTACCGGGTCGTTGAGCAATTGAAGTTGTAGATAGAATGCGACTGTTGAGAATGTTCACTGCGTGTTAAGGAAATGGCCAAATTGTTAGCATCAAAGCAAGTTTAAAGCTGCTCTACAGCTTGATCAACACAAAACATACTTGCTCCGTTGGGGTGTGTCAGAATTGTGCCACCATTTACAGCAGTCGCATTGCCGTCGGAAGAGTTTATTAAAATCACATTTTCTTCATTTTGGTGGCTGTTCAGGTGATGGTTGACAATTGAACTCGTTGAAGTGTTACAGGAGGAAAGACTGGAGAGCAGAGCTCCATGACTGACGCCTTCGAGCTCGGAAGTGTCCATCAACTGCGGACGAGTGGTGGCTGCCGTAGTGTAGGCAATCAACTTCGAAGTGCCTCTGCCTCCGCTTCCATCGACAAGCTCGATTTCGTGGCCATTGTTGAGACCATGTGTGGACAGGGATGCAATGGGATCAGTTGAAGAGGAGTCCTCATTGTGGTGGCCATTGCCGTCTGACTCTAGCTTAATTCGGTCTACGTTCGCAAGAAAGAGCATGTTCTGGTAGTGGCGCCACTTGGAGACATAGCCGCTCGCTGATGGCTGATCAGGAGGATCTCCAGGGCGTTGAGCCGTCGATTGAGTGACTCGTTTATGTTCACGAAAAAAAGTTGTTCGCAAGTTTCGATATTTTTCGTAAACATCTTTCCCTAAAACAAAAAGCAATGTTTACTATGAGCACATGCTAACAAATGGTTGCTGCTAGTAAACTTACTGGTCAAGTTAAGACCTTTCGCAATGTTTTCTAGCTTTGTCGTCCTTAACATGCGATTGTTATAGTCTTTGTCCTTGGTATTCCACAGTGATGGATGGTCACGAAAGTACTGTATCAGCTCCTTCTCCTGATCAAAGCTAAGACGACTCATCGTTGTTCAGGTTGGTGCGATAAATCTTTCAGGTATAAAACCAGGTTGGTTACTATTTAGTAAAAACGCAAAGAGCACTACAACTTACCACAAAGAATGAGAAATTGCAAAATAGGTTTTGATTTAACTAAACATTTGTTTGCTTGCAGTTTCAGAGTAGATTTTGAAAGATGCATGCGCTTTGTTGATTTTTGTTTCAAATTCTTGAAAACATGCAAAAGAAACTTAAATATACTGGATTTTGAGATGAGCTGAACAACAATGAATCAAATAGCCATATCACTTAAATTTTGACATCGTGTTTTAGTTAACCAACTAAAAGGCAAAATTTGTACTTTCCAAATAATCGATTTTTTCAAGAAAGACACGTTTTGGCGGTAAGTGGACGGTTGGTTCAACGGATCACAATTGCGTGCATTTCTTCTTTTTGCGGGCATCAACTATCAGCAGGCGGACACTGAAAGCCAACAAATGTGTCTGGTAAGAAGGTTGTGGTAGATGACGACAGAGACGTGAATGTACGTAAAGCAGCAGACTTTTTTAAAATGTCAAATCAAGTTAATTAGTTTAAACACACAAATATTAAATTGTGAAAAAAGGCAAACAAAAAATAACAAAACCAAACTTATTTTCTAATAATAAAAAAATCTTGATCTAAAACGAATATCTTTTGATTGCTGCTAAAAAATTAACATTCTTTTCCTCCAGCTTTCTGATATTAACTCGCTAATTTTTAAACTGATTTTTAATTAAAAAAGCATTTTATTATTGTCCTTATTGTATAATATCCTCTACAGTTAAGCTAATAAATCAAAAGTTTTGTTTTTAGAAAAACTACTATTTAATTTTGATTAACTAAACTTTAAAATCAACTTTTTAACAAATTAAAAACAAACTCATAAATGCAAATTTTTGCTTTAGTTAAGGATGCTAGCACAAATGTAAAAAAATTTGAATATCATGTCTAATCTTACCTTTTTATAGTTTTTTCTGCACGATGCATGAGATGTGAATGAGATGAGAATCTCAGGTACCGGTAAAAATGATTAGAGGGTGTTGCTGAAAGACAAGTTGACGTGAATTCTACAATGACATAAAATTAGCATTTCAATAATACTGATAAGTTTTTATAAATTCTTACTTGATGATAAAATGCAAAATGTTTAATGATAAAATGGTGTAATGAAAGAATAAAGTTTTCTGTAAAAGGCCACAGTGGTGATTGTGAGTGCACTTTATTGCAGGTGTCTGCAAAAAGTTGGCCGTCTCCAGTTTAACACTTGATGTTTAGATGCATCGCTTTGCTTTGAAGTAACCAGAATTTCAGCACAGGAAAAGCATTATGCATCAATTTTTGTTCAAGTTGAGTGTGATGAAGAGTAGCTTGAATGAATAAGGAGTTGAAACGAGATACCAGAAAGAAGTTGAAATCATTTGCTACCAGTGTTGTTTGAGGTAAGGAGAGTATACAGGAGAAGTGACCAGAGTTCGAGATTGCCAAATACAGGTGTGAGTTCCAAGAGCACTCTCCCTTTTAAAAAGAGATCCTCAACAAGATCAATTATTTGAGAATAGGGTGCGGGCAAGAAAGGAAGATGTCGATGATGATGACCAAACTAAGCAAAGTTAAGGCAGCTCGCCTGAACCTAAGATTTTGTTGCTAGGCGGCGAGCAGTGCAAAATTTGACCTGAGTGATTACATGTTCTTTCAGGGTAATATTTGGCGACTGTTCTCCTTAGGGGCAAAAAGAACCAACAACAATGAGGTTCGATGATTCAAATCCTGTGCGTGAAAGGTGTTCTTTTGGACAAAACACGTGCATTTGCTTCAGTCTAAAGAGGAAAAAATAACAAAAATTTTTTTTTGTAAATTAAAAGTGTATTGGAAAAGTTTACAACGCGAAATCGGGTTTAGCGTTTTGTGTCGGGGACAGTACCCGGATAGGCGGCGAGCCTAGTTATTAGTTGTCGCCTGGTGTGCAAACCGAGGAGGCATGTTCCTCATCGAGCTCTGTGGCTAATTATCACGGTTCGAGGTAATTGGCAGCCAGCAAGAGCGGCACATGCCGTCATGAAGAAGAAAGTCGCAGTAGAAGCATACGCACAATGAACTTGACCAGTGAAGAGGCTGGGGATGCCACCGAGAACTGCTGTTGTTGGCTGTGGACGGTGCCCCGGCGACGGGCGGATGGAAGACTGGCCCAGTGCAAAGCTGGTGCTCACAGCGAATGGCTGTTCAAATTGGTGCTGGTGGCAGTGGTGCTGGTGGTGATCACCTTCGGGCACCGAACGAGGGGTGGCAACGTGAAAACAGTGGAACAAGATACACAAGCACACCGGCTGCTGAGCGTCCACGCCACTGCTTTTCCGATGCGAGCAGAAGCGTCTGTCTGTCCTTACCTCTCTGTGCGCTGAGGGAAAAGTTAACTTTTGCTGCAGTAGACGCTTCATGCTTCTAATGGCGACGAGTGCCTGCTTTGCACCAGTGGCCATAGATGGCTGTCGAAAAAACGAGATCTCAAACGAAATGGATAGGAAGACGCGCCGACCGATTGGCGCCATTTCCATTGGCGCCATGCACCGCTCACACTGCCGCTGCTCTCGGCGGGAATATTCAACTGGGGTCAACGCGGCAAGGGGGAAAGCAAAGGCGGCAAAAGGGGCGTAGTGTCCTTTTTGCGCCCAGTTTTGTCATCACTCCTGGCCAGCTGTAGGTATTCATATAATTTATTCATAAAGATAAATATTAAATAAAAAATATAACAAAATACAGAAAAGGAAAGTAACACATCAGCAGTGCTTAACAGGAGAGACGAACATATGGAGAAATAGAAAGAGAGAGAGAGAGAGAGAGAGAGAGAGAGAGAGAGAGAGAGAG
>JAALOO010000975.1_pt1 | contig 22334 bp, 18 predicted proteins | sample 7257641 | NCBI WGS metagenome assembly JAALOO01 (sample SAMN14085613, study PRJNA598686) | mite metagenome | biome: ENVO:01001000; feature: ENVO:01001002; material: ENVO:01001226; isolation source: single female mite from University of Michigan culture on fish food culture... ...
CTCTCTCTCTCTCTCTCTCTCTCTCTCTCTCTCTCTCTCTCTCTCTCTCTTTTTGTCAGTACAAAAGTTTCGGTGAGCTATGACTGCCGTCGCTGCTGCTTTTGTTTCCAGTCACATCTGCATGCACTGACGAGAATGATGACGACGTCATCAACGACGACCGAATAGCATCCAACACGGTACGGCAACTAATCACAGGACCGAGAATAGGGGAGACGACTTCTGCCGTCGCTGCTGCCAATCACCGAGAAAAAGACAAGCGAACAGACAACCTCGACAAAGGGAATGCTTTGTCAACGTTCAATCCAAATGACATCGATAAGGTTCGAGTTCGAACGCATTGAGAGGAGGGGGAAATGACGACTACGAGAAAAGAGAATGCGCTGACGGTGATGAAGCTGGCAGTGGAATTCAAAGTAAAGTAAAGTCAAGTCAATTAGAGCAGAGGTCGGGAGGACTACTACTACTACTACTATCGTCACAAAACTGTCGCTCACCACCAGCAAACCAATCGACACATCTGTGTCTTCTTCTTCTCAACCTCCATGCACTGTGTAAATCTTCTTCTATTTTCGGCCACAGGAGCGCAACAAATCGGGCGGTGAACGACGTGCAAGCATGCCACAGCAGCAGCTGCCTGCACTACACCGACACACCATTTACAGGCAATATACGCCCTCTAACACAACTACTCACTACTACACAAACATACATCAGGCGACGAGTGACACTTGTCTGCCGAGCAGCAGAACTCATGAGTATGAGTTCAGGGCAGAGTTTCATAATAATAACTGCCCCCAAGTGAACCACCAGAAGGCAGAAGTGCACACATTCACAAGCTGGTGGTGCTGATGGACGACAACAAACACAACACTGAGTGAAATGAAGATTAGAATCTCGACGAGCACCAAGAAGGAGAGAAAGGTGGTACTGTGATATGAGTAAGAAAAGAGAAATCTGAAAATCTGCAAAGCTTTTGAGCAAGAGACGATAAAGAGAGAGCACAGCATCAGTCACATCGATTATGCAATAGCAATTACCCAAAGAGGAAGCGTGCCCATTAGAGGAGCCGAGGCTCTCGAGTCGATTAATTGCTGAGAGCTAGAAATGAAAGGAAGAGAGAAAGAGTCTGAAGACGATCTCAATTTCAATTAATGTTGCTTCTGCCGCTGCTACTGGTGGTATACGCAGATCGACGGAAAGATCGGAAGAAGAAGGAGCAGAGAAAGAGAGGCCCTCTGCTCCGTCTTCTTCGTCTTCTCATCAGTGAATTAAATGGTAATGCCCGTTATGGCAATGCGCGCGTAATGTAATTCGCAGTCAATTATGGTTGCACATTGTGGCGATATCCTCTCGCTAGCTCACTCTCGTCCCTTTCTGCCTGCACTGGCGCGTTATACAGCGGACGGTATAAATCATCGATGCTAATGGAAAGGCAATTGATTGGAGCCAATAAAAGTCGCCAATTGCGATGGCTGACTTGATGCTGCCTGCCTGCCTCCTTTTGTCTTCGACTGGGCACAATAAATTAAAGTGTGCTCCTATGCAGTGAGGAACGACGAATCGTTGTGGTGGTGGTGGTGGTGGCCGTTCTGTCACTGTCGACTCATTGGCTCGTGAATGCTGGGCGACATGGTCGGCACCGGGCGAAAGGAGCTACCAGGATCGACGATGACGGCGGCAAAGACGGCGACCATCAAGCGACGGCAGTCCACCAATTGCTCCTGGCCCCATTAGACTGCAGGGGATGCAGGCAGTGAAGTGATCTAGACTAGCAGCCAGCCAGTCATCCACCGCCTGACATATATCATTTCCTCTCGATGATTTCTACTTCCTTTCTCAGGCAATTGCCATTGCATCGGTCATTGAGGAAAGGCGCACAACTAGAAGGAAGAGAAAGAAGAAGAAGGCAACGACTTGCGCCGACGATGTTGCTGCTTCAAGACAGAGTACACAGACAGACAAACTGGTAGTGCATAAACCTATATGGGAGCAAACAGCAAGCAGCTACTAGTGAATATCACTGCCACTGTCGAATTAAGCAATTAATGGATCGCACAAATGGCGCTCTCATTCCGCGAACAGTCATCAATATGCAGAGTGGATGTGCACAGTGCCAGGAGGAGACGATGTGCCCTCAGTGTTTGGGAGACAATCTATCAGACGAGAAAGAAAGACAACTCCACTGCTGACTGCTCATCATCATCATGCAAGCACCCACACCATTCACCGAAGCACACTTGTCCGCACTGTCGGAGACGAGTCCATTTCAATAAGCTGGTCTGCTGTCGCCTCTGTGTCACACTGATTGAAAAGGTAAACATCGGCAAAGAAAGGCGGCAGCGGCAACACTCATTGCCATCCAGCCTGTTGGCTGACATACACACAGTGAGTGAGGGAGACAATTGGCAACGCACAATTGGGAGCGATTCAAAGTGTCAAGTGGATGCAGTGTGCAAGAGTGGAAGAAGTACGCGGTGGTTTGCGCTCTTGTTTGCATAGCTGCTGCTCACTTGCTCGCTACTCACAAAGGCCGGTCACGCATTTGGCGGTGGTGGCGGTGGTGGTGACAGGCGACTGAAGTACAGCCGGCTCACCGGCTGCCACCACCACTACTCAGAAGGAGCACAGCATTCTCAGCACTTATTAGCACCTTGCAGTCCTCTTCGACCGGCAATCAGGCGAACCAGTGTGTGGGCTGTTAGAGGGATAGGAGAAACGAGGCCCGAGTGGCGGTACATCATCGTCAGCACCTAAATGAGCATCATTACGGGCATTATCGAAATAACCGAAAGAGAGAAAGAGAAAGAGCATTGCCATGAATTGGCGCCGCGGTAAAATGAAGAAAAAGAGGAGCCACCAAGGAGAGGTTAAAGGCGCCATTATCGAGCTATTGACAGTTTTTAGTGTGTGTGTGTGTGTATGTTGCTCGGGCACCGCTGGAGACAGGCCAGACGCAAACAAAGGCACTGGCATACCGAAGCGACTGGCCTCTTGGTGGCAGTGGTGCGCACACCTTTTAAGGCATTTTATAAGTTTTGCAAGTTAACACAAATAGAATCGATTATTTGGGCAAAGTGTCGGCAGCGACTGAATTGGAAGAAGATATAAAGGCCACGCGGCAGTGAATGGTGAGCGAGTGGAGACGATGTGTGGCGAGAATGGGCCAGCGGTAACCGCAGCAACGAGGCGACGCTCTATTCATTTGCCAAGTTATTTACCGAGCCTTCAATGCACAGAGCACAGAATGAGCGAGAGAATGTGCCTGCCTGCCTGTCCGTAGAGAAAGGAGGCAGCATAAATTTGCAAATTGCCAATACACGGCATCAGTGCACCGCGACGGTAAGTGATGATGAGATCAATAGGGACCGATTGCGCTCACACACCAACACAGTGACGATAGACACCTTTATTATATTCAAATGAGGCCAGGCACTGCTGCTGCTGCTGTAGAGGCTACACTGTAAAGGCACGGGCGCCAGTTCACTCTTCTCCACGAATTGACTCAATCGAGATTTGAGTGAGCGATAGAGGCAGCAACAGCAGCAGCCTTCAGACCAATCGCCTAGATCTGCATCGACACTTTGTCGAACTGCCTGCTGCTGTGCCTTCTTTATTGCCAACTGAGTGAAAAGAGAGAAAGAGCAAGTGGGACAATTTAATAATGACAAATAAACAAGCTCATCATTTATCAAAGTTTTATTAATAAATGAGCAAACGGTAGTGTGAGCACAGGAGGACAGGGCAACGGTGCTGCACTGCTACAGCGGAGCCACCGACAAAAGTATGCTCGGTAATGTCACGGGAAACGAGTCAACAATAGAGTGCGGTGCTGGGCCGGCTAAGGCGACGGGCGCTGGATGGGCCAGAGGCGATGAGCCGCATCAGCAGTAGAAGCAGTAGCAGCAACAGCCAACATCAGCCGTCAATCGGCCGGCACTGCCGAAACCAAGAGAGAACACTCGGCCACGCGGCCCTTGCCAAAGTGCACACTTTCACTAGACAATTTGTCAGTTTACATTTGCACTAGCACTAGCAGAGAGTATGGTGCAGCGGTAGTGGCTGCTTCACCTGAACCCAAAAACATTAACAGCAGCAGCAGTGGCAGTCAACAACAAACTGCCTGTCTCTGTCTGCCTGCCATCTCCCTGCCTGCCTCCTTCACGTTGGCCTAATCGAATAAATTCCAAACTCGTCGCCATTTGAATTTTAAATTCGCCCAATGTCAGTTTTAATTAAAATCAAGAGGCACGTAAAGCATAATTAAACACGTTTGTGCACATAGCTGGCTAGCTCCCTCTCTCTCTTTCCTACTCATCTTTGACTCGACGACGGCGCCTGGCGACCTTCTCTGTGTCAAGCATTTGACAGGTTTTCATAGCTGTCGGACGGGACGGGCTTGCTCCTGCTCCTCTTCCCTTCAATCGCCAACAACAGAGGCAGCAACAGCAACAGCAGCAGCAGTGTGCTCCTCGTCGACAAACAAAGCAAATAAAATTGCCAAATTCTCGACGATGGTGAAGGGTGGGTGAAGTACGCTCTACTCGCCGGCAGCAAAATGAGTGGCGAGCCACTGGGAAGTGAGGAACGAAGAGCAATCAGGCAACAGCAGCAGCCGCACACTGGAAGATGGCCTACACACCGGCGCAGAGAGGGGGCACAGAATGCACAGGATGCCCCTCTCCATTCTGATCGCCTTCAAACTTGCTATTCTCTCTCGGTGAAACAGATGCAATTTGCATATCTCTGTACGTGTTGGTCTGTGTCGCAGTCTGTGCCTCACTACATCTACTACTACCGATGATGATGATGATGATGCTGGGCAGCATGCAGTGTACAGCAGTCCTCGTTGTCGATCGAGATCGAGTGCGATTTAAAACAAAGTAAACCAAAACGTTATAGCTCAGAGCAATTTGGTTTCATTACACTTGAACACACAGACAAACAGGAGAGAAGGAGCTCGCACACGGTGAGAAAGTTGGCGCTCGACCAAAACTGGAAACAGCACCCACACGTAGACACACTGCACACAACAGAGGCGCACAGTTCCCATGTTGATGGTGAATGGCGCAGTCATAAGAAGCCACAAAGCAGTGTGTGTGTATGTGCTGATGAAGAAAAAGGAGAACACGGTGCCAGGAGCGACAGCAAGCGAAAAAGATAGTGCGGCTGGAAGTGGCCAATTGGATCGATGCAGACTACCGAAGAACACTACCAGCGAGTTAATTGGCAGCGGCGCCAATAGTAGTAGATTGGCAGCACTTGGCAATCTCACTGCACGGACCTGTGTCCTGTGTATTGCCGTACCTAATTGATACAAGCCACGATTAGCAGACGTCGGCAGAGGTGCCAAACTGACTGCCAGTCCAAGTCAGTGTAACCAGTGTCTGTGTGCGGTAGTCAGTGAGGCAGACAGGGAACAGAAGTAGTTAGTATAAAAGTAAGCAATTGCCCGCCACACGGCGCCCGAACAGCTACTTTTGGGTTTTACTGCAGCAGCAGCAGTAGCAGTGGTAATAAATCGAGCATCGGATCGGCAACCAACTAATTGCAGTTAGCATTAAACGAAAGTCGACGAAACGGGATCACGATAACTGGCGCTGTGAATTGGCTCGCTCAATTGAGAGAAAGGGAAACAGAGAACGAAAAAACGAAGCAATGAAGAGCGAGGCTTTCCTTCTTCGCTCTTTCGCACTGGCAAAAAGTAAGAAGCAGGCAAAGGTATCGCGAGCACAGTTGATTATAATGCAATTAGTGCACAATGGCACACACAAACAACCTCGGTCCGTCGCCGCACACGCCACCAGCACCAGTGTGCACTGAGAAAGCGATGCACTACCTTCTCCGCCTCCTCAGCCTCCTTCTCTTTCTCCAGCACTTCTTCTTTTTCTTCCTTCCTTTTCTGAACTCTGCAGCTGACTGCAGACTGAACAGGCAAATGTAATTAAGAAAATTGGATAAATTCTCATCGAAAGAGTTGGTTCCACCAGTGTGTGTGTGTGTGTGTTGATGCTGCCTGCACCACCACCACCACTACTGAAGGCTGCCGTCTAAAGGGCGAGTGAATGGTGCCGTGCAGTTGACGTTGCTGCATCTGCCTCATCACTGGTCGACTAGTAAATTAATACAGCCAGCACCAGCTCTACCAGCAAAACGGAGAAAAAGAAAAAAAGAGAAGAAGAAGAGTCAGAAGTCGGGCTAATCAATTCGCATCCATGAGGTTCCTTAATTACAGGGCACAACGGCGAAAGAGCAGCGGCAGCAGCAGTCATGTGCGCTACTACCTGATCGAAGGGCCAATTAATCAAGTGGACAAGAAAACTGAAGGAGGGGAGGCAGGGAGGGGGCTGCTGGGGCAATGGCAGCATGCTGGCAAACACACAGGGCACAATGGTCGCCTCATTAGCTGCCACGGTGTCTTCTTAGAAGATGAACAGCCAGGGCAGCAGCAGCATCAATAGAATGGCTGCAACGGTAGTGCACACTAGAAGCAGCACTTTTCATCACACTGGACTCTACCGACTGCGCCACCGTCAGTGGATGCCAATCAGAGTGAGAATTATTAAATTTAGACGGTTGCCGTGGTGGTCGGACGTTGACATGAATACTAAGATTCAATCAAGGCGACCTTGTTCAGTAAAGAGAGTGAGACTGGTCGAGGTCAAAATTAAAATTTAATTCAACAGCAACCGTAGAGCGGTAGTGCAATTTAAAAGGTCCATTGCTGGCGCAATTGTCTGTGTATGTGAGTTCTCTGTCCTGGTGGTCTCCTTTCATCGGTGCACACACACACACTTCATTCGGTAGCACCGGCAACCTCAGCCGGAGACGCTGTCGACGTAAGCACGTCAAGCGGGACAAGGAAACGAAGTGCAAGGCGGTGGTGGCGGCAGACAATCGACAATCGAGGATGCCTGGCAATGTAATGAGACTCACGTACGGGCGCTTGAGACCTAGCCAAATTGACAGTACAGCAGCGGTGCGGCTGCACTACTGCCACCACCATCAGCACTCTGTGTCGCGAGCACAACGGCTGCAAAAAGTGAGAGAGAATGGAAGAAGTGGCTAAGACAAAGTCTCGTCTCAGCTCGTACAATTAGCAATCGATAAATCAAGCGGACAGGCACAAACGTGCAAAGGATTGCTCGGTTGAGACGAAAAGTGCACTCACACACAGACAGGAAGGCAGAGAAAGGTTGGCATCCACGGCAGCAGCAGCAGTACTCGATTCAGTAAAAGAGAAGTAAAGCAGGAAAGCGGATTCTCCTCTTTCTCCACTGCTGCCGCAGAAAGCGCAGGCAGCACTGGGGAGCAGCGACTAATCAAGCAAAAATTAGTGCCAAATTAAGAGGACCGCTGGTAAACGTAAGTAAACAGAAGAAAAAAAAGAAAGAAGAAGAGAATGCGCATTCATTAAATTGACGGCGGCAGCGGCAGAAAAGAGGCAGAGAGAGAGAGGACATCCTGGCGCAACGCCCCGGAATATAAATGGGGTTCTGGCTTTGATGCTGATGCTGATGGTGCCATTGGCAGATTTGCCGAGGTACGCCACTGCGATTGTGAGTGTGTGTAAGTGTGCACACAAAGGCAAAGGCGCAATCGGACCATCTTCTCGCCCGGTCGATGGCGACCAGTGATGGCCGTGGCTGCGGCGGCCACCAACCACTGTGCCTGCCTGCACACATTCACTCAAGCTGCAAACTGCATGTGAGTATGGAAATACTTGGAGAGAGAAGGAGAGATAGAGGCTCAGTGAATTATAGAAATATTATAAGAATTTCCTCTTGTGCCGCCATTAAATCACTGATCAAATGATGAGGTAAACGTGACCTGCGAGCTAAATTCGCCTCTAATAAGGGGCGCAAATAACGGGAGAGATAGAAAGTGAGACAGGCAGTCCAAAACAGCTCCTGTTGGCATTTCTTTTCTTTAAAAGCCTTCGCTTGCCAAAAAGGCAATTTGCAAGTGGAAAACTCCTCAGGGACTAGGAAGGTATCTGCATGCACGGCTCCCTCTCTCAGGTGCACACCAGTCTGTTTCGTGCCCAACAAGAGCTCGCTCCTTCAGTTGATCTAATCACATCGACACGTCCTCGCCACCCAGTCACAGTCAGAGAGACAGTAGTACAGAGGTCTGTGAGGTGCGAACTCAAGTGCAAAGTGGTGGAGAGGGCCACCAGAGGCACTCATTCTGCACGTAGTTGCGCAGTGATCACTAAAAGAGGTGCTACGGCTGATGCTGCTGATGCTGCTCTTCCTGACCAAACATTTGGCAGACGATGTGTAGGGAGGACAAAAGTAGTGCAACCCACTTTGCAGCCACTGACAGAGTTGGCCACGAAACGAACATCTCCTCGAGAAGTGTGGAAAGGTGGTGGCTGATGCAATAGCTTTAGGTGGCTAATAAGCACCGAGCGACAGACCGTCGTCGTCTTATGAAAGCAGCAGGAGCACTGCTTGAACGACTGCCTGATTGACATGCTGAGATGCAACGAAGGCAATGGTCACACACAGGCTGCACCAAGTGCTCTCTCACTGTGACCCTCTCTCTCTATCCCCTTCCACTGTCACTGTGCACTTCATAGACGGGCTCACTTTAGAAAGGGACAGTGCGACGACAGGAGACAAAGTGCGGTGCTTTAATTAGTGAAGTAAACAGAGAAGACGGCGAGGCAACTCCTCAGAAGCGATCACTTCGCTTGAAGCACGTACGTCTTTCTCTTTCTCTCTGGGTACATACAGTCAGTGAAAGAGTCTGTGGAAAGAGTTGCGGCTAATGATGCTGAACTAGACTACTACACCGATGCGCGCGCCTCTTCTGTTTGAACAGTCTCAGCAACAGAAAGAGCAGCAACAACAGAAGAAGGCACATTAGCATGGCGCTGACTTAAGTGGCTAATTTGAAATCTTAACATTCACAATTAGTGGAGATGAAAGGCTGCCAGCCAGATAAAGTGGCACAGTGATGATGGCCCTAGTGGTGCTGGTGCTGATGTGATCGCGGCAAGGCAAAGGCCAAGTGAACACTCACTGCTCATCCAGTGTACGCAAAATGGTGAGACGAAGATGACGCAGTTGGAGGGAGACGATGCCACTGCTGTTGCTGCTACTGCTAATCAGCGACTGACAATGGCAAGTGAGGTTGTGGTAGTCAATGGCAAAATGTACAAGAGCCCTTGCTCTCTTCCGCCTCCTCCTCAGTACCTCCCGTCGAGTCTGCATTGAGACATCATCGTCGTTCTTACTGCATACGAAGGCGCATTGTGGAATTTCACTACACCTTAGCCGTAGTAGCAACAAACGAATCGCAGTGCACCGTTACGGCAAATGCACTTATTAATAGACGCGCACATTCACTTTGCTGCCTCACAGCATCAACAATGCGCTTCAGTGCATCTTCACTGCCTGCTACAAAACTCAAATTCTGCCTAGTCGAGCAAATTGCGGGTCATTGTCGACGTATGTATGGAGATAATTGTCAGCACCACTTGATGACTCACAAGGTAGCTACAACAACAGCCAGAAGAATGCCATATGATGCTTTTACGAATCACTGCCTAAACACGATTAATAGCAAGGCACATAGGACTCACACTGAAAACAGGAGAGACCTGTGCTCCCGAGAGTAAACGGTGAGAAAGGAAGAAAGATGGCGGAAAGAAAAAAGGGAAACGACAACAGACGCTTGATACCTCAGACCAAAGAGAGTGCACCGATTCGCAGCGCTGCCCCAGCAAATGGAACACAAATTGAATAAGTGCAAAGTGCATGCGGGACATTGGCAAAATATTAGAAGGAGAAAAGTGAATGGCGCACCTGAAACTCGCAATTAGATTGCCTGCCTACCAGTCTGCCTCATCTGCCCCTTTCGGTGCCTGTGTCGTGTACGGTGATTGTCGTTATTAGCTGCAGTGATGTAAGCTCATTTGCTTGCCATTTTAAAATGGCTGCCACATTACCATTACTGCCTGTCTGTTGCCATTTGCGCGGTGTAGTTGGACAAGAGTGGTGGGCACAACTTTTACTTCCTCCAGATCCGTACACCCCAGCAAAGCAACACCGGCAGTTTTGAAGAGCACAGACAAAAGGGAAAACAAGCAAGAAAGAATGAAAGCACAGACAGTGGGCCCTAATGCGCGGTGTGCTGCTGCTGTTCTGGTCTGCGTACCAGCAGCAGCAGCAACAGCAACCTAAGTCTATTAGGAAAGAGCGCACCGTCGTCGTCCTGCCACGACAACGACGGCGACGAGTTCAATTTTTGAACACAGTCTGAGAGTTTGCTAATTCTGCAGGCAAGGGGCAATAAATTAAATGCGAGTTATTTAATGTGAAATGCATTGCACATCGCACGCCAGGCTGCCCATTACGACAAGCAAGGGGACAATCTAATAAAAGGCGAGCAACAATAGCAATTAGAAGTGGGCCACTGTGGCGGCGGTGGTAGTGGTGGAAGTCGCCATCCTCAGCCAGTGCAAGACAGAACACACAAAATGAGACGGAGAATGGTCTCTACTAGAAAAAGCAGCCGCATTGACAAACGGCGACGACCACGACGACTGTTTCGCCTTTCTTTCTTTGCAACAAAAACTGGCAACACTGGTAAGACAAGCCACCAAATTAGCACACGTAGATCGCGCCTCGAATTATCTATTTATCTGGCCAACTGCCAACTAAGCCCGGCATTAGGCACACATACACACAGACAGGCCCAATGCAGCAGCGAGAAAGTGCCATAGCGGCGGATAGGCGCATGAGGCAGGCTGGCACAGGCAGCACAGTCCGCTCACACCGAGAGTTGCTGACCTCAGCAAATGGGCAATTGTAAAACACCTATTAGCTGGCTGCGATAACCTCGGTCCGCCTGGTTTGGTGTGTTTGCGCGCCTACCTTTGGCACTGCGCCATCTCGCCTAGGCTAGCCGTGCTCACCACTCGACCACTGCCGCTGCCGTAGCAGCTATTGCCCGTCGAGGCGCATTCGCGCTTAGTTACATGTGTTGCCTGCATCATTAAGCAAGGCAAAGATTCTGCTGATCAACTCACATCAAGCACTAATATATCGACAAGCACGAACAGTTGCCGCAAAGGCAGCATCAGCAGCAGCATCAGCATACAAGGCAATGAGTGCTGCCCAAGCTGCTGCCGGTGTCTGCTTGCTTGTACGTAGTCCAGCACCATCACGCTGTGTCCATTCGCTACGCTACAGCCTAAGCAATCGAAAGCAAAAAGAAAGAAAAGTACACACAGAGACCGAGCGAGCAAGCGTTCGGCAGCAAGAGAAAAACTTTTGCGCTTCAGGTGCAGTGACCACTTTAAATTCGCCTCTCGAACCACAATGAGCACACAAACAGACAAACAGAGTCCGAGAAAGCTGAGAAGGCAGTTGCCCAATTAAGCCCTGGCCCCGAAACTGAGCTCATTATAAAAGGTTAATATAGAAAGAATATTTATTTATTCCAGGCACAGGGTCAACAGCAGTGACAGGCGCTACTGGGAAGCAAGTCAAAGCGTGCCATTTGAATGGGCATCGAACTAATTCCAAAGTTTGTGACCTAAGGCTGCGCAGGGATGCAGAAGGCAAACTTTTAAAATTGCAGTGGGATTAACAGAGTGCCTAGCTTAATATTCCGCACAGTCTCACAGGTGTAGAGGAGAAAAGAAAGAAGGCGTCAGAGGACTGAGTGGAGCAGCAACAGCAGAAAAGGAAAGAGTAGAGTAGACTGGCAAACAGTGCAGCAGGCAGCACACTAAATTCGATGCGGGAAAGTGTGCGTTGAGGGGGGAAGCACACTTTGCTGACTAATCAAATTAATCAAGTGTAATTAGAGTCGTTTGCAGCGACTTCATTGTAAATTCGAGTCGCGAGCCTTGCACGCCAAATTGCGCCACTTGCTACTTGCTTGCCACTCATCTGCACACAACTTGCTGACCACAGACTGTAGAGAGAGAGGTCAGGAAGTGGAGAAAAGCAGTAGCAGCATTAGTCGGCGTCGCCGTTATTCGCCGGAGGCAAAAAGCGGTTCTGCGGTGGACACACTTTGGCAATTTAGAGCAGCACACACTATTCTGACCCGTATTTGACAGGACGCACTGGGACACTCGCTCGCTTCCAAGAATGGGCAAATTGCGAAACAACGGCGTTAGTATGTGCAACATCAAGATAGGTGTGCATACAAAAAAGATGAGCGATCGATTGGACAACAGTAAGTGTGCGGTAGAGAAAAAAGACAGTAGTGCGGTAGGAACAAGTAGAGGAAGTGCCGTTGATTTGAACGGCGTCAAAGCGAGCCAAAGCCAATTAAAGGGCAACCTTAATTAGACAATTAAGCACCATTTAGCAGACATCGATTCAGTGTGCAGGGCAGCAAAGAGTGCCGCTGAAGTCAAACACCACCACCTCGGTCGCACTGTGTCACTTTTACTGGTCAAGACACTGCGGCACATCAGCCAGCTAAGCATAAAAAGATAATTCCGCACGAGCAGTGATACAAACGAGCAATTATCAGAGCAGCAAAGGCAGCAAAGCAAAACCCGTAGAGCTCGCTGGCCTGTGTCATAATGTTTGGCCGTAATTGCGGCACGATAAGGAGGCAGTTTGTGTGGTGCACCGAGGCGACCAAGAGAAAGAAAGAAGAAGAGAAGAAGGGGTTAAGCTTAGTGACGGAGCCAGCAGCAATGAGGACAACTCCGAAAGCACCGAAAGAGAGCATCAGTACCGATTGCGTCGTGCCCGTCGCAAAGGCTAATGAATGAATGCGTGAACAAATGAATGAATAGAGGGTGAGAGAGCAAGAAAGAGGCGCAAGACAGAGAAGATGGCAAATGAATCAGTCTGGTAAATCAAAACGATGGCGTCACACACAATGCACAAAACACCGGCACAGAGGGCACACACATACACACTGAGAGTTTGGTGAAGCCTTTGGCGGTGGCAGTGGCGTGAGATGCACGCAAACTGGCACACTGCGATCATTAAAGTTATTGCTCAGCCCCAAGGTAAAAAGTTACATCAGTCAATGAAGTAACTGTTCAGTACAAATGGCAATTTAATGTTGGGCACTGCTGCGAACTGTTAGGCTGCTGCTGCTTTCTCTTTCACTCTCACTCATATGCAAAGAGTTCTGCCAGCATTCGGAAGGCAGTGCAAAAGGAAAAGAGGAAGCGACAGATGAGCGACAAAAGAGTGAGAAAGTGTTGCCAAGGCTAATCTAATGAGCAACACCAAACAGGTCTGTGAGAAGAGAAAGAGGCAGAGAAAGTAAAAGGCAAAGTTTGCAAATTAAAAGTACTTCCAACACAAGCACACAATGCCACTAACGAGACGGCAAATGGCCGGCAGCGATGCGGCAAGGTAGCGACACTATAAATCTTAGTAATGCACAAACACATAAACTGCGCCCAAAACAACAAAAAAGCGAAACCGTCTTCAAATCGGATTAAAAGACGGTAAATTTGTGGCAAGTCTTAGAAGACGGATCAGTCTAGACAAAGTACGCAAAAAAGTGGAGGCAACAAGAAAAGAAAACTTTCAACATACTTTTGCTTCCTTGCTGTTCAGGCGAGGCGCAGTGGCCGTTGTCGAGCGAGGCAAAGGTCTCCGAATTCAGGTAAGAAGTGCCCTCGGGAAGGGCCTGCTCCTGAAGGACGGTTTCCACCGGAATGCAGTCCAGTGGCTGACGAAGGGGCGAAGAGGCGTGCATCTTCAGAGAATCATTGCTGTGGTCAGAGTGGTCAGAGTGGTCAGAGAGGTGCTGGTGCTGACGACGAGACTGTGGCTTTCCCCTTTGGCGGCTACTCTTTTCCTCGGAAAGGGCCATTTCGATGTCGGAGTCGTCCTCTTCGTTGTCATCATCATCATCGACACTGCCGAGATGACCATTCTTATTGCCATGGTTGCTGCTACTGCCGTCATTGCTCTGATTGTCCGACGGCAAAGCTATTGACGTGATGATGAAAGGAAGAAAAAGTAAGAAATAGGTTAGAAAAATAGCACAGTCTTTTGAATCGAGGCGTGTGAAGTGCGTTAGAGAGTAAGAAATATGTCCAAATTAGGTGGTGGTAATGCGAATTAAGACATGAAAGGCAGCAGCAGCACCAGAAAAGAGCAAGAAAAAGAGAGGCATCTCATTTTCATAATTATCGCTTATTATCACGAGTCATTCGGTGAATGGTTGCTTACTTCAAAGCGATGAGAGATCGTCGAGGGTCGACATTGCCAAGGAAGGAAGGCAAAGGGCGCACAAATACAACAGCACTGGCAACAGCAGAAGGGTACACACACAGACACAGTCAGTCAGCGAGACACGGGCGATTATGTTGATGATGATGATGGTGGTGCAACGAGTTAAATGGCTGCTCGAGTGCATTCGAATGCACGCTGCCACTCACTTAATGATATCGCCATTTAATCGACACACAGACTGCTTCTGCTGCCTGGGCTCCTCCGAATCTGCCTGCCTGCTTTGTCTGCTTCAACTGCTGCGTCCGTGGAAGCAGTGCAAGAGAAGAGAAGTGGAGAGAATGCAAATTGCATTTCGATTTGATTCAAGTTGAATCGATTCCATCGACGAACTGGCTGCTCCAGAGCTCCAGGTAGGGCGGGCAAAAAGGAACGAGACATTTGCTCCCTTCGCAGACACTCTACTCTGGGTGCTTGATTTATTGACCGACTCGTGGCAGCCAGACAAGGTGCACACCGACTCGAAACTGCTGGCAGGGCCAGAAAGGACGCCGTCGTCTGCTACCCCCTCTCTCTTTCTACTGAACCAGTGGTACTAGTGTTCCAAATTGTAAAAGTAGAAATAAAAATCAGAGCAGAAGCGGCAGCAGAAGGCGGCGAGAACAAAAGCTTCATGAGCTGGGCTGAGAGAAGACGAGGAGAACTAACTCGTCAGGCGTACATACGGCAGCAGCAGCAATCGGCAGCAATCAAGTCATAATGGCCTTGTGCTGCTGCTGCGATTTGGCACTAGCGCACTTCGACAGCACACCAGCAGCAGCAGCAGCAAAGCACTCTTTCGGTGTGTGCAGTGGGCTGCAAGCAGTTGGCCGCAATCGAATCTGGCAAATGGCTCGATTGACTGCTTTGGTTCGCAAGTGGTGTGTAGTCGGTAGTTCGGGGCTAGCACACCTCAACTTTGTGCACTGCAGCATCAGCAGTGACGGAATCGACGTAATGATGATGATGATCGGCTCGAGATGTGTGTGTGTTATACTATACGATTATGTGCAGGCAGCAATCGATGGCGAGCACCGTGTACCAGCAGAAACAGCAACAGCAGCAGTTGCTGAACAGTTGAGCAAAGTAGCGACCTAGGGCAAGCTCATGGCCACCGTCATCTTCATCGTCCTCCCTCACTACTTTTCTCCTCTGTCTCAAATGGCGCCCACTGGTACACTGGTGTGCTCAATCCATCATTATCGTCATCGGGCAGGCTCGTTACGGCATTGTTACATCTATCATTACATCGCTTGTTTCGAGTCATCGCTAGACAAGTTGCCGTTTGTCTTTCCGACGCACTGTCCTTTCATTCCGTCGCAGAGGCCCTGACTGCATCACCAGTGCCTGACAGTTTCGGCCAAGTGGTGAGTAGTCGTGTGTACACCTTGTGTGCCTTCGCCAAGCGCACTACTACCAAGTGTCCAATTCACGGAATCAATTACGAGACCATAAAGGCGTACAAATTACAAGGTTTGCATGAATCAATCAATGCGATCGGGCAGGCAAACCAGCGAGAACAATATGAGCAAAAATGAGGGAAGGCCTGTCAAGCAGTACCAGAAGAAAAAGAGAAAAAAGAGAAGAAAAAGTACCACTAACCTTTAAGGGTGTCGATGGGATCACACTCGATTTGGTGGTGCGAGGATGAGGAGGAGGAGGAGGAGGAGGAGGGAGATGGTGAGGGAATGGAGCACCGTTGATTGGATGCCGTCTCGATGTTCGAAGCGGTGTCATTGTCTGCCACCTCGGTGTCGTCCTCCGACTGAGAGGCAAAACCATTGTTGGCCGCAGTGGGACTGTCTGCCTCCGGGTGAGAAGCACTGGAGGAGACCAGAAGACCATCATCGCCGTTCTCCTTGGTTGAAGTGGAGGCCACGACCACCTCTTCATCCTCAGTGTCCGTCTCTATTGCGCCATGCGACTCCGGCGACGCGTTGGACTCGTTACCGCCAACAGATGGCGACGAGGAGGCCTTACCCGTCGAGGATGAGGCAATTCCATCTTCGTGGCTATCGAGCTCCATCAGGTCGGTCATCTCTTCGTCCTCGTCGGGCGCCTTTTTGTCCAACTCGACTGTTGATGGAAAAGAGGGGAAAAATGAAAAGCACAAAACAGGTTAGAAATTTCAGGTAGACACAGGTGAATGTAGGCAGGTAAATGAAGGCGGTTTCAGTTGTAGCTGTGACAACGCTTTTGCTGGAGCTATATAGTTCGAACTAGCTTCGAACTTGAAAAATTGAAAATAAAGTAGAACATGGGAACAAATTTCAGGTGTGCATGTGCACGTGTGGAAGCTTACGGTGGGAATGAGTGAAGCTGAATGGAGACTTGCTGCTGACGCAAGGTAGCAGTGGCTCCAACATCACAAGAACAAAAAAACAAGGAGGAAAAACAGCAAAACTAAACGAGCGTGAGGCAAAAAAATGTCAACAAAAACAATCTCGGCGAAGCACACACACTGGCTGAGACGGTGGTTGTGAAGGGGGCTGTGTTGCGTGGGCGCCAACAAACAAATTCAAACTGTGGCGTCCGTCAGTCAGTCAGCTGACCGAGCTCAGTGGTCAGTGCAGTGACCCTGCACAGCCACGAATACGCACAAACACAGATCACTGGTTGCCGATACAGAGTCACAGCAAAAAGAATGCGTATTTATTTCTGGTAAAATTGTTGATAGTTGTTGGGAGAAAAAGAATTGGCGCGCGCTGCGACCGTCGTGCGCTGCGAACGACGAACTGGTTTGCTCGACGAGTAAGTGGCGAATGATCGACGGCGGCGAGGAGTAACGGAATCGAGAGCAGGAGAGAGAGAGTGTGTGTGTGTTAGAGCTACTGCTGCTCCGAAGTATGAGAGAAGGAAAGAGGAGAGAGCGGAGAGTTGGCGACGGCGGCAGAGAAGTAGCAGGAACAGCGGTAGCTGCAGTTGCAGCAGTTGATCACCACATGGTCGGTAGGTTGCTGCTGCTGGGACAGCCGACAACACACTGGGATTAGTAGTGGTGGTGGTGGTGGCGTGGCACAGGCCACTGAGGCGACTATTCTCTACCACACTCGGTGCCTTCATTACGTACTCTCCAGCCGCATCATCATCCTCATCATCCGCAGCTTGCCAACGACAGTGTTGCTGGGCAATCAGTGCAGATTGAACTGTGCAGTGTCCAGGCACTTTCTAGTCAGATCAATTTTTTTGCTTCAGGTCTCTCTCTCTTTTTGTCAGTCTATTTAGACTGGCCACACCATATCACCTTTCACCTTTTATCTTTCCACCACCGTCTCGCCTCAAATTGACAAGTGTCACCCATTAGCGAGCGTCTGCTCTCCTAGCTGTCTTTTGTCATTAAAAAGGAAAGGTGCCTCTGGCGACAGAGTGCAGTGAGACGGTGTGCTCACGTTGTCCAGTGGGTGGTCAGTGGCCACAGATGGGCACACACACACAGAGTGATCTGATTAGCAGGCAGAATGAGGACAGAGGTGAGAGGGTCCTCAGTGGAAGGGTGCATGTGTGCACACACTGCAGTGTTCAGCAAACATAAGAGGGCTAGACCATTGGCTAGAGAGGGAAAGGGGGACAGGAAAGAGAGAAAGAGAGAAAAAAAAGCAGTCTCATTCTTTGGAACACCTCTTCTCTCTCATCTCAATCCGATCAGCAGCTAATTATGGCCTGATGATGAGGCCAATTAGACAGGGCAGACATACTCAGGCATTCACTGGGCTCTGTTATTAGGAAGTGTCACAACTGCTGCTGCACAGGCAGTGAGTGCCTTCCTGCCAAGTGGCTTCAACTTCAATGTGTGAAAGGAGTGCTGATTGAGGCAGTTGTACTGGTAGCTGAAGTCGGTGCAGAGGATGCCTGTTCATCTTCACCAACACACACACACAGTGGTGCACTGTGCTGAAACTCTGGTGAAAGACAGAGAGCGACAGGCAGTGTCGCCTCCAGTGCTGATGCTCCAGTGACTTCAGCAGTGCAATTATCATTAGGCAAGCAATAAAATTCGATTCAATCGGCGCTGGCAATCAATTCGGCACATCGATTTGCACTTTTCCTTGCAGATTCTCTCCGCCCACCGCTCGGTAATTAATTACCGAGAGTAGTTTCTGCTGCTGCCTGTTCACTTGTTCATGGGCTCATCGTTATTAATAATGACTGGCCGATGGCTTTGTAGAAGCAGCAGCAGAAGCAGTAACAGACACGGCCAGGCACTGGCAAATGACTGCAAAGGAGGAAAGAGCTGAAGAGTGGTGAAGAGCATCAGCAGCATCAGCAGTAGTAGTAGTCGGTAGTCGGCGGAGACAAAAGTGTCAGAACAAGAAGCGGAAATGATAAAATGTGAAATGACAAAATGCGGCAAGGAAGATACTACTATTGCTCCTCTGCATTTGCCACTTGGCTGCCGCTGCTGAGTGTGATTCAGACGCCACTACGACGACTACGACGACGAAGGCAATTGCACACGGGCCAAGTGTTGCAGTACTGCGGCGGCGGTGGTAGTCGATGGTGCTGAGCCAGTCAGCCAGCCAGCCATCCAGTTAGCAGTGGCTCTATGAGTCGTGCTCGAGTTAATTAAGAGGATACGGATGATAGGGGCGACGAGGATAATACGGGACACGGCAGTAGCAGGCGAATAGGTCGCGCGGTAATAGACTCAGAGTCGGCAAAGACATTGTTCGGCACAGGAAAGACGATGTGCGCCAGCACGGAGGAGCACATACTCGACAACGACGAGGACGACACAGGATGGAGCAGCGAGTAAATCAATTGCAAGTGAGCCATCATAAAGCAAGACAAATCGCAGTTGATCACAGTAGAAAGGGAGTAGCATAATGGCGGTGGTGGTGATGCTGATGCATGGTCGAGCTTCATGTTATTGCCGCGCTAATGTGCTACTGACATTGCTGTTTCTCTTGCTGCTGCTGCTGCTGATGCTGATGCTGTCCCTTTGTGCTGCGCGACCGAGCTGCTAATTCAGTGATTCGGGTGAAGTAGCGAAGGAAAAGGCAAGGAAAAGCAAGCGAAACCTTCACAGGGACGGAGCTTTCTCACTGGCGCCCAAATGGCGACTTGCGGCAAAGAAATCAAACCAAATACGAATGCATAAATAATTCTGTCTCCATTCATCGCTCGATTCATCCATTCAGGAGGCCAAGTGTGGATTTTGTCATCAATTCAGCAGCCAACAGTGAGCGAGTGAGACGGCAATGGATACAAGTGCCATTAACAGTGACAATGCCACCACAGAGGAAAGTCGTCATCTGACATTACGACCTACGAAAAAGTGAAACGCGGTCTGATGGTGATACTGCTGCTGATGCAGTCGCCTCTGCGGCCTCTAGGCCGCACATCTTTCTTTTGATATCCCCCGGTTCCTCAGTGCTACAGCAGCAACACCAATTTGTTTGCCGACTGCTGAATTAATATCACCGAAACTGGCACTGCTCCGGCGGCACTGTCACCGCCACGGCGGCAATCAGCGAGTGAGCGATTCATGTGGCGACGCCAATGTCACCGAGCCGATGACAAATCAAACTGTCAAGGCTGGTTGCCTGAAAGATGGTCGAGAATGGAAAGAATAAAAGTGAATGTTGAAACTGATTCAGACACGCACTCACTCACTCATTTACTCACACTCACCGGCCAGTATCCGGTGCTGAGCGTCACGCGAAAAGGGTTCACCAAAAAAACCGAGATAGATTGTTCTGGCAAAAGCTGAAACTCAGTCACTTGTGGTAATAGTGGTGGTGGTGGTGATTGTGGTGGTACTTGTCTACAGAGCCTAGCCCAACATCCTAAAAACAGAGCTTGTCTAATGCTGATGGTGGCAACAGTGATTCAGCTCACTCGGTGATGCGAGTCAAATTCAATTACGAGTTGCACTAGTGGAAAGTCTCAGAGATAGAAGAAGAATTACAAAGAAAACAACGGCAAGGACGACAACAAGGATGACTACGCCTGCCAGTGGTGGTCGGCGTGGACGTCGCTAATTTGCCAATGGGAATATAATCGCAATCGTTGCCGATAATGACGACTTCGATCCCTCTCTCAGTGTAGCCCTCACACAGACAGCGACAAGCAAGCAAGCAGAACAGTGGCGCCTTTATTAATTTTCTTCGGTACAATAATAAATCTGCCCATTTGTCAAACGAAGAGAGTCATTGATTTTTGTGTCGATTGCTGTTCGATCTTTGAGCACATCAGCAAAGAGCAGCAACAGCGGCACTTTGCCGGCAAATTCTGCTTTTTGCTGCTTTTTTCCTCTTTTCGCCGTTGTCTCAATAAATGTGTGTGCTTGAGACTGACTCACTTCAGTCTGTTGTTGGCCAACAACAAGATCGGAGGAAGCCGACAAAAGTCAAGCAAATGTCATCTCAAGCTCAAGTACATATGTTTCTTAATTAAACCAAAAAACGATTGTCGCCCACTCAACTGCTCCTCTCTCCTCAGACCTGCACTGCAGCCTGGCAATCGGTGTCTGTCTGGCGGACACTTGCTGCCACTGAGCACACACACAATAGTCTGCAGATTGGCTAGTCGCAGCAGCTAATCGAAGACATTGCCGACAAGCTGTGCCAGTGTATTTTGCAGTGTGCCCGGTGGCAAGTGATATTATTTCTAAGCCTAGGCACTTTGGTCCGTTCTCTATTGACGAGGGCTGCCTCCTCATAGCCATCACACTATTTTCAGTGCTGCTGACCTATGCTGACGAGGCAAACGGCAGGCAGGCAAAAAAGCAGATCGAAGAAAAGGGACACCACTGTCCACTGCCAAGACGAAGAACTGGGAGGAGACTGGAAGATAGAAAGAGGGGAAAAGAGGGAGAGAGAAACCGGACTGAGCGCGCTGGAATTAATAAAGCAGCGGACATGGACGACAACGTGAATCAAAAAGTGTCAGAATCAGCATTGCAACAACAGCAGCTGGCTCCAGTGGCAATTGCCCTGTTAGCTAGAAAAAGCAAATGGTAAAGGGCAGCAGAAGCCATCAGAATAAGAGGGTCATCACCAATTTGCAGCAACATCAACGAGAGAATGACCAGCAAGCTGCAGTAACTCTAATGTCGACTGCGAATGGGTGCCCCTCTCAGTGGCAAATTCAATTTGCCTGTGAGAGCTGGCTGCAGCGGCTATTAATAAATTGAAAAACCATGCACACTTTGGCCGGCAACAATCAGAGAAGAGGAAGAATGAAGAGACATCTTTCACTCTCTTCTTATGTAGCATCTTTGTCTTAACCATTAATAAATCGGCGACGATCAGCACCGCTGCTGGTCGTAGTTGACGATCTTTTTGTCTTCTTTTTCTTGGTACATCTAACTTGTGCTTGTGGCACAAGTGTCTCTATCTCTCTTTTTTCTCTCCTTCAAATGAAGAAAAATGGTGCCAATGTTGGCAATGGCTTAACGTGTCCTCACTCTCCCACTCTGTCTTTGGTCCTGTCGCGCGCGCGGTCGAGACTCACCGAGCTGACTCAGTTTGAGCAGGGAGAGAAAATCTTTGGAAGGAGACTAATCTAATAAGCGACTAGAGCACCATTATGCCCTGCAAAGACAACGACACAGGCAAACAAGCAGACAGACACTGACAACGGTTTGAACGGAGCAAATTAAAAGGACCCTGCCTCCTAATGACAATAATGCTGATGATAGTTGGGATGCATCGTGGTGGTGGTAGTGGTGGCAGTAGCAGTGGCAGTAGTCGTAGCTTGTACAACTTGGTATTTATCACGAATACTAATGTGTCTCAATCAATCTCCACCGGACAAGGGAGAACGCTTGGCCAGACGTTGTGCTGCAGCAGTGTGCGTGTGTGGACAAGCCGCAAGAGTGCCCAGGCATCGTCAACAAGAGCAGCAGCAAGTACATCAAATCAGTCTATAAAGTGCTGTTTTCAATAAAGTGCACTGCCCAGTAGCAGGGCAATTTGCCGATTGGCTGCAATCACGCAATGCACTCAATAGATAGGCAAATGGAAGTTGTAGAGAGTCACTGAGAAACTAAAGAGAAGAAAGAAGAGAAATTGACTTAATTGACTGTGTCAGTGCCTGCGTCACTGTACATCACCACAGATCAGGGCGGCCAACGATAGACTCAAAAGTTCTCCCTGGAGAACATAAACATTAACA
>JAALOO010000652.1_pt3 | contig 22319 bp, 16 predicted proteins | sample 7257641 | NCBI WGS metagenome assembly JAALOO01 (sample SAMN14085613, study PRJNA598686) | mite metagenome | biome: ENVO:01001000; feature: ENVO:01001002; material: ENVO:01001226; isolation source: single female mite from University of Michigan culture on fish food culture... ...
GTGGTGGTGGTACTGACCTGCTTCATCAGAATTCTTCAACGGTGTAGGGAAGTAGAGTTCGGATTTTAGAACTAAAGAAGACAAAGTAGAACTTTAGGATTTTTTCAAAATAAAGAGCCTTTGCTTTACAATCATCATTTTACAACCCACACGTACACGTTTCATTTGCTCAGGCCAGTCTATCTCTCTTTTTTCGTAGCCATGGTCAACCCCGAGGTGATTTGCTCCATCGTGGACAGTTTTCTGGAATCACGAAAGGGTGACATGAGGCGCCAGCTGTACGCCACTGTTGACACTTTGCTGGAGGATCTGATGCGCGGAGTCGGCCGCCAGGTGCAGCAGCTGCTCATCGCCTTTCAACCGTCCGAGTCGCCTTTGTCTCGTCTGTCAACTCCAACTTTGCAACACCAACTGTTGCCACCTCAGTTCGACGTACGCTCTCCCATGGCCAGCTCGGTTTTCGCCGTCAATTCGGGCTCATCCGCCCACAACAACAACTACAACAACAGCAGCAGCGGCAATCAGACTGCTTCAGCGGCTGTCGTGGCTACTCACTATGGAAACCTGCTCACTTCAAATATTGAAACTCTCGACTCTATCGGCAACGGCGGCGGCTCCAATGAGAACGTCAACAACAATATAGTGAAACTTGGAAACCCGCTGGAGCCGGACAAGAAGACGGGGGGCAAGGATGGCTCTTCAAGCAAGGTGAAGTTCTTCAAGAACCGCCACGCCACCGTGAAAAAGGAAGAAGTAGTGGCTGGTGGTGGTGGCTCACCCGCCAGCCGTAATGGAAGTGCTGGGCGCACGGTCACAGTGAAAGTGTGCTACAACAACGGCTCGGTCAAGGAGACGAAGTTCTTCAGCGGAAAGCGATCTCGCGATACTCTGGAGGAGGAGGGGGAGGAGCAGGAAAACACCTCTCCAATTTTCACGACTCGATTCACTAAACGTGCCAAGAGCGATGACACTGACCTAACCCCAGCCAGCCAGTCGACCAAGTCCACCACCATGACGACCCCGGGCAGCAAAGGACGGCAGATGAGCAAGGCGACTAGCACCACCACGGCGACGACCACCACCGCGACGACCACCTCGACGAAACGCAGCACCGCCAGCAGCAGCACCACCACCCCGAAGCGCGTCATTCAGTGTCCCCAGGAGGGCTGCAGCAAGGTGGTGCATCGCATGGCCGATTACGTCACCCACATCCGCCGCCACCTGTCCATTCAGCCGTACTACTGCACCTGGACGGCCTGCACCTACCGCGGCTACGAGAAGTTCGGCTCGCTGAAGCACGTCAAGCAGACGCACTACCGCCGGACGACCAAGGACGGCACCCCGGAGCAGATCAACCAGTGGGACCCCAATCTCTACATCAAGGTGGACGAGGCGCTTCTCAATGCGGAGCTGCCCGCGCCCAAGGGCGAACAGCAGGAGGTGATAAAGGCAAAGTCGGCGAAGAAAGTGGTGGCTGCGGTGGTGGAGAAGAAGTGAGTAAGCTAGTAAGCCGAAGCAGCGCGGCCTTGAAAAAATGACGCGGGAATAGCCTTTTTCGCCCTCTAATTGTTTATTGGTCAGCTCCATTAGTATTTGTACATGTAGTCTGTATAGCAGTTAGTCTACTTGTTGTATACCCTCATTTTCGTTTTTACATCATAAACTAATTTTTCCTATTAGTGGTCGTCGCTCTGAGTAGGTGGCGTGTTGTGGTGTGCCTCTTGCTCGTCATTTCGAAATCATGCCATTTAGAACACGGATCACATTTTTTGGCGAAGTGGTTAGTCCCAGTTGTAGGCAGGTCGGGCTGGTCGGCGGAATCGATTCATCTGCATGTTGCCATGGCAGGCGGGAGGCGGTGGCTGACGACGCTGGGCGAAAGGATTCGGCCGCATGGGGTTCACCGGCGAGGACGCCCAGTCAAAGTCGTCGCCCGCTGGCTCGATGATCTGCTCCGGCTGATCTGCAGTGACGGCAGTGGCTGTTGAGGAGGTGTTGGCGGTGCCACTCGGTCGAGGTTCATAGAGGTCGCCATTGACCGCCATTGGGTGGTGGTTGGGGCCATTGGCAACCCCGGTCGCTGCCGGAGCTGGTGCAGGGGCTGGTGCTGGTGCTGGTGGTTGAGCAGGCTGAACAGGCTGCGCCGGTTGGGCTGGTCGGGCGACAGCGGCAGCGCTAGCAGCAGCCTGTCGCTGTGAGTGGAACGAAACGCCCCATTTGAAGTTGTCCGGCACTGGTTCGAAGACCTCCTCGAAGGTGGGCGAGGGTGAAGGGAGCACTGCGGCCTGAAGCTTTATTCCATTGCCATTGACCAGAGGGGCAGCAGCTGCTGCTGGTGGTGGGTGTGGTGGTGGAACAGCAACTGAGGCTGGAGCTGCAGCAACAGCCACCACCTCCTTCGGCGGCTCTTGACGTGCTGATGACCACTTCTTCGGCGGCGGCGGTGCCAGCGAGGGAACACTCTTCATCACCACGGGAGCAGCAAGGACAGAGGAAGAGGAGGAGGAGGAGGAAGAAGATGAATCGCTGGTGTTTGCTGCCGAGTGATGAGGAGCCTTGACGCCCACTGAGGCAGCCTGCTGCGTGGCAAACTCGACCCACCAGTGGGCCAACTTCGCGTGCCAGTTCGAGGCAGTTGCCGCCAGTTCGAGAGGAATGGAGCTGATCATCTTCTCCATCTGTTCGATTTTCTCCCTGACGATGGGCGACTTTGGTGTGATGCACTTCAGCAGAGCGTCGATGGTCGGCTCAAGGGTGGCCAACGTTCGGAGGATGCTTTCGGTGGGGGCGTCTCTCGATGGCATCGTTGAATCGATCGATGAACGAATGAATGGATGGATGGATTGAAGGGGAGGGTGGGTGAATGGAGAAGTGAATGGGAAAAAAAGGAATGGAAAAGGAATGATTTGGGAAAAGTGTGGAGAGAGAATGAGAAGCGAAGTAGAATTTGCAGTACTTGCGGCGGCAAAGTCACGCAATCGAGTGAAAAGTGAGAGCGAAAGGGCGCCCCTTTTATTTCTTTTCAGAGAAAATGGCGTTTCTGACGTCACGATTACGCGAAAACGGAAAATTATGAGTCAATTCACGTGCAAAAACGATGAGGTTCTATTTAAGCAAATTAAAACAAATTAGAAGGCTATCTTTGAGATCGGATTCTAGTCCCTTATCAGCGGAACCCGCATTTTTAGAAAATGTCGCTAGATTCCCCATAAGCTAATTTACAAAACTCAATCATCTTTTTAAAAATTTTTTTTGTATGTGAGAATAAATCAACTTTTAAAACTTTTTTGCTTGTTACGGCGGCCATTTTATCATTTTTTAAGCTTATCTAGTTCCTGAAAGTTTCTTCTCCCCTTTGATCGCTAAAATTATCTTTGAACTCTTTTTTAAATCTCTCATTTCGGGTTCATTTTTCATTTAGAAACCAAATTCAAATAGAACCTAATGAACAAAATGACTCATCATTTCGAAACTCTTTGGGTTCTAATTTACCTCATTACTATTTCCCCTTGCACAAATAACAACTGACAACGTATAAGGAATATTCTTTATTGATATACAGGTAACTCATTTTACAAATTACAATTCAGAGAGAAAGAGAGAAAGAAAGTGTGGGTTATGTAAAGATAAAGATGTGTTTTTTTACAAAACAAAACAAACAGTAACAGGACGCTAATTATCAGGTTGGTGGTGTTATTTGTGCCTTCTTGTATTCTTTATTTACCGTTATCTCCACAGGTGAAGCAAAAAATCGGTCGGCTCAGCGGAAGGAAAATGAAGAGACAGGGAAAAATTAAGCAAAATTAGAGAAAAGAGAGATCCGAGGTTAGTTGACAAAGAGAGATGGTGGTAATCAGTGTTGTTGTCTGTAGAGGCCCGAATCAGTACTGGTGCTTGGGCATGAAGGTGGTGCTGGTCTCAAACTCGGCCATGTTATCGGGCGCCTCCTCCACCAGCGAGACGACGGCGTTGAGGAGAATGGAGACGATGAGCGAGCAGATGAGAAGGCGGAAGGACGCCTTGAGGAAGAAGGTGAAGCCCTTGAGGAGGACGATAAAGAGGTAGTAGAAGATGGTCAACACCAGCAGCAGCTTCGGAATGAGGGTCGGCTCGAGGGCGGCGGTGAGGGTGGTGCGGTCAATGAGGAACATGCTGCCCGTGTACTTGGCGGCGGTGCTGGCGGAGATGGGAAAGCGGTAGACGGCGAGGACGGCGCCCAACAGCGCCATGCTAGAGCCGAAGATATAGTGGTGGAGGAGGAAGCGGACGACGCCGTAGAGGAAGACGATGACACCGCCCGCGAGGACGCTGCCCACCACCAGCGTCTCATTGGCGTTCAGGGTGCTGCGAGAGAGGTCGAATCCGGTGGCGTGGAGGACGATGGAGCCGACCAGAGCGCGGTAGTAGTCGGTGATCACCGCCAGCGCCGCGTCCCACTGCTGCTGGTGGGCGTAGTAGGCGACGGCGCCGATGCCCAGGCCAAAGGCGACGACGATGAGGCGCTCGAGAAGGGCCAGTGCTCGCGAGGCAGGACTAGATCGGCGCACGGTGACGTTGACCATCGTAGCTTGAGAAGGTTTCGAGTCAAAGATGAGACTGAAGAGCCAACAAGAGAGGCGATAGCTTAGGTAGAGCGCCACCAGGGTGAAGATGACACGCTTGTGGTGCTTCTCCACCACCAGGGTAAAGTCTTTTGGCAGGTGCTTTGTCCAGCTGCGTACGTAGTGCTTCATGTCCATCATTGCTGAGAGATTACCAAAGTTAACGAAAGAGTGAGTGACGAAAGTGAGTAAGTACAGAAAAATGGAGATTCTGAAGAAAGAAAAAAAGGAGAGCTGTGTTAAGGAAGAGCTGCAAAGTGTGACTGGATGCAGGGATGGACAGAGTCCTGGATGGATGGATGGTCAAAGATGGAAGGCACTCAAGGACGCCCAAGTAAACAGTGCGTCGCATTATCTGAAGAGCGTCCGATATGCAACGCCAGGAACACTTACCACGCTCTAAGCCACGTTTCCTTCGGCCACTAACGTCATTCGCCCACTCAACAGCAGCGTCGATAATCCTGGTAATCGGTGGCCGATAATCAGTGGATGGAGGAAGAGTCCGACCCAGTCCAATCGTGATTGCCAGCAGTGGTGGTGAGCAGATGGCCAAGGGAGCGAAAGTGTCTTTCCCTTTTGCGCAGTTGTCTTCGTTTGGTCAGTCAGTAAGTGGCGCCCAACGTTACCACATTTGCCAGTAAAGGTATTCAGTAAAGTTCAGTAACTGGGAGACCAAAGCTGAGACGCCTAAACATAAACATAAACAAACGACAGATCTTCTAAAGGGCAACTTGGCGAAGAGCAGTGCGTGGGCGGGATTCAGGCGCTCCATCTTTGCTCTGTATTTGCTGTGTGTGTTGTGGGAACATCAGAATGCAGTGTGTTCCCTCTCTCTCCTAAAGTGAATCCCTGTACAAACACTGAAGCTGACACTCGCCATCACTATATACCCCACCGCCACCACCTGCTTCGGGTCGACTGGCAACTGTTCCGAACCATTGGTATATAGCCTCCTCCTGAGACTGCGGCTGACCGTGATCACCAGTTCAGCAGAGCCCTTCAACGTTGCTGCCTGTCTGCCATTTCAGTCCGGTCGGTCGGTCGCCGCGTCCCCCCGAAGAACAACACTACCGCCGCCACAGCGGAATGTGAAACAAGGAATGAACTCCTCGAATACAAAGGAACTGTACCAGTGATCAGTTGCCATCACCGGCGACTGTTGCCAGTCAGGGGAGAGGCCCTTTGCCCAGGTGGTGTCACCCCTTCCCACTCAAATGCCCATCTTGACGAAGCAGCTGACATTGACAGGAGGCGTGACAACAACAACTAAATCAGCATCAGAAGAACAAAAACAAGAACAGCAACTGACCGCAGAGAGGCCTGGGAACGATGATTGAAACGATTCACCGACAGGCGATTCTGAAGCTGATCAACTACTTCACCAGGACGCCTAGTAATCACGACGCTCAGACGACGACAAACAGCAACAGCAGCAGTGGTGAAGCGCAGCTGTACCGCTTCAAAGAGCCCTGTGATTTCATCAACCTCCCGTCCATCACCCGACTGGGCGCCGTCATCAGCAAGTTCGACCAGTTCTTCCGTCCCATTGGCCACCTCTTGGAAGCGGCGCCCAGCCTGAAGAGCCCCTACAACAGCGTCAACATTCTCTACTTGCAGCAGATCACCGAGCTGGTGCAGTTCATTGAGCTCAATCTCTTTGACAGTATTCCCAATATTCGCAATGAGCGCATCAACGTAGACACCTCACAGGCGCTGCAAAGTTCAGAGCACCTCCACGCGCTGATACTGATCATCAAGGACTGGATTCAGCAGTTCTACATTGACGATACGAACATCCTTCCCTCGATCTTTCCGGTGCTGAACGAAGGTAAGAGTAGAGTGAAGTTATATTTTTTTGTCCCTCAACAAACCTCTTTTCAATTTCTATTTTCGAACAGAACGCACTATCTTCAAGCTGGTGGACATCACCGAGAACAACATCTGCGTCTGGGCGATACTGATCTTCAACGTGATCTACAAGCTGCGCGACTGCTTTCCCGAGTACACGCACGTGCTCGACTTCTCATGGAGTTTCCTCTTCTACGCCACCATGGAGAACCTCGCCGACGTGGTCCGCTTCGACAGTAACTTCATCAGCAGCCTCCTGCAGACGTCGCTGCTGTACGCGCGAATGGAGGAGGAACAGGAGCGGCAGACGTACGCCGCCCAGTACAAGCAAATTGAGACGCTCCAGGCGAAGATTGTCGAGACGAAGAAGCGCTCGCAGGCGCTGCTCATGTCGCACGCCGGCGGCGGCGTCGGGGGCAAGGGCGGCGCCGGCAAGGGCCTGGGAAACAGTGCCGCCCTCATCAGTAGTGCCACCAACATCACACAGATTGCTGTTCCGCAGATGGGCACAGCAGCAGCAATGAGGACAATAACGGGTGGTGGTGGTGCTGGCGGTACGAAAAACTCCAGAGCAAAAGCAGGTGGTAAACGAGGTGCTGCCGGTGGAGGTGCGTTTCTTACTGTTGTGGGTGCGATTTTTGTTAGCTTTTCTAACCGCTTTTTCATTCTGCAGGTTTTCACTCTACCGTCGCCGGCTCTTCTGCCTCCACCGCCACCACCAACACCACGTCGAATGCTCTGCTAAACGAGAAGCCGTACCACTGTCACTCATGCAATAAGACCTTTCCCACGTCGTACAAGCTGAACCGGCACGCCTACTCGCACTCGGGCGAGCGCCCGTACCAGTGCACCTGGCCGAACTGTGAGAAGCGCTTCAATGACAACTACCACCTGCGACGGCACACCAACACGCACACCGGCGACAAGCCCTTTCCTTGCAAGTACCCGGGCTGCTCTAAGCGGTACTCCCGATCGGAGGATCTGCGCAATCACCAGAAGACGCACTATCCAAACAGTGGTGGTGGTGGTGGCGGTGGTGTTGGTGGTTCTATCATGACCCACAACCACCAGCCAAACACTGCCACAAACCACAACAACGTCCCCATAGATGAGCACAAATTCAATCTCATCGCAGTTCAGCAACACCAGCAGCAGCAGCAACAACAACAGCAGCAGTCTCAGTCGAACAACCCCTCCTCCCAGCAGCTGTCATCAATCGCTGTACCGACTCAGCAGTACGCTTCGCTGCCCGTGGTGACCACTTCGATGGTGGTCGCCGCCCACCCGCACCAGGCGCCGCTCCCGATGAGCAGCAAGGCGGCGGCGCAGGCTGCGGTGGCCGCCGCCGCTGTCAGTGCCACCGCCGTCACGCCCGATCAGGTGCTGGTGCTCAATCAGCTGCACATGCAGCTTCAGCAGCAGCATCAGCAACAGGTACAACAGCAACAGCAGCAGCAACAGCAATCAAACAACACCTTCTCCTCGATGTCACCGGTGCTCTCCGATGAGACCACGACCAGCCTCCTTCTGGCACAGGAGCAGCAGCAGCAACAACAACAACAGTCCACAGCGGCATCGGCAGCGCAAAATCACGTGCAGGCTGGTTTGCACTCAATTGCAGACTATAATTTTTAGCGAATGTTGACTTCTCCTCCATCATTATCATCATCCCCGATCATCACACCCCTCTCCTAACTTGCAATACCCTAATTATTATTTATATAACTTTCCAGTTTTTATATATTTCCTTGCTCAGATCGACGTTGACACACCTATTTATTTCCCCTTCTTCTTATTACTTCTGTCACCCGGTAATCGGATCGCTTTTATTAAATATATTAAATATATTGGATTATTAACAAACAGATACAAAGAATACAAAGAATACAGCTCATATTTACATCTGATTTTAGAAGACATCTATTATCTTCACAGTTAATCTATTTCAGTGACCGCGGGAAACTGCACCACTTCCACCTCGATCTCCTCAGTGGCCACCACTTCCTCTCCCTTCATCTGGAAGCCTCCTCCTCCATCCTCTCCATCTTCTTCCTCGGTGTCCTCCTCCTCCTGGAACACCTCTTTGTAGACAGTCATCTCGCGACCGTCCTCATCTTCCGAGTTCTCATTAGCGTCAGCCTTCGCTTCCGTCTCGTCCACCTTCGCGGTCTTCACCTTCTTCTTCTCGTTGACGATCGCCTGGCGGAGAACGGCCGCGTCGGGCATCACGCGGTTGGTGTACTTCTCCAGAAAGTTGCGCATCGTTTTGATCTTCTGAAAGGAAATCTTATTCTCGGCGAACATCTCCGCCAGGTCCTGGTTGAACTCCTCGTCGCCTATGTAGCGCTCCTTGAGGGGGGCCAGTCGGCCGGTGTGCGTCGAGCCCTCGATGTGCTTCACCACGTTCTCGTAGCCGTCGATGATGCCCACGTCGCATTTGTTGCACCACAGGCTCTTCTGCTTGGCCTTGCCCTTCAGGGAGATCACATTGCCAAAGTCGGCGAGAATTCGGCTGACGTCGTGCTTCTGCTTCGCCTCCACGTGACGGGCGTCCTTGATGTGCGAGCGAAGGCTGCGCAGGGTGTCGGGCAGTGTCACCCGGCAGGGGTTGCAGAAGAGATCGTTTCCGTAGATGGAGAAGGTTTTGTCGGTGAGCGTCTCGGCGACGGCGCTAAAGTCCGCCTCGCAGGTCATGTAGCGAATGGTGGCGTTCAGGTGGTCCTCCACGCCGAGGTGCCGAAGAAGGTGCTTCTTGTTGATCTTCTTCTGGCAGGGGTTGCAGTAGACGGACATCTCACAGTCGGCCGAGGGCGTCTTTCGCGTGGAGACGATGTTCGAGAAGATGCCCTTGTTGTTGTCCATGATGCTCTGCACGTCGGGCGGCTTGCTGTACGACATTGGATCCGGCGAGCGATAGTACGACTTGTGAATGGGAAGTTCACTGTGCGGCCCGAGATCGTTGAAGTGCACGGGATAGTTGCAGGCTTTACACAGCACTTTCTGTTCGAAAGACCTTTCAAACCTTCCCTTCTGATAGAAAGTATAGAGGCCCGGGTAGTTATTGAAGACCTCTTGCACCGCGCTGTACGTTTCGCCATCTTTGACCCGCTTTCTTTCCGCTGCTTCAGCCGCACTTTTGCGTCTTTTCTCTTGCGCCTCTGCTGATGTTGAGGCATGTAGTCGTGCCGTAAACTCCTCTGAATCACTAAGAATGATCGTTTCAATTCTGTAAAGAATAGTAAATTTTGATAAAACTCATGAAACCACTTGAGATTAACAACAACAACTTACGGTCGTTTGTTTTTGGTGTTTGGTTTGATCGCAATGTATCCTGGCACCGAAAATGAATCAACGTCCTCATCTTTCACCAAGACAAAAATGCTCTCTCCGGCAGCAGCCATTAGAATCTGTTTTCATGAGAAGTTTAAAAAGATTGAAAGGAGTGCTGAGGATACAACTTGCAGTATTCCGAACGTTCCAAGTTTTGCCCGTTCTCGATCTCTACCACTGCCACTGCACACTCTTCACCGTGAAAGGGAAGGTTTTCTAGACACGCTGCCAGAAAAAAGGCTGGCAGGCTTGGCTGAGGGCGGGGCACAGGCCATCAGGAAATGCACGCTCAAAGGTGCTGCATGCTCCGCCCCCGGCTGGCCACCCGCTTCCGATGGCGAAGCGTACCTTTGACAAAACAACAAATCTTGTTGTTTTGCTTTGACGACGCTCGGAGTTTAGATCATCGGCCTTTTTCTCTCTCCTTTTATCGTCTGAAATCGGCCATTATCCTCGTCTGAACAGCAAACATGCTGTCCCTCGACGACCAGGACGCCAAGCCGCCGCTGGATGGGAACAACGCCAACAATGACAACCAGTCTCGGGAGCTGTCGTCCATCTTTCCGCTACCGCCGATGCGTTACATCAAACTGTACACTGATCAGAACCTGAAGAACAAGTGCACCCCACCTCCGCCGAAGCCCTTTCCCAACAATGGCAACTTTCTCATGTTCGGCCAGACGATTGCCATCGACGACACCATCATTCGGTCTCTCGAGTCGCAGGGCCTCAGGCGGCTGTACCCGCGCGAGTACGACCACAAGAAGGAGCTCAAAAAGATTAACGCGTCCATTCTGGTGAACTTTCTCGATCTGATTGACGTCCTCATTCGGTGTCCTGATACGCCGAAGCGGGAGGAAAAGTGCAACGATATACAATTGTGCTTCATTACCGTATGTAGATTGTTACCGAGAAATTTCGTAGATGTTAAACCTAACATTGGTTCACTCTTTACGTTTCAGATGCACCACCTAATCAATGAGCTCAGGCCACACCAGGCACGTGAGTCAATACGTGTGGCACTGCAGTTCCAGAAGAAGCAGCGAATGGAGACGACCAACCGGCTAAATAAGCACATTGAGCGAGTGCAGGAGATGGTGAAGAGCGCCTGTGACTCCATATCAGACCGGAACATCGACACCATCATCCAGGAGACGCTGCCGGAGAACTTTCAACGGCCTCGAAAGAAGAAGAGCACTACCACTACCACCTCCTCCTTCGCCACCGGCACATTATCCTCATCAAACGGCGGCTCTACTTTCCACTCCAGCGACAGCAGCTCAGAGGACTTTAATGAGCCGGCAAACCTCACTGAGCGTGTCACCAGAAATCTCCAACAGGACGCCATCATGTGCGACCTGGTGGATGAGATTTTTTGAAGAGATCTTAGTGTACCACCATCACAATCAATGTACATCATTCACCCGCATCTTTTTGCTACATTAAACTCGGATTTGGTCTCCACTTCGGAATCGCTTCTCCTCGAGGATCTCTCCCGACCATCCGCAGAGAGCGTTCACCAGTGTTTGTTGACAAAGTCTCTCTCTCCCTTTCCTACTAACAAGTTCGTGTGATTTACCGAAGAGATGAACGGAGACAGACAGAGTCAGTCTGCTGGCACAATTTATCAGTTTGCTGTGAATCCCAAGTTCTGAATTAAGTTCAGCAGCAGCAGCGGCAGCTTCGGCGCCGTACATTTGGTGGGCAATGTTTGCGTAGGTGTGCTCCCGCGGCTGCTTCTGCAGCAGCAGTTGCTGTTGGTAGTGCTGGTGATGGTAGTGCTGTCGCTCCCGCCTCGCACCATAAATAGCTCTCGATGTCTGGATTCATTCAGTCGCCCACTTTCACCGCCGCTCCGCTGCATTTGCTGCTCCTCGCATCGACTGACTCCGGATGCAGCTGCTGCATTGCCAACAACAGACTGTGTCCATTGACTATTTATGTGCATTTGAGGGCAATCGACGACGGTGTGCCAAGTGTGCCTGCGCCTGACTTCTGCAAGTGGCAGAGAAATCCAAATCCATTCGCATCTGAAGGAAAAGAGTGTCCGTGTCGTGGCCTTTCGACTTTGGTACTAACCGACTCATCAGCGTCATCGGTATCGCCATCATCATCGGGTGATTGTGTGTTGACTGGACTGAGTCCTTATCATCATCACCACCACCACCAGCAGTGTGTTCAACTTTAGAACTGTGATTTGTGTTGAATTGTAAACAACAGCAGTACAGTCATGGACGATATCTTTCACTGGTGCAAGGATGGCAATGCAATGCTGGTTCGAGTGTGGCTGGACGATACGGCGCACGACATGAATCAGGGGTAAGGGGGCACTTTGCTTTCTGTACAACAATTCTAACATTCTCCAGCGACGACCACGGCTTCTCGCCCCTCCACTGGGCGTCCTTTTCCGGCCACACCCAGATCGCGGAGATGCTCGTCTCGAAGGGGGCGCGCATCAATGCGACGAACATGGGCGACGACACGGCGCTGCACCTGGCGGCCGCTCACGGCCACCGAGACGTGGTGATGCTGCTGCTGAAGAACAAGGCGGACATCAACCTGCTGAACGAGCACGGCAACACGCCCCTGCACTACGCCTGCTTCTGGGGCTACCGCGACATTGCCGAGGACCTGATCAACTCGGGGGCAATCGCCAACATCAGCAACAAGTACGGCGAGATTCCCTTTGACAAGTGCAAAGGTAGGCGACATCAGTTGGGCAGTTCGATTTTGTACAGGTACCATTTCACCTTCTCCTCTTTCAGGCCTCCTCCGCCAGCAGCTGGACGAACTGGCCATCTCCAACGGCCAGGACATGTCGCGCAAGTTCGCCTACAAGGACCAGGCGTGGTACGGGACGACGAAGCGCTCCCGGGACGCCACGCTCTCCCGCTTCGCCGGCCTCGCCCTGGAGGAGCTGCTGCTGCAGTCGAAGGTGAGCAGCACGCCGTCCGGCGAGACGTGGAAGGGCGTCTGGCAGCGTAACAAGACGGAGATCAGCGCCAAGTTCCTCGCCGTGGGCGGTGAGGCGCGCATTCCGCGCGACTTTGCCGAGGAGTACCCCCGGCTGCGCATCTTCTCCCACCCAAACGTCCTCCCGGTGATCGGGTGCGTCAACTCGCCGCCCAACCTGGTGGTGGTCAGCCAGTGGATGCCCTACGGGTCGCTCTACAAGATCCTCCACGAGGGCTCGCCCATCGTCGTGGACACGCACCGGGCGCTGCAGTTTGCCATTGACATAGCGCGGGGCATGGCCTTCCTCCACACGCTCAATCCGCTGATTCCGCGCTTCTATCTCTCCTCCAAGCACATTATGGTTAGTGGGATGAAACTTGGTTTTTTAAAACACTTCATAACTTTCTTCATTTCCTTTCGCCAGATCGACGAAGACCTGACTGCCCGCATCAACATGGCGGACGCCAAGTTCAGCTTCCAGGAGAAAAACAAGCTGTACAGTCCGGCGTGGATGGCCCCCGAGGCGCTGCAGAAGAAGCACTCGGAGATCAACGTCCGCGCCGCGGACATGTGGTCCTTTGCCATTCTCCTCTGGGAGCTGATCACCCGCCAGGTGCCCTTCAGCGAGCACTCGCCCATGGAGGTGGGCATGAAGATCGCCCTGGAGGCGCTGAGGGTGTCCATTCCGCCGGGCATTTCGCCGCACATGTCGCGCCTGATCAAGATCTGCATGAACGAGGAGCCGGGCAAGCGGCCCTCCTTTGATCAGATCATTCCCATTCTCGAGAAGATGAAGCTCTCGTGAAGTTAAAGGGGACAAATAAGAAGGAAACTGCCAGAACGGAAATAGAGAGATAGCCACCACCACTAACTGCCTTCAACTGACCTACACATACAACCACACACCCATTGGACCGATTCGAAAGGAATGCAAAGCGAAACTATTGTCAGGGATCTATCTACAAACGCACTACTTCTACTTCTACTACTACCGAAATGAAATATTCTAATTTATTTTAATTCAGTTGCGCTGATTGAGTTTTGAAAAAATCCTGTTTTTACCACTTTGTTTTTATAAGAAAATCATTAAATATTTTCAGTATTAATTAGGATAACGAGGTGTGTGAGCGCTTGTTTTGATAACTAATTAGCTGGTGTGTGCTAATGAACACCGAAGGACACAACGTTTTGCTATAAAAGTAGCAGCAAGCTCTGGCGAGCAGTTGACAAACTACGGCGAGTTTTCAGCTTTCGCGGCAGCGACAGTATCAGACAGCAAATTACGTTGTTTTTGCCGGCCATATGCGCACACAGTGCCGAGCACATGGTAAACACGGCAAAGCTCAGGGCAGCATTCAGAGCTGCACAGACGGCCATCGTAGCCAGCGGTGATTGTGAGCCGCAAAGCAACACTTCCAATCTCAACATGGCTACCGCTTCGGGACCGGGGACATCGGTCCCGGAAGCAGCAGCACCACCGCCGGCACCACCGCACCTATCACAATCAGCACCACCGGCAGCAGTGCTACCAACACCAGCACCAGCGGTACCACGGCCATCACAATTCACACAACCTTCACCCGAGGAACTAGTCGCACAACTGGCAGCACTGTTATCACCAACACCAGGTCGAGAACGAGCCGACAAAATCGCCAAACTAACCCTGCATGCGAAGGCTTCCTCACTGGCGGACCTGCTCTTTGATGGGAAGCTGGGAAAGGGGGACGAGGAGTTGCCAGCGGAGATGCTGCAACGTCCTGCCATCTCCTACGTGGACGAGGACTACGCCACCCACCGCCTGACGTACGGGGAACTGCTGCAGTACTGCAGAGAGATGATGAAACAGCTGTCCGAGGTGAATATTCCAAAGGCTCTTCCACGAAGCAGTGTCATTAGGAACGTCAAAACCGGCGACCGTCAACAGCCAGGCTCGTTTAGGCTGTTGCCCATCATCGTTCTCTACGGTGAGTGCTCCCAGTTGACGCCCGTCTTCATGACGGCCATCAGCCATTACGGGGCCGCCTTCTACTCGGTCGAACGCCAGGAGCAGCTGAAAGAGGCTCTGCGCGTGCTGCCGCCCAACACGGTGGTCGCCATCATTGCCCACGCCTACCGCATCGACGAGCTGAAGACGGTGCTCCAAGCCACAGGAAAAGTGATTAGAAAAATGAAGGGCTTTGTACTGCCACATTCGGAGTACTACATTGTCTGTCTGAAGGAGACTCTCGAGGTGAATGTGGCGGACTCTACTGCTTCCAATTTGGCTCCCATTCAACTTCCAATTGCCTATCTGATCAACACCTCGGGCACAAGCGGATCTCTGGCGGCGGCGGCGACGGTTACTGCTGCTGCTCCTGATGTTGCCAATGGTGACACACCTCCTCAGCCATCCACCTCCACTTCCTCCACCTCCTCCTCCTCCTCCTGTGCACTTCTCCCCACCACCAAGTACGTCTTTGTGCCTGCGCCGGCCATTCTCAACAACATCCTCGACTTCTCCGCTCGCTTCTCCCTCCAGCCGGACAGCGTCCTCCTCCTCTGTTCGCCCTTCACCTTCGACCCGGCCCTCTGTGACGCCTTTCTCGGCCTCTCCGCCGGTGCCCACATCGTTCTGGTGTGCAACTCGTTGCGAAACTCTGCAAATCGAATGCGACTGATCATCATGCAGTTTGGCGTCACCTACGCCACCATGACGGCCTCTCACTGGCGAATGCTCACCTCGGCCTGCCCTGTACCGGTGCTCCGTGAGCTGCTGGCCACCTTTAGGCAGCTCAACTTTGGCGGCGAGCTCGGCCCTTCGAAGGCTGAGCTGTCTGCCATTTCGAATATCAAACCAAAGCTGTGCATCTTTAACCTGTATGGCGCCACTGAGGTAAGCGCCTGGGCGTCGCTCACACCCTTCTCGGTGGCAAGTTTGCGGGAATCGTCCACTGAGAACTACCATATTCTGGCTGAGCAATACTATGCCAAACATCTGCCCATAAGCGGTCGCAGAGTACGGGTCCACCCCGATTATCGCTTTTTTGTATCGATGATCAACACTGTTGTGGAAGTTAAGGGTGATACTGAAGAGATTTGCATACATAGTCCCGTTCGACGGTGTCTCATCTACACTCCAGCTAAGGCTGATGGACAATCGACTGGCAGCAGCAGCAGCAGCAACCTCCCCCCACAGTGGACGTACCTTTCCACCCACTTCACTGGAGATCGAGGACGTAAACATGCTTGCAAGACGAATGCGGGGAACTACAACATATACTACAACTTTCGACTCGTCCAGGACGACGTGGTGAAGGTGAACGGCATCAAGTGCTACCTGAGTGAAGTTGGCCGCTTCATGCGAGAGTACTTTCGACCGGTTAACCCTAGAAATCACGGCATCACGGTGGTGCACAGCCTGGCGACGGTCGCCGACTGGCACGCCTGGCCGAAGGCTCTCATCGACCTGACGCTGGTCTACGAGAAGGCGGCGACGGCGGAAGAGGAGAAGAACAAGAACAAGAAAGACGACCGCCTTTACTGCTCCTGGCAAACGAGGCTGCACGTGGCCGTGATTTTGGCTCAAAAGTTTGGCAAGAACTTTGCTTTTCGGCTGCACCTGCACGACGTGGCGACGGTGGGCGCCGATGTGCTGAACGCCAGCGGAAAGCTGGACACCGGTCGGCTGCAGGCGCTGGCACTGCGACGCAGCCGCCGGCAGACCTACTTTCATGATAATCTGCTGCCGAAACGGTGCACAAGTAAAATGCCATCGAAGGAAAAAGAGCTGGTGAAAGGGCACATCAAGGCGGGCGTCACCGTACTCCTCTTCTCGGTTCTTAAGCACCTGCACCAGAACCTTGCGACCCTTACAGACAGTGGCATGGTCGACTTGAATCTGAACGCCCTGGGCGTCTCCTCCATCGGCCGTTTGCAGTTTGCCGTGGAGCTGGAGAGTGCCTTTGCTGAGGGCTTTGCAGGGCTCGATGCGGAGGCGATGCAAGCTTTCTTCGACATTGTCAACAGCTGCTCCATAGGGCGCATTGTGCAGTACGTGCAGGCGCTCTTTGAAGAGGAGAAACCAGCAGGACCAGCAGGACCAGCAAGACCAGCACAACAAGCACAACCAACACCAGCACCGGCAGAACCAGCAGCACCGAAACCACCAGCAGCAGTTGCTAGGATCGAGCCAAAAGCACCGAAACCTCGGCCGGTTGTGCAAGTCTCCCAGCTGAGCCACCGAGTGAAGGTGTTTGAAGGCGTCGAGGAGCTGCAGGAGCGCATCGTCGAGCCCTACTCCTGCACGCCCCAGTGGAGCTACTTTATGGAGGAGTGCGTCGACTCGACGCCGCTCATCGTCATCTACCAAGGCGTGGTAAGTGTGCTGCTGATGACTCTTTAATATATTCCGAAACATTGAACATTCTTTGTCCACCCCTGCAGACCTACCTCATCACCGCCTCTCACTCGGGCATGGTCGCCGCCCTGGACGCCTACTCTTCATCAGGTGATGGCCCACAGCAGCAGCCGTACCGCGTTCTCTGGACCCGACACCTTCTCTCTCGCATCGACTCCGGTCCGGTGGCGAGCACCGACGGCCGCCTCACCTTCCTCTGTCCCCGTTCAGCCCACCTCATGGCCCTGGCCACCGCCACCGGCGACACGGTGTGGAGCGTCCTGATTGACAGCAGCGTACGGAATTCGCCCACGGTGGTGGGCAGTCGAGTCCTGGCCGGCTCACACAATGGCCGCCTCTTCTGCTGCGAGGCGGAGCGCGGTCTGGTGCTGTGGTCGGCGGACCTGGAGGCGGGCGGCATCGTCGCCTCGCCGGTGCTCTACCACACCAGGAAGAGCCCGCGGGAGGCGCGCGTGCTGGTGGCCACGGTGACCGGCCTCATCGCCGGGCTCGCCCTCGACACGGGCGTCATTCTCTGGAGACTGCCCTTCAGCACTGGCAGCCGATACGAGAGCGTCTTTGCGACGCCGCTGGTCATGGGCCACCGGGCGGTCGTCTGCCTCGTCCAGGAGCGCATTGTCTGCGTCTCGCTGGGCGAAAACCCGGCCTATTCGAAGAACAGGACCCGCTGGAGCGTGCCCATTGCCAGGCCGGTGACCTCCGGTGGCGCCGGCATTGTGGTGAATCGCGGCGGAGACCACTTCTGCTCGCCGGTGGGCGTGCGCCTGCCTGATGGCCGACAGGCGGCCATTGTGGCCACCCACTGCCGGGCAGTCTACTGCGTGGACGTCGCCGACGGGAAGGTGCTGTGGTGCACGGCCGCCGGCGCCTCCATCCACTCGGTGCCCTTTCTGGTCGGCCACGGCGTCATCGTGGTGGACACCATCGGCAACCTCCAGCTGCTGGACGTCTTCACCGGCAAGGCCATTGCTGCCCGCGCCATTACGAGTGCGCCTGGGAACAGCAGTGATGGTGGAGATGGGAATGATGAGGGTGAAGGCGGTGATCGAAAGAAGAGTCGCTGCACCAGCTTCCGCATTAGCAAATGGAAATTCGGCAAGGCCGTCCACGATCTCTGCTCCACTTCTGACCAGCCCAAGGAGGTGGACCAGCTGAGGCTCACCCCGATGGTCCACTCTTCGCCCATCCTCCACCAGGGCAAGCTGTTCATTGGGGCGCGGGACAACTACCTGCACTGCTTTACCTTGAACCTGTCCTATGAACGGGACGGCAGCATCACCGACACCAGTCGATTCTACCCAAAGATAGTTCCTTCGGCTTGAATTTGTAAATATCTTTTCTCTCTTGTATTTTTGTTTGTTTCCCAGTTAAATCTGAAAAACTGCTAAACTTTGTTTTTTCTTGTTGATTGTCGTACAGTCCTCTTTTATTTTAGTAGAAAACAAGCGCTTGGTACAGTTGCTGGTAGATGTGCTGACAAAAAAACATACAGGAAAAAGATAACTGTCAAAAATAGAGTGAGTCTTAGAGCAGTCCTCTGGCAGGCTTCAAGGGTTTTAAAAACAAGGTAGTGTAAAAACAATGTCATGGGTAGTTGTTGTTTGAACCGAAATGGGGAGTTCTTGATAAGAGCAGTGGTTGTGGAGGGAGGGGGTGAGATGATTATGGCGATGAGATAAGGTGTAGTGATGGTAGTAATGATGATGAGCCACCACCGCCACTAGCTGATGAGTTGCGATGCTGAACCCTTCTTTGCATTGTCCGTGTGCACCTTCTCAAATGGGCAAAAAATGATTACGAGTTAGTTTCAGCAGTTATTGGTAGATCACCATCAAAAACAAGCAAGCATACCCAGAGGTGTCTGTGCAGATTATACTTCCGACTGAAACGCTGGTCACAGTTAGGCCAGGTGCAGGGAAAGTTGCGCGTCCCCAGATGCGTGTCGATGTGCCTTTTAAGGTGATAGCTGTTGATACAGTTCATTAGTAAAGTGAAAACACATTTTAGTGGCACTGCAGTTGATACCTGTAGTTGAAACGCTTTCGGCACTCCGTATAAGGACAGGTAAACGGCTGAAAGCCACTGTGCGTTCGCCCGTGTCGGTTCAGGTTGTACAGATTGACGAAAACCTTTTCGCAGATATTGCACTTGTACTCGGTTTTGCCTGGTAAAACACGGGGGTAAAAGGTTCAGAGATCAGTGTGTTTAAGCTGATTCACAAGCAGAAGTACCTTTGGCTTTTCCCTCTCTCATGTCGCTGTTGTTGCCGTCTCCGTTGCTGCCGCTGCTGCTATTGCCACCATTCAAATTGGAGTGCACCAAACTGAAGATCGTCTGCCCAGTGCTCGGATCAATGTTCTCGTGGATGCCCGCAAAGTCCATCATCAGCTGGGCTGGCACTTGCGATGCCAGTGCTCCACCAGAGGTGCCCTGGCCACCACCACCACCACCGCCGCCATTGTTGATAGACGCCGAGAGTTGCTCTGCCTGGGTGAGCTTCTTGAAGAGAATCGACTGTTGAGTGGCGTCAACGGCCGAGCCCACAGCACTGTTGACCATTTGCATGCGCAGCTGGTTGAGACGTAGTTTGCTGTTCTGCGCCCGCTTGCGCTGTTTGATGGCGCCCGGGGTGTTGCTTAGCTTAGCTGAGTTTGACTCACTCTGCACCTGAACGGGTTTGAGAATCTGTATGGGGCCGTTGTCGGTGTTCACCTGGTGCTGGATGAAGGTCGTCTGATCGTTGCCGAAATGCGAATTGTGCTGGTTGCCCTGCTGTTGCTGCTGCTGGTGCTGCTGCTGATCCGGAGTGGCGCCGTTCAGCTGCAACCACAGAGTGTTGGCGTTTCGAGACAGAAGATCATTCGAGGCAGAAGACACTCCTAAAAGAGACGCTGCAGAGTAGTTTACACCTGCAGAAATGGCCGGTACCGCAGCCGTTGCTGCTGCCGCCGCCGCCGGAGCGACATTGTTGTGACCTCCATTCTGTTGTTGCTTGAAGCTGAGCGCGCCGATGTTGTCGAGGACGGGCAGTGTCCCGCTGAGGTAGGACGTTGCACTGCCGTTGTATGAGTTGATCATTGAGGACAGCTTCTGCAGGTCAGATATAAAATGCTTTGATTTGTTCTGATTGCGACATCGGTCTATGAGGTGAATGCAAACGCGTGCAATGTTGGACAGCTTTTGGTTCTCCTGCATCAGCAGATTAATGTCCAGCGAATTCGTGGACACCATCGACGTTGACTGGTGGGAATGCTGTTGTTGCTGCTGCTGATTCTGGTGAGCAGAAGTGGAAGTGTTGTTAGTGGAGTTGTGATGCTGTTGATGTTGCTGTTGATGTTGCTGCTGCTGTTGATGGTGGTGATTATTTTGAAGTATGTAACTCTGCAGCTGGTGATGCGCCACCGACTGACTGTCAAAGGAGGCGCCGTCGTTGGTGTTTAGTGCCTCAAACAGCTGCTGCTGTTGCTGCTGATGAACATTGGTGGTAGCACTTTTTGGTAATTTAATTATGTCATTATAGCTGTTGTTGGCAGCGTGAGATATGCTGGAAGCACTTGAGGAGTTGGCGTGAAGTTCTGCCAGTTTAATCATCGAGTTGTAGCTTGTGACATGAAGTGGATCAATGTTCTGAGAAGAGGATTTTCCTGAAGACGATTGCTGCTGCTGTTGTTGTTGCTGCTGTTGTTGAGCCTGGCTGGCTGCCGCCTCAACTAGTTGCTTAATCTGCGCCTCATTCATGGTCGTCTTCAGTCTGTCGATCATCTTCTGTTGATCATTGACCTGGGGTGAGACGATGTTGATGATGGGTTGCTGGCGAAGTACTGTCACATGCTAATAGAAGCGAAGAAGTGCTGAAAACCTTGTCAGTTGCTGCTGTTCTAAATGAAAAAGGCGGCGCCGTTTAGGAAAAGAAGGCCAGTCGATCAGCCACAATGATGTCATACCCTGGCGGAAAATGTTTTTCCAGCAGTTATGCAAACTCTTCCACTAAAGCGGATGTGAGCTGACGAAGAATCTTCAAGTGCGTGCAGAAATCAAGGATATCTCGAGGATCTCGAGGCCAAATCGTAAATATTGAAAGAAACATGCAGCAGCAGAAGCAACTGAAAACAATGCCGTAAACTTTCTCCAGCGCTTTCGGGAACAATGCTTGGAGTTGTATTTCGTGTGAATTTAAAAGTCCACTTTGAGATAATCAGCATTTTATTGCTTTTAACAGTGAAGTTTAACAAAGATAAGTTAAAAAAATGACTATATTAGAATAATTTTAGAAGTCACAGTGGTAAAGAGTTTGTGTGTATCACAAATGGCAGAGATCAGCCGGAAAGATTTTTCTGTTAATAGAGTGTTGTGAAAATAAAGTTAATAAGGTAAAATAAAATAAGATTCTTTAGACATTTGTCCATCCGTCTTCTTCCTTTTACTTGACTGGTGATCAGTTGGAATGTTTATTTGTCATGTGGCGTTTCAGATTTCCATTTCGGTTAAAGGTTTGAGAGCAGATGGTACAGAGAAAAAGTTGCTCCATTTGGTGCACTGAAAGAAGATGACGGCCAAGTTGTTCACGATGTTTAAAACTTTCAGCGCAATGATCACAAGCATATGCCTTTGGATCAAGATGAACCTTTTGGTGACGAGCCAAGTTGTATGGAGTGCTGAAGACTTTTGAGCATTCATCGCAACTGTATCCGGTATTTTCTAAAAATAAAATAGTAAAATCAGCACCTGGATTTTAAAAGTCAGTAAAAACATTACCTGAGTATTTTTTGCGATTTTGACTAGAAGTTGTAGACTGGCGAGAAGTTTGAGACACTTCTTGAGATTGACTATAATCGAGTACTGTCTCAACATTTAAAAAGGCTTCTGGATAAGGGATTTCACTTTTGACGTTGAACAAGTTGACCACATCCGTCGGCTGGTTAATGTTTGGCTGATTGGCGTGAAAAGTGCCGAACTTGCTGATCATTTCGAGGGGAGCATTTGAAGCGACTAGAAGATTCAGCACATCTCCAGCCCACTTTTGCGTCATCTGAGCAATCTGCTGCTGAATCTGTTCTATCTTTTGGTCGTCTTCAAGAGAAATCACCTGAGGAGCAGCTGATGACGGTGAGTTGTTGTTGTTGCTGTTGTTTTCCTCTTGAGTTGCAGCAATTCGCGTTGATTTTTGCCATTGAGTTAGACCAGAGGCA
>JAALOO010000977.1_pt1 | contig 22292 bp, 15 predicted proteins | sample 7257641 | NCBI WGS metagenome assembly JAALOO01 (sample SAMN14085613, study PRJNA598686) | mite metagenome | biome: ENVO:01001000; feature: ENVO:01001002; material: ENVO:01001226; isolation source: single female mite from University of Michigan culture on fish food culture... ...
AACGAAGCGATATTTTACGGAAGGGGGTATGTATCTCGCTTTTTATGATGAGATTTTCTTAAATATTTCTGACTCGGATGCCATTAGTCCTTTTGATAGAAACCGGCTCTACGGTGGTTTTGGTTATAAACTCAAAGATAATATAGGACTGCAATTAGGCTATATGATGCAGCATGTCGGAAGTCGCTCGGGAACGAATCATATGCTATTATCTGTACACCATACTATAAATTGGAGGTAGCCTATTGGTAAACAAAAATATTAATAGGCTAGCTCCGTGTGATCACGCACGTGTTACCTCAGCCTCCTGTTGGGTTTCGAATATTTTGTCCAAGAACAGCTGTTTGATATCGGTCGGATTAATGAGCCGCTCCTGGCTATCTATATCCCCAATTAGCACGGGATAATATTCGGGAGCGATATCCGTAATCCCATGTGATCCTTTTACTAGCGATGCATCAAGAGGTGTAATATCGAGTATGGCTCGTAAGCCTATTTTCTTCAGTAAGAGTTTGAATATAGCTCTTGATTTAGAGCTCATAAACATCTCTACAGGGTCATAGCCTGGTTTTTTGTGAATATCCACCATCCGAGCGTAATCTGGCGCTCGCGAATCGTCTTCCCAGAAATAATAGGTAAACCATGCTTCCGGCTCGGCGAGTAGTACTAAATCCCCGGCGCGTTCATGATTGATATGGTAAGCAGATAGCTCATTTTTGTCGAGGACCTTCGCGATGCCTGGAATTCCAGTTAACAGCTTTTTTAAGCGCGATTTTATCTGTTGATCTTTTACATGAAGATGTGCTATTTGGTGATCTGCTACTGCGAATGCTTGGCAAGCCGCTGCATCCAGAAGTTCTCTGCCACGTTCTACGCGGATTTCAAGTAACCCTTCTTTTCGTAATATTCTATTGATATGTACTGGTTTATTTACGGGCGAGATTCCGTATTCAGATAGCAGTAAGACCTGCACATCTCGGCCAGTAAAGAACGTGATAAGCTCACCCACCAGCTCGTCAATTTGACGAAGTTCGATTTGCGTTTGCGCGGCAGTAGGCCCGAATTTTTGTAAGCAGTAGTCCAAGTGCGGCAGATAGATAAGGTTTAGCGTGGGTTGATGTTTCTTTTCCACGTACATCGCCGCATCAGCGATCCATCTGGACGATTTGATATTTGCATTGGGCCCCCAGAAGTTAAACAGAGGAAAAGTGCCAAACTCTGCTGTAAGTTCATCACGCAAGGAGGCAGGGTACGTATAACAGTCCGGAATTTTACGTCCGTCGGCCAGGTAATTTGGCCTAGGCGTAGCCGAAAAATCTGCTTGATTGTACATATTGTACCACCAAAACATCTGCGCGCAGGTGAATTGAGGATCCCTCTTTTTTGCAGTTTGCCAAACGGTTTCCCCTTGCACGAGGTTGTTCGATTGTTTCCAAAATTTGATCTCTGCATCGTCATGATCATACCAGCCATTACCAACAATACCGTGGTCTTTGGGGTGCAGCCCTGTCAGGTAGGTCGTTTGCGCACTGGTGGTAAGCGCTGGGAGTACAGGCTTGATATTGAAAAGTTTATGTTGATCTATAAACTTCTGTATGTTAGGTGTGTTCGTACCTATTATAGAGGTTGATAACCCCACGATGTCAATAACAGCTATTCTTTTCATGGTTTGAGTTTATTAGATCGACTAGCCAGTTTAGTTCCCTTGCGATGGACTCATGAATAGGAATCTGAAGGGATTTCGGTAGTACACCCCAAGTGTAAGTTTCCACCTCGATGTGCTTCGTTCGAGCGAGCAGCTTATTTAACTGCATGACCTGGCGAATGTCTTCCTGTGTGGAATCCAGTTCACCATAGCTTTCTAGAAAGATCGGGACATGAAAATGGCTGCGCCACTCAGCGTGCGTTTCTGCTTCCTTATCCTCGAGCGCATCTGGAAGATCTCGGTATTTTATTAATGTACCTGTAGCATCTTTAGCAATCACTTGATGTAAATAAATGGGTTCATCAAATTCACGTAATTTCTCTTTTTGTTTATGCCGTGTTTGCGGGTCGCTGGCGAGCGTTACTTTGAGCGCTGAACTGACCTGAAATTTACCAATGCGGATACCGGCTTGGGCAAGCTGATCCATACAAAGGCTGTGATCTTCATATTCCAACGCAAAATGACAGATATCATAGCACAGGCATATATGCCGCTGAATGATCGCCGTTATTTGCTCGTGTTCAAGGTTATAATGCTCCTTGAAATAGGCTTGTCCTAATGGTAATAGTTCATTGTGATACCAGCTCATAAATTCCGCTGCATCTTCAATCATACCATCGGGTTCGGGCTCAATGTCTAGATGCATGTACACTGCGGTGTCAATTTCTTTTTGGTACAGGTACCCCGCAACTTCAAGAATATGCTGGGTGCAAAGCTTTCGTACGCTGTGATAGTCTTGATCATCTTGATTATGCCAAAAGCGGTAGGAAAGTGGAGAGGTAGATATCCCTCCTTGCTCTTTCTGTGGTAGGAGCTGCGCTAATATATCGAAAAGTTGCTTTGTATAATTAAGACGCTCCTGGGTAGACCAATCAGGTGCGTGTACATTGTCTTTGACACGTTTTAAGTGAAAGTCACCATAAGGAAAGCCATTCATGGTAAACACATAGATGTCGTTTTGGGCTAGCCATTGCTTGAACTCGGTTAGTGCAGATGGTTCCGTTAATTCCTGCGCCGCTTTTGCGGACAGACGGAGGCCAAGACCGAAAGCATGGTCAGGTGAAACGCGCTCTTTAATTAATGGGACATTTGCTTTTAGTTCACTGAAATGCGCTTGCCAGCCCTCTCCCGGGTGGATGTTGCTGCAATAGGAAATATGAGATTTAGCGATCTCCATTGGAGGCTCCTTTCTCTTTTGTATATGTTTTTAAGAAGTCGATAGCTTTACGAATTAACGCGTGATCCATCTGATGGTAGTCTTTACCTGTTCCTAAAGTCTCAAGAAGTACGACGGTCAGCTTCCCGCCAAGATGTTCTTGAAAATCCAGTAACCCAGCAAGCAGGATATCCCGAGTGTCTTCCTTATTAAGCACTGGGTGGTAGACCGGAAGGCCGAGTTCTAGGAACAGGTCAACCACGGTAAGGGCTTCTGCCAAAGAAATATTTCCCAGATAAGATGAGTAGAGCACGTCGATGGATAAACCAATGGAAACGGCCTCGCCGTGTAGAAGTTCGAAATGGGTCATCTGCTCGAGTTTATGAGCGCTCCAGTGTCCAAAATCTAAAGGGCGGGAGGAACCTAGCTCGAAAGGGTCTCCATTACGTATATGCTCTAAGTGCAACTCTGCACAGCGAAATATTAACTCATCCATTTGGATCGAAGATTTCGTCCTTAAATCTTCTGCATGCTGTTGTATCCAGTGAAAGAAGGGGAGATCTTTAATTAAAGCTACCTTAACCGCTTCGGCGATACCTGCCAGCCATGAGCGGCTATCGAGCGTCTGTAAGAAAGCGGTATCATTGAAAACCGCTACCGGAGGGGCGAAAGTGCCAAGGAAATTCTTTTTCCCCGTGTAGTTCACGCTGTTCTTTACGCCCACCCCGGAATCATTTTGCGAGAGAACGGTCGTTGGAATTCGAATATGCTTTATTCCGCGGTGGGCAACTGTCGCCGCAAAACCAGCAAGGTCGAGTAGCGCGCCCCCACCTATTGCCACAATGTAGGAATGTCTATCGATCCCATATTGATCGACCGCCCCAATAATATGCTCTAGGTTTTTTGCGTCATTTTTGCAGACCTCACCCCCTGGTAAAACCAAGGGTTCGCTGATCAGCTTGACGTCTTCAATGTCTTTGAAGTAATTACGGATTTGATCAAACAGCCTAGGGTGTTTCTCTAGCATACCGCCATCAAGTACAAAAAGTATCTTTTGCTTGAACATCGGAGTACTGTGATGGGACAAGAACTCTCGAAACATATTGTTTCCTAAAGTAAATAATCCGTCGGTAAAATATATGTTGTATTGATAATCAACACGAAAACGTTGTTCTAAGGTACGCTCCATAGTCAAAATTGGGTTTAGGTTACGGCAAATTTTTTAGCTAAATAAATTGAGATCGGAAGTATGGCGCAGACCGCGAGTGCAAGTATCCAAAAGCCAGACAAAGCGATCCAGCTAGCATTCATCAGGATGAGTGCCAGTACACCAGATTTTACGGCCGATCGGATGTCTATAGGGTTCAATGAGCGTAGTGCCTTAAGTAATGGGGTTAAGATCATCGCAACAAAAAGTAAGATGAATGCTAAGGCGAGAAAATGCTTAGAAGTAAAAGTGAAAAATACCAGAGCGCATAGTACGATCCCATATAGGCCTGCAGAGACGAGCATAGCGGTACGGTTATTCCCATAAACCTCTCCGCGGCTGATATTAGTAACCGCGGCGATGTAGATAATGGGTATCAAGGCGATATACCAGTGGTCTAAAGCCACAGGAATAACAGCCATTCCAAGCAATAGATTTAGTCCGCGGCAGGTCCCCATCGTAATAGGACCGGCAATAAAGTGATGCTTGGCTATACCATTGTACAAAAGACACATAAAAGTAATCCCGACTGCTATGGCAAAAGCTGAAGTATTTATTGCATAGGCTAATATACAGCCCGCCAGAAATGCTATGCCGACGAGCCAAGCAGCACTTGCTTGTTTGACTTTTCCTGAAGGAATTGGCCGTTCGGGCCGCTCGGTAGCATCTAACTTTGCGTCAAACACGTCGTTCAACACAATGCCTCCAGTATACAGAAGCATGCTGGAAAGGGTGATGAGCAGTAGGTTGCTTTGTGCAGGTAGATCTACATTAAGAAAAAGACAAGCGAGGGCCACTCCAGCAAGCACATCGGATATTGCCGTAAGCACGTTGGAGGGCCTGATAAGTTGGATCCAGGGTTTCAACATTGAGGCATGCAGTTAGGATATAATAATAGATTCTTTATTAATCCGGGGCTGCTGACCACCGCGTAAAATTGTATTCCCTTCATATTTCTCTGTCGGATCGGCAAAGAAAGTCTCTTCAAGCTTTGCTATTTCTAGGTGTTCGTGCACTCGAAATGCCGATAGGGCATTATGGTAGGTCACTTTCTCCACATCGGCTCTAGATATTCCACTTTGTAACATCAGTGCGGCAGTTTTGGGCACCGCTAGTGGGTCGCTGATTCCCCAGTCTGCTGCGGAATTAACCATGATGCGCTCAGGACCGTATCGTTTGACGATCTCGACCATGCGCTCGTTCCCCATTTTAGTGAACGGGTAAATAGTGAATGCTGCGTAGAAACCGCGATCTAGAACCTCCTGTACAGTCTCCTCGGAATTGTGGTCAATAATCACCGAAGCTGGATCTAGACCATGCTCTAGCGCGATATCCATACTACGGGTGGTGCCTTTGGTTTTATCGCGATGCGGAGTATGTACCTGTACCGGTATGCCGGCCTGTTTCGCTAATTCTAGCTGTGCGCGGTAATATTTCTCTTCCGCTGCTGTTTGGTCGTCAAACCCGATCTCACCAATCCCCAGTACGCCTTCTTTATAAATAAAGTGTGGCAGGAGCTCCATAACTTTTTCTGCCAGAGGTTCATTGTTGGCCTCTCGGGAGTTTAGACCAATCGTGCAAAAGTGACGTATGCCAAATTGCGAGGCACGGAAACGTTCCCAACCAATTAGGCTGTTGTAATAGTCTTTGAAAGTATCGATGCCTGTTCGTGGCTGTCCAACCCAGAAAGCGGGCTCAATCACCAGTAAAACGCCTGCATCAAACAGCGCTTGATAGTCGTCTGTTGTGCGTGATACCATGTGGATATGGGGGTCAACGAATTTTAGGTCTTTTATGATGTCAAAATCTAGGGGCATAGGTTTTCCCATGCTCGCCGGATCTCTGTTTATTTCTGTACACATTCCTTAAGCTTTAAATAGTTCTCCAATAGCTCTTCACTACTTTTTGGTGTCTTGTGCTCCAAATTATCGGCTTTAGAACCATACTGAAGTGAAACCTGCTCGGCGATGTAGCGATCTTGATCGTTCATCAGCTGGTTGAGCCTTTCCTTTAATATTCCTACCGCTCGTGGAGGTAAATTGTCCTTGGCTAGCAGCCATAAAACAGGGTGTATCTCCCGCTGTGCGGAATCTCTTTCGTAGATGTAGTCGACGATTGATGCCTGCAGCGGATCATTTTCACGCGCGAGTAGACCATAAATATAAGGAATATCCTTTTCGGTAAAAAATGCTTTGAGCACCAATTGATTCCAAGACTCTTGGTTAAGATGTAGCGCTGGATATTTATTGTGCTCCATGATTGCCTGTTGGACCGGGCCAATATTGCTGCGGATTCCTATCTGGCACCGCTCTACCCATAACTGTGGGGATGGAAATATATTCAAAGCAGAATATAAAGCGGTGAGTTCCTGCATGTCGGCATATTCGAAAAGTTTTTCGACAAAGTCTCTGTAGGCTGTAGGCTGGTCATCTATTAAACTCAGCATCCAGACACGTGCCAGACGTAAAAGGGTCCACTGATGAATGATCAGTGGACTTTCATTACTATTATCTATGCTTACTAAGGTTTCCTTCGTTTGTGGGCTGAGTCGACGTGAAAGAGGAAGATAGACCTTGTTGAAATTTGTTTTGTAATCGGATAAAATCAGCTGTTCAGCCTGTTGTAAATAGCTGCTCTCCTCGGGGGTGACCCTTGTTAATAGGGCCTCCCGTAGTTGCGCTTTCCATTCCATTCTCTCTATTCTTTAATCCTACAACTCCTCTAAGGTTTCATTACCTTAATTTTCATGTCTTTGTACTCAATTTTCATCGGTGGTCCTACGTGCACTTGAACGCCGATTAAGCCTTTATCTTTGCGGTTTTGGCTGTCGTTATCGGTCACCTCAGCAATTACCTGACCATTGAGCAGGTGGGTAAGTTTGTTCCCGCTAGCTTTGATCTCTATTTCGTTCCAATCATTTGGTTTAAGGAAGGTTTGCATCTGTTGATCTGTTGCCACCGAGTCAACGACCTTTAGATTTGTCCAGGCATTTCCTTTGGACTCTCCTTTATTATCAGGTGTCGGGTCTAAGATTTCAGTTGCCTGCCCTCTGTATGCAAGGGTTGTGCGTTTACGCTCTTCGTAATTTTGTCCTGTATAGCGATTTTGTCCATCGATATCTGCTTGATAACCTTTTAAAGCATGGGGAAGTTCGGTATAAAGGTCGCTACGGTAGTTGATTCCGCTGTTTCCTTTTTCAGAAATCTTGAATTGTGCTTTTAGTTCGAAATCGCCAACCTCTCCACCTTGCCATATCAGGAAAGTGTTGTTCTTAAGGGGTTCTTGGTCTTCGCGGATTTCACCGGTAAGGATACCGTTATTCATGTGCCAATAGGTGGTGTCTCCCTCCCAACCTTCAAGGCTATTTTCACTAAACATATCGACAAAGCCATCCTGTGAGGCAGCGGTGGAAGTTGCGTCTGCACTGTCGGTGCCTGCCGTGTTTTGGTTGGCACTGCTTCCGCCGCATGCAACAAGTAGCGCCGATAGTGCTAAGCTCAGACCGCTGTTTTTTATTATATTTTTCATTGTGTGGGTGTATATTTCTATGGTATTATTATTAGTCATTCCAGTCAACTTGCGTATCTTCCCAACGTTTGTTTGTCGCTGAGTTGATCACTGCTTCGCAGACTTTTTGTGTCTCTAGGGCGTCTTTGAAAGTTGGGTGGCAAGGTTCACCAGACTCTAAGGCCGCTAGGAAGTCTGCCACTTGATGAACAAAGGAGTGCTCGTAGCCTACTGATAAGCCGGGTACCCACCATTTGTCCATGTAGGGCTGATCACCATCGGTTACGTGAATGGAACGCCAACCTTTTAGAGTCGAGTCATCGGCATTATTGAAATATTCCAAACGATTTAGATCATGTAGATCCCATTTGAGCGAGCCATTCTCGCCGTTTATTTCAAAGGTGAATAGTGCTTTATGGCCACGGGCATAACGTGTAGACTCGAACAAACCTAACGAGCCATTTTGAAAGTGACAGTGAAATATGGATGCATCATCAATTTTTACATCTTCGAGTTTACCAGTTTCCTCATGCATCCGTTGTTTTACAAAGATTTCCGTTACCGCCGAGACATCCTGTATACCACCATTTAGCCACATGGCTAGGTCAATACAGTGTGCTAACAAATCTCCCGTTACTCCGGATCCAGCCGCCTCGGCATCCATACGCCAAAATGCCCTTCCACCTTGGGGAAGTTCTTCATTGATCGTCCAGTCTTGTAAGAAATTGGTGCGGTAATGGAAGATTTTTCCCAATTTTCCGCTGTCGATGATCTGTTTGGCTAAGGTAACAGCCGGTAAGCGGCGATAGTTATACCAAATGGTGTTTTTCACATTGTTGCTTTCTACGGCCTGCACCATCTGCTCTCCCTCGACGAGGTTTCTTGATAGAGGCTTTTCACAAAGCACCATTTTTCCGGCCGCCGCCACAGCGATGGCGATTTCCATGTGCATGTTATTTGGCGTGCAGATGTCTACAGCATCAATATCATCCCGAGCGATGAGCGCTTTCCAGTCGGTCTCGTAGGACTCATACCCCCACTGCTCTGCGAAGGCCTTTACTTTATCTTCACTGCGCGAGCAGACCGCTTTCAATACGGGTGTATAGGCTAAATCAGGGAAGAAGTTGCTTACTCTTTTATATCCATTGGAATGCGTCCTTCCCATAAATCCGCAACCAATTAATCCAATTCTTAGTTCTTTCTTACTCATAATGTTCTTGCTTTTTTTGTTAAACGGACCAACCGTTTGCCGTTCTCACATCTATTAGCGCCTTGAGGATGTCGTTCCATGTCTGCTGCTCGTGCATCACCTGATTTGGGAACATGCAACCGTCCCAGCAAATATGGTTAAATACTTTACTAGGGTTGCCGTTTTCATCTTTGAGCCAGTATCCGGCATCTTTTGCGATATCAAGTCGCCCGTTAGGGTCTGTTGGTAGGCAGTGTCTCCCGGTCTTGTCATGCGATCCGGAGCCAAACACGGTGCCGTCATTTTGTGCAACGTGGAAATCTATGGTCCATGGACGCAATTTAGATGTTAAGAACTTCAGTCCACGTTCCAGCTCCTGACGGTCGTCCCACGTGAAGTCAGCTTTTAGGATTCGGTCTTCAGGGGCATTATATCCTAGTAGGTAGAGGAACGTGTGGGACATATCAGCCTGAAAACCAATATTTTCTCTGTCTACTTGCTCCAATGTGTCAAGCATTGTCTTCCAGCTGTGCATTCCTCCCCAACATATTTCACCTTCTGCGGCTAAGCGCTCGCCATATTCGGCGGCCACATCACACGCCCTACGGAATGTTTCGGCGATCAGCTTGGTGTTTTCTACGGGATTTTGTGCCCACTGCTCAACCCCTGTTGCTGAATCAATTCGGATGACATTCGCTGTTCGTATCCCCTGATCGCGTAGTTTGGAACCCAGCTGTGCAGACTTTTTAACGACCTCCACGAATTGGTCCCGCTCTTGGGCGCTACCCATTGCTGACCCACCATCGGGTGGCCAAATTGGAGCTACTAAGGTTCCTATTTCCAAACCGTATCCGCCGATTTTATCGGCAATAGCCTTTACGTTATCATCTGCAGGGTCGAGCTTCACGTGCGGCTCAAATAAACCAAGGTCCACACCGTCGAACTTCACGCCATCAACCTCCGCTGCAGTGGTTTTTTCCAGCAGTTCATCCAAGGAGATAATGGGCTCTTGCTCTCCTTTTCCAACAATACCTGGCCAGGTGGCATTGTGTAGTTTTGGTCTGTTGTTTGTACTCATAACAAAACGTTTTTATGGGTGAAAAAAATTAACCTTCTATTGTTAAATCAGGATTATCGGGCCCGAAGTGCTTTAACATCACGATAGGATCGGTTTGTGAATGATTCTGTATGGTGATGCCTCGTTTGGCAGCCTCTTCAGACACAAAGAATTCATCATTGGTAAGCTGTCCGTAGCGAATAAGTGCAGGGGTTTCTATGTCCCAATCGTTGAGCTTTCCATGTCCTTGCATCATGATCAATCCGTAGGCGGCTCCATCAGTGATAGTGACGCTCTGACCAGGAAAAACGGTCAGTTCTTTTGCACTAAAAGCTGTCGATTTGTAACAAATCCATTTCTCGGAGTAGCCTGCGGCAGCCATCTTTGCTTCTTCTTCGACAGGTACAGGTGCCATAAAGCGATTTTTCATCATATCAGGATCCACGTTTAGATCCCAATCAATGATATCCATAAGCGCATCATAATCACCTTTTTTTTCTTCTGGAAGCCCTTTCCAAAGAAGTTCATCGGGGATGATTGCTTCATTTACTAGTGATTGGTACATAGCGAACACATCGGATGCTTTTTGCGGCTCGTAGGTACAGAGACTCCCTGGAGCGTGTAGAAGCCCTGGAGGAACGTCCCAACCTGTTCCCGGTTCTAAACGGTAAGCTTGCGAATAATTGGTGATCTTATTGTCTCCCTTGGAAAAATTCTCTAGACATTCTTTTATCTGCTCTTTGGGAGTTCCTGGTGCAATACCAATGAAGGTATAGGGGAAGTCTCCACCGTGATTATTTAGTTGCGGAGGGAAATAGTATGCCTCGGGTTTACCTTCTTGTCCGATGTCTGCTGCTTTTTCATCATTATGATGTATATGATGGGGCAGTGGTCCCATGTTGTCAAAAAATTTGGAATACATCGGCCAAGCTTGGTATTGATCCCATAAGCGATCTCCAATAAGCTTTCCCTTTAGATGGTTTACGCAATCCGCTAGTAAAACCTGTTCTGTTTTGCCATCATTTTCGTATACGACGAAGCTTAAACCTTCAAATTCACCTGTCAGCGGTCCGTTTTTTGCAGGAGTTGTGGAGGAGAACCAGCGTTCATCGATACCACCACGCTCACCGCCGAGCACGTAATAATCATCGGGATGAAGTTTTATCCTTCTCCCTGGTACACAAAAGGATCGAGGTACCCAGTTTGGTGCTAAGCGTAATACTCCTTGTCCCTGTTCAAATGCTTTTTCGATTATTTCCATTCCTTTGTTTTTATAGATTTATATATGAATTTACAAATTCTGTGAGTTTTTCTGGCTCTTGTATGATATCGACTTGTAGGTTGTAGTTTCTACTTTCCCCGGGAGCGAGTTGGATGAGGGTGCCGTTTTCTCTTGTATGCTGCTGACCAAGAGGGGGATGTGTTCCGGGCTCTAGTCCAGCGACGTATTCTCCTTTGCCCCAGTGTTGCCAGTTGGTAAGCCAGGGTAGCTGCTCTTTGAGAAAGCTCAAACGCAGGGCGAAGCCTAGATTTTTGTTGTATATGCCACAGTGTGCCACACCCTGGGCATCAGCATCTACCTCGATTAGCGCGGCCTCTTCCCCGCCACCGCTATGGCTGTCCATAGGTTGAGGGCAGGTGCGAAAGTCCAGACCTTTTTTGAATATATGCGCCTGCTTATCTCCCTCGCGGGAGGTCCAATTACCTTTCCAAAGGAGCTGGGCTCCGGGCGCGACTAATGGGTAACCGAAGTTCATATGGTAGAGCAACATATGAGGAACATCGATGTTCCCCACATTAGTGATCTCATCTTCCAAATAAATTGTAGGCTCGCCAAGGCAACAACGAATGGTGCGTTTAATTTCGATGTTGTACCCCAGCGGATGCCCTTGAAAAATCCTGCCGACGATGTTCATCTGGTTATCCCCCGTCGCTAGGTTGGGCTGTTTTATGGAGATGAGCTCGGCAGGTGTGTTGCTGTATTGATCGTGTAAGCCTCGGGCACCATAGGAGTCCTGTTCAGGCCCTCCTGCATGGGTTACCCCACAGGTGGTCAACAGGCCTCCACCAAAGGTTCTTAGCCAGTTGACTCCTGTGTCAGAGAATGGCTGCGGAGCGCTCACACCGAGCTTAGATAACCAGACGAGGTTGTGCTCGTTGAAGCTGGCGTCAGCGATGTCCATCCCGCGGTCTATTACAACTTTAAAACGAAGGCCGGCGCCCGTATTCACCCACGCAATACGGGTATCTTTTGCCCTTCCGTTATCTAAAACGGAGGTTTCGATGCCGCCGACCTGCGCATGGTGGGAGACCAACTCTAACCATTCTTTTTTAGTGCTATTCACGTTCAATTTTATTTTTTCTTCGTGTATATTTCTGCTTTGTCATTGCCGCCAGACATTATATAAGCGATGATATCATTGAGCTCTTGCGGATTTAAGCTGTTTAGAGTTCCTGGAGGCATGATAGATACTTCAGATATTTTGATTTCCGAGACGTCTTTTTTAAGAAGCTCCTTAGTAAGCTGCGGAGCATAAGGGTTCTGAGATATAATGTATGCTTTCTCATTTTCGCCCATTAAACGCCCTAGCTGCTTGGTACCATCCTTCAGATGGAAAAGCTTAGACTCGTATTGATCGGATATTACTTTGCTTGGTTCGATAATTGATTCAAGCATATCTTTTTTAGAGAAGCGCGAGCCAAGCTGTGTGAGGTCAGGACCAACCGACCCGCCTGTTCCTTTCATCGTGTGACACGATCCACAGTTGATCGCAAGGAAAAGTTCTTCCCCGCGCTTGAAGTTAGGCTGTAGGTCTGCCGAATCCAGGTATTTCAAAGCCGTATCTATTTCCCATCGTCTACCAGGACCCTCTGGCGGCGGTACACTTGATGCTAACCGGTTTCCTGCCTGATTGACGAGCGAGTCTCCTGAGAGCTCTGCGAAATGTGCCGCCTTATCTTTGGGCAGGTTTGCTAAAGCGATCTTACGTGCTTTGTCGATAAAGCCGATATAACTGTTTCCTCCTTTGTAGCCAAAGGCATTATAGTACCATTTGAAATATTCTGTCTGCAGGTCTTCTGTCCATCCTTTTTTGGCTTCACTAAGCATGGTGGCCAGGTATATTTGTTGCGCCGGTGGGATGTTAGCTAGCATGTCTGCTATGGCTAAGCCGTACTCTGGGTTGCGTAGAATTAGATTCGAGGAGCTCATGAAGTTTGAGCTACTGGTGCTGTCATCTTTTGCCGAGGCAAGCATAGGTACGGTTTTAGTGACCACCGATTCATCATCTATAGCTACCAGTACTTTGCCGAGGCTGCGGTTTACCGTGTTTATTTTTGAAGGGTAGAGCGCTCCTAGGCGGGATGCTAATGCATCTCTTGTTTGTCCCTCTGGTTTACCCATCCGATAGATGAGCGTTTCATATACACGTAAGACATTTAGCAATTTCTCCTGCGTGATTCTATCCAGCGGTATTAATGCCATACGGGCCAGCATCTGATCGCGCAAGACAGGATCTGGAGCTGCCGTCCTTGCTAGGGCAAGAATGCCTTCAGTAAGCTTAGTAATGCTACGTTCGGAAAATACTAATGGCTGCCATTCTTGTACAGGTTGGTGTTCGATGGCAATACGGGCTGCATAACGAACGTGGCGATCTGGATTGCCCAGATGTTCCCACATTTTAGCAGCTGTGCCTGGCGCAGATGGTTTATGATACTGCTCAATTTCCTCGCGCAGGGCAAATTCGGCGCTACGTTCAGCCTGTTTTGGCTTTTTAGTAGGATCAATATCTTCGTGTTTTTTATAATACACGCGGTACAAATCGGATTCCAGTTTTCGGCCTCCTGTTAAGAAGTATAACGCGCCGTCTGGACCAATTTCGCCATCGGTAAGTGGTAGCGGAGATCCTGCAACAAACTCCTCGGCTTTTGCTTCATAGCTAGCCCCTTTGGGTGTTAGTTGCACCGAATAGATAATGCCGAAGCTCCAGTCGAACGCTAGCAGACTATTGCGGTAGTTGTCCGGGAAGCGTGCTTTGCTTGCATATAACAGGTTGGTTGGAGATCCTTGACCAATATTTAATAAAGCAGGTAGGTTGTCCAAGTAGTTTTCATCCCATTTGGCGTTACCCGTACGCCATCCGAATTCACTGCCAGATGTTACGTGAAGAAGGCGTGTCGGGCGGTACCAAGGCATTCCGAAATCCCACTCCATATCCGAATCGTAAGCAAATAAGTCACCCTGATCGTTGAAGGCGATGTCAAAGGAGTTCCGGTAACCGGCACTGATGAGCTCCCAGTGTTTTCCTTCGAAGTCTGTTTTGGCGATCCATCCGCCCGGCTCTTTACGGTCGGTGGCGTGGCCTTGTGGATCAAGGATGTGCGGAAATAAATTGTCCCGCTTCCATGTTGCTGGCAGGCGGTAGGAATCCATTTCTGGCAGATCTGTATGATTCCCAGCTACAATATAAAGCGAGGTAGAATCCGGTCCTAGAACAATGCTATGTGGCCCGTGTTCACCTTCACCTTTTAAGGCGCGCATGAGGGTGATTTTGTCTAATTTGTCATCATTATCGGTATCCTCAAGGCGGTACAAACCACTTCCTTTCGCGAATTCTTCATTAGGAAAATGGTTGATCATTACGTACAGACTGCCATTAGCCCAAAGAAGACCTTGCGCGTAGCCGATACCGACCTTTTTGGTGGTATCCGCAGGATCCTTTTTTTCAACAGGAAAGTCTAAAGGTTCAATTTTTGGCTTCACGGTGCTATCTGATCCTATGGGAGGAAGCTCTATTCGGAAAAGACCACCATACTGATCGGAGGTGATCATGCGTCCTTTGTCATCAAATGTCATAGCCACCCAAGATCCCTTTTCGTTGTCAGAAGGGGAGTAGATGTGATCTATGGCAAACCCTTCGGGAACCACAATCTTTTGTGTTTTTGGATTGGTGTCTACGGGTTCCTCTTTGTCGGGTCCGGCGCAGGCGCTCAGGGCAAGCATGGCGATGCCGAGCTTGAGGATACTTGCGATATTGTTCGTTTTTAACATTATTATGGGTGTTTAGTCTTTGGTTGCTTATCTTCTGTTCCTACCATCCTGGATTCTGCTCGATTCCGTTCACCTGTATTTCCCGTTGCGGGATAGGGAACAGCAGCTTAAAGGGCTGGACATTGTAAGAAGCTTTGCTTAGTCTGGTGAGACGTTTCTTTTCTGACTCTCCATGTGCATTCATTACCTCTTCCGCTTTTGCGGTCCTTAGCAATTGGTACCACCGATGGTCTTCGAAAGCCACTTCTACACGCTGCTCGTCAGCAATCTTTTGACGTAATGCATCCTTTGATAGCCCGGAGACCGGTTTTAATCCAGCCCGCTCGCGCACCTTATTTAGATATACATAAGGATCGCCTGATCCGGTTTCATTGATCGCCTCGGCGAGCATGAGTAAAACGTGTCCGTAACGATATATTGGCCAGTTTTCATTAGCGCGCCCATCTTCAATATAAGGGGCGTGATAAAACTTTTTAATGAAAGGCATCTTACCATCGAAGGCTTTTGCCTCTGCATATGCGGCATTTGAAGGGTCATCGAACAGTTGTATTGATTTGTCGCGACGTAGATCCCCTGTTTCGTATGCTTCATAAATGCTCGGCGTGGGAATATTGCTACCCCCTAGGTTTCCCGTGAAGCCAACAAGCTTCAGTTTTGCATTTCTAGGTCCAAAAAGGAATATAAAGTTACTATTTTCTCCTTCAATAGAAGCATCATATTGAACTTCGAAGATCGATTCTGCATTATTTTTTTCTGTCGGCTTGAAGCAAGAAGCGTAGTCTGGCATGAGTGCGTAACCCAGCTTGGTCACCTCGGTGAAGTTGGCAACGGCCTGGGGGTAGTCTTTGCGTGTTAGGTAAACGTCACCTAACAGTGTGTAGGCGGCACCTTTTGTCACCCTGCCGGTGTTATTCTCGTCGTAACCCTCTGGCAGGCTTGCAATAGCGTCTTTTGCATCTTGGATGATCAGGCTGTATACCTCATCTACTGGAGCTCTGCCCTCACTAAAGGCGTCAGACGGATTGGCAACTTCGGTCGTGTGAAGTGGTATATCCCCAAATAGACGCACTAAATGGAAGTGTGCTAATGCGCGCAGAAATTTAGCCTCTCCCTTGTACTGTTCTTTGAGTGCCTCATCGGAAAAAGGTACCTCCTCGATGCGCGTGAGAATAACGTTCGTCTGCTGGACAATACGGAAAAGTATTGACCAAGAGGTATTCATATAGGTGTTTGACGGCGTAATCAAGAATTCATCAATCTCCTCACGCTGCTGTGCGCCACGATCTGTGGGGTCAAATTGATAGTTTGTATTGTCAGCGCGCATCTCTGTTAAAGCGTTGAAGTCGCTTGTGTATAATTCTTGTAAGACGCTGTATACGCCGTTCACGGCGCGGAGTACCTGGCCTTCGTTTTCGTAATAGTTGTCACCACTGGAAAACGTGTAGGGTTTTACCTCTAGGAGGTGGTTACATGAACTCAGGCTCATAAGAGCAAAGCCCAATACGATATATTTAAGTTTCATAGTCGTCGTTCTTAAAAGTTAAAGTTCAATCCTAACGTGTAAATTCTAGGAACCGGGTAGGATCCGTAATCGATACCTGGAACTAGTGGCCCCGTATCTTCTCTGTTCAAATTGGTTCCCTCCGGGTTGCCATCATACCCTGTAAAGAGAAACGGGTTTTGCAGATTTGCATATATCCGTAAGTTGTTTACCACCCCGCCAATGCTTTTGTTAGGAAGTGTATAGCCTACCGAGATGTTACGGATCCACAAGTAGTCGGTCTTCTGAACAAATAGGGAATGGGTGTCGCGGTACATGACGCGGCCACGTCCACTACCATTTGTTGTTGGCACAAGGCCGCTCCCCGGGTTTTCCTCCGAACGCCAGCGGTCGGCGATCTCTTTACGTACGTTGAATACCCCATCGATATTATCGGTGTAAAAGCGTGTAGCGTGTAGCATCTCCTGACCCACTGAGCCCACCATCATCATGCGAAAATCAAAAGCTTTATAGGTAAGCGTGTTTGTCATCCCGAAGGTGAAGTCCGGATATGGATTACCGATCACGTCAAAATCATCGTTCGGCGTGATCTCACCGTCACCATTCACATCACGCATACGAAGATTGCCTGGTATAGCGCCTGGAAATGAGGCGTAATCTTCCAGATCCTGCTCGTTTTGGTAGATACCGTCTACCACATAACCAATGATCATCCCGACAGGCTCGCCAATACGGGTAATATTGGTAAAGTTCCCCTCGGAGCTATTCCCCGAATAGATTGGATCGCTACTTCTTCCAAGGGCGATGACTTTGTTCCTGTTGAACGAGATGTTAAAGTCGGTGGTCCAGGTGAAGTTTTCACGAACAAAGTTTTGCGATGATAGGGAGAATTCTAAACCGGTATTTTCCACATCGCCTCTATTCTCTGTTACGGTACCGAATCCCGAGGATTGTGGGATCGGCGTGTTAAGAAGAAGGTCTAAGGTGTTTCGTTTGTAGTAATTTGCTGTAAATGACAAGCGGTTATTCCAGGTCGTAAAATCTAAACCAATGTTTAGCTCTTTCATCCTTTCCCAGCCCAGCATGCTGTTCCCTAGCGTAGTCATGGTACGTCCTGGGGCTAGTGAACCGCCAAAGATGTAATTTGCCGTACCGATGTTCGCTAGAGAGGCGTAGTTGGGAATATTGAAGTTACCACTACGACCGTATGATGCACGAAGCTTTAGCTCGTTGATCCACTCCGTGTCCTTTAGGAAGCTTTCCTCGGATAGTCGCCATCCCAGGGCAACAGAAGGAAAGGAGCCCCAGCGGTTGTCCTTTCCAAAGCGGGAGGAACCATCAGCACGGTAAGAAGCGGTAACCAGGTAACGATCTAGATAAGAATAGTTCACTCTTCCTAAATAAGATATAAGTCCCCAATCTTCAATGCCCGTGCCCCCGGTGATGCGCGCGGCAGCATTCAACGTCTGGATGTCATCATCGGGAAAGTTGGTACCCGTGAAAGTGGCGTTCTTTAGCTTCTGCATCTGAATGGAGTACCCTGCAAGAGCGCTTAAGGAGTGACCGTTATCGGTGGTCAACTCATAATTTAGGGTGTTCTCATTAGCCCAGTTTAGGTACTGCTCTCTACCGTATCTTCCCGAAGGAATGGACGGGCCGGGAGCATTTTGGTTCGGGATGATCGAAGGGCGAAAGTATTCATTGCTCTCGTCCTGGTAGTCAACATTGAAGGTTGTTTTGAACTTTAAGTTACTTAGAATGCTGTATTCTGCAAAGGTGCTCATCAACACTTTTAGCTTTTCATTTTTGTTGGTACGTTCCTGCAGGTGTAGCACAGGGTTGGGATTCCCGAATGCTCCCGGGGAAGTGATATACGGATTGAGTGATCCGTCGGGATTATACATCTGCGCGACGGGCGTTGTGATCTCGAAGAACTCATCACGTCCTTGCCCATTTATACCGCCATTTAGGTAGGTGAGTGTAGGGGCAATATTCATTCCTACTTTTAGCTTGTTGGACAGATCCCCATCAACATTTGCACGGATCGAGAAGCGCTCGAAACCGGAGTTGAGCATAACACCCTTTTCATTTAAATAGCCCGTGGACACGAAAGAACGTATATGTTCATTCCCACCCGAGAAATTGACGTTGATATCGGTCATCGGTGCTACGCGGGTCACCTCGTCATACCAATCGATACCTTTGCCTAATGCGGCTGGGTTACGATATTCTTGCGGGATATCTTCTATTGTAGGCTCTCTGTTCTGTTCGTAACGAATTTGATCTTCGATTGCTTCTTTGCGAAATTGTGCAAACTCTTGGGCGTTCATCAAGTTTGGTCGCCCCTTTTGTGGAACTTCCTGAAGGCCGGTGCTTGCCGAAACATCAATGCGTAGCGCGCCACCGGATCCACGCTTTGTGTTGATCAAGATTACGCCGTTAGATCCCCGGGATCCATAAATTGCGGTTGCCGAGGCGTCCTTGAGTACGGTCATCGACTCGATGTCACTCGGATTCAGTGTGGCTAACGGGTTACTTCGCTCGCTTGAGGACGAGGGAACTGGAAACCCGTCAATGACGTATAGCGGCTGGCTCCCAGCGCCGATGGCGCCAATTCCCCGTACTTGAATTTTCGGACCTCCGCCAGGCGTCCCGTTGGAGGTGCTGACCTGGACGCCTGATATTTGCCCTGTTAGCGCTTGATCGGGGCTGGATATTGCTTGCCCTTTGATGTTTTTCATGGACACCATACCAACCGATCCTGTTACATCTTTTTGCTTTTGGGTACCATACCCCACGACGACAACTTCGGTAAGCGCTTCCGAAGAGCTATCGAGTGTTATGTCCTGTTTGCCGGCTGCATTTATTACCTGCTCTTGGCTAGTAAGACCAACACCTGCGAAGCTAAGGGTTTGTCCCTTTTGCAGTTCAATTTCGTAGTGTCCGTTTTGATCTGTAGAGGTGGCTGTCGAGGAACCTTTAACAGTAACGGTAGCACCAGGAATTGGCAGTCCTTGCGCGTCGGTGACCGTTCCGGTTACTTTTATTTTCTCCTGCCTGGCGAAGGTGTTTGTTTCTGCCTGGCCTGTTACAGCGATCATACTGTTGCTATTGGCTTTAGGCGCGGTACCGGCCTCAGCGATACCTACTTGTGCTAGTAGTAGCGCTGGGAAGATCAGGGAAAGTTGCAAAAATCTACGTTTAGGATCGCTTCCTAAAGTATGTGCAAATACTTTTTTAAATCTTACCGTTGGCGCAACTAATCGTTTTTTACTGGTTTTGTTTAATTGGTCATATTGCATACCTTTGTACGATTAAATGGGTTTAACATTAAGAGTGTCTATGCTCTTGGTTCGTTTTAATGCCTTTGATACATAGCCGATGGTGCGGGAACACCATCGGTTTTTTATTTTCATAGGGTGCTGTACAGATTTTAGCCTGTTTCTAAATTACTCATACTACTACTTTTTATTATTGTGGTTTATTTGGTAGCCTAGGTTGGTAGTTACCTCTTATTATAATCTCTCTCTTTAGCGTCCAAATTACCGAATTAAGCCGCTTGAAATCAAATATAGAAAAGCGTTTTAGCATAGGCATCCTGTACTGTCCTGTCTATTTTTACGCTTAAAATTGGTAAAATGTATAAATCACATTTATAAGATATCGCGTTGATTCACAATATTTTGACGAATTGATTTTCCGTATTTATTTTTCCTTTTTTTTCATCCAAAGTCAGTGATTTTTAAGCTTAATTCCGTTAATGTATTTTTGTTTCTATAAATTTAGTTTGTTGAATTAATTGTTAAGATGCTCCGGATTAATAGAAATGCGGCTATATGTGCAGCTGGGTCTATTTACGGCTGAACTTCCAAAAAGTTATCATGTAGGTGCAGGATAGTGCTTTGCGAATCCTTTGCTAATTTCACAAAAATCTAAACCCTAACCGAGTAAACGATGAGAGTAAAAACTACGCTAATACTGCTAAGTATGTGCTTTTTTGGTCTTTTAAGTTTCGCCCAGCGGAAACTTAGCGATCAAGCTACCCACATTAGCCCGATGACCCGAGAGTATGTATATCCTAAACGAATTGTGTGGCAACAGGGCCAAATAGAGGGCGTAAACAATCTGTTAGTAGCGGGAGACGGGCAAGCGAATCTCACCAACGATAATATTACTATTTTAAAAAATACAGAAGGCGATACCAGTTCGATCGTGCTTGACTTCGGCAAGGAAATCAATGCTTCCTTGGAGATGATCACCGGTATGTGGCCTGGGGGCAATATGCCGCGAAATATCCGCGTGCGCTTTGGGGAATCCGTTTCCGAAGCCATGTCGGACATTGGGCAGAAGGGAGCCACCAATGACCATGCGATGCGCGATATGAAATTGCAACTACCCTGGCTAGGGAAGAATCAAACCGGAGAATCGGGGTTTCGATTTGTGCGGCTTGATTTTTTAGATGCAAATGCGGAACTGCACCTTCGTGAGCTACGGGCGATATTTACCTACCGTGACGTGCCCTATCTAGGGTCATTCAAAAGTAGTGATGAACGGCTGAACAAAATATGGGAAGTAGGTGCCTATACGGTACATCTTAATATGCAGGATTACCTGTGGGATGCGATAAAAAGAGATCGTTTGGTTTGGGTGGGTGATTTACATCCGGAAGTGGCTACCGTCAATACGGTGTTTGGTTATAATGAGGTTGTTCCCAAAAGTTTGGATTTAGCACGAGAGTCGACGCCTCTACCGGGGTGGATGTGCGGAATTAGCACCTATTCGATGTGGTGGATCGTGCTTCATCACGATTGGTATATGGCCCACGGAGATCTAGCTTACCTAGAGAAGCAAAAACCCTACTTGCAGGGATTAGTGAAGCAGATTTTGAGTAAAGTGAATGACGGGCGTGAGCAGATGGATGGCACGCGCTTTTTAGACTGGCCTTCAAGTGAGGATAGCCTTGCGGTGCATGCTGGTTTGCAGGCGATGACCATATTGGCGCTAGAAAATGCGGCGAAGATCAGTGGCTACCTTGCCGATGGGCAGACCAAAAAATTATGTGAAGATGCGCTCGTAAAGATGCGCAAGGTTACCCCCGAACATAACAACTCCAAACAAGCAGCGGCATTGATGTCTTTGGTGGGACTTATGGACAGTGAAAAGGCTTACCAAGAGGTTTTAAAAGTTGGCGGCGCCGAGCGTTTTTCCACATTTTACGGTTATTACATGCTTGAAGCGATGGCCAAAGCCGGGGAGTATAGTCAGGCAATGGATATCATTGACACCTATTGGGGTGCGATGTTGGATCTGGGCGCTACTACCTTTTGGGAGGATTTTAATATGGAATGGATAGACAACGCCAGCCGTATTGATGAGCTCGTTCCCAGCGGAAAAGTAGATATACATGGTGATTTTGGGGCATACTGTTACCTGGGCCATCGCCATAGTTTTGCTCATGGATGGGCTTCAGGCCCGACGGCTTGGTTATCCGAGCATGTGCTGGGCATTAAGGTTGCTGAACCCGGCGGCAAAGTGTATACCGTGCGGCCCCATTTAGGAGAACTTAGTTTCGCCGAGGGGACTTTTCCGACACCTTATGGGGTGATCCGGGTGAAGCATACCAAAGGTGCTGATGGGAAAGTTGTCTCGCAGATCGATGCACCCAAACAGGTGCGAATTATACGTTAATTGACATTAAAGCACATTTGTTGATCATAATATTAGATTTATGGGTTTGTTTGGAAATATAAAAGTATGCGGTATGCTGCTTTTTGCAGCAGCGATATTAAATTCATCGTTGTTATCGGCTAAAATTACGCCATCCTACTTGCGGGTAGAATATAAAGTAAACCCCTATGTGGATGACGTCGCCCCGCGGTTAAGCTGGGAGCTTGATGGCTCAGGGTTTAATCAATGGCAG
>JAALOO010000146.1_pt5 | contig 22251 bp, 18 predicted proteins | sample 7257641 | NCBI WGS metagenome assembly JAALOO01 (sample SAMN14085613, study PRJNA598686) | mite metagenome | biome: ENVO:01001000; feature: ENVO:01001002; material: ENVO:01001226; isolation source: single female mite from University of Michigan culture on fish food culture... ...
TCTCTCTCTCTCTCTCCACTCTACTCTACTCTACTTTCTCTTTCTTTTCAATTCAGCACCGTTTAGCATGAATTAGCATTGATCTGCTTAGGACATTAGTTGCTTCCACTATTGAACTGTAGCCAGTCAGTCAGCCAGCCAGCCAGCTAGTTGAGCTAAGCAACCGCACTGGGAATGGTAGCACTGCTGCTTTGGCCTTGTCGTCTCCATAGACACGCGCCTGTTTATGTTGAACATGTCTAGCTGCTACAATCGACTCATTCAACTGATACACAACTTGATTAGGAAAATCAAATTTAGGCTGATAGAGACGCTGATTGATCTCTGACAGCGCTCGCTGACGTCTGTGCGTCTGTTTGCTGATTGAACTCCAACTTGGGACAGGGAGGAGGGACACTCGCCACAGTTCCGCTCTATTCGTCTGCACAATGATTTATTATTGTCCTCGCAACTATCACTGTGCTGTGCTGTTGTTGCTGCTGTTGCATTTTGGGAAAATTCAGAAAGAAAACAGTGAGAATAGAGTAGAGTAGAGTGATTCGATGTGAACTTGGGGGATGGGCTGTTGACCGCCTGTGTTCGCCACTAATGCAATGCTCTCTCCTTCTCAGCAAATATCGGGCGCCTACCCGATGAACAAGCGGACAGCAGTAGACAAGAACGGCACCCCTCTGTACCCCGGCGCTGCCCCAGTCACCGGGCCCACCTATCCGCAGCCACTCGCCGTCCACCAGCCTTTTGTGCCCCTCTCTTGTGAGTACTTTTGAAAAAACCCACTTCCTCTTGTCAACCCTTGCTTCCTCTCTTTTCAGTTTACTTTCCCTTGGTCGGCCAGTCAAATACCATCCCACGGTACTGAAAGCCAACTCGGACAGAGCAAGAAGGGCGAATTCAAGCGGAACTTTGCATTTTCAACCGTACGGTATTACCCCCCAGTGGCTGCAACTCAACAAGTATTCTCTGCAATATTGATCGGCCAACTACAGTGGTGCTTCCATCCTCGGCCATCCATTCTCGGTGTTGATTGCAGTGACGGCAATAGCATCAATCATCCTACTATGTTTTTCTCCCCTTTCTCACTCTTTCACTCTCTCTCAATCTGTCTTGTTCCTGTATCGAATTCTCTGTGATACCCAGTCTATCGATGTCGCCGAACACAAGCCTACCCCACACCTGACTGATGCTGGCCACGGAGAATGTCTGTGCCAGGCAGCCATCTGTCTCGTCTAGTCTAGCCCTTTTACTACTTGCCTTTTACTTCTCCTCCGTGAGCACACTCTGTTCTACTGTACTGTTCTCCCATTGGCCTGTTCTCCCCAGCTCTCCCCATCCACCTGCTGCATTTTCATTCTCTGAGTCTGATACGGTGCATTTCAAATGACTTTTCCCTTCCCTTACTCCCTCTCTGCCATCACAATCCTACCCAGTCACTCTCTGCCCTTTCTAGTCGGCCTTGAAGGCTTCTGCAGCACTGAAGTGGCAGCGCAACCGAGTCAGCGTTGATGAGCAACCTAATAGTTGACTATCACCACTACCACTACTACTACTTTCATTTTCACTAGGTCAAAGTACCTTACCCCCTCGCCTAATCTGACCTCAGTGCCGGCCGCAGTTGCTGGCGCTTGTTATCTTGTGGCCTTTTCTCTCTGATCGCAGTTCCTGCAGTTTGCAGCTACACAGATTCACCACTCTAATCCGTCTCAAAAGGTGCTTTACTGACTGTTGTCTTGTTCACCTCCAAGTGTCTTCAAACCCCTTTTCTACTCTCGCATTTTCAAGGTCGATAAAGGTGTGCGAGTTTCGATTTGCCGGTGAGCGCCTCATCCGCACCTTCAATTAGCCAAGTTTCATTTTTGTTCACTCATTTCACATACACACTTTTACTCGATTGAAATGAAGCAAGCAACTGTTTTGCCATTTATTACGTGTTTATTTTTTGATAACACACATTCTATTCAACCAATAAAACTTTTCTCAGTACAAGCATCGCCGATGCAAAATGCAGTGCACACGCAAATCAATTCCCCATTGATGCTCATCTGCCAGCAGCCAATCCTCTGCCCGACTTTGCTGCTCTACTCCCTGTCACCACACTCTGACAGACGTCGATCGTGTGGGTCTGGGATTTTTGTGGAAATGCTCAGACTGTGCTGTCGATTAGATTGCAGTCCTTCGGTTCGTTGTCACACACACACACACTCCTACCAGTGCAGCTGGAAAAGGGGCACAGTAGTGATAAGCGACAATCAGGATCATAAAAAAGTGGTTGCTGGTTTGCAAGGAGTACTGCCAAATGAGCTGTGTCTACGTCAGAGCACGGAACTTTTTGGTTGGTGACTTTCACCGATGATGCCCATGGCATGCATGGCTAGGAATATTGGCGTGTCATATACTCTCTCAAAAGCGTACCGAGCCAGCAGACTGCCACCGGCCGGTGCACCGCTCGCAGACGCCTTCTCTCTGTCCAAGCACTGCATCGCTGGCAGTGGTTCAGCCCACAGTGTAGCACCACTTTGCAGTACTCACTAATTCGAATGTGTGTATCCGGTACAGCGACAGCAGCAGAAGCTGCCCGTACACCAGCTAACTGCAGTTTAGCAGCAGCAGCTGCGACATTGCCATTGCTGTGGCGCCCAGTGCTGAGACGGCGCAGTTCGACTGACTGTTCAATCGGCCGTACACTGTCGAGACTGGCGCCCTTTCGACCGCTGCCAAGCTCTGCTCTGTGCTCGACTCGGTGCGCTCGAATATTGCAGAGTCAGACTGCAGCTGCAGCAGCAGCATCAGCGCACAAGCATTGCCTGGCGTGCTTATTTAAGCTTGCAAGCCGACGTGCTGCTCCATTCTCTGGCTGGTCACACCACAGTCTGCACTACGGCTGTCTCTTTCTGTGCTCCTCTGCTCTGTGTGCCTCTGTGAACTGCATTCCTGCTGATCACTCGAACGTTCGCGTCTTCGCGGTCAGCACTCATCCACTCAGCGACCACCTTCAGTCCGCGGACCTAGTACCACCAAGAGAACCACCGAACCATGGCCAACAAGTCCGACAAGTACAGCGAGAAGACCAATGGAGGCCAAAGCTTTGGCCAGTTCATCTGGAACCCCTCGACCAAAGAGTTCCTCGGCCGTACAGGAGGCTCGTGGTGTAAGTAGCACATCGACTGTCTCTTCACTCAATGTCATCCTGCCGATCTTGTCGCTCGATGCACTTTCTCTGCTTTTGTCTGATGATGCTTGAGCCCAGAGCAGCCTAGCTCTGGACCGGCAGATTCTTTGACAGATGGAAAGTGCGCAGCAGTCAGTTTCAGCTCGATCACCCGTCCAAGGTCGAGCGTCGCTAATTGACAATTTATGTCTTTTGATGCAAGACCGGCACCGTCATCGTCGCGACATGATGACATAGACTTTGATTTACGATGACGGTACTAATGACTTTTATTATTTTGCTTTATTGCCACAGTTAAGATCACTGTCTTCTACATAATCTTTTACCTCTGCCTTGCCGCCTTTTGGGCGCTCATGTTGCTGATCTTTTATCAGACTTTGGATGAGCGCGTACCAAAGTTCCAGCTCAGTGATAGTCGCATCGGCGCTAATCCAGGTACAGATTTGCTGCCATTTCTGAAATCGGGGGCGTCTTTTCTCATCAGTCAGCGTTTTCTTTAGGACTTGGCTTTCGTCCTCGACCACGCGACGAGAACATTGACAGTACCCTGATCTGGTTCAAGAACGGAAAGGAGTCGTCCGAGTGGGGCTACTGGTCGAAGAGTCTGGAGGACTTCTTGCGTCGTAAGTGCGCCTTTCTAGTCTGCAGCCTGCACCTGAATCATTTGTTTACACACTATTTTTGACCTACTTAACAGCCTACTCACAGAGCAACTTGGATGCTGGCTCGCACGTTGAGCAGTGCGCTGGAAACAAGGCTCCCGAGGCAGGAAAGTTCTGCTACTTTGACATCAAACTGATCGACAACAACTGCACTGTCGAGAGGAACTTTGGCTACGACCGCGGCCAGCCTTGCGTTCTGATCAAGCTCAACAGAGTATGTTCTCAAACGGCGGTAATTGTTTGGCATTGTCAGTAATTGTCCATCTTTTGCACTGTAGATCTTCAATTGGAAGCCCGAGCCATACAACTCGGAAGATCTTCTGGACAAGAACATTCCCGAGGTGGTCAAGAAGGGCTACGGTGAAGGCAAGAACGAAGTCGTGTACATTACTTGCGAAGGCGAGGTAAGTGAAACTGAGCAGACAGGAGTGCACTGTGTTTGCCAGCCAATTACGATGCTTACCAATGTTGCATTTGCAGAACGCCGCTGACAAGGAAAATATTGGCCACATTTCGTACTACCCGCAGCAGGGAATCGACTTTAAATACTTTCCCTTCACCAACCAACCTGGCTACCTCTCACCCTTCGTCTTTGTGCACTTCAGCAGACCGCAGTCCGGAGTGCTGATCAATGTGGAGTGCAAGGCCTGGGCCCGCAACATCAAGCACAACCGCATGGATCGCGAAGGAAGCGTCCACTTTGAGATTCTCATGGACGGCTTCTAAATGATTCCATTGCGACTACTGTGCTTGCGATTACAATCGCATCTGTTATGACATCTCGATTTTATTCATAGGGACAAAAAGTATGCTTTTTCTTTTCCTTTCACTACTTCCATTAGGCCCACCCTCAGCTAGTTCATACTACCTAGAAGCATAATTATTTGTTTTTCAGTCATTCATCTACTAGGTTCACCTACCTAAAATGCTGCATTTTTATTATGTATGTGAATTAAAACACATTCTCTCTCTCTCTCTCCGCAATTCCCCTTATAAACCCGGTTATTTTGTATTTGGTGCACATATAAAATGTAGAACTGTATATAAGCAATCTGCAATAAAGGATCAACATATTGAACTGTTCATTAAATTGTACTTTGTATAAATTCTTTTTATTCGAGTCAAAGTTAAGCTGATGCAAATCACAATAAAGTTCGAGTTTTTTTATTTTGATTTGAAGAGGATCGATAAAAGTTTGTTGGCGAACCACACCACAAAGGAGAAGAAGGGAATCTTGTAACCTCTACTGAAGAGTGACTGGTTAATTGTATGAATTAAAAGATGTCATTTAGCAAGTACATACTCGTGGTTAGCTCGGTGATTCGTCTCGTTTGCACTGAGAATAAAGAGTGGGAAAAGAAAAGAGAAGAAAGCAGTGCTCAGGTAGTAATTGGGCAAGAAGTGAGTGAATAGAGCAAGTGGCAGACCAAAGCCAAAAAAGTATGGCCAATTCAGCTCAATGTAATCCAACCTTCGAGGCAGTTCTCGGCCTACAAACAGAAAGGGCGTTCAGAGTGATAAAGTGCAGCTTTTAGAAACCTTGCCAACGTACCCATGTTGAACCATTTGTATTCGAAGGAGTATAATGAGTATAACAAACTAAGGTGTAGAATGTTCATCAGTTGACCCAACGATTGAATTGGGAAAAAGCAAAAGAGATTGGCCTAAATTGAAGAAAAGTTAGAGATTTTTATAATGAGAAATTTTTAGGTTACCAACCTGAACAAGAAACAGTAATTGAATTAAAAAACTAAAAAGGTTATCAGCAATAAACTGAGAGGTGCTTCTAAATGGTTGAGGCCGCCCCCTGAACGAGGATTCTGCAATGTCCTGAATACAGAAAAACCATTTTATTGAGTGCTGAATAACTTGGTGAAAAACAAACTTGAAACCAGAGTGCCGTCACGATTCGACTGAGTAAGATCAAGGGTAGCACCCAGAATGCAGAGAAAAGATAGGTCAAAAGGTTTTCCAGCCAGTACCACGTCGAGCCAATATCGTTGGAGCCAAACATTTTGTTGATGGCCCAATAGAGGCCATTAAGTATCAGGTTAAATAAAAGCATGGAAATCTAAATAATGACAAAATTGATCAGGTTGGCATGAAAAAGTTTAAGTTATTCTTGCGTACCATCAAGAAGCCACTAAGGTAGCAGCATTGACGAATTCGTTTGAGCACTTGCGTGGACTGAGGATTATTTTTCTGTCTTACTACAGTAGATATCACACAGGCTCCAATACTAATGGAATCAAAGAGGCCATCTTTGATGCCATAAATTATCAACTGAATAAAAAGAAGGGCAGAATATTAATTACATCGATGATAAACAAACGGTGTTCACGTGAGAGCAGTTGATGCGTAGTACCCAACAAATGGAAACTTACTTTGAGCTGTTCCATCCCAAAAGGCTAGCGTGAGGTGTGTGATTAGATGAACATGTCAAAGTGTTCGCTGGGCAGTTTGGCCCGGGGCAGGTCACCCGATGTTGGGTGAAGAACTTGATGAGGAACTCGGTCAGAACTCACTTGCACCCGTTACACTCTTTCTCATTGAGGCAAGCTACAGCTGTGCAAAACACACAACAGAGGAAACTTTCTCACCAAAACATTTGTTTGTGTCGGTTAGAGCGCCACTGTAGACGAAACACATATGATGTGTTTTTGTCAACTCTAGCCTACTTGTATTTTCATAACTTTTAAATTCGATTTAACTAGATTACAGCTTGTTTTATTTACTGTTTATAGTCAGTTTGTCATTGCAAAACGATGCTCTCCAAACTAGTGAAATGGAGTGGGTCATATGTTTCTCGCAGGCTCACCAAGCTACCAGTTGCTCGATTAAGCAACCAGCCGCAGATCTCCACTTTGAAACCTCAACAGTTGCTAAAGCCATTTGCCTTTACGATAGCAGTGAGTATAACAGTTTACTGAAATTGTTGTCCAGAACTTAACCAGAATGTATTCAGTTTTGCGGCTCTTCCTTTGCAGTGGCCACCGTCTGGGAGTATGAAAACCGGAAGATTGATGTCAACAAATACAACATGCTACCTACCGGCGTGTTTCGAGCAAACAAAAATAAATCACAACAAGGTGATCAGCTGTTTCCGATGGTAAACCTTTTCATTTTCAAAATTCTATGATCATGCTGATTTTATATTTTAGGCAAAACAGTGGTGGGATTCCCAAACCGATGGCTTTAAAGTTTTTTTGAGTATTGCTTTTCTAAATGGTCTAGTCTTTTTGGGGTGGCGAGTTCCTCGGCTCTATCCATTTATGAACAAATATTTCATTTCAAGCATAGAATCAAGTAAAAAGTCAGATTTATGTTTTGAACTTGTATTTGACTGTTTTCCAACTTACAGAATCCATTCGAGTATTGCCGATGGTCCTTTCCAACTTTAGTCATTACTCTCCATTCCACATTGGACTGAACATGATGGTGCTTTACTCTTTCTCTGACCTCGGAGTTCATCTTTTTGGAAAGGAAAACTTTATGGCACTTTACTTTAGTTCAGGTTTGTCAGGATTTAAATTGGCAAACAGCATCTTACTCATTTTATGACAGGTGTTGTATCGACATTCGCAAGCTACGCTTACAAAGTGGCGACACATTCTCTGGCCCCATCACTTGGAGCAGTATGTCTCAAGTTCAAACATAGTTCTTCAAATGATTACTCGTTTTATTCATTCTAGTCTGGTGCAATACTTGGAATACTCGCCTCAGCTTGCATTGAGCGTCCCGACATAAAACTGATGATCATTTTTCTACCATTCTTTACATTTTCATCTGCCACTGCCCTCAAAGGACTAATTCTCTTGGACTCATTAGGTCTAGTCCTTAGATGGGGATTTTTCGATCATGCTGCTCATCTTGGCGGAACGCTTTTTGGAGTGTAAGTTTCTGGCATTCACTTGAACTTATTAGTCTATTTAAAACCTTTATTTCTCTAAGATTTTACTCGTTTGAACTCAAGGAGTACATGAGCAAACATCGAGCTACAGTAATCAACCACTGGAATGATTTAAAGCAAAAATTTTAAAAGCATCATACAACTTGTGAGTACTTGGAGTTCCAGTCGCGCTCAAAGATTGATTCGAGCTGATCATGAAGATTGGTTTCATTCCTTGCTGTTGTGCTCAGGGCAATTCCAACACCACCCGTAGAAACAAAGTAGTCAGCCGACCAGTTTGATGTGCCAATGTAGGCCACTTTATCCGTTACCATGTATTTGTTGTGGTTGACCCTGGCAAAGGGAATCTCACGTTCCGCTGGCGTGAACGATGGCACATTAAAGAGGCGAGTTTCGATGGATCCCTTGAACACCTTTCCGTTGGAGAGGGCGGAAAGTGATTTGAGGAAGAGAGCCATCGAAGAGCGAGTGTGGTTCCAGTGACTGCCCAGAAGGCGCACGTGTACGCCCCTCTCCAGTGCGGCCCTCCTCAGCGCGTCATCAATGACTGGCCAAAAGGTGGTGGGGCGTTTGTAGAGAAAGAGGGGAAAGTAGTCCATGACGGCAATGTGGATGAATCGCTGGGCAGTGTTGATGATGTGGAGGATGGCGTCAATGTCATTGCTTCGACCGGCAGGACACAGCTCTCCGGGAGATGAACTAATGAAGACGCTGTACGGCTGACCGTTGATGGTCGTCTGCTGCGGGTGTGTCACATTGTACTTGGCCGAGTACTCTTTAGGCCACGGCTTGGGCACCACCACCTCCGTTCCACCGAGGTACCAGTAAACCTCGAAAGTGTTTGCCAGATCGGCCGCCAGTGAGGGACAGTTCTGGGCGAGGATGCCCATCTCCTTGACGTGGGTCAGCGAGCGCCAGTCCATGTTTGCGCTGCCAACGTAGAAACTGCGGTTGTCCACCAGGATGAACTTGGTGTGGAGAATGCCGGCGCCCACCAGACGCGTAAAGTTGACCCTTTTAAGCTGTGCCACTTGTTGCAGCGCGCTCAGGTCCTCATTGTGGACACTGTTCTGCTTGTCATCGTTAACGGCAATGCGAAGCTTGATCGACTTGTTCTTGGCCACACTCACCAGTGCATTGAGAATGTCTTCCCCTTTGCGGCTCTCCGGCACTGGTTTGGGCATCACATCCTTGCCAAGGAGGGTCCAGTAGAAGGAGGCAATGTCGATTGATTCAGTGGCCGAGTTGATCAGCGCCAAAAGTTCGTCATGGGTATCTTTTGAGATGACCGTTTCATTGTACGTCAAGTGCTGCGGAATAGTTTCCACCAAAGTAGATTTGCATTCTTCGTTATGACTTGCTGCCTTTGAGCTGGTCACAATAAAAGCCAAACCGATGAGGAGAGCCGATTTGCAGATCATTTTGCAAATAACACTTTTAGAGTGGCTCATCACAGTGAAATGACTCCACTTAAGAATGAATGAAATGGCAAAAACAAATATCAACTAAGTTTATCAGCTTTAATCGATTCGAAGATAAAAGCAGTCAGTCAGGGGAGTAGTGTTTGTCTAAAAACCGCCTCAAGCCTCTCTTGGGGGCTACTTTTTAGTGATAAGCTTGCATGATTAGTGGCTGTACGCAACTGCAAGTACAGAAAATTACGACTAAAACAATATCGACAGCCAGCCGAAAATAAAACAGAGTCCGCCAATCGGAGTGTAACGGACAACTTCGGTTGATCCGGAAATTGCGTTGCAGTAACAAGTGCCAGAGAAAATCAAAATTCCAAGTGTGAAAAGAGTGCCGACTAAGTTTGGTCTCTTGAGCATGGGCACTGTCAACAGGGCAATTGAGTGATAAAAGTGGTACCTGTTAAAAGAAAACACATTATTCAGGTTTTATTTGAAGTTTAGCTTAGAAAACTCACTTGTTTGCCGTATCAAATACTGCTCGCTTGTCTGGAGCGCTCAGCTTTAAACCTAGCAAAAAACTAGTTAAAAACGTGAAAACCGCTAATCAATTTGTTACCGTGAGCTCCGTAAGCACCTGTAATTAAAGAGCAAGTAATTAATTAATAATGTCAAAGCTTCAATTTACTGAAAAGTACCTAGACAGACGGCTACAGCTCCAGAGAGAGCAGCGAGTTTAATCCAATGTGAAGAACCGATTTTGGCAGTCAGCATGGCGGCTGCATCTATTTTGGGCTTTGCCACGGCAGTCTTGCCCGTTTGAGGCACCATCTGATAGAAAGCCTCTTTCGTGGAGTTGTAAAAATTACTAAACATTTTGAAGTTTTTGGTACGCCACCGTTTGACGCATCAAAACAAATCACAAAAAAATGAGGGCCATTCAAAAAGTAGTTACAAGCAAGCAAAAGCCAATCAGAAGCGTTGAATGTGCCGAACGGTGCTAGGGTAGGGGCAAAGGCCACTGTGTAACGGCCGCAGCTTTTGCACAGTCAAAGTTACGCACTGTTTTCACACGTTCGTAGCGTTGGCTGTGCAAAAACTGTGGTGTTGCCACTTCTCAAGTTCTGAGTCTTCCGCAAAGTCAGGGTCTCTGAAGCACATGCTTGCCAGTTGGTGTGACATTCGCGCTGTGAAACGGTTGTTTGCCAATTTCATTCTGACTTTGCCGAACTGACATCATGCCTCCCCGAAGAAGTACTCGAGTTTCCAGCAAGTACTTTCCGCCAAAAGACTCGGAATCGGAAGAAGATGACAAAGAGGAATCGGATTATGATCCATCGGATGATAGTGACGTGAATGAAGCTTGGAGTGGCGCCAAAACGACTCGCAAACGTAAATCCACCGATATGGGAGGAAAGAAGGCTAACGCTAAAAAGCCAAACCCACCTAAAAAGCCAAAGCCAGCTAAAAAGACAAACCCAACTAAAAGCTCTGCCAAGGAAAGCCGAAAAAAAGGAAAAGCTGTACCAGTCAACGAGGACCTTGAACTTGATCGAAATAATAACAAAGATGGTTCGATGGACGATGATGACAGTGACGATGATGATACCGCAGACTGGGAAGAGGTCAAGGACGCTGAAGTTTTTGACATTGACTCGTACCAGCCAGAGTTGCCGAACAACTTGAAGATAACAGTTGAAAAGCCAAAAAAGCAAAAGAACCAAGGTGATTGGGTGGAACGCCTTATACGCCAAGAAATAAACCGAATTCGAAAAAATGTTCAATTTTCCGTGCACAAAAGTCATCTGTTGCTGCTCATGGGCCGTCTTCGCTACCTAAACTCGCTGGCGAATGACCCGATCATTCGAGGTCTGGCTCTTTCAATCATTCCGAAGAAATTTAAACTCTCCAAAGAGCCAGTTGACAAAAGTGTCGAAAAGTTATTCAATTTCGTCAACAAAGAGTTTGAGCTGAACATTAATCTTGAACGTGAAACTGATCGTTTTCCTTACCTTAGCATTATTTCTAGTTTTACCTCAAAAACTATTACTTCTCAAATGGTGTTCGCCCTCGTGATGGTCGCCATTTGTCGTATACTTCGTTTACCTTCTCGCCTTTGTTATTTCCTAAATCCAGTACCAGTTAAAGCTTCTAATTTGATCACTAAAAAGACCAAACTAAAGAAGGTCAACACTGGCTCAGCATCAAGCGGCACCTCCTCTGTTTTTTCTGTTGATTACGATTCTGATAATGAAGATCGCGATTCATCTCAAGATTGGAAGTACAATTACCACTGGATGGAAGTTTTTGACAAAAGCAAAAAACAGTGGGTTGCTTTTAATTTTAAGAACGATGAAATTCAAAATGAGCCCTATGAAATTGCTTCTAATCTTGGCCTTGAGACTACCTATGTTCTGGCGATTGACGAGGAAAATTTCATCAGTGACCTGACTCCGAAATATGCTGTTGATTGGGTGTCACATGCCTTCAAAAAACGCAGGTTGGAGGACGACTGGTGGGAAAAGACACTGAAACTGTTTCAACGTCCCAAATCCTCAATGTACGACGACGCAGACAAGAAAGAGTTTGACAAAATATTGTCAAAAGCGCCATTGCCAAAGACACTTAGCGGCTTCAAGAATCATCCATTGTTTGTACTTCAGCGCGATATACTCAAATTTCAGGCCATCTATCCACCTGACGCCCCGACACTTGGTTTCTTTAACGAAATGCCAGTTTTTTCACGCGACTGTGTTCACCTTCTCAAATCTCGCGAAACTTGGCTTCGTTCTGCTCGAACAGTGAAAGTTGGAGAGGATCCTTACAAAGTGGTCGACTCTCGCTTCAAAAACGACGATAAGCGCGGCAGAAAGGCTAAGCTTGATTTGTTTGGGGAATGGCAAACTCAGGTAACTGACTCAGCTTTTATTATTTTTATCGTAAACTTGATCACCCTTTTCTTTTCTTAGCAATACGAGCCGCCAGTTGCGAAAGACGGCATCGTTCCTAGAAATGCCTACGGAAACGTCGAACTGTTTCAGGAATGTATGCTACCTTATGGTACAGTGTACTTGAAGCAACAGGGACTGCCGCGTTTAGCTTCCAAACTGAAAATCGACTATGCGCCTGCTGTTACTGGCTTTGATTGCGTCAAAAATCACCGAATCACGCGTCCCATTATCGAAGGAGTGGTAGTCTGTGAAGAGTACAAAGACATCCTGCTTGATGCATGGAACGAAAAGCAGGAGATTGATCGTCAGAAGAAGGCAGCAGATCGCAAGAAGCGCATCTACAGTAATTGGAAGCGACTCATCAAAGGACTCTTAATTCGCCGAAATCTCAAAATTAAGTACGGTTAACCTGTTGAAGACGGCTGCTGAATCATTTTTCTTTCATTTTTCTAATTATTCATATCAAACATACTTTCAATTCTGAGCGCAAATTGATTTGCTTTTACCTTTCTTATGTTTCTGAATAAATCTCATGGCGAACTTTAAGAGACAACCAATCAGGAGTAGAGAAAAATTATTTTTTAATGAAACTGGATAAATAAGAATGGTCAATAACAATCAGTTAGTGGCAGGGCAGAATAATTGAACACATGCATTGTAGTGACTTCTTGGTCCACTAGACACTCACTCCGACGAGCCCAGGTGATCACCCGTACTGGAGCCGCTGTCGGCTGAAGTGCCGCACCAGCACCTTCCGTCTGATGCACACCTGACAGCGGGAGATGAGCTTCATGAGGTTCTCCGACTTGAGCACCACCGGATCGGGCACCTTGAACTGGTCGGCGTGGTCGACCGAGGCCAGCCAGAAGCTGTACGCCGTCGTGTAGTAGTTGCAGCGGCCGTGACCCTGACACTCGATGAAGGGGTTGGCGCGGAACTGCTCCAGACAGGAGCCGGGCGAGGAGAGCGGCTGACCGCTGCCCTCGGCGCCGGCGTCGGTGTTCATGAAGAAGCTGTAGCCCGTCCACAGGCCGTCCCAGCCCTCCGGGCAGTCGGGAATATCGGTGTTCTGGCTGTGCATGGCAATGACCTGGGTGCTGGACTCGCAGACGGAGCACCGACTGATGTAGTATCGGATGCTCTCCCCCTCAATCGGCTTCATCGAGGCGGGCATTGGCTGCTCCGTGCTCAGCCAGTAGCTGTAATCGTTGCGGGACGCGAACTGACAGACGTTGTTCAGGTTGCAGTGCCTGTTGTTTGGGGTGTGGTGTGGGTTGTTAGTGTTGGTGCTTGGCATAAACTTTTAAGTGATCTTACATGTACGGCATGGCGCTGAACCTTTGCAGGCAACTGCCGGGGCTGCCCAGATCTTGACCATGAGCTCTGTAGTAAGGAGAGACGTTTGAGTAAATGTTACCAGATTATACCAAACTATAGTCTTACCGTTCATTGCCCATGATGTACAGCAGTGAGTAGCCAGACCACATTTTGGAGGTGTTGTTCGGACAGATCGGGTCATTTACTGACTGGCTGTGTCTGAGGTAATCAAAACTTGTTAAAACCTCGTTTTTCTTCGTTGAACTGTCACTTACTTTGTGAAAAAGTATCCAATAGAGGGGCGTTCCTTGCCTACAGGGCCTTTTTCTCCAGAATCGCCTCTCTCACCAGCCTGTCCGGGGAGCCCACTTCGTCCAATGAGCCCATCCTCACCAGAAACGCCTATAAACAAAATCAGTTTATGAATATTATTCTTCAAATAATGACTGCTACACCCACCTTTGACGCCCTGGAGCCCGTTGAAGCCATCTAGACCCCTGATGCCCCTATCACCTACTCCGCCACGCCCTCCTTTGGGTCCCGGGTAACCAGGGAGCCCCATGGCGCCCATGTCTCCGATATCGCCTGTTTTTAGAAATAATCAATGAAAAAATTAATTAAAAAGTAGAGAAAGCAAAGTTAACGCAATTCTTTTTGTGAGTTTAAACATTGAACCATATTCTGCCTAAAACAACTATGAACGACAGCACCACAGTACTACAGCAAACTGGATACTTGCCTACTTGTCCTTTGGCCAATCTAACGTCGTTTGCAATGATGTCTGCAGGGTCTCCGATCTCTCCAACATCTCCTTTGGCCCCGTTGAGTCCATTTAGGCCCGGGTCACCACTTTCGCCTCTTAGGCCCTGTTGGGCGTAAGCCGAAGGGACGCCCTCTTCTCCGACATCGCCTCTCAGGCCTTTGGGCCCATCTACGCCATCTCTGGCGTCTATACCAGGTTCTCCTCTACGGCCAGGCTCTATATCTGGTCCGTAGGGTCCGGGATCACCTCTCTGCCCCTTAATGCCAGAGAATCCGGGCAAGGAGGCTCCTGGGGCGCCACTTAAGCCTGTTTTGTAATGAATGGAAGTGATTAGTTTAACGAAATAATTTAACACAAAAACTTGTTGAAACGTGTTTCGTTTTGTGCAATTTCAAGTTTAATATAAAAGTTATCTTACCAGGTGGTCCGGGTGGTGCATCTCGACCTCTATCTCCCTTGATGCCTTTAATTGGAAATGGTGTGAAACCACTGGGTCCATCCGGGCCTCTTAAACCTTTTTCTCCACGTTCCCCTTTTCGGTTGAGCTCCTCAGCAGTGCAGGTGTAATTGAAAACTGTTCCGTTCTCGCCTTTAGGACCTCTGGCTCCTTTTTGTCCGGCTAAACCCATTCTTCCGCCTTTAAGTGTAATGAGAAAAAAATTATATTTTTAAAGTTATTTTAACATTTTTTTGTTATATAAAGTAATGTTAACTTTGATGATTTGTTGTACACTTTACCTATTCCATAACGCCCACTATCGCCTCTCCTTCCTTTGACTCCATTTGTTCCAGGTTGACCTGGTTCACCTCTAGGTCCAGGTATCAAATTGATAGGCGACGGTTCTCCCCTATCGCCGGGGTCTCCCCGTTGAGCTAGAGCTGAAGGTAGTCCTGTGAAAAAAAGAAATGGAGGTTTAAAAATTTAAATTAACTATGATTTTGCTTGTGTATTGTTTTTACAAGAATTACTTACCATCATCTCCTCTCTGGCCCTTGGCGCCATCTCTTCCGTGGGCGCCATCTATGCCCGGTTCGCCTCTTGGAGCTTTTCTTGGGGCATCAACTCCGTCTCGGCCTCTGTCACCTTTTTGGCCAAACATACCTGTGCGATGGGTAATGAAAATGGTATAAAAGTTGCTTAATTTGCTTATGTTTGGTGATTTGGCAGTGAGTTTTCAGTTCATCAACAAAAAGAAAATAAATCGTTCAAGAGACGATAGTTTAACTCTGATGTTTATGGTGCTAATCAATTGTTTCTTGTTTGAATATTTAATGTTTTAATTAATGTAACTCATTTACCTGGAATTCCAGAAGGAGCTGAAGGTAAACTTATCCCGGCAGGTCCAACTTCTCCAACCGGTCCAACTTTTCCATTTTCTCCTCTTTCGCCTGTTTTTTGATTAAAAAGTTTGATTAATATTAAGTGTTATTAAAATGTTTTGAAATTTTTAGTTATGGCATTTGTTAGTGGCAATAACTTTTTGGATTTTACACTAATTACACCCACCTTTACGCCCTTTAAAACCTTCATCGCCTCTATCTCCTTTGACTCCTTTTTCTGGTGGATCAGCACTTCTTCCAGGAAGGCCTACGTCTCCTCGTTCACCTTTTTGAGCCGGAAGAGGCGGCAAAGAGAAGCCGGGATCTCCTTGTTGACCTAGTTAATGCATTGTGTTTAAAATTGTCAAAATAATGGCACGTTTAAACTCAAACTTGCATCCAAGTTTACTAATATATTATATACACCCACCTTTTATTCCAGGAGCTCCAACCCGCCCATCTTTTCCATTGATTCCGTCCAAACCTAATAAAAGTGCATGTTTAGTGTTATAAAAAAATTATTTTTATTCCCAACCTCTTTGGCCGTCATCTCCAGAATCGCCTTTTTGAGGGGGCATATAACTAGCCCTTCCGTCAATGCCTCTAGATCCAGGCCAGCCAGTATCGCCTTTTTCGCCTTTAGGGCCGTAAGCGCCAGGTTGGGCAATTCTGGTACTTTCTGCACCAGGAACTCCAATGTCGCCTTAAATAAAAGATAAAGTTAAAGTTTTTTGTTTTTTTGTGTTTTTGGAAAAAGGCAACTCGTTCTGTTGGTTTTATTCATATTCCATACAAGTTAAAACGGTTTAAAGCAACTATTACTAAAAATTGCAATCATTGCACGTTTACATTTACCTTTTTCTCCTGGCCAACCAATAATTCCAGGAACGCCCACATCACCATCTGGGCCCACTGTGGCGTCTCCTTTCAGTCCAGGAATCCCTCTAAGGCCTTCTAAACCGTCATGAGACCGTCTGCCCATTTTTCCATCAGGTCCAGGCTGACCCTGACGCCCTCTCGGACCCCTGTCGCCTTTGACGCCCTAAAACAGATAGTAAAAATTAGTATTTTTATTACTCATTAAATTCTCTGATTTTGCAATATAAAACTCTACTTACTTTGGCGCCAAATATACCCGGACTTCCAGTAATTCCGTCGTCGCCTTTATCACCAGAATTGCCTTTACATAAAAATATGAATAAGTTAAAAATAACACATAATTTATTTAGCAACACCTTAGCTACATAAAATATATTTTGAGCTACAATTCACCTACCGTCAAATCCGTCGATTCCGGGGCGCCCAACCGGGCCCGGGTAGCCTCTTACAGAGTCACCTGGTTCGCCTACATAAAAAACATGTTTTAAAAATGTATTTATATTATATCTTTCATAAAAATAAAACTTAGAAAATGCTGGCTTTTCTGCAATGTTTTGTTTCTTATCAGGCTAGTCGTATTAGATTTGACTGACACACTCACCTTTTACTCCTTTCACTCCATTCAGGCCTTGACGACCAGAATCACCTGTAAACAAATGCACAAATATTAGTGTTAAGGCTATCAACAAGTGAAACATTTGGTTAAAACCATAATTTTTCTATTTCACCTACCTCTAGGTCCAATTATGCCAGGACTTCCAGCATCGCCTCCAGGGCCCTGACTACCATCAGGACCTCTTTCGCCTACTTCTCCATCTTTCCCACTTATGCCGTCAACGCCTCTTGGCCCAGTTAAAGAATCGTCTCCTCTGCTACCTTTTTCGCCCTATTTGCAAATGGCAAAAGTTTTCATTTGTTAGATTGAATAAGTACAACTTTATAATTTACTCAAAATTATTGCATTTAACAAAATAACAAAACAGTTTAAAACTCTTTACCTTAACTCCAGGAAGTCCTGGAAGTCCATCTTGGCCTCTTTTTCCAATAGGACCACCCACGCCTCTAGGACCTTGGTCTCCGGGAGGGCCCTGATGGCCTGTAAACAGATGTAAAAGTAACAAAAAAATTAGCAACTTTGCAGTAAAAACACTCAAAATATCTAACTTCACATTTTTTAAATAATAAAACTAAAAAATATTAAAAACACAAACCTTTAAAGCCTTCAGGCCCGGGAGGAGAGTAAACATCACGCCCACTATCTCCTCTAAGTCCTGGAATGCCTGGGAGACCGTCTTTTGCATCACGTCCTGGAAAACCTGTTTTGGAAAATATTAAATTGATAATAATATTTTTTAACTTACGCAAACATTTTTATCTTTTGTCAGTAAAATGTTTACTTTTTGTGATAAACAAATAAACAGCTCGTAATCAATTTTTTAAAATTTTTATTTTTAACTTTTGCACTCTACAATTTTTTCAGTTTTTAGCAAAAAAAACTGCATAATCAATGATAATTTATAAAATTTTTGCTAGACATCATCATTACATGTAATAATTTCGATTTTAAAGCTACACTACCTTAAAGTAACATAAAATTTTTGTTAAAATGACTCAAAAGTTAAACGTTTCAACTGCATCATCGCTGCAAAGTATTGCAGCGTTTTCAACTGAAAAACCGTTTTCTGTCAAACTAGTTTCTCTTGTTGCAGAAAAACTAAGCAAAATGAAACGGTTTGTAATAAACATGTTTCTGCTTAAAAAGAAAAACTTTTTTGCAAAAATCAAAAGAAATCTTGAAGTTTCAAGTGATTCAGAGGACGACTACTCTGAAATTTACTCAAATGAAAGTGACTCTGACAATTCATCAACAAGTTCATTTTACGATTTTAGTGATTCCTCTTTAGAGAATTCAAACACTGATTATTACAGTAAGTTTTTGGTCTAGTTCTACAAAAGTTTTAATTTAATTTTTTTTAGATTACTGAGTTTGATAATTAGTTTTTGTAATTTTGTATTTTTTAATATTAAATTGCATCTTTTTACTTGATTTTAATTTTGCTAATGCAAAACTTTTTTGTTACTTAAACAATAAAATTTTTAAAAAGTAAAACAGAAAAACACTTACCTCTCATTCCTCTGTCTCCAACATCACCAGGATCGCCTTTCGGACCATCTTCGCCTCTGACCAAGTTTTCAGGGTCTACTTTCATGATGTACGATTCTCCTGGAAAACCTTTTGGCCCATCTGGCCCTCTCCAGCCTCTTTTTCCGCTTTTTCCAGGCAAACCTTGTTAAAAACAACAAATTATTAGCAAATCGGTTTTGATTAAGTAAAAAAATTTGATCTTTGAGTTAATTTGTTTAAAAACAATTTTAAATTTTGTCGTTAATGATTGAGTTTATCTCAAACCTAGCTCAAAAACACTACCAAACTTTTCCTTCACAGCGCAACTAAAAGCGGTTCTCACCTATCAAACCCGGAAGCCCGTCGATAGAGCTACCCCTTTCGCCTTTGGGTCCAGTGAGACCATCAGGACCTGTTTAAGTTAAATATTAGACGTTATCAAGTGAAGATGATCTAGAAAACGCCTACCTTTAGCTCCGGGATTTCCTGCTGGTCCGGCTCCTCCAAAATCACCCTGTAATAATCATTTTCAACGTTATTATATTTACAATTAACAAATGTGTAGTTCATAAAATTATAATTTGCGAACAATATCTAAAACTGAATTAATCATTTACCTGGTCACCTTTGCTGCCTCTAAGTCCCGGAACGCCCGGGCGCCCAATTGGAGCTAAAAACGAGTTTTAAATAGTATCAGTTATCAAGTAATAAGTACAAAAACACCAAAACAAAAATTTTGAAATTAATTTCTACAGTTGTTCTACTTATTTATAAATATCAATCAGTTATCACTTACCGTCAGTTGCAGGAACTCCTTCATCACCTCTCTCGCCCCTATCTCCTACTGGGCCTTTGGGTGCACCTTCAAAAGGTGGAAAAATGACATCTCCAGGTTCGCCTTTTCTTCCAGAAACCCCTAATTTTAAAATATAAAATAGTAATCAAAGTAATATTTAAAACATAGACTTATACTACTCACCATCTAAACCCCAACTTCCAGCTTCACCTTTGAGTGAAGGAGGAGCAGGAAGTCCATGCCTTGCAGCAGGGCCTTTTGGACCAACTTTTCCTCTTTCTCCAACAAATCCGACCGGGCCTTTAAAACCTGTTTTAAAAGAAAAGTAGAATTGTCATTAAAACAGTAAATAAAGAAATCAGTTTTGAAAAAATCAAACTAAAGTTTTAAAACAAATAACTCACCTTTTCTTCCAGTATCACCCCGTTCACCTTTTTGTCCATCTCTAGCTGGTGGACAAAACAAACAGTCATCTCCCCTCTGGCCTTTAGGCCCAGGGAGCCCATTCAACGCATCTTGGCCTCTGTCGCCTGTTCAGAAAAAAATAAAAAATTAAAACAAACATCAGAATAATTTCTTAAATAACATTCAATACAATTATGACCTTTACAAATTAAAAATATAATTACATACACTAACAAAACTAATCAGCTGATCTTCTGACAACTAAAACCTATTTTCCAATCAATTTTATAAATCTTAAACTTTTACATTTTTACTTACCAAAATCTCCAGGTTCACCTCTCAGGCCTCTTTCACCTTCTGGTCCAATTTTGTTGATTCCAAAAGCATCTGAAGGATAACCTTTTTCACCTAAATCGCCAACATCGCCACCTTTTCCTCTTTCTGCGTCGATTGCATCTCTACCGGGCCGTCCAGCTTCGCCTTTGGGCCCAATCACAGTGACGCCAGTTTCACCTACAACACCTTTTTGACCCTACGCAAAGTTCAATGGACACAAGTCAGTTTTCAATAAACACTTTAAACAAAACTACTGTTAAAGCTACTGCTTATTACCGAAAGTCCTGGTAAACCAACGGCTCCATTTCGAGCATCTCTTCCTGGAGCTCCACTATCACCTACATCACCAGGCATACTTATTCCGCGTGGGCCATCGGGTCCTCTTTCACCATCTGGTCCAGTTTCACCAACTTAAACAACAGGCAATAAAGTTAATTATTAAAAAATGAATTAGCGCCATTTTTCTTTTTGCTTAATGCAAAAATTACAGCTGACAAAAACCACTAAAAAATTTTAAAAACTATTTTAAAAACATTCACTGATACCTGGTCCAGTGTCTCCTCTATCTCCGATGTTTCCAGGCCTTCCAAATTGGCCTGGAAATCCGGGATCTCCGACTGACCCTTGTCCGCCTCTGGGCCCGGGCATTGGTTTGCTAAACATTACAAACTCGCCCTTGGGTCCAGCATCACCTTGCTGGCCGTACCTGTAATACAGTGATATGATTATATAAAAGTTGTAAAAACTTACAAACTCAAAACTGTAGTTTACAAATTGGAAACCATAGATATATAAATCCCTTTTGCACTTAAAACTTTATTATTAAAGTGTTTAAAAACAATACTCACATTCCAGGAAACCCTCTATCGCCAGTGTCGCCCTGTAAAATGTCATTCAAAATAGTTTTAACTGTTTTCTAAAACGAAAAACGATTTTAAGCACTCATGTATTTTACTTACTTTAACACCTGCACTTCCATCCTCTCCATAATCTCCAACATCGCCTTTTTCACCGTCACGCCCATCTAGGCCTATTTTTCCAGCTGGACCTCTCTCGCCCTGCCAAAAGAAGTTGTTTTAGTAACGGAAAATCTGCATTTGATTTATTTTATTTACAAACAACTCTTCCATTTACGGGTAAAGATGTTATACTACATAAAAAACACTTACCCGGTCTCCTTCTTCCCCTACATCGCCTCTTTGGCCGTCTAAACCACTTTGGCCTTTGACTCCCTGTTTTTAGTAATCTCGTTATTTTTAAAAGTTAACAACTTGATTTTGGGCTAATTACAGGTGCTCCAGATTCTCCACGCTGACCCAAATTTCCTTTAGCTCCTTTCTCTCCTCTCTCTCCTTTTTCAGCCTGTTAAAGTAAGTTTTTGGTAAGTATTGAGTTTGTAGGCTTGAATAAAAACAAAATCACATGATAACATTAAACATTCACCAATGTAAAAGCTAAAAAAATCACTGATTTTCACAATCAATAGTCAATAAAAATGAATTTTACCGTTTCCAGGATTGTATCCGGATGCTTGAGACCTAAACCGATTAAAAGTGTAAAAACTTATTCACAATTTACTTAACGCCTTACTTTTATATTCAGTAGTTCCGGGTTCTCCAGGAGGGCCTCTATCACCTGTTAAAAAAGATCAATTCATTACATTAATAACCACTCAAAACCCAGTAAAAAGTTTGCTAATAATTTTCAAATTTATCTAAATTTTTTTAGCAAGTTTTTGATTGTTCTAAACTATTTTTATGGTTCTTTACCTGGTTGACCCTTGACCGCTCTTGCGTCTTCTCCTTTTTGGCCCTCAGGTCCTCGATCACCAATACTTCCTTTTTGACCCTATGAAAAAGAAAAGTCAGTAGAAAAGTCAACATTTATACAAAAATGCAATCAAAACATTTACTTTTTCTCCAGCAACGCCCTCCGGACCTTGGCCGCCTCTCTGGCCTTCTTTTCCAGGTGCCCCGCCTACTGGGGGCTTTCCTCTGACACCCGGATCGCCTTTTATCCCAACCGAATTGATTCCTCCGTCACCTGGGTCGCCCTATTATCAAATTAATGTGTTTAAGTTAAACTGATTTAAATTGTTTCTCTGCGTGGGTTCTTCTCACCTTCTCGCCATAAAGCCCAATAGGGCCCCAAGGTCCGGGAATTCCGGGATCTCCTCTTGGTCCCTGGAAGCTGAAAAACATTTAAGTTATAA
>JAALOO010000980.1_pt1 | contig 22251 bp, 14 predicted proteins | sample 7257641 | NCBI WGS metagenome assembly JAALOO01 (sample SAMN14085613, study PRJNA598686) | mite metagenome | biome: ENVO:01001000; feature: ENVO:01001002; material: ENVO:01001226; isolation source: single female mite from University of Michigan culture on fish food culture... ...
GACAGACAGAGAGACAGACAGACAGACGGACGGACAGACTGGCAAAGTAATAAGCGGGCTTTTGCCCTACCGGGCCGCCCGCCAAAACGTAAAAAAGAAAAATTACCATTTCTAGAGGACACCAGATACACCATAGGAAATAATCGGATTAGACTCGATGAAGCTAATTTAGCTTGTTGCTGATTACCAGCAACTTATGCTTGCGTGTTTGTGCTTGCTTGTTGTTTGCTACTTTAGCCTTTCAAACTAACGTAAGCTTTTCTGCTACAACAGTAAGCAGAAAATAGATTAAACAAGCCAGCCAGCCAGCCAGCTAGCAAGTAGAGCAAAAACTAAAAAATGGCAATTATTTGCTACAACATTTTGTTTATGTAAAGTAAAAAATATAATAAAATAATTAGAGTTGCAGCATTAAAAATAGTTAATTTGTAAAGTAAAAAATAGTATTTAACCTTTTTAATAATGAAATCATGTAAGAAGGAAAATCATTTAAACAGAATTTGTATTCTATTATGCGGAATCAAGTTAAAAAAATTGGCAAAGAATAACTCTCAATACGCCATCTACTGCCTGCCATTCTAGATAATAAAATAAAATTCTTGTTTGAAACCATTTTTTATTTTTCGAAATAAGTCAACACAAAACATTTAAAAAGTAAAATTATATTATAAAAAATTTACAAAAACGACTATACCAGTTTTTAAAGAAAATCAAATAGTCTAACTTTAAATGGATTTTTCACTTTCAGGCAATCAAATTCAACTGCAGGAAATCAAATTACTGAAACACTAATTTACAGACAGCTACTGTAACAGTCTCACTTTGTTTTCTACTTATTAAACTGCAAATCAAATCAACGGCAAATATAAAAAATGAACACTTTTAGTAAAATAAAAACCTTTTAAAAAACAGTAGGCAATCCAACTCAAAAATATCAAAAATAAATGTTTATTTTTACTTAGTTTTACTAATAAATAAAAACGCTACAAGTAATACATCTCGCAGCTAAAAATGGCAACACCAACAACTAAAGCTACTGAATAATTAAATTTGATGAAACCCAGAAAAACCGAGTGCAAAAAACCGGGATGACAGGGAATCAAGCGGCTGTCTGAAAAAAAGAGGCACTCATCATCATCATCATCGAACACAAATTACCGGAAAAAATGTCGATGCACTAACACTGTGTCTGTGGCCACAAACGGTTCCTGTTTTCTCTAAAAACGCAAAGAAAAATTGAGTGCACATTTTCTTCCTCTCCTTTCTTTTTAACCTTCACCACTGTTACACTAAAAAGTGGACATCACAAAAATATGATGTGATAAAAGTGTGTGTTAACTGTGTGCACTGAAAAAAACTACTAAAATATGCCACCTGTCAATCAGAGAGACAGTGTGCAGTTCCAAAAACGATGATGATGGAAATAAAATTGAAGAAAAAAATAGTGAATAAATGAATGAACATGGATTGTCGAACAAAAAAATATGACAATCAAACATAGTAAATAAAAAGGGGGATAGTTTGACAGACAGCAGCTATTTCAAATATTTGCCCCAATTACTGCGTAAACTGTTGTAGCTGCTCTAATCAAAGTTTGACCGTTTAAAATATTAACTAAATAAAAAAATGAAACTAATTAAAATTAAAAAAATATTTAATAAAAACCTTTTTTATATGAAAAAACATATCAGCGGAAAAAATTTGCTACAATTAAACACAAAAAACCACAACTAAAATCCTAACAAGCTAAAATCCTAACAAGCTACTTTTTGTCAGCTGCAAAAATAAATAAAAAAACAAAAGTCAAAGTGCAACGAACCAAAAAAAGAAGCAGGACTCTTTTTCTTCTCATTTTCATCTCATTCTCATTGACTCATCATCCTTCTGCTGCTGCTGCTGCTGCCTCTCTGCACTAATATGTTAATTATACACAAAAGTCAACAAGAAACTGAACAGAAAAACACAACCTAAAAACACAATTGCCCTTCTCATCCTCTCAGCACACACACACACTGTTGAAGTACTAATTAGTTAGAGCAAACAAAGCATTTGTCATCTAAACTTTGAGCTACAGAATTCGCATATAAATTAATTAATTAAAAGAAAAGGAAGTGTCTGAAGGCAGAAGACAAAAAGCATCAGCCTAATAAGAAAAGAAAAAAAGCAAAAAGTCGTTAGCTGCTGCTGTTGCTGCCGTCTCCGCAGCTGCTGACAAATGAGGAGCAGCGAAATCGATAAGAAGATGAAAGACGAAGAAGACTTTGTACGCTCAGAAGAACAAGAATAAAAACTCTAGCTGAAATCTAAGGAAGCTTATGATAGTTAAATAAATTAAACGATAATAAGCAAAAGAGGAGCCAAAAAAGCAAGGACTCTAGGATCGTAAAAAACCCAAGGAAAACCAATTATGAAAATAATAAAGCTCAAAACTCAGCACTGATCACCATCAAGATCATCAACGGCAGCGGTTGCAAAATTAGCGGACACTAACCAAAAAAAAAATTCGTGGAAACTGCAAAATAAAAAAATCTAAATTAAAAGAACAAATTTTCACCGTTTTTCTAGGAGTTGCTGTCAATGAAAGGGAAATTTTTGTCTGGTTTTTCCTATTTTTCGCTGTTGTTGTTGGCTCCCTGTATTGGAAAATTGATTTTTGCAATCGCCGTCAGAAAATTTCTGAGTGTCAGTGTCTGTGTCTGTGCCTGTGCTATTTGTGTGTGTTGCCAATCGCCGTCAAAAGGCAGTCAATATTTATAAAGAAAAAGAAAAGAAGAAGAAAGAAAAGAGGGAACATTTTTGGTGACGACCGTTAAAATTTTGGTGTATGAGAGACTAACACACAGCAATTTTTGCCGCTCTTTTGAAATTTGGCGATGACAAAGAAGAAGAAGAAGAAAGAATAAAAAAGGAAAATCGTGTTGAGCTATTGAAATGATACACTACACGTCAAAATGATAAATAAAATTTGTTTTCTGGTTTAAATTCTGGTGCGCCTCAGTTGCCAACAACAATAAAGAAAGAGAGAAAGAGAGAGGCTCAATGGCAATCAGCTTTTTACCAACTGGCAGCATTTTTACTGAAAAATCCCTTTGAATAAATAGTTTTTTTATTTTTTTATTTGTTTAAATTTAAAAAATAATAAATCAAGTTTAGGCAAACTTAACAACTGTAACAGCTGTTGGCAAGTTAAGCTTGATGTAATAGGCAAAATCAAAAGTACCTAAACTGCTCAAATACTTTTTAACTCTCACTCTAATGAGATGGAAACAAAGAAAAAAGTAAAGTTAAGCTTGAATTTAAAGTTTTGCAATAACAGCAATAACAACAGCTACAAAAGTTTAACAGTAAAATACGAAATTGAATAAGTAATTAAAATTGCTACCTTTTATGTAAATTTCCAATAAATACACATAAATTTTAACTAATGAGTTCTCCAAATTGCTGCCGTTACTGTAGCTAATCTGCAAATCAGATAGAAAGTACTTGTAAAAACAAATTCTCTAAAAAAATAATTGCGACTTTGACTTTGCGCAACTGAAAACACATCATTAGAAGTTTTGTAAACGTAAAAAAAATTTAAAAAAACAACCTTTTAAAAGACTACGCCTATTATAAGCGAACATAATTAAAATGATTGTAAAAACAAGTTAAAAAATGTAACCTTTTTGAACCTACCGATTAGAAAACAGGTATGCAAAAAACTAAAAACAATCTAAAAATTTCTTTAAAACTAAAAATTAAAAAACAAAAAAAACAGGCACTTACCTCAACGTCCGACTGCCCTTTGGCTTTCCGGTAAAGTTGGCCGGCGGTGCTCCATTGCCTCCAGCTCCACCACCGGAAGTTCCTGCTCCTGTTGAAGTTTGCGACTGCAGGTTGGCAGACTGAACTCCACCTCCACGACCTCCAGCACTTCCTCCTCCTCCAGCGGAACTTTCCGTCTCCTCCGAGTCATCGCCCATTTCACTGTCCCTGTCTCCGCCACTTCGCCCTCTAAGCTGATGCTGTTGATGGGTCATTGGCTGTTGTTGTTGTTGCATTTGCTGTTGTTGTTGCATTTGCTGCTGTTGTTGCTGCTGCTGCTGTTGATGATAATGCCCAGCAGAGGACTTTTTCCTACTTCCACGGGAGTTTCGACGGGTCAGCCCTGAAGAACCGGAAGTGGCACCAGCAGCAGCAGCCCTGCTTTCCCTTCGATCTCGGCTCGTAGTTCCGCCACTTCCGCCCACATCAGAATGCTTCCGGGCAAGACTAGCTCGGTGGTGAGAAGATGTGGTAATCGGTTCATCAGACTGTTCATCATATTCAGTGGTTCCCTCCTCGTCCTCCTCTTCCTCCTCCTCCTCATCCCCGTCATCCCCGTCACCTCGGTTTTTGAGAGCTCGATAGTCAATTTTACTTCGGTGACGAGGTGGGTGAGACGGGTGGTGGTGAGGGTGATGATGTGATGATGAAGCAGAAGTGGTAGGAGGAAGCGGATGAGGCTGTCTGAGAGGACTGGATGAGGACTGAAAGGAGTCAGACTCAGAGCCCAGTGGATCGGGTTGCTGGGAAAAAGGGAGAGAGAGAGAAATTGATAAACAAAGAAGAGGATTAAAATGGGGCTTTAAAAAAATAAAAGTGTGACCTTTTTGAAAGCGGCACAAAGAAAATCAGACAAAAAATAAGAAAAATTAAACAAAAAACGTAAAAAACTTAAAAAAATTTAAAATTATAAACCATTTGTACTACCTCAACTGGACTTTGAAATTTATTAAAAATAAAAAACTTTGATAACCTTTTACCAACTAGCACAAGACAATTCACAAAAAATTTAAACTTCAAGTTCAACTACCAATTTCCATCATAAAACCCTCTCATCTACAAAACAACAACAACAAAAATTCCCATAAAATAAAACACTCACCTGATGTTGGCTGGCTCTTCTCTGCTGATGTTGATGCTGCTGCTGGTGCTGATGCTGGTGCTGGTGCTGGTGCTGCAGCTGCGGGGGCCCCGAGCTGTACCCGCCCAGCTCATCAGAAGACCGGTACATCAGCTGATTACCTCCGCCCCCACCGCCCATCATCATCATCATATCGGGTGATCCGGTGAGGGAGGAGGGGTCAGTGCCGGGTGCCCCGCCCACGCCGGTCGCCTGCTGGTAGGAGCGGTGGACGTTGCTCATCTGCTGCTGCAGCGAGGACTGCCGCGCAAAGGTGCCACCGTGGGAGTGGGAGTAGCCGTGCTGAGAATAGCCGTAACCCCCACCCCCACCTCCTCCGCTGCCTGAATGCTGAAGGTGGTGGGCGTAAAGTGGGCGGTTCCCAAACACAGGTCGCAACGTCACCTCTGAGTCGCTGTACATGCCGACGGGAGTTAGGGCTGCCAGCTCACGTTGCTGCTGTTGCTGTGGAGTGTTATAAGCAGTGGAGGCGTTTCGACTGTACGGCGGACCGCTGCTCAAGGCAGTGGCAGCGGAAGGTGGCAGCGCACCAAAGTCGAGGCCCATGTTGGAGCGGTCTTGGGAAAGCTGCAAAATTTTAAAAAGCAAAATTATTATGAATTTTTTTATATTCAATTGAAATGTGTGCTTTTGGAAATAATTTAGAAAGTTGCAATGAAAACCTTTTAAAGAGGCCATAAGTCAACTCAGTATAAAAAATTGAGTTAAAGTAAAACCACTTAAAAATTTACTGTAATTTTAAAAACTCTGTATGCTTTTTAAAACTACGTCTCAACAACTTTGCAACAGCAAAGGAAAGCAGTGAAAAACAAAATAAATGTATCAAAATTAAATTAAAAAATAACCTGTTTAAAAAAATTCTCACAGAGTTCGGAAGTTAATAAGATAAACTAGTTACAAAACTAAAAACGCTATAAAATAATTAAATTATAGTAAAAAAAGTTAACCTTTTTTTCTGATACTACTTTTTACACTAAAACTAAATGCAACCTTAAATTAAAAAAATGAGAGAAAGTAAACGAATAAATAAACCTTTTAGTACTTTAATGGGGAACTTATTGAATTTAAACAAACAAACAAATAAACCACTACCACCACCACCGAAAAAAAATAAACATACCTGAAGAGGCAAATTGCCACTGCTGGCGCTGAAACCCTGCTGATGCTGCAGTCCTCCAATGGCGGGAATCGAAGGAAGGTGTCGCTTCTTGAAGACGGCCGCCGCCGCTGCCGACGCCCTCTGTCCACCACCGCTGGCCAATCCCGCCGAAACCGAGGCAGAAGCCGAAGAAGTTCCATAGAGACTAGCCACCGTGTTTTGCCGGTAAAAGTGGTGAGAATGATGAGGGTGATGAGGGTGATGAGAAGAAGAAGAAGCAGAAGGAGGAAGTTGTGGAAGTTGGTGATGACCACCACCAACTCCACCACCTCCAAAATCCGAAGGCCCTCGAAGCATGGGCGGAGAAAGCGATCGATGGTGGTGATGGTGATGAGCAGGCTGTGGCTGGGAACTAGATTTCCTAAATGTGGGTCTAAAACTTCGAGAGCCAAAAGCCAAATCAGGACTGGTCGCCGTGGCGGGCGCACCAAAGGAGCTCGAATGGGTCCCACTTGCAAAGTAGTGATATCTTGAAGAGGAAATATCCTCCTGATAAGGTCGACGAGCACCAAGACCAGCACTTCCGGCGGTATAGGAGCCGGAAGCGGGCAAAAAACTGGGACTTCCTGAACTGGGCGAAGAGAGGTTGGCGGCAGCGGCTGCTGCTGCTGCAGAGCGAAGCGGTCGTGGCTGCATCTGTCCGCCGTCTGCCACAGTGTAGGCTCGGGCGCGGGTATTTGTACCGCCGCCGTATAGCAGCGCCGATTCTGTGGCGCCCAGAATCGGAGGAGGAGGACTGCCGCTGCTGCCCAGTGAACTTTGGCTGGTGTGCTCCAGCAGACGCCACGATTCGGTGCCTAAGGAGAAAAAGTGGGAAAGCAGACGACAGAATAGGCAGAAAGAGAGAGAGAATTAGCAACGGTGAGAATTGGTGGCAAGAATCGCTCTCTCTCTCCCTCTCTCTCTTGCTTTCCCGCAACCGATATTATACCCTACTATTGGTAATAAAAAATGAATTATGGTGCACATTTCTTTTCCCATGTGCGTGTGCCTGTACTCTCGGTTCTTAGCTTTGCTTCCCTTGCTTGCTAAGAAAAGAAAAATCAAAAAAGGGGGAGGTAAGAAGAAAGAAAGAAAGATCTATGTGAAGAAAAAAGAACGATTAGGATCACCGTTTTACTTGATAGTACTGTAGAGACAAGCGCAGCAAATGTGCTCATGTGAAAAGTGAGCAGAATGAGGAGGGGAGGCAAAAGTAGAGAAAAAAAGAAAATTGTGAAACTGCTGCAATTTAAGGTTTTTCTTGCTGCAGTGAGTGAAATTACCGTTTTTGATTTGGAGAACAACGAAGTAACAGGAAAAAAACTGCCAAAATGTGTTTAGAAATTCGCCGAAACTACGTGATTTCGCTCAAATGATCAATAATGAGCTTGAAAGCTGCTGCCATTGCCATTGCCACTGCCACTGCCCAGCTTGATTTACTAGTTCTTTTTCAACTGCTGCTGTTGTTGTTGCTGCTGCTGCTGCCTAACACTCAAAAACTAAAAGGTTGAAATTAAAAATAGATTTGCAGCATTTTTTGGCAGGTAAATTGAGCTAAATTGGACTAGAGAAATGTGCCCACTGTGTGTGTGACTTTAGGATTCCAACCTTTTTCTTTTGCCTGACAAATGAGGGGGCTAGGTTTTTTGTTTAAAATGTAGGTGAAATCGTTATTGTCATTATTTTCACTTGGCTTAATTAAGACAAAAACTGAGGAGGAGGAGGAGCGAAACGTTGTGTGGGTGAAGTGAAGTGAGGTATTTGTGAAATGACTAATTGGGGTGGTGACCTTTTTCATTCGGAGTAAGTCCACTTTTATGAAAAATTACAGGTAAATCTAACGCTGAATTAAATAATTATAATCTTTTCCAAAAATAATTTTTCATACAGCATTTACAAAATGACAGTTAAACTAAAAAAATTGAGATAAAATTAATAAATGTTTTTAATGTGACCTTTTTCTCACCTTCATTTGCCAAACGTTTAACAATATCTCAAAAGTATCTGTGTTCAGATAACTAGAACTGCTTTAATCTTTCAAAAAACAAAATGATCAGATTTAAAAAATTTTAAAGTTGGATAAACTAAAAATGCTGTGCAGTGAAAACGACTAAAACTGCTACAACATACTAAAACATTTTCCCACTAATCAATAAAGTGCAAAACAAAACTGAGCCTTTTTTCTGCCTAAAAAATTTTGCTAATTTGACAAAAACAACACTTCAAAAAAGCAGCACTTCTTTTGCAATAAGCACAACTTTCTTTCTTTTTTTCTGCTGCTGCTGCTCCATCCTCATCTCGTCTCATCTGCACTTTAAGTGCTATTTAAGATTTTGCCTGCTACGCAATCAAAGGGGATGATAAAGTTAAAGTGAAGTGAAACAGTAAACTGAAAGACTAAGAAGGCAATTGCAAATCAGTGCACTTCAATTGCTGCTGACTAGTGAGTGAGCACAACAAACAACACTTGAAGTGTTGGCAATTGAAGAGGAGAAGAGACAGACAAACAGAAAAAAACATCACTTTTCAGTGGTTCCAAATGACTAAATTCAAATTCAAATTCAAATTCAAAGTGGCAAGAGGCTGGCTGGTTCCAAATGGAACAGCAGCAGCAGCAGCAGCAGTGTAATGCACAAATAAGCCCTCTTCAAATTGAGAGAAAGCTGAGTTTTTATGCTCAAGTGTTGTCTTGTCGTGTCGTTTCTGTTTTGCTGCTGCTGTTCAAAGAAGGGCTCTAAATAAATGGGGATAATAACATAGTGGCAGTTGTTGTTGTTGGTGCTACTGTGATGACTGACTGACTGACTGACTGACTGAAGCGCAAGTACAGAAAAGAGCTTCGGCTCCAAAGAGAGGAAGGCGACCATTTGAAATAGAAAAAATAAATAAAAACGTAAGGTAAAGTGGAACTTGAAGCGCAGAGAATAGAGTGCATTAAAATAAGCAATTTTTTAAAAATATTGAGAATAAAATTCAAAAACCTTTTTAAAAAAACCCAAACTTAATCGATGAAAATACTGACTCTCAAATTTAAAAAAATAATATAAAAAATTAACAACTTCATTCTAATCTGTCAAATAAAATACAAATTGTTAAAGAATAAAGTAAATCAGACCTTTTTAGAAGCGATTACTTACTTCCGAACTAAAATCAAAATTGAAAAAAAACATTTAAAATGTACCTTTTTACCAACGTGGCAAACGAGCACGGGTTAAAATAAAAAAACTCAACCCCTCGCTCTCTCTTTCTCTGCATCATTTTTCACCACTTGAATCACTCAACTTCAAAACTCAAACTCTATCTCAAAAAAACTTCTAAAAAAATCTCCAAAAAACTTTTAAACTCCCACCACGTTCCCCACCTACCTCTACTGGTGTTGTACTCCTCGTCGTAGTCCAGCTCGCTGATGTCACTGTCGGAGAGGCGGGAGATGGTGGAGGCGGGCGAGAGGCGCTGAACTGCGCCGGCCGCCGACGGGGAGTCCGCCGAGTAGTAGGCCGGGTAGAAGAGCTTCAGCTGATGACGTTGAGCCTGATAAATAAAAAATTTTAAAAAAGATTAAAAAGTTAAAATTAAAAACCTTTTTCAACTGGTCAAAAAACTCCTTACCAGCTGCTGAATGATCTCCTCATGTGGCAGCAGCAGGTACCAGTCGGGCTCGTTGTCAAGGGGCGCCAGAGCGAGCTCAATCAGCACCTGACCGAGCACTTCGCTGCTGCCGTAGCGGTCATAGTCAAGGAGGGTGCACTCCAGGGCCCTCGATTTCATCTCCGCCCGACTGAGGCGAGTGCAGAGGAAGGTGGCGTTCCACACCGGCTCATTGCAGTTGACAATTGTCTTGGTGCGGCGGCGGGTCTTCTCGCTGCACCGGGGTTTTGGGTTGATTTGAAAAAAGGAGTAAAAATAAAATGTGTTAGCTGTTGAGTGAATGACAATGACAATGAATTTACAATGGTAATATAAAGGCTAAAATAAGAAGTTAAAAGTGACCGTTTTATGTCGTGGGGGTGACGCTATATAAAAATCAAAAATTAATTTTATAAATGTTAAAAACCTTTTTAAGCTACGAAAAAACTATCGGTTTAACAAAAATTAAAACGCAAACAAAGAAGAGCAGAAAGTGCCAAAAAAAATGTGAACTGCACCCTGAGTTTGACTTTACTTTCCAAATCTTCTTCTCTCTCTAAAACTCAAAACTGCTAGCCGGGCAAAAGAAAAAAAGAAAGTCTAACTGTGTGAAAAACTAAAGTTTGATCCCCCTTCCTCCTCAAAACTCGTAATAAAAAGTGCAAACAAGACTTGAAAAAGTTGAAAAGAGGTACCACCACCACGAGGCAGGCACAAAGAGAAGCTAAAAACTACAAATGAAACACAAAAAGTTAAAAGACTAAAAAACTGACAATTGAAAACACAAAAAAACTAAAAAAAATTATAAAAGTTTTGACCATTTAAATGAGTCAAACCTACAAAATTGTTTACAATTGTAACCTTTTTAAGTGACATAGACAGTACTTTCAAGCACTTACGTTCGGTCAGGCAGGAGGTACAGCTTGACGAAGGGATTCCGCAGCAGACCTGTCTTCCGAGGAGTGAGCTCAATCGCCGAGATGACCGTCACCAGCAGCTCCAGCGTCTGCACGTCGTACCACAGCTTCACCTGTTTGGGAAAAAATGAGGAGGATAATGTCGTGAGGGAAAGTGGCACAAACATAACAGTGGCAGCAGGCAAGCAGGCAGGGTAAAGTGAGAGAGAGAGAAATGAGCATTTGTACAAATCAAAGGATAAAAGAAAGGGCTGAGAGGGTTAAGAAAAGAATGCTAAAGAATTTGTTAGAGTGGGTTGACCTTTTCCAGAGAATGACGAATTAATCCATTTAAAAACCATAGTTTAAAAAATTAAAATTAAAAATATATAATCTTTTTTAATTACTTCGCAGTGTTTACCCAAAAAATGTCCTACGCAAAAATTTTATAGCTTCCATTTATACTCTAGCAATAAAAAAATTGATTTGAACAAAAATGTTAAAACCTTTTAAAGAACGAGATAAAAAACACAGTAATCATCACTCAAAAAAATTTCAAGTATAGATCAACACACACACACACCCACCCACACACTCGGGAAAATGATTCACAAAAAGAAGAAGATACAAACTCCCACCCACAAACGCAAGCAAAGAACTCTTCAGAACTAGAGTTCACACTACAGTGGTGGCAGTAATAGGTCAGATAAGAACCAGCCAGTAGAAATTACCCGCAGCCGTGGGAGCATGACTTTTAGTTCCGTGTGTCCGACTGCCACTTTGTTGACACAGAGAATCAACAGAGAAGCCGAGAACAATGTGATTGAACAAATGGCAAAGGGACAAGGACAAGCTGAAAGAAGGCAGAAAAATATGTTTTCATTTGCTGCTAGGCTAGAAAACCTTTTCAACGCGCTATCAAATAACGAGTGAAAAGAAAGAAAGAAGGAAAAAGTGGGCAAAGAAACAGTTGCCAGCAGTTATCAGCAAAGAAAAGCAGAAAAAGAAGAAAAGCGAACAAAGTAAATTCAGTAATAGAAAAAGGGAAAGAATATTCTGTTTTCAAAGCAGGCAGGCAGCAGCAACAACAACAACTGCAGGCAATTTGATCGCCAAATTATAAGCTGACTGCCGTTGCTGAAGTTTGAGGAATGAAAACAAAACTGGACAAATAGAAAAAGAGGAAAATGGGAAAAAAGAAAAGCCCCAGCAAAGTAATCGAATTGAGTTGAGCTGTGTTTCTGTTTCTGAGCCGAGCTGAGCTGAACTGGCCTCAACTGAACTGAACTCTCTGTCAGTGTTTGTCAGTGTTTTTTGTCAGTGTGTGTGTGTTTGTCGACAGCTCTCGAGATTAGAGTGTGTGTGTGTGTATAAGTAGCAAAAGAAAGTAAAAAGTCTGACGAGGAGGAAGAGGAGGAGGAGGAGGAATGGCAAATGAACAAGTTAGGACTGGTCACCAGAAGAAGAGGGAATCGAAAGAAAGAATCGAGAGAAAGTGATTCGGAGTGATTCGGAGATGGTGAAAGATGGTGAAATCAGCTCTTTCCCTCTCTTTCCCTTCCTTTTCTGAATTGACTGATAAAACCCCCCAAAAAAATTGGGAACACAAAGAAAACACAAAGTCTGAAAGCTAACTAAACGAAACAACAAAAAATGGATCAGTACAGGGTGATCCATTTGGAATAAGATAATTAAAAAATATGATTGGTGTGTAAATGAAATTAATTACCGTTTTTAATTTCCACACATGTGATACTAGACAATACCTTTTAAAAGCTCTCCATTTATCAAGTACAAAATAACAAAAAAAAGAACAAAATTTGAAATATTTAAGTGTGTTTTTACCTTTTATCTTTTGATATACATTGGCATTGCATTAATGACAAAAGTATATCAATTAAAACCTAAAGCCACTGTTTATTCAACATTTAAACTACTCTATCATATTTGATCATTTCTAAAAAAACAAAACAAAAACAAAAGGAATCAAACCAAAAACTAACCAACACAAAAAGGCAGATACATCACCCTCAAACATACCACAAAACAGGTCGTACACAATGCTCTCTTTCTCTCGCTATTTTTTGCCCCCCCCCCCCTCAAACACAAACTTAGCATTAATCTGCCATCAGTTTGTGATTTATGATGAAGAGAAAAGGAGCGCAAAAAAGAGCCGAAAAAATAGTTTCCCCCTAACCCAAAGAATAAAAGAAAAGAAAAAAAGAAAAAAAGTGAAACGAAAATCGTACATGTACGACAAGTGAGCCAGTAATACAGAAATAAGAAAATAAAGAAATTGATGAAACCAGTTAATTTGAATGCACATGAAAGTTAAACCTTAACAAAAAACCACTGACTGATTACTAAATCTAAAAGAAAAAACTAAAAAAATTAAGAAAATGGGCTAAGTAGTAGTAGTAGTTGGAAGGCAAATAGAAACCATTTTAATAATTCAAGAGGAATATGTCCTGAAAAGTGAAAATCCGCCGGCTGACCGGAATTTGGGAGCAAGAGAGTGAAAGTGAAAGGAAAAGCCAAAAAAAATTAGGTCATCGTCGCCGCTCGACTTTGGCACAGTGACACAGACAGACAGAGACAGGCGGAAAATTCGGTGCTATATACCAAACCAAACCGAAAAACACAAAATACAAAAAAAATCCTCTCCCTCCATTTGAACTTTGCACACTAAATTTTCTTTCCTTCTCCTTCCTTCATTCTCAATCATCGGCCCTCTCAAACTGAATGAACACAATTCTGCACAAACAACCGACGAGAGCATTGCAAATCTGCAAACAGAAGAAGAAGAAAAACTAAAAGAAATCGTCTGTCATCAAGAGTTGACTTTTCGCCTGAATTTTGTCGTCTTTGTCGTCCTCCTCTTCTTGAGGCCAAATTAAACAAAAAAGAAAAAAAGAGGAATGGGAAAACACAAGAATGGGAAAGAAAGAAGAAGAAAATTCTGACCGAAATTTGTGCCTCTCGTCCTCCTCCCCGGGCAGTGTCATCTGTCATTTGCCTCTTCTCTCTCATTTCTTTCTTTCAGTTCTTTCATTCTTTCTTGGACTTCCGATTGAGGAACAAGACAGACAGAGAGAGAGAAAGAAAAAACTGAAAAAGTGAGAGAGACAAAAAGAGAAGAGAGGAAATTTGCAAATGTCGTTCGCTGCCCACAAAAAAAGAGAGGGAGAGAAAAAAGTCATCGAATGGGAATGGGAATGAGAGACAGAGACAGAAAAAGAGAGCGGGAATAAAGTCATCAATAGCTGTGTGTTGTACAGGCTGCTCTGGCGGCGGCGGCAAAGGCTATCAACTAACGATCGATTACCAGAATTAGATCAAATTAAATTGGCGCCACCAGAATACCAGTTACCAAGCCCGAGCAAAGAGGGCTGATTCGGGAGTGAAAAAAAGGGTATTGTAAAGCGGAATGAATCACTGCCCAAATGAAAGGGTTGGTTGGTTGGGGCGGCTGAGTATTAGTAAAAAATAATGATAATAAAATAAAATAAAATAACAATGCATTGCAGTGTAGTGGTAGTGCAGTGCAGTGCAGTAAAGTAATTGATGAAGTAGTAAATGATAAAAAGGAGAAGAGGAAGAAATAGCAGTTATATTTGAAAAAAATCTAAATAAAATATTTGAGAAATTTGTAATTAAACCTTTTTTAACTGGTGAGGAATGGTGAGAAAGGGTAATTTTACCCCTCTAAAAGCATTTGAAGTCAAACAGACTGCTCTTTAAAATGTACAAACTATCAAACTCTTTAAATAAAAATAATAAAAAAGAGCGTTTTTTAAATAAAACTGAAAAAACCTGTTTAGCTCAGCGAGAAGTAATGTTTACAACAAGAACTAAACACTACCCTCAGCTGCAGTAATTAACGACAATAAGCAAAACTTAAAAAATTAAATTGAGTAAACCTTTTAAACACACACCGGAGTTAAACGTTTAAAAATTTCCTAAGCAAAGCAATCTCAAACCCAAAAGAAAAAGAAAGAGAAATGCCACCTACCTGCAATCGGCCGTGGACGGTGGCCGTGCTTCGGGTCACTTTGACGTAGGGGGCAGAGGCAGAAGCGGAAGTTGATGCGGCCAGCTGAGCCCTGGCCAGAGATGAGGGCAGAACAACATTGGCAGAGGTGACGCCCCCGGGCGTACTGCGAGCCGTCAGGTCGGCGCCCAGGCTGCTGCCCCGCAGAAGGGCACTTTTGTCTGCAAAGGCAGGTAAGTTGAGTTGATTTGAAGATACAAAGGAGAAAAGGAATGATAAACAAAAAGGGGTTATAAAAAGCATTCCATTTATAAATTAATCATTAAAAAAGTAAGTTGTAAATTGATTTTGCGACCATTTTTAAAATTATTGAAACGTACCGTAATGTAAAAATGAAATTTTAAAAAATTATCTCGTTAAATAAAAAAAAGTTTGAAACAAGTAAAACTTTTCAAGAGCTTTGTGTCATACCATTCCTAAAGTCAAAGCAAGACAGGAACTTTAAAACAAACAAAAAATCAACTAAAAAGTAACATTATGCAAAAAAGTAAACCTTTTCAAAAACATCCTGATTTGAGATACAACTTAAAAACAAAAAAAAATAAAATTTTTAAAGCTGAAACCTTTTAAAGTTCGGGACCGCGATGACTTAAGGAAAAAATAAAATCCACAACAAAATCTCAAACCCAAACCACCGAAAAAAACCTAAAAAACAAATCGCACTCACCATAGTCAATGGGGTTGGGCGGCGTCCCGCCGGGAATGACATCAGTATGGCGGCGGCCAATTCGATTCTGGCTGATGAACTCCTCGCGGGACATCAGCGAGGGATAGGACTGCAGGGGCGGCGGGTGAGGGTGACCCGGTTGACCCTGCTGACCTTGGGTCAGCTCCTGCTGAGCGACCCGTTTGTGCGTGGGCCGCGAGATGAGCAGCTCCACCTTCTCCTCGCCCTTCGACTCGGCGATGATGTCGGCGACCTCGCTCTGCGTTTTGCCCTTCAGCGACTTGCCGTTCCACTCGAGAACCTCATCGCCAGGCTTCAGCCTGCCAATCGTGTCCGCTATGGAGCCCTTCTTCACCTTCTCGATGATGGCGCCCAGGCGCCCACCCCCGACGCTTGGATTCATAACTGATGAGATGGAATCGGTTCCGAGAATTCGCCCGCCGACCACCTTTAGCCCCAGAATCGCCGAGCTGTTGGAGTTGTTGGTGGAGCCCAGGAGAAGGCTGCCGTCGCTGCTGCTCGCCGTGTTTGGGACGTGCTTCTTGAGGATCATGTGGCCGATCATCTGCGTCCCGTCCGGAGAGAGCTTCCAGGTGATTGGGTGCTGAAGAGTGGGTGAAAAAGTGTATGTTGAGAGTTGGGAGTTAAAAAAGAGGGGAAAGTTAGTCAAGGAAATGGGTGTTTGAATAGTGAAAAAAATGTTTTTAGTTTGTGGAAACCTTTTAAACTTTCGAAACTGTTAATAAAAACAGGTTTAACAAATAAAAATTAGCTGATTTGTAAAAAAAGTGAGCACAATTGTGATAAGTTTAAAATGGCAATGGCAAACTTTTTTTAAACACTTCCCAGAGAGTCGAGAAATTGTAAAAACAAACAAAAAAAACTTAAAAACCCCACACAAACAACAACCGAAGAGAGAGAGAGAGAGAGAGAGAAAATCTAAAAGTCAGCACTGCTCACACTAGGCATCAACTATTAAATAATAAAAAAATTATTAAATCATTTAAAAAAGAGTGTAACCTGTTTACTTTCAAACCTCGGCAATTTCTTAACAGAATATATCTACTAAACCAATTGCCCAACAAAACAACTAAAGAAAAAGAAGAAAAGAAGAGAAAAAAAGTTTACCACCAGCAGCACTTACCACCAAAAAGTTCCTCATCTTGGCGTCGAGAATGTCATCGGGCTTCAGCTTTCGGGGCATGCCCAGCTCACCAGCACCACCACCAGCAGCAGCAGCACTTCCAACACCTCCTACCGAACCTCCCATGAACATCAAGTTCTTCGAGGCGGCAGCAGCAGAAGAAGCTGTCCCCGGTCCCTGGTCGCTGAGCAGGTCGAGGGCGCAGCTGTCCAGATCAAAGTCCTCCTCGGTGGAGAGCTCCGGCGTCATTGAGCGCATCTCGTCCTCGCTGCTGCTCAGCGACTTGTACATCGCCAGTCGGCGGCCGTCGCGAAGACGCGGTCGAGCCGTTGCTGAAGTAGTGGCTCCTATATGGTACGAAGCGTGCGAAGGCTGAAAAGCCGACGAAGATGATCCGCCTCCGCCTCGAATGTGACCAGTAGAGTAAGCACCAGCTGTACCGGAACCGGAAACCGAGCCGAGCATGGCGTGCGAGGGCGAGGGCCTCGACGGCGGCAACAACAGTCCGTACTCGGACATTGGATCAGAGGAAAGTGAGTCGTTGCGAAGAATCGGCCCGGTGATTCCTCCTCCCAGGGAAATGGAGTCATAGGCCTGGCCACCACCACCACCACTGGTACTTCCTCCCGTCGAGGTGCTGCTAAAGAGGCTCGGCTTTTGTTGAATCTGAATTTGCTGCTGAAGACTTCCGGCCACCGGAAGCTGCCTCGCCGAGCTGGACAGCCGGCTAAAGCTGGGCGCCCTCTGATGACCGGCTGATATTATTGAGGTGGTGGCACTAGTTTGGGGAAAGAGATTCTCTCCCGAGTAGCTTCGAGAGTAGACGCCAAAGACGCCCGAGTCGCCGGCCGAGTTTCCGGCCGAGTTTCCGGCACTTCCTCCGCCTCCTCCTCCGGAGATGGGAACGGCAGAGGTGGAAATAGCCGTCACAGCTGCTGTTGGCAGGCTACTTCCGCTGCCGGCGTGGTACAGGGGCTGCTGAGGGTGGTGATGAGAAGAAGGTAAAATGGAAAGGTCGAGGGCGGATGGTGGTTCTAGAGGAAGTCCCGTTCCTGTTGAACACTCCAAATAGAGGTTGCCGGTGCTTTTGGCGTAGTGGGCGGGCAGCTGCTGCTCCTGAAGGGAGGGAATGCGCGGCAGGTGCTTTTTGCTTGACTGAAGTGGGTGGAAAGAGTAATAATAGTAAAAGAGGAAAAGAGAAAGAAAAGAGGGTTAGGGCTAAAGTGACCGTTTGATACCATCAAGCTGAAATATAGCGCCCAAAAACAAAATAAAAATGTGAAAAATGAGTTTTCTAGTTTAACCGTTTAGAATTGTTAATTATGTAATTACTAACTAAAAGATATCAAACTTGCAAAAGCATCCAGAATAAAGTTATTTTTAAAAAGTTTTAAAAATGTATAATTTTTGTAACCTTTTTCACGTCCTATAGTCTATATGTGATTAAAAACATTTGTCATAATTTAAAAAAACGAAAACGAAAAACAATATACACTGAAACTAAATAAACAAAGCTTTTGTAACACCTTTTAGTAGTAGCATATCGGCTCACCAAGTAAAAACCAACAAATTATAACAATTAATACCTCACTCTAAAAAACTGTCAAATGAAGTAACTGCCCCCTATTTAATCAAAAAAAAAAAATTAAACGAAATTGAGCATTTGTAAACCTGTTAATGCACAAGCCATGATTCACTGGGCAATAAGTTAAAAATAGCAATTTTTAAGTGTAACCTTTTTATGTTATAAATGACGTTAAGACCCCTAAAAAACCAATAAAAGAAAACAGCCTCCCCCCCACGCACACTTACCGCATAAGAGGAGTGCGAATGCAGCGACGGACGACCTCCTCCACCACTCGATGACTGCAAAGCCTTCTCAACGGCAGCACTTTGTCCGGACTGTCCACTGAGCACGTCCTCCAGGTAGGGCAACTCCCGGGACTTCTGCCGGGCGATGGGCAACTTCCGAGGGGTAGAAGTGGTGGAAGAGCTGGGAAGCGAAGTTTGCTGTCGCAACTGTACAGTATTTGGCACAACTGGCGGAACCGGTGACGCCGACTGGTGAGCGGGCGCCAAAGAATGGGGCAAATTGGAAGTAGAAATGGAAGTTCCCGAAAGAAGAAGATCACTGGCGGAGGGAAGTCGTCGGAGGGAGGGCTTGGAAGAAGAAGAGGAAGAAATAGTGGAAGAAATAGGCTGTGGAAGGTCGGGGATCATGCGAACTCCCGAAGAGGAAATGGAAATGGAAGAAGAGGAAGGGGCTGGCACTTTTGGCATTGGAAGGTTTCTGCCTCTGCTGGGCTGAATCTGAGGAGGAAGAGGAAGAGGCGGAGGCGGAGTTGGGCCACTGATCGTTCCCGTACCGGAGTCAAAAGAGGTTCCAAAATTGGCGCGAAAGTTCCACAGGCTCTTCTGGCCGGCATTTCTCTGCTGCTGCTGCTGCTGCTGCTGTTGATAAAGCAGCCGCCGCTGCTGCTCCGAGGCCGCCGATTCGTGGCTGTACTGCCGGCGAAGCTCTCGAGGCGTCCTGGAGGTCAGCTGAGGACTTCCGGCGCCACCACCTCCAAACGATCCCGAAGATCGGTCACCTCCACCGGTCACCCCAATCGAGCTGATCATCCCACCGAGCGAACTCCGCCGGATAAAGTTGATGCAGGCGTTTCGAGCCGACTGACCGGGGTGAGCTACGGTGGTGGTGGTGGTCCTCAAATTATCATCACCCTCATCATCATCCGCCGTCTGCCCCAAAGACATCGTCTGGTGGCGGTAGGAGGCAGAGGGCGGCTGAGGAGGGGCCGGCTGGGGCACATCAGCTCCAAAGTGTCTCGTAGGCGTGTCAACGTCCGCCGATTCTATAGTTCCAGCGCCCGAAAGTTCCAGCTGTTTCAGCCGTTCGCTCATGCTCGAATGAATCCACTCGCCCGTCTTAATTAGCAGCTCCTGCTTCTTCCGACAGAGGAGGCAGACCCAAATGTTCTATTGAAAAAAATGAAGGAAAAAGAAGTTAATTAATTAATCTAATTAAAAAAATTAACAGAATTTTAAGAATGTTACCTTTCCCGATCTGAGCAGCACCATACCGCCGCACTTTGCGCAGCACTTTGTCCCACAGTAATTACAGTGCCTCCCCACGCCCGTATTGGCAAACTTCGTCTTCAGGCAGATGCCGCAGGTCGTCTCCAGGTCGGTGAGGCCCATCGCCACCTGATCCTCGTTTCGCTTTCGAATCGCCGACTCCAACTTGCTCACCTCTTCCTGCTTTTTTCTAATAAATTTAGTAAAAAAGATTAGTAAAAAATTTCAAAGGTTTTAAAAAGGACTTTTCGAACACTTACTTCAGTACCACCGCCTCCTCCTCCTCCTCCGCCTTCTGGCGCATCATCACCGACTCGATGATCGCCCGCTCCTCCACGGTCAGGTGACTTAGGTCAGGCTGATGTTGACCTCTGACCTCTGAAGAAGTGGCTATCGAAGAGGTCATTTGACCTTGGTGACCTTGGTGACCTCTGGGCACCATTATCATCTGTTGTTGGTGGTGGTGCTGGGGCTGGTGCTGGGTGGTCTGCATCATCGCCGGCGCCTTCATCATCATCTCTTCCTTCCTTCTTCTATCTTCTGGGCGCCCTTACCATCTTCAGCATTTCTCTAAACTGCTCATCACCGCCCATAGCCATTTTTTTCAGTTTGCTGGGCTGTTCGGGGCTGCCATATTTTCTTTGATTCCTTGACCTTCTTGGTCAAATTTTCAGACAAAAAAATTTTCGTTTTCAAAAATTGATCTTCGGCAGAATAAAATGAAAATTGAGAAAAAGAAAAACCTTTTCGGTGAGCACGTTGAGGAGCCTAATGTTTAGAAAAATGATTTGTTGTTGGCAACCTTTTTACTAATGATGCGTCCGCGAACAAAAATCGTAGACACTGAAGAAAATCGGCTCAGGAGAAGAAAACGAAAAGTAGAACAAGAAACAAAAATGAACCAGAGTTGAGCTGAGTAGACCACCTTCTTCTTCTTTTTGTTCTCGGTTTGACAGCAAACAGCGAAGGAACGAACGAACGAAAAGGAACGAAACGAAAGAAAATCGAGTGCAAGCGAATCGAAAATTAATTACATTCCCTTCCTTCTCAGAAAATACGGGAAAGGAAAGTAAAGGAAAGAAGTATGCAAACTGCCGAATAAGAAAAACAGAAGAAGACGAAGAAGAAGAAGACAATCTAAGACGACAGTCAGACAGAACTGAGCTGAAATGAACCAGAAGAAGAAGAAGAAGAAGAAGAGTGGTAAGCAGCTTAATGCTGCGAAAATCGATGAGATTCAGAACACCTGACAAGGGAAAACGAGGAGGGCGAGGATTCCGGCTAAAAATTCTGTTCCTGCTGCTGGCGATGATGATGATAAAAGCGCTGCAGAGAAGCTGCCGTTGCCGTCTAAACTGCCGCAGCTGAAAAGAAAGAAATGTGTGGGCTTAATTTTTCAGACAAGCTGCTGCTGGTGCTGCTCAATAATTCATGGATTCAACTGCTGCTGCTGCCACTCTAAATGGCGTCAATCGTCTTAGGCGAGGAAACACTTTGAGAGGTAGGAGGGAATAAAAGTGAAGAGAAATTGAAAAAAAGAGAAGAAAGTGAGAAGAAAGTGAGCAAAAGAGAAATCGAAAACATGGCATTTACAAAATTGAGAAAATGCAAGAGAAAAAGTGAGCGTGCAAGAGAAAACACTTAGGAATGGATCATCATCAGCAGGAAAAAAGTGGCGATCACTTACCTGGGCCTTCGAGAATTCCGAGAAGAAGGCAAAGAAGAAGAAGAAGACGGAGAAAACATGTTTTTGACACTTGAAAGTGTTTCGGTTGCTGCTGCTGCTGTCGTTCAAGTGCTTAATGGAGGCGCTGAAGTGCTGTTGTAAGCAGAAATTCAATTCAAGCGAAAAACAAAAAACAAAAAATCAAAACTGCTTTGAATATCGAGTAGCTGCCGATGGCCAAATAAAAAAAATTCCGAGAAGAGGAGGCTGAAAAGGAGCTGAAGAAGAAGTGGCCGTTGCAAATCGTGTTGCAAAGATTGGTAGCAAGTAGATTGGAGTGAAGATCACCGTTTGGTTGGTTAGAAAAACGATAGAATGGTTGAAATTAGTGAAGGGAAAGTGCTGGTGGTGGCGAGGAATTGATGATCACTTGTGCAGAAGTTGAAGATTTGAAGAGAGGTAGAGGGAAAACAACAAAAAGAACCTTCAGCCGTTGAGAAACAATAAAGTGTAGAGTGGCAGAGAGTTCCCCGTCAAAAGGAGGTCAAAGGTAGTGCGTGGCCACCAAAATGAGCGAGCAAATGAATGGGATTCCCGGATGAGCTGCAGCAAAACAAACACTGAGGAAAAAGAGGAAGAGAAAAAGTGTGCGTGCAGTTGAGAGAAATAGAAAGAGAAAATGGAGAAATAGAAATAGAAAGAGTGTGAAAAAGGCGAGTGTGTGTGTGTGTCGGTTTTCGGACTCCGAAACCGAAACCGAAACCGAAATTCTGCTGCTTCGGCAAAAGACTTTAGGTGTGTGTGTGTGTACAACACAGCAGAAAAAGAGAGCCAGCAGCCAAAGGAAAAGTAGAAAGAGAGAGTTGTGCACAAACGTACACAGAGAGAGAGAGAGAGAGAAAGAGAACAGAGAGTGTACAGCCGATTCTGGTGATTCGATTATTGAGAGAGAGAATTGGAGAGAGAAAGTTGAAGAATACGTTGGAAGAGAGAGAGAGAGAGAGAGAGAGAGAGAGAGAGAGAGAGAGAGAGAGAG
>JAALOO010000981.1_pt1 | contig 22248 bp, 22 predicted proteins | sample 7257641 | NCBI WGS metagenome assembly JAALOO01 (sample SAMN14085613, study PRJNA598686) | mite metagenome | biome: ENVO:01001000; feature: ENVO:01001002; material: ENVO:01001226; isolation source: single female mite from University of Michigan culture on fish food culture... ...
AGAGAGAGAGAGAGAGAGAGAGAGAGAGAGAGAGAGAGAGAGAGAGAGACCAAATGCTGAACCGATTTGCAGTGGTCTTCGACGACTTAACGACAAAAGTGATCTGAATTGAGATGAAGCAATGAAATGAAGGCACTGTCAACTTAACACCCTCCTAGTAGCAAAGCTGCTTTTTTCAGGCAAAAATGCAGCTTTAAAACTGTTGTTTAATTAAAATTATTGTTTAAGACTTGTAAAGTTGAGTTTAGTAAGTAGTTTGACAGAAACAAAAATGATAAAATGCACAAATTTAAAACACACATTTTAAGTTTCTTTATCTTTACTAGCAATACACCAAGATCATTAACTCAGGTCGACCATCGAGCTGAGCTATATTAAACACTAACCGTGCCTTTCTAGTTAAAACAAAAAGCGTACTATCAATTACCTTATTCATTTCATCCTTTTTTCTTAAGAAACGATCTGCACTCTTCATCGTCAGACAATAGCAATATTTTACCATTTGCCACGGACTCATGTCGACTTCTTTCTATTGCACTGCTAAACATGCGTTTTTCTCTGTATGTCTGTTTTTCTGTCTGGCTAACTGACGACTGTCTGTTTGTCTGACTGTAGCAAATCACCTGTTCCGGTGTTTCTCATTAACTTTATAGCCAGATAAGTTTAAACTAGTTGAACACGGCAAAGAAAAAAGCAGAATATAACATCTAGTATTTTTCGATTTATGTATTTTGGCTTGTTAAACTAAAAGTAAATGCAATTATGAGCACAATATCAATGAAAAATACTCGGAAAAATGAACAAAAATGAACAAATAGCTAAAAATGCAAATACTTTTTTCAGTTTTTTAAAAACATCACTTCAAACACTGAAAGAATCACGACTCTTTTAACCACATCACTGTCTGTTCATTCAGGCAGGTAGTCGCATTCAGTGGATAAAGGTCGACCAATGACTATGAAGATGAAGGCAGTCAATGGTGAAGGCTGGTCAAAACTAGTTGCAAGAGAAGTGCTCCTAACCTACCCGGCAAGTAGTTTTTCTGTTTGTGTTCAATCTACCAGACGCAAGCTGTGATGAGCACAGTGAAAAGAGGAATTTCAAGGATGCGGCAATCAATGTGTGTGTGTGTGTGTGTGTGTGCAAGCAAAGGCGGTGGCAAACACGCACTATGCTCAGTGACAGACAAAAACAAGCATTAAAGAAGGTTCTGTCTGAAAAGTTGTAATGCTAAACTGTAAAAAAGTGAAACTTCAAAACCGCAGACCACGACATTTTTCTGTGTCATGGGAAAATTAGCGCCATATAGCTAAAACGACGTTGCCAGATTAGTAAAGCCAAAGTAAAGTTTATGCTCATCAAGAATACGACGAAAAGAGAACTGAGGTCTATAAATAGATGCCACAAAGTTGACAACAAATGACAATATTTTAGAGGAATGAAAATCCATCAATGCAAACAAAAAACACAACTAATGACAATAAAACTAGGAAACAAGAGCCAGATTTTTTCAAAAACAAAAACTGACAAATGAAATACAAATGTAATCACTGTCATTCAAGCAAGGTTTGAGAAAAGATGCAGCTGAGCTTAGGTATTTGTTTAGAAGAAAAAGGCAAACGATGTACAGAAAAAGAACTGTAAAGCACCTGAACCTGCCTGGTGGTCACTGATTGATGGCAAAGTTGGAAACCACCACCACCACCGGGCATCACTGTGGCTGACTTTGCAATTCGTTCAGAGTGAGCAAGCACTGTGACAGGGCGCACAAACTGTGTGTGCCATGACTAATTGCCGCCACTGTGCGAAATGGGCTGTCAGATGATGTGCTCTACTCGGTTTTCACATTGCCCTTTTCATATGAACTCAAAGAAGGGTTTGAAGGAGAGAGAAAGAGAGAGAGAGGTGCAATGATGCAAATATGATTTATCAAATTGGCGGCAACGCACTGGTAATTTGCGCATATCAACAGGCTGTTTATTGTCAACCACACACACACCGAACACCAGCTTTACTAAACCAATTGATTTAGAGGAAAGAATGAAAGAAGCTACTATTCAAGAAATGGGGGAGGAGAATGATCGTTGCCAGCACCGGCACTGACTAAAACAATATGTAAAATATAAAAAGTGCTAATTTATAAGTTGTTATTAAACGGATATATGCGTGCCTGTTTTAAACTTAGAAAACACTGGCAATAGTAAAAAGAAAATATATTAGCCGAGTCCGGAAATGTGTGCGCGCAAGCAGCAGTGACTTTAAGGATCTTCATCTTCTGCACAATATGCTGCACAACATCGCATTTCCGATCTTATTAGCTAATAACTACTTCTACTATTACCACTACTACTATTCCGGAGTGAGCAAACTGACTGACTGGCAAGTTGATTGACTGATTGACTGATATCAATTGGCAGTAAAGTATTTTTCTGCGGTGTTCTAGAGTAGTAATGTGGAGTGCCAGTAAACAGCACACGATTATTTAAACAAGCAAAAAAGTTTTAAAAAAAAGTACTGCTACTTACCAGGCATGCAGACGCATCGATAGGAGCCACGTTCATCCAGGCAGGTGCCTTCATTCTGGCAGGGATTGGAGTCGCACTCGTTGATGTTGATCTCACAGCGGGTGCCGGCAAAGCCCAGCGCACAGTCGCACTTGAAGGAGCCGGGCGTGTTGACGCAAGTGCCGCCATGTTCGCAGGGCGACCCCGAGTCCTGGCACTCGTCAATGTCCAGCGTACAGTCGGTGCCCTTGTACCCGGTGGGGCAGGAGCACACGTAGGTGCCGTCCAGCGGAGAGGTGTCACAGATGGAGCCGGCTAAAAGTGGTAATGAAAAAATAATTGGTTAGAGTTTGGTGTTTCGGATCACAATCGTATCAGGTGTCCTGATCAAGAGGGGCTTTACTGGCAAAAAAGTTGAAACCATTTTTATTTACACTTGAGATCAGATGTATTATCAAACAAAAAAACTATTAATAGTATCATGCACACAGTTGAAAAAGTACAGTTGCTGCAAATCAGATCAAATGGCAGGGTAGGCACAGGCTGAAGAGGAAAAGTTTGCGTCCAAAATTGGCAACATTTGGTATGCAGCTGTAGTGTGTGTGTGTGTGTGTGTGTGTGTGTGTATTTTCAGTGCCGGCAGCAGACAAATTGCCCTCGTTGACGACGAACATCAGCAGCACTTGACAGCCCAGTGGCCCAGTGCGCAGTCTGATCCAATTGGAACAGTCAGCAGGACTGCACGTGCACACAGAGCTCATTAGTGGCCCAGTGCGCCGTGCATTGTGTGTGTGTCGGTGGGCAAACTGGGTACACACAGTCAACTTGGGCTGTGATCGCTGCCAGCCTTCAAAAGGCAGGCAGTCAGGCAGTATTATTAGCCTCTGTAATATTAATAACCACGAGCATGGGCAACCAACACAATGGGCCCACTCGGAACTGTCTAATGAAGTGCCCTGATCGCACAATGTGACAACACAACACAGCGCTACCCTAGCTAGGGCAGAGTAATACATTTTTAATCAAATGAATTGCCATCGCATCTGACGCGAAAGTAGTAGTCGCTTGAGGCAATTGGCCTATTCAATTCTTTTATTGGGCCTGGGTTCATTCTCATTCTCTTTTAAACCAGGCTTTTTGACTGCTAGTGCAACAACGTGGAATTGGCTCCGGGAAATAAGTAATAAAAGTATTAATTGCGCAGTGGAGAAGGGCGCTTGGTAATGGGTAAATCTGTCAGGCAAGTGCGCCACTATCAATAATAAATCAATTGCTTTGCTAAGCAGAACTTAGCCTAAAGAACTCACTGCCTCGGTGCTGAGAATCCGGCCAACTGCCACAACAGTGGTTCAGTAGTCCACTGAAGCTGACTGACATTATTATGACTGTTGTTGACGACGACGATGATGATGACGATGTGACCCAAACCACTGTTTGGCCCATCTGTCTATGAAAAGGAAAACAGATCGCCGCATCACTCACTGTACCCTACGGACACATTTGCCACTGCCAATCAAATTAGCTATAAGGAGTTCTAGTTGACAGTGCAGTGTAGGTTAGCACACACACACACACACACTTTGTCTCTGCCCTTATCTGCCTTTTCCTTTTTTGGTTTAGACTAATTAATTTGCTGCTAAAAAGAAAAAAAGATTCAACACAAACAGCTCTGAAGGTCGTCAGAGGTTGAGATCAGAGCAGAGCAACATTCAGTTAGTGAGTCAGTCAACATTCGTGGGAAAGGAGTCATCCTCTCTGCATAAAATGACTTGATGAGTCGATTGAATTGCGCCGAGCTTGCGGCAGTGTTTGTGGCTTCTGCCGCCTCAGTCGGCCATAACCAGCGTAGACGGCGACAGATTAGTGCGCAATTAGTGTGCATATTAAGTATGCATGGCAGAAGGGAAGGAAAGAAGAAGGAAAGGAAAGGAGAAGGAGAGGGGACGACGGTGCACTGAGGAGAGGGAGAGCAAATGAAGCAGAAGTATGCACTAGAACTATTACTGCTCTTATTGGTCAACACTTTTTTGGTCCAGCACTTACCACCATCAGCCAAAATATGTAAGTGTGAGTGCTGGCTGAATGCAAATCATGCATTTCACTATTGTCGCTAATTGCCACACAAATATCGTTAATTAGCCAACACTAATTAGGCAGGTGTGTGTGAGTGTGCTCTAAAAATAGCAAAACTAGATTTTTAAAGTTTAAAAAGCATTTAAAAGCACTCAATTTTTATTTTATAACAATTTTAAATAGTTCTAGTGTTGCTTATTTTATTTAGAATTTAGTGAAACCTGGAAACTAAACTGTGAATTCGGGTAGGCTGCCTCCGTTTTGAGTGCACTTGAAATTTGTCAGCAATCTCCAGAGGCAAATTATTGCCTGCTAAAACGTCAGTAATTACCACGCACAGCATAGCACCGTACTCAAATCACTCGATTCAGATCGATTAAGTAAGCAAGTGAGTGAATTGAAAAAAAGAAGAAAGAAAGAAAAGCCGTAGTGACTTAAAGAAAAAGAAGAAGAAACAACAGCAGCACTTAAAAGAGCACTGCTCCCGATCAATCAACCACTGATTGATCGATTGGTCCGCAGAGAGTGCCAGCATTCAGCCAGCAATCTGAGACACACAACCTTTTTCTCACTTGCGTCTTTTTTCTAAATCTAGTCACTGTACTAGCAATGTTGTCTGCTCAATTAGCGAACAGTGGGAAAACGCAGTTTCCAGCCAACCCGCCTGTTGCTAATTGCCAAGTAATTAATCGGACGACACAGTGGCGGTAGCAGTGGCGGTGGTGGTAATCGAATTAATCGACTCAAATTGCTCTCCGTCTACTGCTGTTTTGCATTTTTCACTACAACAACTACTACTAATACTAATTGCCTAGGCAACTGGTGCAGAGAATAAAATAAAATGGAATGTTTGCGCCACCTCACTTTATTAGCGAACAGCAGCAGCTCACCTCAATAAATTCATCAAGTGGTGTGAATTGAACAACAGAAAAAAATTGTGTAACTTACCGTGACAGGGATTGGAGGCGCAGGCGTCCTCCAGGTGACACAGCAGCCCGGTCTTCCCCGGCGGACACTGACAGAAGAAGGAGCCGACGCGGTCGTGGCAGGTGGCGCCGTTGAAGCAGGGCTGGTTGGAGCAGTCGTCGATGTTCTCGCCGCAGGTGGGGCCGGTCCAGCCGTTGACGCAGATGCAGGCGAAGCCGCCGTTGGTGTTGGCGCAGGTGGCGCCATTCTGGCAGACATGGGGGCGGAGGGAGCACTCGTCGACGTCCTGCGAGCAGTAGGGGCCGCTGAAGTTGGCCGGACAGGCGCAGGAGTAGGTGTTGACGCCGTCGACGCAGCTGCCGCCGTTCTGACAGAGGTGGCCGCCGCAGTCGTCGACGTTGATCTCGCAGTTGTGCCCGGTGAAGCCAGTAGGACAGACGCACTTGTACGTCGAGGTGCTGTAGTGGGGCACGCAATCTCCGCCACTGAGACAGGGGTTCACCTGACAGGGCACGTAGCGGGTCTCGCAGAACTGCCCGGTGTAGTCCTGCTCGCAGTTGCACCGGTACGAGCCGGGCGTGTTGATGCAGACGCCGTTTTGGTTGCAGGCCTTGGCTGAGCCTTGCTCGGCGCACTCGTCAATGTCCTCGCCGCAGGTCGGTCCCCGGAAGCCGGGCGCACAGTCGCAGGTGTAGCCTACAAAGCCAAAAGCAGACGTGGCTGATCCGTTGGAGTGTGAGTGGCAGATGGCGCCATTGCGACAGGGCTGAGAGACGCAGTTGTCTGCCTCCTCACAACGCGGGCCCCGCCAGCCGGGCGCGCACTGGCACTCAAAGTTGTCCACGTCGCCCTTCAGCACACAGCGGCCGCCATTTTCGCAGGGTCGCGTCTGCAGGCAGACATTAGGTTCCTCCACCTCGCAGAGGCTGGCGGAGAAGCCCAGCGGACAGAGGCACTTGAAGGTGGGCGGCGAGTGGGGCGAGGTGATGGTCTGACAGGTGCCGCCGTTCATGCAGCGATTAGCCGCAAAGCAGGGGTTGGTGTGCTCGCACAGGTGGCCGGCGTAGCGAGGTGGGCAGCTAAAGAGAACAAGGATTCAAAAGAGGTTAGCAGTGGTAGAAGGTGAAAAACAGAGGTTTTGTAGAGTCAAAGGGGATTAGATGAGTAGTTATGACACACGTTCACTTACCGACAGAAGGGCTTGGAGAAGGAGTTGTAGACGCAGGTGCCGCCGTTGTGGCACAGATTTGGGTTACACTGCCGGTAGCCATGCAGGCTGACCGGGTAGGAGCTGCTGCTGCTTACTGTACAGAGAAAGAAGAACAATCCAAGAAGAAGGACAAACAACGTTAGAGGTGTCGTGGTCATATTCATAGTGGTGGTGGTGGTAGTAGGAACGCAGAAATTGTCGTGAAAAAGAAGAAGTTTAAAAAATAAAGAACAAAAGAGAAGAATATTCAGTTCTGTTGAGCATTGCAGAGTTAACGGCGTCGGTGTATTGCTACTGGCCGGCAATCAAAAATTAATTTTTTGGTTCTGCTCATCAAGAGCCAAAAGAGAACTTTTGTAGCACTGTCCGTTGGCGCACTGAAATGTGTTCCGCATTGCCAACGAGTTTTGCCAGTGCCTCACTCTATTCTAACGGACGAAACTGGCGAGAGATGTTGCTCACAACTACTGTTGCCTACTGTTCTGCCTCTGTCCTGGCTGTTGCTGACCCGTTGTCAGTGTCGTCTGTGCCAACAGTGACTGTGTTTCAGTGCAATGTGCCAGCTCAGTCGATCCAGGAGCAGTAACCCTAATCTCTAGTGCGCATGTCGGCTTCTTCACTACCACTACTACTAGGTCCTTTAATAATTAGAGGGAGAAGTGAAAGGCAGGGGGAAAGTGAAGGCTGGCAGTTGACAGAGTGTCAACAGCCGGCAACCCCTCTGATGTGCTTCACTGCGCCTTTGCGCTAATCCAACGGTCAAACTCTGAGCGCCTGCAATTTCGGTTGAAGTTGAGGTGCAGGAGGTGCTTTTAACAAGAAGAGAAGGAGGAAGAGGAGATAAGGTAGTGAAAAGGGGGAGGGGAGGGAGTAAGCAGGCAAACAGTGTCACGAGGAAAGAGGGGGAATGAATAGGCAGACTGAGTGCTTTAATCATTCGAGGGAAGGTGAAACAGCCGGCATTAGCAGCAGCACCGGTCCAGGGACAGACGTGAAAATGAGAGCAGGGGCAAAAAACTTTGCACAGGGATAGCAGGAAAGAGAGAGAGAAATGGAAAGAGACCATAGTCAGTGCCTAGGTCAACAATGGCAATGAAAGAGAGAGAGAGAGAGAGAGAGAGAGAGAGAGAGAGAGAGCGATGGGGACGCGGCAGAGGACAATGGGCGGACAGACAGACAGCCGACAAAGCCGTCTGAGCAAGGGCCCTTTTGCTGCAACAGCAGTGCCCTTGTGGTGATCACACCGCGTCGCATGTGGGAACCAGATCACCGACCATTTTGTTCTCTCTGGTGGTACTAGCAGACTAGCTGACTAACCTGACCCAGCACCTCGAGCACACAAACAAAAACGAACAGCGCAGCTTTGCAGCCATAAAAGCAGTGCTCAATCTAATGATCAATAAAACCAATAAAACGTTTTGCGCACATTTTGTCGTTTATGATCAGAAGTCGTAAAAAGTCTGCTAATAGATAAGCTGAAGCTTTTTTTCAATGTCAAGCAAAAACATCGTCTGCACCCTTTTACTTTGGTAAATTTTTTGTTTAATGATTATTTTGCTAGGATTTCGCTAAATTTAAAACAGCGAATGTTTTTAGTTAAATAAATATTATTCAGTGCAGATGAAATGCTGTTGCTTAAAACCAGTGAATTAGAGTGTGTCCAGTGTGAGTTGAATGCACGCTTTGAATGTTATTTTGCATAACCTTAATCAGATTAGCTGATTATGAAAATGTCGTCCATCAACTGGGGACACTGTGAGTAAGGAGCACTAGTAGTGGCCTAATCTGCAATGGACACCAAAGGGGAGAATGGACACAGATTGAAAGAAAAGGAATGCCATTGCGTGGCTAATGAGCGTCACCCGGTGATCATTCTATGAGTTTGTGAAGTGGCTTCTGTGGCCTGTCAGAATGCAGCGTAGCGGCTGTGCATTTGCTTTCTGAGCATGTGGCAATGAAGACACAGAAAGAGAGTCAGAAGGAGCCCGGGAGGTAAAACAAATTGTAATTAAAGCCTGACGCTGGTTACTACGCTAATGTCCACAGTCCAAAGGCAGTGGTGAACAGTCGACACTGTTGCTGCAGAAATTACGTGTCCTCACCAAGGAAGAAGAAAAAGAAAAAGAAGTGAGACTGGAAAAATGCAATCTGTGGCTGGCAAGGCACAGTAATAGCTTACAGCAACAAAAGGGAAAAACGAGAGAGTGACTTCTTACTCAAATAAAGGGCAACTTCGCACTTGGTGGTCTCTGTACTTGGTGGTGAACGCAAAGTGCAAGTCAAAGTGCAAGAAAGGGTTGCCAGTGGGTTGATAGTGTGTGACAGTCAAACTGAACTGGCAATCTGTGCAGCTTTTGCTAAGTGAATCTGTCTGTGATTGTTTAGTTCTGACCCCTGACAGCATAATCGAGTTAGCCAATTAAGATTATGAGACAGCCCACACTTCTTTCACCGCTTTCAACTCAGCAGTGTCAAAACTTTGTTTTCTAAAAATAAATAATCTGCAGTCAAGGGGAAGGGTTCAAGGTTAAGTCAACACTAAATTCACTTTTACTAAAAAACTAGATTTATTGACTTGCTTTTAGAGTTATATTTGCGACAGTAGACAGATAACAAAAAAGATAGTTTTTTTGGCTAGTCCAAAGTGTTTAAAATTTGTTTTGAAAATTGAAAAAACACGACAATTTCAACGGCAAAGTTTAACCATAAATACTTACGCGTTTGGTTTGAGATCGAGTACGGGTAGTAGGAGGACGCTGAGTAGTTCGGGAATGAAACCGTCCAAAAAGCAATGAACAAAAGACAGGACAAACCTGCTTTTGACGGCTTTGTTTTGCCCATTTTGGTAGATCGGCAATCAGATCTGTGACTGGAGACGGTATCCCTCACTTAAGGAACAGACTTAATGGCGAAATGACAAAACTATAAACTGGCAATAGGTCGATAAGATGATGCCATTAGTGGCGGCTGCTGTCGTCTTCTTCAATCAGAGCACCACTGGCCACTGGTTGAGCCAAATTCACAATAAATAGAAGGAGTTGAGCAATGAAACGGAAAGAAATAAAAGAAGAGAAGAAAGCAGCTGAAGATGAACATAAAACCATTTAAAGCACTACCGAGTGGCAGTGGCAGTATCAGCAGCAACCGGCGCCCTCACTTTCACTGCTGCTGCCAATCACAGTAGTTGCTGAGAGTGAAAGTGTGAAACTTTGCTTATCATTCGTTCACAGCATGAGTAAGCAACCGCAGCACATGGACCCACGGTTAGCAGTAAAGTTGCTGCTTGATAAGATTGGAGCCAGAAATCGGGTGTGCTTTCAGTAAAAACAGAGCTAGCTAGCTAACCAGTTGGAGACAACAAGTGGGCACTGTTGTCTTGAGAGGACAGAACACTTTATTGAAAGGCTGAAAGATGGTCGTTTGGCTGACGATGGATGCTGGAGATTGTAAACGGCGGTGGTGGACGATTAAAAGCAATTTGACAAGTGGTGCAATGCAATAAGAAGTGCGTGCTCAATAAACAAAACTGTGGTTTCTTTTTCCTGGCTAAAAGGAGCAAGTGCAAGCTGAAATTTCAGGAAAAAGATGAACGGTCGAAAGCATAAATCAATAGAGCGATATGAGATGATTGAGAAAATGAAAGGGTAGAGAAGGCACTATGATGACGAGATTAAGATTTAATTAAGTAAACGGCGATGCGCTACTGAGATCACTAGGTTGCAAAGCGCAAATGTGTGTGGTCAGTTGAATTAAAATAAAAAAGTTTGCCCCTTCTTAGCTGGGCGCACAGTAACTTGTCAACTTGTGCCCTTATGGCATTTTTAAAAATCAAACACAAAAAACGTTTTAAGAATCTCTTCTTCACAGGGGTCAGTCAGTAGTGGTTGTCAATTGGAAGGAGAGACTGGGGAAAAAGGTAGCACTAATGAGAGGATAAAGAAAAAAGAAAGAAAGTGGCTGAAATGATGCAGGCAAGTGATGCAGGCAGATGAGGGCAGACACACGAAGAAATAGTAGTGGTAGTAGCTGCTGCTCGGTCAGTGGCCAAGCACACACTGACTGACACTGAGTTTGGAGTTTGGAGTGAGGAAAGAAGGGCGAGAGGGAAAAATGAGGGAGAGAGGGAAAAAGGGAGAGAGAGGGCACAGTGTTTGCAAGCTGGCGCAGCAGTGCCGACCAGTAGTGCCATTGACTGCCATTGCAAGCTGGAGAGGGGGACAGAACTAGTCAACAGCATCGAGAGAACGGCAAGAGCAGCTGGCAGGGCTAACGCACTGTCACTTGCACTGACTGACTGGCTGAAGTGGCGTGGCTTCCAGAAACGAGACTGCTTCGTCTGCACACATTTACACTGTGGCGAGCTGTCAGTGCTAGTGCTTCATTGATCCCATTCTTCCCCCCTCACCCTCCAAGGGTCATGAGGACAGTGAACACAGTGGACAGAGAGGACAGTAGAGCAATAGTTAGTTCAGAAGAAGCACAGGAAGCAATGGAAGACTGGTGATAAGGAAGGGAAGAAGAAGGACCAAAAAGGGAAAGAAAGAAGATGGGGAGGAAAAAGGTGAACCACTTTGTCTGGTGGTAGGGCCCAGCACACAAAAAGCAGATGTGCTGGTGGACTGAAAAAGCAGTGAAAGCATCACTGTCATCATCATCATCATCACTGCAGTGGCCGTCAACGCCAACAGGTTTTCTTGTCCGGCAAATTAAGATGAAGATGAACGCATTCATTCATTGCCAATTAACTTTGCTTATTAGTTTTTTGCTAGTAAAACTCGTATCTCAAACCCGCAACTACTTCTGACAATTCATTGTAAAAGAAATCAAAGACAATGAAAACCTTGTCATACTAGCCAAGATTTAGAAACAAGAGCGGTACTTTTTTGTGTTATCGATAGAGCATATTGGCAAAAGTTGTTTTTTTTAAAGAATCAAGGTGGTTGAAGTCTTAATAACCAAAAAAACATATTCACAAAAACAATGCACACCAAGCACATCTCACTCGAGCAGGTAAACCTCAGGTTTGCTCTCCTTTTCTTCGTCTCTTTCTTCCTCTTTCTTCCTCACCTCATTGACTGGCCATCTGGTCAGCTGGCCACTCGCGCGACTGGCAGCAAGACCATTAGGCGAAAGTGTGCAGAGGGTGCAGAGGCCACACTGCGCGCTCTACTGACAGTGATTAGGCAAGGTAGAAAAGGACACAGAGACACCGACCAAGTAAAAGAGAGAGAGAGAGAAGCGACTGGTGCAGCAATCTCATTCTTTCCCCCTCATTCGCTCACTCACTCACTCAATCTACTCATTTGCCATAGCCGAGAGATGCAGAAGAGGAGGATGAGGAGGAGGAGGAGGTGAAGGACTGCTGATGCATGCACTCGGGTCGACTAGGCAAAGGTCCTCCTTAATTGTTTCGATGGATGGCAAAAAAGAAAGTAAGGCAGAAAGGCAGGGAGGGGAAAAGAGAATGAGGGAGAGTGCCCCGTCATATGAACCCCGCAGCAGCAGAACTGGCGCAGCAAACCAAAGCCGCAGCCGCCGCAGCACTGCTGACACTGAACGGCAGTGTTTGCCTGCTCTTCTAGCACTGGTAGTTCTGCTGCTGCTGCTGCGGCTGCATCTGTTTGGTAGTGGCCAATCCGTGAGAACACGCTCATTTCATGGGAACGGAGCAGGAACGATCAGAGGAGAGGAGAGGAGAGGTTGCAGTGGGGTGTCGATTTGATGATGCCAGCAGGCATACAGTGTCCCCTCGACATGCACTCCATTCAGTGCATTCAGTGGACTAGACTAGGCAAAATGGAGAAGACTGTCGGTAGAGAGGATCGAAACTGGTCGCCACTTTGTAGGGCTTCATTTTTAAAATAGCCCACTTTTGGCAAAACTCAGCAGATGGAGACACTGCTGAGCCAGTGGGAAGTGATTTGGGTGAACGCTTATGTGAATAGCCAATAACAGGCAAATCTTTCAATAAAAATTATATTAGAAGTTTAAAGTATTGTTTAAACTAATTTCTTTTATTGAAAATTTTAATTCGTTTGTTAAATATAGCATTTATTGATTTTTTTACCATTTGAAAATCATTGATTATGCGTAGTGCGTTCAGCAACAAATGTGCTTGAGGAAACATAAAATTCTAAATATGCAAATTGTTTTGCATGCAGTTTTATATAAAGGTATATTTGCTTAAAAAATTTTTAAAATTTTAAAAAATATTTTTAAACGTTATTAAAATTTTGGCGTTTTCAGAGTACCCTTGTTTGTTTTTAATTAATTAAGATTTCAACTTAAAATTTTTAAAAACTTGGTGCGTTTTTATTGACATAAAAATTACAAAACATGTTTTTGTTTTTAGTCACGTTCTATTGCAAATACACGTAGAATGTGTATGCAAATTTTAAAAATATTATAAAAATATTTTTCAACAACTTTTAGTGAATTGCATTAATTTTAAATAACTTTAAGTTTACAATTTATTTTAATAAAAAATATAATTTAGTGTAGCTAACAATTTATTAATTGTTTACTAAATTAAATTTAAACACATTAACACAAACACAAAAATTAGATTGGTGTATTTTTTAAACACAAAACAAAAATCTAGTTGTTTTACACAACTTTACTGACCAGCTGACAAAAAAAATTGCATTTCATGTTAGAAATAAGATGCAAATGCTATTAGCGTGTCGTTTTCTACAAAAGTTTTTGTCAATACACAGTGTAGTAATTGCTAATCGAAACTAATTAATTGAAACAAAGTTACAATTTAATTAATGTCAACAATCGACATTGATGACCAAACTGACTTGTTTAAGCAAACACAAAGTTTGGCTTTTTTAACTTTAAAGTGTTGTTTTCACAAAAACACAAAAAACAAACATTTTGACAAAAAGTTTATAAAACTATTATATAAAAATTAAATATTAGAATTTTGTCCATTTTTTTATAACAAAACAGTTTTAAGCTAGCATTTTGTGTTTTGAATATCAGGCAAGTTGAATGAATATTTTGATATATACTGCTAAACGGAGCCTAGGGAATTATATAAATGGAACTCAACAATTGTCTTTTAACTCAATAAGGAGTTGGAGACTGTGTAGATGTGCAGCGAAATGTTTTAACTTTTTAGTTTCTATCGATTCAGACTAACTCTATTGTATGCCAACCCATGCTTCAGATTCCGCCTACTTTTAGTCTTCTAGAAAAACTTTCTTTCTGCAACCGGCGCTCTTTATTCAAAAAGTTCAGTTGTGCGTGTCTCAAGTAAAATGTTTTTTCTAAAGAAGTTGTTCTAGAAAAACTATTTAAAATTTTGTAATTTTTATATTTAAAATTTATTTAACAATAAAATATATACATTTTTTAGTAAAATGTAAGTTAAAACAACACTTTTTAATGATGTTCAAGCTATCAAAAACGCAAACTTTAAAAGTAGTTTGCCTTATGTTAACTTTTTCAAACTATAAAAGTGAAGCAACAAACCAACATCTGTCAACTCAACTAAAATTTAAATCATATAAAACTTTTTGTTCATCTGCAACTCTGGATAAATGTTTAGAACACTGGTTTCAAATGAGCGAAGATCCAAACAAAGCGTTTCCAGTCACTTTGACCGATTTGAAAAACACATGCAGGTAACTCACTACTTTTTCACTTAAATAATTTTTAAACATTTGTTTGAAATAGCGCAATGGAAAAAATGGACCATTGTGCAAGTAGTTTTATTGAAATTTGCGCTAAAAAACAATTTCAAGAAATGTTTCACGAAATGATGCAAGGTGTTAAGGGAGTTTTTGGCATAATATGCGTTCCAGGAAAAGATCAAGACGGTACGATGTTGTTAAAACTAGGTGAACTTTTATGTAACTCAAAACATTTGTCGTTTTCAGAGTATCTTCAGTACAGCGAGTGTTATCAACTGGTAACCGTTAAAGAATGCAATGCTATTACTAATAAATTTAGAAAAAACGTAAAAGCTCATAACTTAAACGGCAACACAACTGACCAGAAAGACTTTTGTTGGTAAATCATTATGTTAATATTTAAAATTTATTAACCTAACATAAATACTTTTTAGTGACTACAAATTGATGATTGACTGTCAAGAAAAAGGCATAAAGAAACTGTGTCCCACTGGTGCAAACAATCTTTTTCAGAAATACATGCCCAAAATGGCTAAAGCAGTGCTAAATGATCACTGTGCTTATTATACTGAAAAAGAAAAATGTCACATTTTAATTAATCGTGCTAATATTTCATCAACAACTACAAAACAACAAAACATCGACAAACAAAACAATTTGGAGCATAATGACCAATCGACTGATTTCTCATTGAAACAAACTCAAATTAAAACGCAATTAAAAAATAACTGCAATTTTCTGCTTAAACAAAAAATGTTTTGTTTTGTATTTAGTTTTGTTTTGATTTTTGTGCTATTTTAGTTTAAAATACGTAAACATAAAATAATTCATTGAGTATTGTAGGGTTTTCTTTATCAGCAAGAACAATTTGTTTTCTTAATTTTAAAAATACAATGTAGTTCAAACATATGCACATATGATTAATAAAATTTGCTAATAAGTCGTATACAAAAACAAACATACACAACATTTTTGTAAAACACATTTTGTTTTAACTTTTGTTTACATAAAAATATATTTTAATTCATTTTTTAAACTTAAATTATAATGACTAAATGTGTTCTAGTTGGTTATTAATTAAAACAACCTTGTAAAAATTAGATCCTGATGTTTTGTTTTGTTTTTTATTTGACCTTCAATGAAAATCGGCACATGGTTTTTGTTAATTAAATGATAAACATTTACTAATGAGTAGTGATTCTCAATGCTGCATTGATTCTAGTTAGTTGTTGCTTTTCAAAACTACTAATTGCAAACAGTAAGCAAAAAATTCGATTGTTGCACTACGATGGCAGTAAACCAGCCTTGCAATAGACGTTTCTAGGTGACATTTTCTACTCTTTTTGTTCTAACGAGGCTAATGAATGTCGCCAATATAAACATTGTCACGCCAAAGCTGATGCTTTAAATGCCTTCTGTGAGCTGATCGGTATTGTTCACTTCACCTGCCCCCTCTTGAATCATCTTCACTTTTGACAACTGATCATTACTGAACATTACGTTTGTAACTTTGTTTATTTTCATTCTAGTATATTAAGTGCATTTGTCTTACCGCCAGAAATGGATCCGTCAATAAACTCCATCGTCAATGCTCGACGCCGATTCGCCTCGGTGATGCATCTGTATCCGCGCTCAGGTGAAAGCGGGGGTGAAAGTGCATCTCAGCACACGATGCCCATTGATCGTTTCGACCGGATCGTCTGCACCACCTATGAAACCATAGTCGACGTGCACCGCTTTCCCCTGGAGCAGGTGCAGATCTGCATTGACAAGGAGGCGGGAAAGCTGATCGTCTGCGGCTACCGCGAGGGCGACGTTCCTCAGTTCGGCTTCAAATCGGACTTCTTCAAGGAGCTGGACATTCCGCTGGGCGTCGACAAGGACAGCATCACCGCCACGTACGAGGACTGCGGTTACGTGCACTTCAGTCTGCCCTGCTCGACGAAAAAGAAGATACGAGGTCGGGAGATGACCATCACGCCGGTTGGGCTGCGTCTGCCAACGACAACACCAGCATCAGCAGCATCAACAGCAACAGCAGCTCCGACACTTCTGTCCCCTCGCAAAACTAGTGACCGCGGAAGTTGTTGCACTGCCCCAGTTCCCTATTCGGCTAAAAATGAGGCGCAAAACGGTAAAACGTTGCACAGCAAAACTGAATCTTTCGAGTCGCAGGGCAATCGATCCCTCTCTTCAGCTAAGAGCACAGGCAACTTGAGCTCCTCCGACTCGAACCGCACCATTTGGGATAAACCCTTTGTGAGCAATGCACTTGGCAAGCAGTCTGCTCCACCGGTTACCACCGCTCCGGTGAAACTCCAACCATTGTCCAGTGCGTCCTTCTCCGGTCGCTCCAAACCACCACCACCGGAGCAAAGCGCCGTGAATGCAGCAAGACACAACTTTGAGCAGCGAGCAACTCTAGCGCCGGTTAAAACTTCTGAGGTAAACTTGAGCAAACTGGGCAAGCCCACTGTTTCTGAGTGCGTCAAGTCATTTGAAAAGAAGTCATCCTGTGAGTCGTCTTTCACCCAAAACGACTACTCGCTGGAGAGTATTAAAACAGTAGAGTCTACCGAGTCAAAGAAGACGGAATCTTCTTTCAGTTCAATTAAGCGACACACTGACCGTTTGGCTGCTAATCTAGATTCTTTTAAGAAAGAGATGAAGGAGGCCAATGCAAAAATTGCAAAGTTGTTTCAAATGGCTGAAAATCCATCATATGATTTTTCGGATGACAATAAGTTGGAAAGTTCATTTAATAATCGAGATGGCATCGTTTTACAACAGATGGATAACTTTAAAGAGCTGTATGTGCCAGTCAAAGTGACTGATGAACGCTATTACAAAACTGAAAACATTGAGCCAACTTATAAATTTATTGAAAGTGAGTCAATTGATGCTTCCAAAGTGTCCAATACCAAACATTCTAATGATCGAGTCATTCCCATTGAAATTGTGTCTTCAGACAAAACAGCAAAAAACGTCAAGTACAACAGCACCCTTTACATTGAGGAGGAAAATTATGAAACAGAGATATAAATTATTTAACAGTTAAAATTACAAAAACAACAGTTTATTTAAAATTATTGAAAACCAACACATAACTTAAAATTTGAACATAAACCGGGATTATTAATCAAACTATGGATTATAAATTACAGTTAGAAACTTTGTAAAACATAATAAAGATATTTCAATTTTTAACTTTAACAATTGTTGCTGATTTAGTGTCTAAAAAGGCAATGTCTCCAGTTTTAAAATGCTGACAAACATCTTCTACGGCTATCAGGCAAGGCAGGCCGAATTCTCGCGCAATAACGGCGCCATGTGAAATAGTGCCACCTATTTCGGTGACTATTCCCGTTATCAGGGGAAAGTAGGGGCTCCAGCCAATGTCCGTGGAGTAGGTCAGCAAAATGTCACCAGGCTGAATGTTCTTTGCTTCAGCTATGGTTTCGGCGACGCAAACACGAGCTTTGATTGAGCCAATTGTGACGGCAGTGCCAGTGAGACAGACGGCATCATCGCTCATTTGGATCACTTCTTTATTTGTCGGCTGAAATTAATTTTTATAACAAAAGTTACAAACTTTAACTTAAAAATGCATCAGCTTACTTTGGGGGCCATTCTGAATCCTTTGACAAATTCCGGATATTTGAGTGAATTCAATTTTGGGTAAAGACGGCGCCTTTGTTTTGCTTTCATTACCAGCACTGAATTGCGGTCGCCACTAGTAAGTGTTGCAATTTCGCTTAACTTTAAATAGTAAAACAGGTCTGCCTCTGGAAGTATGCCTGCCTGTACCATTTCATGTGAAAGCTGCCTAAAAGCTATTTTCACGCCTTCTTGAAACTTAATCAGTGCTGACTTGGTGTTTTCTCGATGGCCAACGGCATTTCGAACCCAAGGTAACAGCCAGTACTTGACCATCAGTCTTCCAAAGCCAGTTAGTGGTGCTTTAAGCTGACTTAAAACTTGGTCAACTGAAAGATTCTCTTTTTGTTTGGTTGTGTTTGACTGACTAAACATTGATTTGATGACCTGTATGCAAGGAGTGGGATCTTCATTCCAAGTGGGATACATTGGATCAAGTTCACGATAACATCGATGACCATGTTTGCTTAAAAATTCTAAAAACATTTTAGAAGCAATAGGTTCTGAACTTGATGGGTTTTTAAGTAACGCTACTGCTTCATCATCAGTAAGTTTTGCCAAAGATTCCTTGTTCTGAACTGCTTGAGCAATATTTCTCAACATATTTGGAACTTCGGCACTGACAACATCATTACAGTGACTTAATATTAAGTTCATATCAGAATCAAGATCATCGGCATTTTTCTCAACTTTTTTCAGCACACCTCGAAGTATCATTGTTTTTATCATTGACGCAAACGATGCCGGTCCATGAACTTCCATGACAATGTATTTGCTCACAACAAAATCACAAATAAACTCAAGTTTTTCTTTCAATGGATATTTTTTCATTAGGACGGTTATGTCAGCAAAGTTCTCTTCAAATATCATTTTCTTAACAGTTGGAATTTTCCATTGATTAACAAACAGCATATGCAACATTGCAAATGGCATTATTAACTTAAATCGCCAACTTCGCAGTCTTTCTCGAGGTGCCTTGCGAAACGACTCCAACACATCTTCATCCTTAATATGATGTCCAAAAAACGCCAAAACAGCGGAAATTGAAAAGTCACTGTTTGGATAGTCCATAAAAAGCTGCATAAAAGGGCCACTACGCAAATCGAAAAACACTTGATTAGTCAATGTTCCAAAAAGTCCCCTAAATGGATTGAAATCAGCAACAGAAGCTGTGCCATGACGAATTTGTTGTTTCTAAAAGCAAACAATTAAATGTTTAAATGTTTAACTAAACAAACTTTCAAAAAACTTACAATAAAATTAACACCGTTGATAAACAGAAAACTGGACAACCAAGATGAAGCGCCAGGCATGTTTTCGCCAACGTGAGCACGAGAATAAATCTCCTGCTCAGAGTTATGAGCAGTATCCATTTCATGCATCAGTTCGTATTCGGTAAAGTTGCTGTCAATATTGGTAATTGGACGCGATTGAAAGATATAAAACTGTTTAGAAACAATGCCCCACTCAATGTCACGAGGATTGCCGTAGTGGGCAGCAATCTAATGAAAAAAACAAAAAACATTTAAAAACTTCTTAGAAATCCAACAATTTAAACTCTTTTTGTTGTTGTTGAAAAAGCTTCCCACTAACCTCCAGAGCAATGTTGCCCAAAGTGAAAACACTCTCATCGTCCAAACTTTGCCTTGCCGCGGCATCACTCTCCAGCTCACTGTTGACAGTGCCTTCCTCAATGTTTTCACGCTCTGCATTGGGGTTCAGCCGTGTGACGAGCGACTTTTTGCCGATCACCCTCTTGACAATTGAAGCCACTTTCCGCCTCTTCAGGTACGAGTTTGCCTCAATCTCCACCTGCAGCGAGAAGGTGTCCGGCTCTGCACTGGCAGAGACCACCGATTCTCCGAGGCCAAAGTTTGAGGTGATCGTCAGCAGGCGCTCGTCGCCATCTACCGGGCTGGCAGTGAAAATGACGCCGGCGGCGGTGCAGTCGACCATCGCCTGCACCACCACGGCCATGGGCGAGTCAATCGGCTGGCCGTAGCCGCGCTTGTACTCCACCGGAACGAAGGCGAACTGTGACGCCCAGCACCGGACGATGGCCCCAGACAACGCCTCCAGGCCTCCGGTCACGCCCAGGTAGGTGGTCATCTGCCCGGCGGCGGACATCTCTGCAGAGTCCTCGCTGGCCGCCGAGGATCGCACGGCGAACAACATCTCCTTCCAGTTGGCTCCAAATTCGCTGGCCATCTTTTCCACCAGTGCCTCCTTGATCATTTCATTAAGTTCAGTGTTGGAAAACCACTTGACAAACTCCTCACAGCTCCTTTCAACATTGCCTTTGCAGGCGATTTGCTTTTCAAATGACTCGATCTTTTCACTAAAGTTGAGTATTGAATCTTTTTGAGCTTGATAGGCATCACTTGTCACTATCACGGCGTTAGGAACTTGCCAGTCAGCTGTTTCGGAAATGCTTTTAAGTTGTGCTAAAGATGAGCCCTTTCCGCCTGTCAGCTCTGTTAGTTGAGCACAATTTTCATCTAAACTGACAACTAAATGTTTTTTAGTTGTTTTCATGTAAATTGAATCAGTTTGCAGATTGTTTTTAGCTTTTTCAAATTCATTAAACGTTTCTTCAACTACAAAACACAATCCTTTAACTCCATTAACTTCTATTACTTTCACTTCATCTTTCCAGCGTCGTATTACAATTTTGTAGTCCTTGTTATCTTGGGCAAACTTAACTTGAAACTCATATGAATCAATAAGTGGCGTCAATGTTGGCAGATTTTCAATGCATTCATTTGTTAAAGACAGTTTTGTCATAATTTTAAATGGTTCACCATATTTTGTCATAAAACCATAGCGAAATTTAAAAAACTCACTTTTGACTAAACCAATTTGAAATCCAAATCCTAAAATGCAAATTGGTTAAAATACAAAATATAAATTTTGTTATAATTATACCATCTTTATCGAAACCACAAATTCTTATGATTTTTCGTTGAGACAAATGTTTAAGTGGCAAAAATCGTCGACCAACAGTTCCTAAGAAAAACATTTCTTTTTCATCTTTATTTTCAATTTTAAATGTTCCCTTAATTTGTACAAATTGTTCAATTTTATTTTCTAACATATCTTCCACAGTGCCTATTTTAGTGTCGTAAAGTTCTTTTGCCATCAAATCCACATCAAACAGACGTTGATGATCAAAAGTTTTTGAAAACGACAAGCAAAGAAATCTTATTTGGGCATACACTAACTTGTTTTCATTGTTTTTCTTTAGATAACCACGGAACTTAATTCTTCCAGTCCTGTTGCCTTCAAACGCTTCAAAAGCAAATCCAGAACAACGATATTCCGTTTCATTAAATTGCACTACTGATTTTTTTTCCATTGAATAAACGTTTCCATCATTGTCTCGCAATTTAAAACTAATAGTGACATCATCTTTTGAAACATTAAAGTCATTGATAAGTTCTGCAACAGGTCGTCGTCTAAAATTAATTTGAATGGTTGTTTTTTCACTTGTGTTTAAACCTAAAATAAACAAATCCTCGCTTTTGTGCTAAAAATTAAAAAAACATTAATGTTTAAATTATTTCAAATTGTACTTAATTACTTTTTTTGGGTTGGCATATTTGATTTCTTCTGGAAATGGTTTAAAACCGACATTTGCCAAATCCGTTTTAAAACAATCGTGCAAATCAAGTCGTCCTCTTGGATAGTTTTTTCGATATTTTTTCAGCCAAAACCAATTCCATAGATATAAATGCCATTTTCCTTTAATTGTTTCATTTAAATTAAAAAAATTGTCAACATAACTTGTCAACCAAGCAATAACAAAAGCAAACATGTTTAAAAAATTTGTTTGCAAAAGTTTAATTTGGTAAAATAAAACATGTGCTAAAATGTTGTTTTAATTTATAACAAAACAAACAAATAAATTGCATATGAATTGCACGAGAAAATCTTTTTAGACAAAATCACCGCGTTTACTACTGTTGGTTAGTACATCAGAGATAATTGATAAAGATAATGCTAGTTATGGCAACCATAAAAACAAAAATGAAGTTGTTTTACATTTGTAGACTTTGCTATTTTGTGATAAAGTTAAAATGTTTATCAAAACTTCAATGTCATTTAATAATAAGCTTGTTGTTATAGAAACTGCTTAAACAATGATAAAAACAAAAAATCAAAGTTTTATTTAGTTTAATTAAGGCATGACATGGAGGCAGGCGGCGCTGTGTTCGCTTCAATGTGTTTTCTATGGGAA
>JAALOO010000419.1_pt1 | contig 22234 bp, 23 predicted proteins | sample 7257641 | NCBI WGS metagenome assembly JAALOO01 (sample SAMN14085613, study PRJNA598686) | mite metagenome | biome: ENVO:01001000; feature: ENVO:01001002; material: ENVO:01001226; isolation source: single female mite from University of Michigan culture on fish food culture... ...
TAAATGTACTCGTACAAGAAACAAACACAAACATAGACACACTCAAATGTTTCTCCACTTACGTCATCTAAATCGTCATCTATTCAGTGGAGTCCACCTGATCTTACCAATCAGCTATTGCCATCATCAAAACAATTGTTGACCATTGCATCATCATCAACATAAACACATAATGTCTTCACTACGACTGACCTCGTTGCCAGAAGACTGCTTACGTTTAGTACTCGAGCCTATTCCAATTGCTGATCAGCTGAATATTCAACCGGTGTGCAGTCGATTTCACAACACCATTCAGCATATCTTCAATGAGAAGAGTTCGCTAAAAATCTTCGCCACCTCATGGGATGTTCACCGGCAGTGGGACTCCATTGAAAAGTACGATCTTGTAGATAAACCAGATTTTGCTGTTCAGGCGTCACCCGGAGCTAATGATGAAGTGGTGGTTCTTGAGTGGCTAAAGCTGCCATTTGAAAAACTTCCAAAAGTTTTTCCTAAAATTAACCGTCTAATGGTAAACAATTGTCGACAGCAGTTTTTGAATTCAAAATTTTTTGCCACCATCAGGAAGTGGTCTGCACTGAAACATCTTTCCCTTTTTGGTCTTCCTGAAGATGATGCTCTCAGTGACAACTTTTGGACAGAACTAAACACTTTTAAACATTTAGAAACTCTCAATTTCGGTTTTTTGTACCGTACTACCATATCCGAACAGTTATTCCCTCTTCTATCACAAATACAAAGCTTCACACTGGTGACGTACGGAGGAGGCAACCTTGAACAGCTGCTCGTTCAAATGAAATCCCTTAACATTTTAAATCTCAGTTATGTTCACCTTTCCGTTGACCAACTCCATCGAGCTCTAGAACAAAATCACTCTTTGGCTAAAAAACTTACCTATCTTGCGCTTGACTTTGTTAGCACCACCAACGGCAATCGAAAGGCAAATTACCAGGCACTTTTTCAACTCATTTGCAATCGAATGACCAATTTGCGCTATTTCGATATTCTTTTTGGAGATGACGTAAGATGCTGGAAAAACTTACAAAGATTTACTTAATTCACACAATTTAATTTTTTAACAGATACCTATCTTTGAGCTTCTAAATAATCTTCAAAAACTAAAAAGCCTTGCCACTCTTCGACTTCACCTCCGTGAAAACCAAATACCAAAATCTTTTTGTTTGACTCAATTTCAACAACTGCCTCAAATAACGCAACTAGTTTTAGAGATTAACTCCGACTCCTTTTTTGACCTTATAAATTTTGTTTTTCCCAACTTAAACAATTTAAAACTAAGATCTTGCACAACAACGGAACTTTCAAAAGTAAAAGAGTTAGTAATGAAACAACTGCCCAGCTTAAAAAAACTCACTATAGTCAAGTTTTAATTTGAGTTTCAACAAAAATCGTGTTTATTTTTGTAAATTATGAAAGATTAAAAATTTCCGCCAAAACTTGCACCACCTGATCACCCTTAAATTCTCGCAACAAAGTGGCGTAGTTTTGTCGTACAATTTCAAGTTCATTTGTCAGGTTGATTAGTCGAGTGAACTTATTGCTGGCAAGTTCAGTGTCGTTGTATTTAGACTCCAAATACCTTCTCAAGAGATTGCAGTACTGGAAGTATTTGTATCGCATTGCCTCATTGCACGGAAGACAGTCTCGCGGCTTGAAGAGCAGCATTGCTGTAGTCTGTGCCGAATGAATGATTGTGTGTTAAACGGAAAGTCTTTGCACTGGATAAGTTCACTTACAATGTTTCTCATAAGAATGTCATTTTCAAAAATATCGTTCAAATCGTACAACATTTGCCGATTTTGCATTACGAGATCTTTGCGTTGCATCACCTCGAGTGACTCTGATTTGACAAAAAGCACTCGATTTCCCGTTTCATCCTAATGTCAGGAATTGATTTTTATTATCAATTCCTATTTTTAAAATTTAAATGATTTTACCTCAATGAGTGGGTATCCCTTCTTTTCGTAGTCATAGTTGAATGCCACTCGAATAGTCATTAATTCCGCATAGAAAAGTTTGAGTATCACCAACTGAATATCTTGACTTAGTGATTTGAAATCGGGAAACTGTTTACAGAATTTGACTATCTTTGAGATAAAATAATGATCAGCATGAGATACAACATTCATGGTGATAGCTAAGTACCTTTGTGGCGTAAATCGCAGGAGTGTTAAATGAATTGACGATGTTATCGCTCACTTTGATGATCGTAGCCTCATTTTCATCGGCAAAAATGGAAAATGCATTGTTCAGTGAGTCGATGTGTCGCTTTTCATGACGGTTCAGTTCAAGCGAACTGGCGGACTGTCTCCAGGTGACAAAGAAAGACCGATTGAAGTGGTAGTTGGCGCTGATCTGCGCCACAGTGGCTTCATTGCGAAGAGACTGTTCCAGAATGTCCTCGATGCCTTCGGTTAGCGTTCGACGCAGTTCAGTTGACTGTGGCGTCAGCTGGAAAGTGTTGCTGCTGCTGTGGTAGGGAACAATGGTGGTCACATCACTAGAAGACGTTGAGGAGGCATCATCCGAGCTGCTGTTAACTTTGGGTGGCTTCTTGCGCATTCCAATGAGTAGACATTTCTGTAATCCTTTAAAATGCTTTGATTAACGTTTTTAAAAAACATTTGGAGCAGATTAGGTATCACTCACTGCATTTAGAGCAAGACTTTCTGTTGGTGGCAGTTATCACGCAATTATTGTCTCGCCGGCAGTGCAGTTCCTGGTTCAATTAAAAGTAGCGAGAAGTAAGATTACGGCACTAAGTTTTTAAAAAGGCAGAATAGTCCTGCTGATAGACGTGATGACCAATAACGATGTTTCAAATCTTATCAGAAAGATTTAGAATGATGGTTGAATCTCATCGTTGTTATCCATTTACCTTGTGTTTGGTGAAGTTTCGGTGAAAGAAAAGCCGGCAACTTCCACATGAAAGAATTGAGAAGTTAAAGCCTGTATTTTTGTACACGTTGTTAGTAAAAGAAAACCAAAGTGAACTCAAAGGCTTACCTGAGGCTTCATCTGAGCACACCTGACATCGCTTTATCCGCGGAACACTCATTTAGGTGTAGCAAAATACCCGTAGTTTTGATGAAATGCACTTGCAGGTTTTATTCGGTATAAAAACAATGCATTTTTACACAAAAAAAAGAAGTACAAAAGTCTTGTATAGTACAGTGAGTGTGTTGGTAGTTAGAAATGTTGCTTAGGAGGAATATTACTTGCTATTGCTGATGCTGTCGGTGGCTGTTGTACTGGTGACGGCAGGCCAAATTGCTGCACTGCTATCAAAGGGACAACCAATGGCTGACTTGCACAACAGTGGTGAGAGAGAAAGAGAAAGAGAGTGCCAGAAAAAAGACCAAATGGTAGCGCAGTCCTATCAGCGCTCAAGAGCTTTGGTTTCCAATGATGCTGCTGCTGCTGTTGCTGGTGTTGTTGCTGCTATACTCACAGTGGCTTATCAAGGCAGGCAGACCGATAGCAGACCGACCCTTCAACATCGACAGCTGTTGGAATCACGAGGTTAGGTGGAGAGACACTGGTGGCAGTACTGCTTGGGCGCGTTGATATGGCGGCGGGAGATTAGACGTGAAGAGGGAGGAATGAATAGAGAAGGGAAAGGCAGAGGACAGTAGTAATTGAAGGTAGGCACAAGGGACGACCACCTGCAGACTGTTGATTGTCGACCAATCGAGCACTATCGAGTACTGTCATTGAAGGCTTCGGAAAAGATCTTGTCGATAACGTCGCCTAATTTAAAGGACGACGCTGACGAGGAGGATGCCGCTGCGGCTGATGCCTTTGGATCAGCTGGCAGACTGGATCGTTGCTTGGAGATGTCTCGAATGTGCAGATTGGCCATCTGGTCGTTGAGACTGCTGCCAGAGCTGAAAGAGTGTGATTTAGTCTGCTGCCAAGACGGTGGTTGCTTTTTTCGGTGATGATCCATTAGTTCGCTGGTTGATGCTTGGTTTTTGCCAGTTGATGATGCGACGCCTGAAGATAAGCTAAATTTTCGTTTTTGAATGGGCGAATCACGAACTCGATGGCTGCTACGCGAATAACCAAAACGATTGCTAGAACTTCCTAAAGTGGACGTTTTTTGAGAAAAGGATTTGCCAGGCGAATTCTCTCCGCTGAGAGAACTGAAAGCAGCAGGTGGGCTGGAGGTAAGAGATTCTGAGGAAACAAAAGAGGCTGAGGAGTGAGGAGAGTTCTTTCTTGAAGAAGAAGAGGAGGAAGAAGGCGGCGGCGACGATTGAAATTGAGAGCTCTGTGGATCAATGTCCATTCTACTGCTGCTGACCGAAAGAAGAAAGAAGTGGTCTTCAGATCTTCAGATCTGCCCGGCATTCTCATTCAGCGCCTCAAGGGGCGCTCGTTTAAATAAACACGCGGAAGACACACACACACCGAGTCATTGCGTAAGATCTCTTACTAAGAGGCAAACAGGTTGAAAGGGGAGAGAAATGAAAGGAGAGAAGGAGAAAAAGAAAAAAGTTAAGAAAGACAGAAAGAAAGAAAGAAAGAGACGACGTAATGAAAATGCACCCGAAGAGGTTCCATCAAAGTGGCCGAGGGTTCGAAGTACCCAAAGGTATAAGGCAGTTTTAGAGAGATTAATTTCTACCTTTGTTAATGACCGCTGCCGTTTACAATCGTAATCGTTTCGTTCTTTGTTCGCGTAACGTTTCACTTTCATTTCTGAGTTCATTTAGACCGTGTTAACACAAATTAGACACGATGTCATCTGCATTGCGTGAGGACTACTTTTGTTCAATTGACTCTAAAGTCCACTCAGGCTGACTGAACACTTGTGTTGCGTCATTGCATTGTGGTAAATATTGCTGCATTTTGGGACTATTTTGCATCTTTTTCTGTAATTCTGCAAAAAAACCAAATCTAATTTAGTCAGATTTTAAGTGTGGAAAATCCAAAACACACTGTTCTAACCGTTGTAGACAACAAACTTTCCCTTTATTTTAACCTTCTCTCTCACTTTAAAGGTGTGAAAAACGGTAATTGATGCCTCTGTCACATACAAAGGCAAACAATACTGATTTTCTCTTCACTTTTATGCTGCTTAGCTGTTTAGTGAATATTCAGTAAAGCCAAATGGATTTACCAATTTTAAACTGGGTTTTACCTGTTTAAAACTGAAATAAAAAATATCCGGTAAGGGATAAGGAAAAGCTGTTAATTCGCGCCATCAGATAAACCATCATCAGATTGTTAAAAATGCTAAAGTGCCGTAAATGCTAAATAAGTCATATCAATTTACTTGTCTTTTGTTAAACTCATAAAGTCTGCTGAACAAAGTTCTCAGAATCAATTAAAATAAACCAAAATTTTTTGCATCAGCTGCTCGATTTTCATTACTTGTGTACCCTTCAAGTGACAAAGTAATTAGCAAACAAAAAAGTAGCCGTAATTAAAAAGTACATGATCGCCACTCCCTTTCCCCACTGATATTTTAGTTTTCTTCGTTCTACAACTCTTGTGCGTTTCTTTTTTACAAATTTTTTTAGAAAAATAACATCATCAACTTTTAATGAAAAAAATGTATACTTTGACTAAAGCATTCGGTTTGTATAAGTAAAAATAAATACAGTATTCAGTGCCAATGTTTCACAGTTAAGTTAAGGTTTTACTGAGAGCCGCCTCTTTTCGTTTTCGTTGCTTAGCGTCAATGTACCAGACAGTGATGGCAAAGCGAAGTCTTGTGGCAGGCATCACCTCGTGTGGACAACGTTTGTCTGACCAGAAAAAGACGGCTCGGTTGAAGATTGGCTCAATGTCTGCCACTGTTCCGAGGTTCATCTCGGGAAAAATGCGCAGTATGCCACCGTCTCTCTGTAAACGATTGAAAGGTATGTTAGGATTTACAATTTATCTGAGATTGATTAGGGCACTTACCACTCTATCGTAGTTTTTGTTGAGGTAGTAAATGGCCGTCACACAACGCCCATCTCCGTTTGGGTTGTCCACATGACGGACGTATTTGGCAAAGTTTCCCGGATAGCAGGCTACCATTGCTTTTGTCCGTCCGGAAATTTGAAACTTTTTGAACTCGCCTGCCTTCGTCTTGTGATTGCTGCACCGACTGATCAGTTCATCGAAGGTGGCCATCAGCAGACCCACTGACTTTGCCTCACAGCCTCGAAGCCAGAGGACCTGATCACCGCGAATCTGGCCAGCAGCAGAGGCAGGACTGCTGTGGACTACCTGGCCGGCGGAGAAGACTCCTGCCGAGTACAGCTGCAGCACCTCCTCCAGCACTGGGTCGCCATTGGGGAGAAACTGGTCAATGACACAGATGCCGAAGCGATTTAAATCACGCAAAATCAGCAGTGAGAGATTGTCGAGCTGAGTGGAACTGTAGATTGAGGTGCTGTGGTGGAGGCTTTCGGTGATCGGAGGGTGGCAAATGGACGGGCTGAGACTAGTGCTAATCTGGGGGTCACTTGTCGTCTTTTCTGCTGATTCAATGGGGTAACTCTTCTTCAGTTGGTACTGCTGCTGTTGTTGTGGTTTTTGCTGTTGTGGTTGTTGTTGTTGTCTACACTGCAGAGGGGAAAACAGTTAGGTGAGTGGCCCTGAGTTGTGCACAGGTGAAAACAGCAGCAGTAAGACTTACATTATTGTTCAAGCAACTACTGTTAAACAATTGGCCGCACATGATGCAGAAGTTGCCGTTGTCCATTCGACAACTGTCAACTCGCTGCAGTAGCTAGTCGCTGTCTGTCACTCACTCACCCAGTCAGTCAGTGAGTGTTTGTGTTTGTGTGTCCGTGTCTGTGACTTCTCTTGACTACCTCGCTCCTGGCAGCGTCGATTACAACTGACAAGAGGGGAACAGCGAACAAAGGGATAGGACGGCTGGATTGGATTGGATGGGCACAGAGAGGTGGAGGGAGCGCAGAGAGAGTCGTCGCTGGCACTGTCACCACCTGTTGCGATGTGAGAGAATCTGATCACTGATCTCTGGTCACGTCAACCATCACTGCTGGCCACTCCGCATTGGACAGCATGTGCACGTACACACACATAAACACACACACACACACACATTCACATGCAGTGGGACCCCTTGCCCATTTCAGAGTTCTCTCTTTCCCTCTTACTCGCCTTCGCTTTCTCGAGCATTAACCGGGTTGCAAAGAAGAAGCAGAGAAAGAGAGAAAGAAAAAGAGAGGAAGAGTCGAATGAGTGTACGCAATGTAGACGAAGATGCAGACGACAACGGCGGCGGCGGCTGTGGATGGGAAATGAGAAGGAGAGAGAGAAAATAAATAGAAGTAACAGGGGCATGTAGACAGACACACGCACAAACGGTCACGTACGCCAGAGGAGGACTGTCGTTCAGCAAGGCACTGCAGCAGCTCACAGGCTGCTTGCAATCTCCCACTGTCTCAATAATGATCGGTGCCCGGCAATGAAGGAGGGAGAGGGAGGCAAAGAAGGAACTGAGGGACTTGCAAAAAGGAAAGTAGTGTGTCAGTGTGTTTGGCACTCTATCACTGGCAGTAAGATTGCAGCAAGAGGAGATTATCGCTGCGCTGATAATCGCTCATACCACAGTTTGCAACACTTTTTCACTTTAAATTCTTATTGAAAATGCAGTGTTTGTTGTTTTCCCAGCAGTAAAACTAATCTATTTTTAGCCTCTGCATCAAATAAGAATTGGCGCTCACTAACGATGGCCTCATTTTCTTATTTATCATCTTGTCAAGTTTCATGAACACCAGGAAACATCTTTCACACTGATCCTCCTTCCCCGCTACAAAATATTCCTGTACTTATATGACCTTTTTACATGTTTTTTACTTTGAACTTGGCATCATTTTCAAGTATTTTTATAGAATCACGTTTGTTACAACTTTTTTTTATTAAAAAAGCACATCTTTTATAACATTAAACATTTTAGTTTTATTTTCTTCAACACTTTATTTTACAATCAATCAATGTCACTGCTTTAAGTATCCCTTTTTAACCAATTTAATGTTTTTTTAAAAGTTCTTTGGCAATCAACATCCTACTACTTTTTCTAACAAAGCGTACTGTTTTTAGCACATAAGAGCAGTCAAGCAGTCAATCAATCAAGCCTGACCATTCTGTTACTTGTTTCAAGAAAAGTTACATAAATCAACAGATCTAAAAGATATTCAGCCGTTGACAGGTATTGCACACGTGAACGGTCTAAATGTACAGTCTGAATGAGCGAGGTGTACAAAACAGTTTAACTAAAACTGACAGCAATCACTAAATAACAATTATCGAGTACATGTACAACATTTTCACCTCGTGGTGAAAGCAGGAAAAAGCTTGATGGATGAACTGGTAAACTGGTACGAGGGTACATACACCTTCGCACAGGTATATAAACAGTGGTCAGTTGAGCAGTAGCCAAAGAAAGCAGCACATGTTAAGTGTTTAAAAACAACCTGAAGAAATCAACTACCAAATCTGAAAAATGAAGTTTGCAATCATTGTTCTGGTGACTGGTAAGTGATTTTCAATCTGCCGCCTGCTTTTTCTGTACTGATTCGGTTTTCCACCCATTCAGTTCTGGCCTTTGGTGCCAGGGCCGCCCCTGAAGCGGGCGACCTGAGCCAGCAAACGGTGTCTGGGGCCGCCGGTGACCTGACGGAGGCCATCAAGACTGACCTGTCCTCTGCGAGCACCCGTCTGCGTGCCAGCGTCAACGAGCGAATGACGGAGCTGCGATCGAAGGGCGACACGATGAAGGCGGACGCACTGAAGCGCATGAACGACGATCTGGTCGCCTTTGAGCAGCGAGTGACGGCACTGCAGCCTCGCACGGAGACAGGCAAGCTTATCAAGGGCCGACTGCAGCAGCGACTCACTGAACTGGAGACCACCTTCAATGAGCAGTACGCGAAGAAGGACAGCAAATCGGTCTAAGCGACCGCGTCCAAAGGTGCTGCTGCTGATGCTGTTGCTGCTTTGCTGAATTGCTTTGTTTACCCAAGTAGCATCTGCTTAAGTAGAGAACATTGCAGTGGCTGCATTATCCTCTGACTAATTACTGCTCGTTTCTATTCAAATGTGTGACTGCCTGAAGACAGCAACGCATACACACTAATTGACAGGTGACTGGTTAGCCTTGAAATCACCGCCTAATTCTTCCACCTTTTTGATGACACTATTAAAATAAATCGAAAAAGTACTGCTTGTGTATATAAAAAGATGAGATTACCATGCTGCACGACAGATTTATCGCTGTTGAATAATTTCCAAGAGAAAGAGAGATTTATCTTCTATTGCAAAATAATGAAGCTCGCACTTTTTGTGCTCCTGGTTGCAGGTACTATTGGAGAGTTTGACGCGCAAAAGATGCGTACTACTTACAATTTTACTTTCTTTTCTTAGTTGCCACCACAATTGAAATTGTCTCCGCCGATTCTGCTGACCCTAGCTACTACGAAGCTATGAAAGCAGATGTGGAGTCGGCGATGAACAGTTTGCGAACATCAATGAACGAACGATTGAACGCACTTCAGGCAGCAGGAGACTCTGTTAGAGCTAGTGCGCTGAAAACCATGACTGACGGGCTGACAAATTTGCAAACTCGATTAGGGCAGTTCCAGCCAACAAGCAAAACTGGTCAGATGCTCCTAGACGGCATCAAAAGCGCTCTGAAGAGTCTAGAGTCGACGTTCAACCGCGACTTTAAGAACTGAAGTGTACTGGCCTTGTGTTTATGTAAATGCATGTTTTGACAAATAAATAAGTAAAAGTGAAAAATGAATTTTAAAGCCGTTTTAAAGCATCTGTAAGCTATCCAAGTCCAGCTCGAATGCATTTGTGCTCTCATTGGCAATCTCCAGGTTACTGGACTCGATGGCCATTAGTGATGTGCTCATGTCCTGGCCGTCGTTTTTCAAATCAAAAACCTGCACAAAAAGTGGACTGCTCTGGAGAATGTGACGAAAGCTGCGAAAGAAGTGAACAATATCAAGTACCAGTTGACGGCTTTCATGGATGTTGGACATTAGCTGGTTGAAGCAGTCAGTGGCCTCAGTCAGTGTGGGGTACTTCATTTCCAGGTACCTCCTTAAAAGTGATGTATACCGTAGGTGCTCTTCTCTGTTAAAAAGATTGAGTGTGTTAAACACAGAGAAATCAGTCATTACAAAACTTACTTAATTTTGTCGTATTCATGATATTCTGGGCGAGGATTGAACAGTATAATAGCTGTCAGCAAATCAAAAATAGTCCCATCGTTTTTCCACTCATTCAAAAACTTTTTTGGCATGTTCTGGTGTGCTTCAAAGTTGACACAAAATGGTTTTATTAAATCCTGACGAACCATTACACTAGACTTCATTTTATCCTAAAAAGTCATTTAAAGTTATTCAAAACGGCCAAGTTTTTGTTTTTTTCGATACATACATCAATGAACCGCCAGCTTTTTCGGTCGGCATTAAACATGAGGATCGACTGAATGTTGAGCATCTCTACCAGCGTTGCTTTTAGCATGGCCACCTGGTCAAATGATGGCAAACTTCGAAAGCTCGTTAGTCGTTTGGCCATTCGAACCATTCGGAAAAAGTGATATTGAGTGCGGAAGATGGCCGAAGTTCGATTAGTGCCGTAGTAGTAGTTCTCATTGTGAGCATCGATTATGCGCTGATAAGGGTTCTGCAGTAGCAGACAAGCTTGAGTCAGCTCTTCTATCAGATGTTTTTCACCGTAAAGGAGTTCTCGAGATGGAAGGCCCAACTCGGGAAGAAGTGGAGGCGACGGTGATCGAGAGGGTAGAGATTCAATTAACTGCTCGAAGGAAGTTGTTGTAGCTGCTGAAACTGTTGGTGCAATAGAGTTGTTTTGGTGATCAGTTGAATGTCCGTTACTAGGACTATGAGAAGGCAGAGGCTCATCGGTGAATGAAAACTGGCTACAGTCAAAGTTGTCATCATCAGTAATTTTGAGCAGATCATCAAACAGATTGTCAGGTGATTCGAGTGACGATAACAGGTCAGTTGAATTGAGATCAAGCGAAAATAGCTGGTCAAAGTTGTCAAGTGAATCCCAGGAACTAGGCCTAACTGCATCTAGTGGCTCGGATATTTCCATATCGGCATCTTTCTGTGAAAGAATGCCGTCAAGCATGTCCTCATCGCCTGCATCCTCTTCTACTGGCTCTGAAGAAGACGAAGTGGAGCTTTCTGAGGCGCGGCGAGACTGACGTTCTAGTTCTTTCTGCCTTCTAATGACGTACTTTGTCATTTTCTTTTCCTTTATTAATGCCTTTTCGGCATCATTGAGAATCCATTCCTAAAGAAAAGCAAAAAAAAGTTAGTTGAGTTCTAGATTTTTTCCACGGCCTAAACATGCGCAAGCAAGAGCGCCCACTTTAGAGATCTTGTTTGGCTCATCTCCAATGCCAAAACAAGACTAGCTCTCGTTTAATCAGGCTATCGATAAGAGCATTGCACTTTGAGCAGTCTGTACATTTTAAGCACTTTAAGTACGACACTTACTCTTCTCATCCCTAGAGATATACACTTGATCAGTCCTAATAATAAAAAGTTAATCAATTAGAGAAAATGGTATACAAATTGCAATCAAACTCACTGCATTTACTGCAAAATTTTCTGGTTATTTTATCAATTTTGCAGTTATTCTCAAATGGGCAGATGATGTCTTTGCTGTTTTTGAGAGCATTCCGCCTGAAGAATGCTTTACCTTGAGAGAAACTGTCAATAAGGCTAAGATCATCAATATATTATACTTACAGCTCTGGCATGTCAACAAGTTAAAGTTCACACCTGTAGAGTTAAAAATAAAATTAGCAATGCAGTAAGAGATCTAGGTCTCCTCTGTCTGCTGGTCACTCGCACCTTTGGAAATATCTCCACAAACAACACAATATTTTGGTGTAGTGTCGATGGGAGCTTTGTGACGGCCCATGACTGAAGAGAGGCGGTGAAAAACGGCACAAAACTTGGGACGAGTTGAGAAATCAAAGGAATTGCTGTCCGCTGGCGGGTCAGGGGTTTTCTTGGTAGACTTAATTAATTACTAAAAAAGCGGCACTGGTGCTAGTGGCATGCCTGTTTAAATGTGCTGGTAGCAGTGTAATTAACTGAGAAGCTTCTGCATCAACAACAAGGCTTGAACAAGACTCAGACCAGAGCTCCTCCTTCTCCTTTTCTCTCTTTCTCTCTCTCTCTCTCTCTCTCTCTCTCTCTCTCTCTCTAACATGTGATTCGGCAATGTACCTCTACTCAATAGCTGAGGATAGCCTCTGGCAGCAGTAGATACCAGTGTGCAAAAGATAACATCGCGTTTCCCTCTCACTGGCGTCATCGAGAGGACATTTCGGTATAAACGGTGCACGCATAATGCAGCAGCAGCGGCGGCGGCAAACAAAATCAAGATATCCGAATGTACGGGATGCTTTGCTTATTTTTGTGCCTGCCAACAAGTTTGTAGTGAGCAAGTCTTTTTCTCTGTTTGACATTTATGCACTGCACTGGTAAAGGACAATGAGATATAAAAAATGGTTGAAGTTGTCGCAGTGTGTCATTGTTTGTACATTCTCTCAATATCAGCCTGGTAGAAGGTGCGAATATTCTGACGATTGATCTTCAAAGAGGCAGTGAGAAAGCCGCTTTTAACCGACCACTCTTCGCTGCACAGTTTGACCCTTTGTGGAATCTCCATTTTGTTGAGACCGGCCTCTGCACCAAACTGAAGGAGTTCTTTGGTGACCGCCGAGACAATGTCCTCATCAGCGCACAGTGCCTCCAGTGGAAGGTCGACGGCTTTACCCAAACTGATTGCAAGCTTACGCAAGGCAGCAATGCTCGGTGAGATGAAGACTACAGTGTACATCTTCATAGAATCTCCGTAGACGCAAACGTTTTCAGCGAATTTAAAATTCTTCAACTCTGCTTCCACCTGAAAAAAGAAATAATAAGCTAAAAAAACTAAAACAATGCACTGCTTACCTTTCCCAGTGACACGTATTCACCATATTGCATCTTCACCAGATCCTTTCTCCGGTCAATAATCTTCAAAGGAGACAAATTGAAATATTAACTCTCAAAAATCTCAAACAACTAATCCACTTACCTTAAAAGTTCCATTGGGATAAACTTCGCCAATGTCTCCCATCTTCACCCACCTTGTGCCATCCTCCGTCACCTCATAAGTCTCTGCAGTCTGCTCGGGCAGCCTGTAGTATCCTTTGGTAATTGAAGCCGAGCCGATGACAATCTCCCCGCGTGGTCTAGGCTTGTCATGCACCGAGTAGCCACCTTCAGGCCAGTCAATCAGGCGAACCTTCTGACCTGCCATCGGGCCACCAACACGGCCCACTGAATTGTCGTTCAAATCAGTCATCAGTACGGCGCCGCAAGTTTCGGTTGAGCCATATCCCTAGAAAGTAAATGGTAAAAACGTGAGCAAAATACGACTACAAATCAACGCCAAAAGACTTACAATCATAATTTTGATATTGAGAAAGGCCTTCATGACCTTTTGCGTGTCAGCACTGAGCGGCGCTCCGCCACAGAATATGAACTTCACCCGACCGCCCAGCTGCGCCTGAACTCGCTTGCAAACCAATCGATTGACTATGGGCGTATCGTAGCCTAGGCCTAACCAGAAGTTCTTATAGGCACAGGCGTACTTGAAGAGCTGCGTCCAGAAGATGGACCGACTTTCCAGTTTGGTGGCCAGAGACTTGCGAATTCGGTCCAGAATGAGGGGCACTCCGGCGAGGAAGGTCGGCTGGGCGACGCGAAGATCGCCCAGTTGGCCGGCGGTGATCGAGGTGCCGTCGTCAGTCATTGTCGTCGGGTGGCCGTAAGCGAGCCGAGCTCTGGCGCCAAAGAAGAACAGCTCACAGACGAGCTCGAGGGTGTGCGCTAGAGGGAGAAAGGCGTAGAAGGTGTGACTGTTGGGAGCGTCCAGCAGTGGATTGTTGATCATCGAGAAGAGAGATTTAAATTCAGCGATGAAGTTGCCATGGGTCTGGACTACCCCTTTAGGATTTCCAGTTGAGCCTGTGCATTGAGAATAACTGTGAATAAATTTTAATTGTAATTAAAAGTAAGAACAAGTACCTGAAGTGAACAGAATGACCGCCACATCATCAGCCTTGGGCGAGGTGTACTCCAAAAGTGGACTCTGCTGGCCTATATCCAGCAGTTGATCGTACGTCGTCAGTGTCACCTTTCGCCCACCATCCGCTTGTGTGGCATTGTCAAAGTCCGCCTGACCCACTTTGCCTTGTTTCAGCAGCAACGCATGATGCAGCTGAATGACGGTGATGTGGCGCACTTTGGGTATGCGATTGATGACTTTGAGAAGGCTCGGCAGCAGGTCCTCCGTGGTGACCACGTGCTCCACCTCGGTGTCCTGGAAGCTGTGCACAATGCCCTCCAGACCGAGTGTGGCGTAAAGCGTCGTCACGACAGCGCCGATCCGGAAGCAAGCTTGGGCGCAGAGAAACCATTCTAGACGATAACAAAAAATAAGTCAGAAAACAAACACCAACCAAAACTCTCTTACCCATTCTGGTTTCGGCAAAGATGAGCACCTTCTCCTGGTACTGGACCCCCTGCGTGAGAAATCCATTAGCAAGGTGGCCAATGGTCTGGTCGACCTGCTCCAAGCTCAACCAGCTGTAGTGGTCATCGAGACTTAGTTTGGTCATTTTCCGCCCGGTCCTCGTCAGCACCTCACTCACACTGAAGAGCTGCCGTTTGCCAAGGGCCGGTTGCTTCCGGTCGTTCGACTCGAGGGTGAGTTTCTGGAAGTGGGCAATAGTTTCCGCCTTGTAGAGGTAGTGCTCGAGCACTCTGGGCTCCACTTTTACAGCAGACACGTACGGTGAGTAGGGGTCGGTGGGATCTTCCTGGCGGGCTCTGATTGCCCGGTTGGCCGCCCGTTTCGCCCATGGTTGCATGTACAGTGCGTAGAAGGGTGTGCTGACTACGTCGTAGACGATCACCAGTAGCTTGATAAGCACTAGTAGCACGGAAAAGGTGTCCAGGTCAACCTTCACCGGAAAGGGGTGTTTAGTGTTTCGATCCACCTTTTTAGTCTTCGAGATGACTTCATCGGTTTTGGCGTGCGAAAGGTAGCTCACAGCGGTGCCCATGGCTGATTTGAAACAGAGGTAGATTTGAAGCTTTACAGTATTCAACAACTTTTCCTGCATTCAACAATGAACTGGTTTGCATCTTTATATTTAGCTCATTCTTTTTTGGGTCCGTCAGTAGGAAGAAAAAAGTCGATTTTCACGTGCCGGGAGCAAAGTACTGCTGCTGCTGCCAATGGCTGAGAAGTGAAGCAGACAATCGGTACTGGGTGATAGGCGGAAGAAAGTGAGCTGATTAGAGGAAGCGCAAAGTGCTTTTCTCCGATGATATTGAACTGGATAGAAACGCTTAGCCCAATTTGAGGTACATATGCGGATTTCAAAATTTGCACTTTTACTTGTGCGAAAACTACCCAGAAAAGTTTGCCTGTACCACGGTACGATTGTCTGTCAGGACAATCTTCGGAGAGGACAATCTCGCTTCCTCTCTTGAGGTCAGATGTCAGTGGCTTTCGGATGGATTAGCTTTGTTTACATTACGAGGACAGTTTTCGGATAGACAATCTTCGGAGAGTACATGAGCAGAGTTCAGCAATGAACAAACTTTGGCTAGTTGCAGTGGACTTTAAACTCATTGCAGCTGAAGTTAAAGTTGTCTTCTGGACATTTCCAGCACCATTTGCAGCAACTTTTTAAAGCCACCCCATATTTGTTGTGGTAACCAAAAAGTCAGTGGACTTTTCCCTTTGATCCCCTTTAAAGTTTTGCTCATTTTGATTACCAGCAATCAATGTTTTACTGATACTACTCTATTCTGATTACTTACTATTCATTTTCAGCCTTTCGTCTTCTAATGAAATGAACAGCTGTAACTGGTTAATCGTAAAAAGGCGCAGTAAAGTCCCTAAGCTGACCTCCTCTTTTTAGGTCATCACCAGCATAAAGTGGCTAACAAGCACAGCGCATCAAAGCGAAAAGTAACAGTAACAGTTCAGGCAAAGACCGAGTAAAGGCAATTGAATCTTGATCGCCGAGTCTGATCAATCGACTTCACTGTTGTTGTCGTCGTCGTCTTCATCATCGTCGACTATTGATTATCACCAAGGTTGGCCACCACAGTGAAGGCGGTGAAAGAGATAATGAGGAGGCAGTGAAGTGAGAGAGAGAGCGCGCGAAACTACTGTCTACTGATTGCCTGCCGTACACAGAGACAGACAGTATACAGTAATTCAGCTGTGTGTGTATCTGCTGTGAAGGCAACACACAAACAGCACACTTGTGAGGTGAGTACATTGTATTCCTGGGAAGACTCCGACCAGTTGTCGGAGCTGTGGAAGCTCCCTTCGTCGGTACTTCAGTCACTGCAGTGGCATCTTACACTGCACACACACACTGTTTGAAAGCGAAATTAAATATATAGCCCGCTAAAGTCAACGACGAAACTGTTCAGCCCACCAACACCGTCATCATGGAACAACGCGGTCCAATCTACGAGAATCCAAAGGTCTTCAAGCTGGTGAAGAAGCTCGTCTTCTGCCTTCTGCTGCTGCTCTTCTTCACCACCTCTTTTCTCATCAATGCCCTGCAACTGGTCAACTACCTGCTGCTGAAGAAGATCTTCCCTGATCTGCGCCGCTTCCTCAACAACTACCTTCAAAATGTCATTCAGACATCCTTCATCTACATCTTCGAGTGGCAGTGTCCAATTAGCTTCCGCGTCAGCTTCGACTCCCAGGAGACGATGAACCTGTTCTGCGAAAACGGGGAAAACGCCCTCCTTGTAGCAAACCACGGATACCCGCTGGACGTCTTCTTCTACCACATCTTCGGGCAGATGACCAACTCACTTAATTCGATGAAAGGTTTTGCCAAGTCCAGTATAAAATACATGCCCATAGTCGGTTGGATGTTCTACTTTAATGATGCCATCTTCCTGGAACGAAACTGGCAGCAGGACGAGCAGACGATCAAAGAAAAGCTAGAGCGGCTGAAGCGCTCAAAGATGCCCTACAAGCTGCTCATTGCCCCTGAAGGGACTCGTTTCACTGCTGAGAAGTACAAAATCTCGCAGGAGTTCATTGCCAAGCACGGCCTGGACGTCAAACTGAAACACCACTTGTGCCCGCGAGTGAAGGGATTTGCGGCCACTCTCAGACAGATGAATGCAAAGAACGACCCGCACTTTTCAATGTACAACATCGAGCTCGTCAGTCAGGTCGATGAGAAATACGCAGAGCCGACAATAGAGAACTTCTTCAAGGGAAAGGTAAGGGGTTTTTTGTTTGCGTTATTTTCACACTAATTTTAACACTTTGTTTCCATCACCAGTCATTCCGCGGCGATTTCTTTGTGGGAAAGATTGCCAACTCCGAAGTGCCGGAACCTGATGCCGACGATCTGGCGTACGCAGACTTTCTCTACCGAACCTTCGAGAAGAAAGATGCTCTGGTGGAGCTGCACCAGCAGTATCACAAGTTTCCCGGAACGGTGGTCAAGGTGCGGAAGCAGTGTGGCTGGCGAACGCTGAAGTTTGTCCTCTTTAACATCGTCTTCACCGGGTCGATGTTTGCGTACGGCCTGTACCTGGCCTGGGCACTGCAGAGTCTGGCGCTGAAGGTGGCCATCTTCTCCTACGTGACCATCACCTTCTCCGCCATTCTCGCCACCTTCCGCATGAGTGAAATCAGCGACTACGGAACGAAGAAGCCGGCATGAGTCAACAACAACCTCAAAAAGCAGCCTTCTTTCTTGTCAGCAGTTTTTTCATTATATTAACTTCATGGAAAGCTGCCAAATTAATAAAAAATAAAAGCCCATTTCTTCTTTGGTTGTAACTTGACCACTCAACTGATTGCTTCATTTGTCTAGTCGCCACACTGAAAGGGGCTCCTTAAACGGCTCCTTAGTTGCCAGTTTTGAGTTATCAGTAACGAGAGTAAGTCCTCTCCCTACGTCTCCACCTGCGATTCCATCGCTGCCGTTCACGGCTTTTCGCCGCCCTGGCTGCCTCCCTTCTCCTCCTGCACCACCAGCAGCACAGCATGACACAGCCCCAGGCGGCAATGACGGTGAGAAAGCAGACGATCAGCAGGAAGACCAGCTCAATGGAGTTGGAGGCCGGGGAGCAGGCGAAGAACTCGGCGAATGGCACTGTCTGAATGCGCGCAGTGCGACCGCCCAGTAGTGGATCCGGGTAGATGGACAGCGTCTTCGCGGTGTTGTTCACCGCAAAGAGCAGCTCATTGATGAGGGCGCCGCACAGAGGGCCGGCGGCACTGCTGCTGCTGCACTTTCCAGAGGAGGCGTAGCGGACGACCCTGCAGGAGATCATTAGACAAATTTGTTAATTAGTTTACAAAAAAGCCAACTGCCTACCTGATATGTTGATCAGTGCTGCCGGCATAGAAGTCAGTGCGTGTGAAGCAGCTAGCCCCATCAGCGGCCACCGCCACCGAGTATCCTCTGCTGGACTCCTGCGCACTGACGCACAGAGTACGGTCCTCCACTGGCTGATCACCGCTGACCACCCGCCTCTCGACGCCCCTTCCTCGGTCCACAGCTCGCCACAGCAGTCGTCTGCCAGTCGGTCCCTCCTCCTCTCCCGTCACTGTCACGTAGTAAGTGCTGCTGGTGCTGCCATTGTGAATGAGCAGTCCGGTGGGAGGTGGTGGCGGCGTGGTCACTTTCACCACTGATCGGTTTGAGGCAGAGTGAAACCTCGCCGCCCTCCACTGTCGACGCTCCTCAGTGCTGAGCACATCAAAGACGGTGTCATCATCGGCGGTGATCTCCACGGTCCACTTCTCCTTGAAGTGCAGCGGCAGAAAGTGCGGATAGCCCGCCCAGGATGGATAGGTGAAGCGACGGTAGAAGTCAACTTCAACCGCAAAGAAGTTGGTCGTCAGAATGAGAAGCTGTCGTCGAATGGGCACAATGACCAGCGAAAGAATGCCCACACTGGGGTCACTTCGCAACTGTTCGCAGACATTCTGAGACACATGGGAGAAAAAGTGTCGGTTCAAAAAGCACATTAACACACTCACAGACATTAAACTCACCGGTAAAGTTGTTGCCGAGCTGACCCTCTTCAATCTAACAGCGAAAGCTAGTGTAAAGAGTAAAATGAAATGGCCCTTCATTGCAGTAAAGTTAATCTTTATCACACTTATGAAAACAACCCTGTTAAATTGTTCACTGATAACACTACTTTAAACAATGTCGAACAAAGAGAGCCTTTTTGCGTAAATCCTTTTTTTCACAGCAACAATCAAATTAAAGAACATCTTCATTGAGCACCCAGTGTCCTGAGTCATAGCCTTCCTCAATGTGTGTCAGCATCGCCTTTCGCCTTGATTCGCAGTACTTTGACTTGTCGAGCACCGAGGTTTTGACCTTCTCGATACTATCAAAGTTTAGGTCCCGCTCAAGATAGGCGGACAGCTGCTCTACGGCGCTCTCAAAGTCCACCTGATTGTCCTCAAAGATGTGCAGGTGGTTGTTCTTCTGCTGGTAGTAGGCAAAGGCGTACGAGTACATCAACGTCTGACGGCAGCGACAGAGAATGTCCACTGTCTTGGGCAGAAACTGCAGCTCCACCCAGGAGGCTGACTTCTGCTGAAACAGCTTCACCTTCTCGTGCACCGTCTCGTAGAGCTGATGCTCCAGCTTCAGCGATTCGCCGTGGTGCATAAAACGATTGGCAAAGAAGAGGTACCTTTTTAGAGCTTCTCTTGCCTTCGCCTGGGCGTTTGCCTTTTCTTTGGCCTCGGTGGAGTTGTAGCGATTGCAGGGCTGATATCCGTGAACGCGCCAACTTTGCATGCACAGCCAGCAAAATTCATAGCCACAGTTGGTGTTGCGGCAAAGAATTCGATTGCAGCCCCCGTTTTTCTCAATGGGGGATTTACAGTTCGGGCAGTCTTTGGTATTCGCAGCAATCCAAGTGAAGGTTTCACTCTCGTCAGAGCACTTCTTTGCCCACTTCTTCAGCAGGTCACACTTGAGCGGAAAGTGCCAAGCTTCGTTGCATAGGAAACTGGTGGAAAAGATTAAAGTGATGGAAATTGATGGAAATATTTATTTTAGCAATGAACTTACCAGAAGACCATTTTACACTGACAAATTACTGGCTTAAACTTGACAAACTCCACCTTCACAGCGCGACTACAGCCTGCTTTTGGGCACCAACGTAGGTGTTTGTTACAATCGACGAAACTGTTAATTTTCAGCTGCTCATAACGACGAAGGACCGCTCGATCGGAGATCGCCGCAAGAACTGTTTCTTCATCGACGATAATGTCACAGTCATAGTTGGCGCAGCTAATCATTACGCTCTGTCCTTCAGAAGTTATTTTTACTGTGATATAGCTGTTCCAACAGGCGCGACAAAAACTATGGCCACACGCCAGATTGACAGTTTCCTGAAAGTATGGGAAAGTTAAGTTTAGGAAAATGTTGCATCATACACTAAATTAAACTAACTTTAGCTGGATAATCACAGTAGCAAATCATGCAATCAAAAGTATCGCCATTTTTTAGATTCTTTTTGCTAGCATCGTTTGGATAGACAATATGAGCTTCACTGAAAAGTTTTTGAGGATCATCAGATTCGTAGTAGCGCTCGTACAGCTTATCCACATCCCAGTTGAAATGATGAAGCAACATGCGCGTCGTTGGCGTCGGCAGTTGAATTACGCCGCTTACATCTTTGCTGATTTCCATCATATGTGTTGTGATCTGATCAAATGGCAAGACAGTATACGAATAGGCTTCCTCTTCAAAGTCACCATTTTCCTGATCGAAATATTCCTCCTCGCAACTAAAGTCAAGATGCTTTTTATCCTTTGCAAGATACATTGAGAATATCTGCAAAGTAATTGAAAATACTGTGTCGGTTGATTTGAATAGATGACAACTTTTGGGCACTTACCTAATTGGCTGAATCATTTGAAAGATCAACGACGTAGGGCAAACTGATAGCACCACAATAACACAACAAAAATGCGTCAACTGTCTCACAGTGTGCTGCGCAATGAGCACTCACAAAGTACAGGTCAGTTTAGAAATTCAGTTTTAAGCTAGAAGTTGATGACCATTTTTTGCTCAACCACTTTGTTAAAGCTTTTTATTATTCAAAGAAGCCTTTCTGATAAATTAATGAAAATAGTTAATGAGGCAACGAAAAATGTGACAATCATTAATTGCTTTTCAGAGATGTTAATTAACCCAGTTGCTCTTCAGAAGGATCGAACGTTTTCGAAAGCTCACTGACAGAATTTGTGAAGATTTTAAACATCGAGCGAAAATCAGCGATAGTGCTCTTGACAACGCTGTCGAGACGTTTACCGATCATTTCTTTGTTTTCACCGGCTTCCATAGCTTTGCACAGGTGATATACGGTGATGCGAATGCTCTCCCAAAAGAGAAACACCATCAGCAGGTAAACTAGAAGAGTGACCTTGCCGGTGAAAGTGAAACTAAGCCAGTGGGTGTAACTAAGGCAGTGCCCCAAGTGAAGGTACTGCAGTGGACTGATCAGTAGGTACAGCGCCAGCTGGTTCCAGTAGTGATCAAGGAGAAACAGCAGTTTGGGATGCTGGTGCATGCGATTGAGCAGCCAGTCTTTGAACTGTTCGTCAGCGGGAAACATTTCTAGTGCGATATGAGTCAGAAATGATTAATCAATGATTGGAATGACTTATTTCATTACAAGTTTATTCAGCAATGTATAACACTGCTCAAGCATTTTGTTCTTAGAACTTATTTTGCAGATGCGTATTCAACTCACGAATTGGCACGTTCTTTTTCCTCTTCCTTTAATCAACTCAGAATTGCCAACTCTACGTCGAGAACATTGACAATGATCTTTTCAATTCGCTCAAACTCTCTGAAAGGACATTAGATCAGGAATAACAAGAACGAAAGAGAGAAATAGAACTATTTTAATCCGTTAGGTATTTTTTTACCACAAGAAAACATGTTTTTCAAATTCGTGCACATAGAAACGATTTTTGTGAACGACGCAATTAGAGCCTTTATTTCTTCGTCTCAAAGATAGGCAAGATTTACTTTCCCAATGCTTGACAGTGCTGCCCCCTGTTCTAAAGGGAAGGTAGGAAGGTGACAAGTTTTCAAACT
>JAALOO010000982.1_pt1 | contig 22234 bp, 24 predicted proteins | sample 7257641 | NCBI WGS metagenome assembly JAALOO01 (sample SAMN14085613, study PRJNA598686) | mite metagenome | biome: ENVO:01001000; feature: ENVO:01001002; material: ENVO:01001226; isolation source: single female mite from University of Michigan culture on fish food culture... ...
TCTCTCTCTCTCTCTCTCTCTCTCTCTCTCTCTCTCTCTCTCTCTCTCTCGTTGCCTGGCTAAACTACACCGGGCGCGCTTGCCACTCGTCGGCGTCGACGTCCTTCTCTTTTCCTCTTTCTCATTCTCATTTCTTTCTTTCTTTCACTTCCTCCGCTCATCTGACAACCAAATTTTCGGCCAACGATATCGAACCTAATTATTGAAAGTACCTATGTGTAGTGTGTCCATATATAGGCATTGATGGCTTTCCTGCCTTGGTGCGCCAGCACACTCGCTCCATTTGAATGTGACACCGCCAAATATATATATAGTCAGTGAGTATTGCATTGTCAGTCTGTGTGTAATGTGTAGTGCTTGGTGATGGCCAAAAGAGAGGCCAGAGCAAATATTTGCCGCGTTTGGTCGTTTTTCATTTCGTTTCGAGATTAATGTCTCATTGTAGGGCAACAACAAAAAGGGTCTACTACCAGTCTCTCACTCACTCACTAGCTCAACTGACTGCTTGCCGCCGAATCGGTGACTTTCCGTGAGTTTGGCGCTCCATGGGTGTTGGTTAGCGTTGCTTGTTTGCCCTAGCCCAATGCTTGCTTGGCCTGCCGCTGCTACCACTGCTGAGGAAGCAAGTGCACTTGCTACTCAGGCACCATCATTGGTCCTACACAAAGTGAGCATCATTTTAATTAACGCATGCCTCGTGGATGCTATGGTCGTACAGTTTGCTGTCTGCCTGTGAGCCATTACTGCCGCCTAAATGCACTGCTCTGATTGCCCTTGATTGATTGGCCTATCCGGTGGTGGTGGACACTCTCAGTCGGACAAACTTGCTATCTGTTCGGGTGATGCTCGCTGGGTGAGTTAAATGATGATGTGGCCATTCGAGGCTGAGAGTGCAAAAAGCAAGCATTTTGAAGTGCACCACTATTGTCATCATCATTGGTAAAAGTAGGTGCAGTCATTGTCACCGTTTTTGTGCTGTCTTCTAATAAAGTCTTCAACTAAATAGTGTGTGTGTGTGACATTGCTGAGGCGCACTGCGGGCGACATTACTGCTGACGCCACCAGAATGAGTCTTTGTGCTTCGTCAGGTCAAGAACGAGAGTAAGTGAGAATGAAGGAAATGATAGATAAAAAGAATAGATAGAAGAGAGAGAGAGAGAGAGAGAGAGTGGTGGCTGGGCACGCTAATGTGCTCGCGGTTAGTGTCGTGCAGTGGTCAGTATTGACTTGTCGAGGTGTCACCGAACTGTCCTCGCTGCTTAATGAGCAGCCGAAGCACACACATACTGGGCAGACAAAATGGTCATGGCTCATGGTCTTGCCTGCCTGCCAACTCATTAGGCTCACTTTACCCACGACGGAAAGTGTCTGTGTCTGTGTGTGTACTTTAAACGACGTTTAGGCTTTCGGTGCACAGTGTCCGCTGTGAAGTTGGCCAAAGAGAACTTACACCACCGCTCACTTCTGGTCGTCAGTATGCGGCCCACAGTAGTATGTCTCTTTCCTCTACTCCACAGACTCTGGTCGTGTATTTGCCCACTCAGCAGCAGCAGCATTTGGCTACTTTGCCTCTGTCCACCGCCTGCCACTGGGTCATTACGGTTGGCCAGATGACACCGGTCACTCGGTGGTGGTGGTGGTAGTAGTGGTTATATTCACTGCAGTGCCCACTGCACGTAGCACCACTGTGCTTCAGTACCCGAGTTGCAGGCCCGAGCAGGGAGAACAAGCACTGCTAAACGGTAGGAGGAGATTTATTGCCTCTCTCTCTCTCTCTCTCTTTTCTCTCTTTCTCTCTTACTCTCTAGCACTGTCGCTGGGTACGCGTTCCCGTGGCCATTGTGCATATCACTGCTGCTGCGTATTATTTATTAGCCAATGGCAGCATGATATATGGCCACCTCCATGTGTGACCTTTGCCCGACACCGATGTCAAGACAGCAGCACTGCCAAGCTGACGGTGTAGTGTCGCTGCTCCCTGCTTCACAGTCTTTCACTGTCGATTGTCCTCATCTCTCTCGTTTGATTTATATTTTTATTGCCTTCTCACTGCTTTCATAGACTGCTCTTACTGCCAGTAAGTCTCTTTCTCTGTTTTTCGGGCTCTCACTGGCGCAGACGTGACAAGACCGTGGAAGTGCAGTGTGATCTTTCTCAGTTCCTAAGCTCAGGCCAGCATTCCTCATTGAAGGCCGGTGCAGTTGTTGTTGGGTCTGTGGGCACGACTGAAATGTGTGGCTTCGCTGCTGAATGCTCACTTTGCAGTCGTCAAGATAGTTTGGAGCTTGGTGAGGCAATAATGGCAAACAAGAGTGGTTGATGCGGCCCAAGAGATGCAACTTCTGCATTATAAACTGTGAACTCAGAATCCGAGGCACAGCAATGCTTACATATTAAGCAGATTAATCATCGAGCCCATATTGTCTTGCTGCTCAGTGCGGTGGTAATTCAGGATGCCCATTTTTCTTCGGTAGATGCAGTGCGACCCAAAGTAACAGCACGCAGCACACGGCACCACAATGCCATTGAATCAGCTGCTTTCATACAAATTGCCAAATAATGCTTCAATGCCTCGGTGCATAATTACACGGCTTGTGCTCCTCGCAAGCAGTGTTCACTGAACGCCGGGCTTGAGTTGCCTTGAAAAGGACTCAGGCAGGCAGGCACCAGTGAACCTGGCACCCGCGCTGACCTTAGCAACATCAAGAATCGAGCTTCTCAGAATCGCAGGCTGACAAAGTGACTTTAGTTGATAGTGCAACTCGATTTGCTCATTACGCCGTCCTCTGGCCGTCCTCGCAGCCGCACTCACTTCTGCGGCCGCTCGGTGCTCTTTCACGGCTCATTCCCGTTTAGCATATCGACCTGTTCGCGCGCGCCTAGCCCCCTCGTCATCATCCGGCAATTTGCGAGCCCACAACCGGCACTGTATACTGCACCCTCGCCGATCCACTGCAGCACTTGGGCGCCTCCAAGAACGAGGATCACACTGAATCCACTGAGGCGTCCTCTGTTGGAAATAACATACACGTGATTCTCGAAGAGCATTGTCTCCTTTCTCCGACCTGTTTCTGATCCCGCCTAACGAGTAATTATAGTCTAGGTTTCCAGTGCTCGAATTCGAAAATAAATTCTAGCGTTTTGGCGCCATCTAGTGATTTTTCAGTAAAGCTTTACAAAGATAGTACAAGAATTGTTTGGTAGATGGCGCTCGTTTTGTTAAAATTGTTAAAAATTCGAAATTCAACTTTTTTTGACTTTGTGAATAAAAAGAAAAGATTTCAAAATCTTGGCTAGTTAACCTGTTTGTTGCTATTGATAGTTTTGTTTATACTTCGTGCAACTTTCTTTTGCAAATCTTGTGCATCTTTTGGCAGCTGAACTCTTCATCAGCATCAACCATGTTGCATCTGCTGAGTATGATACTGCATGTCGTTGGCATTGGTCTAGTACTCATGCTCACCATTGCCTTTGCTCTGGCCCTGGTCGATGGACGCAAAACTGGCACTGACGCCGGCACCAAAAAGTCCGTAGGCGGAAGCCCTTCTTCGGGTGATCTGAACCATGACGTCGAGTACCAGAAGGAGGTACAGAAGAAGGCTGGCGGCGTCACTTCAGTGTCTCAGTACGCACAGTAGGCACTTTCTGCCTCTTTGGTCGTGTGCTACCTCGCCACCAAGTTATTTTCTCAAATAGCACATTGCATTGTGCACTTATTGTTTTCATTAAAACATTTTATTTTTTTTATTGCCAAGCTTTTCTTAACTTTTTTGCCAAAACTTGAGTTTGTTTTAAAAAAGATGACTGTTGTGATATAATTTTCCTAGGTGGCGACATCGTTTCTACAAAGAATAGAGTTTGTGAAAATAGAACTACAACCCAGAAACAATAGAGGGCAGTGCAATCACCATTTTGAAAAAATAGTTAACTTGAAGCAATTTTTAGGATTTCATATGAAATTCATAAGATTCAAAAAGTTTTTTGGCAAACCCAATGATTCTTAATTACTTCAGGTGTAATACAACAGAGGGCAGCAGCCTGTTTGTTGAATTTTTGGGAAAATCTTTCCTTTTATCAACTTTAAAAAGTTGGCCACTGGAAGGCGACAGTGGTCGAAGCAGGCGCTGGCTCACCCACGAGCAAGGCGAACCAGTTGTGAGGGGCTCCAAAAGTTGCCAACTGAGTTCGTGGTTGCGATTGCAATGCAATCATTGATCGCCCTTTTGGAGGGTGACTTGAATGGCAGCTAACAAACTTAGCAGGCAAACTAAATGGCCAAGACCAACTGTACAGCAAGTGTACCTGTGCTGCTGGTTTGTGCTGCTTGTGCACTGCTTGCAGGCAGTGCGCATTGTCTCTCCGATTTGTTTGTCTTTGCCTGTCAATTAATGAAGCCGATCGTAAAGTGAGTCATTAAGCGCAGCACCTAAGCAATGATCGATCATCAGACACTGCTCTAATTAATAACCTTTAGTAGTGCTGGTGGGTGCACGAGAAAGAGAGTGAATGAGCGAGTTTTTCAATTGAGGGCTTTGACTGTGCAAAGAGATCAGTGAAAAAAATTTCATTGAGAAGTCTTCTTCGAAAGTCGAAAAAGTTGCAGTGATTTATGGCCGTAGCAGATAAGATATTGTTTTACAAGACAACGACGACTACGACTAGTGAGTATTTTGAAGCAACACTTACAACAAATTGTCAATGCTTACTTGACTGCCTTTTTGGAATGCCAGCTCTGAGGGTGGCGAGGGAAAGAGCAAGAGAGTGAATGAGCAAAACGATCCTTTGCGTTTGGTCCCTCTCTGACCCTGCTGCTGATGCATCTGCCGGCACTGGTGATGCATCAGCAGTCTCCCTTCCACTCTTGGACCTTCGACATTCGACACGAAGGCCTCTTTTTTTCTAGGCAACTGGAGAAACGGCTTGCGTCTCCAGGAAGGGAAAGGAAAGCCTGCAAATGCGAACAGCTTTTTGAGGATCAGCGATTGGCGGCACTGAGTTCACTGTGCACTGGGCAGGTTGAAGCAGTTGGCGTTTGACAGGCTGGGCTTTGGCCGTGGGCTCGAAAAGCCCTCACCTTGTCTCCCAGAAAAAAGAAAGCCTCTTGACAGCTCGCCTTTCTAGCTTGCCGTCAAACGCAGGCAGTTCGATGCTCGAAGGCGTTCATCGTGTGTCAGTGTTGGTCTTTCGCTGCCTTCATTCTTGTTTCGTTTTCTTTTCCTTTCCTTGCCTTCTCTGCTTTTCGTGGCCTTTTTGTTTTTTGCTTCTGTCGCTTGCGTTCACTTTGGCTGCAATTGACGAACGCGTTTGCTAATGACAGAGTAGCTGTGTACTCTGCTTCGGCGGCTGCTGCTGCCATTGCTTTTGCTTTTGCTTTTGCCATTGCTGCTGCTGTTGCCGTTGCCAAACCGAGTCTCCAAGTCTGGTGTGCGTGTGTCGCTCTGTAGAGCAGTGAAAAGATTGCAGAATGTAACGAACGAAGAGGACTGCCGTCGTTGCCGCCGCCGCCGCCGCCGCCACTGCTGCTGCTGCTGTTGGCAGTGCGAGGCTGCCAACGGAGAAAAGAGACAGATAGTGCGAAGAGTAGCTGAAGGAAAAGAAGAAGACGAAAACGAAAAAGAAAGAGACATCGCCCCGTCGAAACTTTGGGATTGAGCTCGAAAATTACAGAGCACACCGCGCGCGCGAACGTGCACCAGAGCGAACAGGCACTGGCAGTCGTCGCTGACTGGCATCGGCAGTAGATTTGGCCGCAACACGCCGCGCCACGCACTGATCACTGGGCCTACTCTCTCAGCCATCACCACCATCGCCACCACCATTATAGCGCCTTGTACCTCGCAGCCTCGACAGCACTGAAATGCGAGGCACAGAGCGCACAGGCACTAGCACAGGGAGGAAGAGAGAGAGAGAGAGAGCACCTTCAACGTGGACGACACACGAACGGTCCACGATGAGAATGGGACAGCTGAATTGCTGATGCACGACGGGACGAGCTGACTAAATGGGTAGCAAGCTAGCTAGTTGGCAAGGAGGATAGTGTCTGCTGGTAGATAGCACCTCGCACTGAGTAGTCCAGCACACCGCAACTGCAGCATCCTGCTAGCCATCTGCATGTATTCAGCACTGCCATCACCACCACAACCACCACCTTTGTGATCATCATCATCATCATCATCAGCACCATCATCCTTGATGCCTCACTTTTACCCTGTAGATCCGAATATTGTCGCTTTTTTTGAAACAAATTCGGATTTAGAGGGGGAAAGGTTGGGTATTTCAATGCCTCCCACCGATGAGCTGCGATGAGGCTGTTTCACAAAGTAGATTGCACGCACATTGCTGGATGGAGCAGCAGACTTTACTTGGCAAGACTTGGCAATGTTTAACACCAAGCAAACAAACAGTAGATCTGTAGGCAGAAAAAAGCAGTAATATTTTAAATGTTGCAAATCGATGCACACTGGACACAGAGCAGTGAATGAAGCCGTGATTGTGTATGTGCTAGTGAATGTGTTTGTATGTGTTTATGTCTTTTTGTCAGGCGACAGACCATTTTGCTATCGATTTGCTGCCGACACGCGTATTGAGTGTTTGGTGTTTGGTCTGGCAATGCTTTATAATGGTGTAGGCCAATATGGCTGTTCACGCGTGGCCATTCATCTTATTGTAAAATTCATTACCAAGCAAGTCATTAGTCGACGAAGTGCTCGCGCGAGAATCGTCATTAGTGCCTCGCCGCGCTGCACCAAGGCAACAACACTTGTGGGAAGAAGAGCAAAGCAGAGCAGAACAGTGAGAGACGCCACTGTTCGGTTCGGTTCGGTTGAAGAACAGTAATGACACTACTGTGCACTTGTTTGCTTCCACTTTTTACTAATGCAAATGAAAATTGGAGCATCATCAAGTGCGCGGGCCATTACCATTGACTACTTGATATACCGTCTCAGTGTCTTCGGCAGTGCTGACGGTGCCACAGCTCGCCCGTTCGTCAATTTATCACCGAAACGTGTTGAGATGCATTCACAGGGAAATTGAATTATGCTTTGAATTAATAATGTCTTAATGAGAGCAGGCACAATTAGCACTACTAATTGACTGTATGGGAGTGTGAAGTAATGTTCTGTGGTAATGGCAGTAGTCGTAGTAGAGTGGCGGTGTAGCTGCTGGTGATGTAGCGGTGTAAATGTTGTCTGTCGATCCAGAGCCGGCCAGTGCGACGACCGCAGCTTGAATAATATCTCAGATCGTTTAGCGAACTCTCACTGTTATCTCCATCTCCCATTGCGCTGGTTGCAATAAATATCGCTTTCGCGCGAGCTAGCCCATTAGTCAGACAGACAGACACTGTTGATACAGTGCACCAGCACTCTTTCTTTCTCTCCATTCGTCTGTACACCATTGAAACGCTGTTTAATTAGAAGCTTAAAATAATTAAAAGGCAATTAATTTGATTGATGTGAGCGCAAGTTGCTCGCGCCTCTGTGCCGCACAGTACCACTATCTCTCTTGTATGGAGTGTTTGGGCGCCATGAACACCACCAGAGTGTAAGTTTGTGCTCTTTCTTTTCTTCTCCCTCCCTGTGGCAGACGATCTGTCGGCCAGAGGCTTTTCTTGAGCACCCACTGCACTGCACATTTAATGCTGATCATCAAATTAGTAGCATTGTCAATCAGTAGCACTGTCACCTGACACCATAGTGCACTGACTGCTGTTGCTGCTCAGTCTTTGTCACTCTGATGAAGGACTATCTGAGGACAACTGCAGTGCCTTCTTCTTTTCTTCATTTGCTACCATCGACGATGAGTTTTAAAAAGTGCTGAGTCTTGCTGTCGTCGTATGCTCTCTGTCGGTCCTTCACAGCTGCTGCTACTGCTGTCGCTGGTGCCTAGAAAAAATCTTCGGGTTGCTGAGTTCACACAGAGTTAAGCAAAAGTCTGTAATTGCTATTCAAGGCATTTTTCAGTGGTGGATACCATTGGAATGAGTTTGTGCCTACTGAGAGCGATTCTTTGTTGTTTACACTTGGCTCGCGACCATCGGGGAACTTGCGGTACATTTCACTCATCGGCAGATTACGACGGCACTCTTCAGCAGTGATCCAACAATGTGTGGTCAACAGTTCGCAGTGCGGCATGACGAGACACATGCAGATTCTCTCTGATAATCTTTGTTTTGCCAGTGCCGATGGTGGCCATGTGGCGACTCTCAAGACGCTACTGCCACACTCGCTAATTACCTCTCGAGGGAGCAATTCAGTCGGCTTAGCACTGTGCAAAAAATAAACATTTCAATAAGCACTGTATGACTGCCAGTAAGAGAACAATGGATTATTGGCACCGTGTGGATCTGAGAGTTCTAGTTGAGCCCAAACTTGGGCGCCTGCCTAGGGCTGCAGACTGGGTCCCCCCAGAGGATCAGCAGCAAGTCCAATGTGTACGTCTTTGTATTCGTCTCTCTCTCTCTTTCTTTCTCTTCGTGCTGTGCTCGTTCAGTGCTCATCTCCTTCCTTGCTCTTCACCTCTCCTTCACCACCGACTGTGTCCGCTGTGTTGGTGTAGCGGCGTCGCCGTCTGAGCGCAGTCTCGGTGGTGGCCAGCAATGCCGCCAGCAGCGAGGACTTCGAGGACTGTGGCGGCAGAGCGCACAGTGGCGATCCCTGAACACAGGCAGGACTGGCGGCACAGTGGAAGGTGGCGAGGTGGAGAGAAGTGGGTGTAGACTTGCGTTGAAGTCGTTGCGAGCAATTCATCACTGTCAGAGAGACTTGTCGACTCTGGAAGCCCGCTCGGTCAGCGCGTTCTCCACGCTGGTTGGTTCCCGCTCCTGTCACGTGCGTCCTGCAAAAAACGCACTAGGGTGGAGCCTGCCGTCGAGTCGGCTGGAGACGAAATTGAAGACGAAAACGACTGGAGAGAGGAATTATTTGAGCATCGAAATTCACCTCAAAAATTATTAATGGTGTGTGATGGTCATGAGTTCCTCGTTTTTGATGAACTCTTCGCCGGCGGCTTACCCAACGGGTGCCGTCGACCCAAAGTTCCCTCCGACGGAAGAATATTCTCAAGGCAACTACATTCCCGACTACTACGGGACGAATGTGCAGTCGCTGGGCAGTCAGCCGCACCACCTCTCGCACCACCACCCGAACCCGCACCACCCCTATGGCGCCTACCACCACCACCTCAACTACATTGACCAGAGCTCGGTGCAGTCGCACCCCTACCACCATGCCCACACCGCAGCCATCCACCCATCGCACCACGTCCACCAGCACGTCGGCGGCGCCGGGGGCCTCGGCGGCGCTGGGGCCGGCTCTCTGGCCGCCGCCCAGCAGCACCAGTACTTCTCGCCCTGCTCCATGTCGCCCATGGGCCCCGGGCCGACGGCTGGCGGCGCCGGCGGAGGGCCGCTGGTGGGCAGCCACCCCTCTCAGCTGACTGGCCACCATCCGCTGGGCAACAGCGGAGTGGTGCCGAACAACGCCATCTCGCCACATCACCAGTCGCCCCTTGCTCCCAACCAAATGCCACATCTCTCCTCAAGGGTCTCAAGTCCACTGCTCCCCCGAACGCCCTCACCTCACCAGGCCAACAGTCTGGGCCTGGATCCACCTTCGCCCGGTGACTGCGGCGTCTCAACGCACTCCGGCAGCGACTCGGGCACCGGCAATGGCAATGGACATCCAGTGATATATCCGTGGATGAAGAAGGTGCACGTCAACCAAGGCAAAGGTAAATACGAACAACACGTAACATAAACACTGACACAACACACAGACAGTTTTATATTTTAGAGAAGGAGCTTTTTGGTAGTGTAGACCGCACACGAGGTACGACGAACTGCCTCTCAATTTGTCGATCCTTGCAACAGATAGCGACTTTGATTTGTCCCCAGAGCTGCCGAGTCAGTGTCATCGGCGTTATCGAGCTTGTCTCGCCAATTGCCAAGTTGACAGCTTTGTGCTCCGAGAGTGCTTCCTCTACCTCTGTGAGCTTCCCTCAGACAGAGGGAGAGGAAAGACAAGTGGCGAGCAATTGGCAATAAATCACAACGGCACCAGTCGGTGATTGAAGTCAACTGCCACGTGCTTTGCACCACAGCTCATTCTCGTGAGCACCTTGACGGGGAATTAACAGCAACAAAAGAAAAAACCTTAACTGATCGAAATTCTGTAGCTATTTTATTAGTGTCGTACTCGGAAAGTTTTTTTTGTGCATTAGGTAACTGACAGGAACACTATTCACTTCCACTACACTACCAATGCACTTTTAATGTTTCATTTTATAGCCTAATTAACGTGTTGTTTTCTTTTTCATTACGCAGCTGTGCAAAATGGAAGCAATAACTTTACGGGAATGGAGCCGAAGCGGCAACGCACCGCGTACACACGCCACCAAATACTTGAACTGGAGAAGGAGTTTCACTTTAATCGCTACTTAACACGTCGCAGACGAATTGAAATTGCACATTCCCTGTGTCTCAGTGAACGACAAATCAAAATATGGTTCCAGAACAGACGGATGAAGTGGAAAAAGGACAACAAACTGCCCAACACAAAGAATGTGAAAAAGAAAAATCCCCAGAATCAGCAGAACCAGCAGAACCAGCAGAATCAAGCATCCGGCCAGCAAAGTCAGCAGCCGTCGCAGCAATCTCAACAGTCCAGTGGCAATAATCACGATCTAAGTCAGCTTGGCTTGCCCAGTCAAGCATCCATGCTAAACAACGACCTCAAGACAGAGGGCCCACCATACGGGCTCACTGAGTTGTAGTGCCCTCAGTGGCCATTGCCAGGGGTGGCTGGTGGGCGACAGTGGCCACCACTCGCTGCAACCTCACATCAAACTACACACGGAACACAACTCAACATTTGCACCCCCATTGAGGTCGTCCATTTTAATGAAGTACTGTCTTGTCGGGGAACATCGTTGACCATCAGCACCACCACCATCAGCACCATCACCCCCACCTCCACTATCATCACCTCTTTGTCGACAGCCTAGCTCATTGTGCAAATTGAACCATTCTCACACTTCATCTGTTCATTGCATTGTTTTACTCTTCTTCGTCTCCCTCTTCTCAAACAAGTCACTCAATTTCAGTAATGAGCGAGTTGTGACTTGCCACGCTCACAAACCAAACGAATAGCACTGCTGAAGAACTCTAACCATCTTCAGCATGTGCTCACACATACGTTAATGACACCCACTGATGTCCACTGACGCTGTTCACTCGGTGTGTTTTGTCAACTGTGTCTGTTTATTCAGTGTGCCACCAGTGTTTCACTGCTGATGAAAGCAAATCAACGCCACTACCATCACAGCATCATCAGCCACCCTTGTTTTGGTCGTCGTCAGCCCCAAAGTCCACCCCATCAGGTTTTTGGTTTTGTCACCGAATCAACCAGCCGCTTATTTGTACGTCTCAAGCTGCGGTTGTCGTTGAGAGCACTGCGTACACAAAACGACGACTTGCAGTTGGCTTGCTGCTGCAACTTCTTCTTTTGGTGACTGTCAGAACATGACTCGTCGTGACATTTTCAGTCTCAATGCTGTCGGTGCTGTTCAGTCACAGAGAGAAAGGGAGAAAGAAAAAGACAAACAAACAGCAGTGTGTGACAGACCAGTCTGGAGTGTTTCTGTGAACAAGTTGAACAGGCAGCATCTCTGGGCATCACCTCCATCACAGCAACAACTCTTGGCGGTGATGTCAGCTGGCCATGGAGCCATTAACATTCCAGCATCACCACTACCATCGCTATCCCCACCACCACCACCACAACTCAGCTCACTTCAGTCCATGTTTCAGCAAACCAATAGATCTATATTGAATTTTATTTGTACATTGAATTCTTTTTCATTCAGCATAGAGTATTTTAATAAATGCCCATTCGATGTCTGTCAAAATGTGCCCCCATATGTGCTCCAACGATTCGCCACGGCTAGGTAAAGGAGAAAGACCAACACCAGCAACAACAACAATCAGTAGGAGTAGTAGTCATTGAGAGATAAGCAACCACTACAGAGCAGCAGTCAGATAACTCAATTGTGCACTGGAAAATATAAAGTCGCTGATTGCCATTGGCCGATCAATCAACATCGATCATCGGTGTGATCACCGCCACTGACTCCTCTACGTCTTCCTGCCATATAGGGGACAGGCTAACTATGCAATCGGCCTGATGGGGCCAAGATTGAGACCAACCAAGATGAGCTTTGACAATGGCAACTACTGCACCAGCACCAGCAACAACAACTATAATACAGCTATGTGCGGCACCTCAGTACCTGCTCAGTTTGAATCTCTTCATTTGCTTGCCCTGATTGACCTGTGGCCTGCCAACTGGCTACTTCAATGACCTACTGCTTACTATCACCAGTGCAATTGAGACATGAAGTGACTGAACCACTGAAATGATCCCCTCATTAAAGAGTGCTGCTGCAGCAGTCGTATTGGCCATTTCCATCACCTCCACCTAGTTAAACTAGCAAGATTTTGGCCAATAAAACCGTTGAACCTTTGGCAGCATCCGCATTGTCAAACCGACCTGATGGTCAGCCGTTGCACACTGCTGAAAGCATCCCCAGAGGCAATGTTTTCTTTCTTTGCTTCTGCTGTTGATGATGGCGGCCACAACGAGTGGCAAAATGGCCACTGGCTCTACGCTCAACGAAGCAACTCGCTGTTTGCCTGTCCGAAGAGAGCAGCAAGAAACGACTGGCTGGCTGGCAGGCTGGTTTTTGCTGGAGTTTGGCGCGCGCGCCGGGCTTACAACGAAAGCATTACGTCCGGCCGACTAGATCGGGCGGTAATGTATGCAAAGTAATGCTATTCCAATGGGAAGAAATGCATCGAAAGGGAGAGAGAGAGCCCCGGTGCAAAAGAAATTTCCATCGGCGTACCAGCACTCTCCCTGTCAGTCGGCGAGGAATAGCAATTAATGCTACCCAGTGAACACATGCACATGAACACACTCACACATCCTCGTGCAGAGCACTATCATCAGTAGGACTGATCAGCACAGCGACGACTCCTTGATTCCAACTAGGCTGCTGTGAACACACAGAGAGAAATTGTCTAAGCAAGTCTCTTCACCGAAGACCACTTTTCCTCTACTTTTTCTTATTTTTCCTCTTCTTCCATCTTCTCCTTCTCTTTTGCCTGCGCACAATGACACTGTCTATATTTATCCCCAAACTAGCCAGTTGCCATAGCCGATGGTCATTGCAATTGTCATTGTTGATCATTGTTGGAAGCAATGGCGCGTCAATGTTGGTCAATTCTCCCCCTCAGGGCCGTCTCTTTTTCTAACATCTCAAACAATGGCGACACAAAAAGGTGGCCCTACCTATCTCAGCGGTTAACTACTACTCTCAGTCCTTGCGAACACCGTCTTCACTGACCACCAAAACTCCAATTGGGCTTTTTCTGGTCTCCCCTATTTATTGCCCGTAGCTCATTTACCAGCAACATAGTTCTTTTTTCTAGGTTTAATTTATTGTCCTCTTCTCTTCTCATTGTACATACATCCATTTCTACTTCTGTACGGTAGCGCTCCAGTGGTCCGTCTGATCTGCTGCATACGGCTGTGCATAAGCAGAACTAGGAACTGTGGCAACGGGCAACGGGCGTTCCAAGTTGTCCTGTTGACCTTTGTTTTTGCACTACTGTAAACCCAGCTAGACCCAGTTAGACCCAAGCGATGGCATCTTTCTTCTCTTTCCACTTTCTAAAAATATTCACTTTGTAACTAACTACACGAGCAAAAACCTTTTCCTCTTTAACACTGTGCAACCCGATTCATTTGGCGATAAATAAACGTTTTTGTTCCGTTAATATAGCTATTATTAAATTAAAATAATTGAATTGAATTACTATTTGTAATAAGTTGCTGCTAATTACTTTTATTCGTGCTCGGTTTTACATAAATATTATATAAACTGAGACAAGGTTGACCAAATGATTAGTTGGTGCTGCGCGATCGATAGTGACCCTAAATGAAATAAAAGCTTCTTTTGACTACTATTATTAATTAACCTGCCATCTAAAAGGGGCTTTCACTCTCTGTCAATGGTAGTCTGACATGCAACTTCATACACACACTGTCGCACTAGTGCTAATCGAATCGCACCTTTTGAGAAACCCAAGAATAGAAGCAGATTTGTACTGTTTACACTGCACATGGCCACTTTAGAAAATGGCATCACTTGTGAGGACTGTGTGTCAGACTGCCATTGTCAAGTGAGTGGTTTTCAGCACCAGATTGTTGTCCCCATCACCAGCATTGGTTTCGGTATAGGCCGAGCACAAGTGACAATGGACGGCAGAAGTGGGACAATGCACAATGGCACAAAAGTCCATGGCGAGCAAGTGGTTGCGACAATCAGATGCGTTTCACTTGGTGCTGCACTCACTCTGCCTTGACAGTTTGACTTTTCAGTAACTTGGACTTGTGTCACTGCGAGGAAGAGAAAGGCCCTCACTGCTGTCTGTCCTGTCGGTTGTCATTCTAGTAGATTGCATCTTTCAACCGTCTTTTATCATAATGTGATTAACATGCTTGCACAGCTACTACCACTACCACCACCACCAGCCCAGCAATCTATAGGACTGAAGTGATTCTGCTGCTGCTGGTGATGCAAAGCACCATCGAGTAAGTGAGTGAGTGAATGAGAGTGAACAGTAGCACTAGGACCAGCAAAACAGACTACTGCTGAGGAGCTGTTGGCAGTGGAATCAACGCGAATCACCATTTATCTTTGTTCACCCAATGACATCTTATAAATTTAATTATACTAAACGCTAAACGCTCACTTTCCTGTCTCTAATTCGTACGTCGATTTCGTTACTTCCTTTTGCCTTACGTCCTCTTTTCACTCTCTTTCTCTCCCTTTTCTCCCCTTGCCTACTCGGCTTTGGCAAATTTTAAATGTTGGCGCAAATCAAATAAGCAGAATCCCTCTTAGTAGTGGTGCGAGAATTGTATTAGAAGCGCTGGTGCACGCTGCACCCTAATAGTGACGAATTAAATGGATCCAATTTGGTAGAGCATTAGGCCCGTTGCCGCCCGTGCGCTACCACTGAACTCTCCACTCGTTCGATTCTCTGGTGACAGAGCTTCGCTTAATTCGCCCGCTTTTTCTCTCTTACTCTGCGCCATTCAGTCTCGCTCTAGCTCGGTGCGTTTCAGCCCACTAAGTGCTGTTGCCTTTCAATTTTTCTAGCGCATCTAAACCTTTCAGTGCTTCTGGTACACTTTGTCTACAGAATATGAATTTCGCTTTCACTTTACTTTACTATAGGCCGTTCTGAATGCTAGGTGCAGCAGCAAACCTTAGAGACAAGTCAATTTACTGGTGACGCTCTAATATTGGCTGTTTTTTGGCAAGCTTCCTTGCAGTCTGCTATTGTCTTCTGCTCAGAGTATCATTCACCATTGACACAATTGGAGTAGTGCACACTGGTCAGTGAAGGAGTCGTCACTGGCAATTGTCACCAGTGCCATCGTGTGTAATCGATTGCACCAAAGTTTTATTAATTGCAGTCAGTGTGGTGCAGTCTTTGTGCGAATGACAGTCTGCCGATCAGAAGTGATGCCTGGGCAGGCCCGTTCTGCCGCTGGAACAGCAGTTTCTGTTCAATACCGCAAGAGCAATAATTTAGCCTCATCCGTCTTGGCGTCTAATAAATCAAAGCTCAGTGAACAGCGAGCAGCAGCACGCGCCTCGATCTCTTTTCTCTCTTCCTTTCTTCATCTCTTTTGCTCTTTCCTTTTCTCTCTGCACCGCTAACCCTTGGTGTGTGTGCAGACAATTCCCACATTATTCAAATGGCACCCTCCTCTGCAAAGGACTGCCACCGACAAGCAGCAGTTGAAGAGAGAAGGAGAGAAAACAGGCACCAAGCTCTCGTTGCTGTTGCAGCAAAGCTGCTGTTCCGCTCGGAAGTGGCCAATGCGAATGCTCCTTGCCGGGGATGACGACTCGAGTGGACCACAACGGAGAAGAGTCCGGTCGTCTGAGAGATGTAGAAAATGAAAAAAACGATGATGATGATGATGATGACGAAGACAAACTGCAAAAGGCATTGACGACCACTGCTGTGCCCTGAGATGCTGCACTTTACTGCCAACTGACGTTGTTTGCTGGCTGATCAAAAATCGATAATTGATACAGGCAGACCCTGCCAGGCGAACAATGTTTTCCTTTTCGGACAAATTTAGATTGATTCTGCGTAGTGTTTGTGTGCGCTCACGCTGATGACTTAAAGCGATTTTTAAGCGATGTTAATATAGCAAACCAAAGAGAAGAGAGTGTCTGCAAGATAATTAATAATTGCAGGTTGACAAGCTCGCAACTTCATTCAAATAGCGAGAACGAGAGCGGGCGATTCAGAGAGCGGCGCCGAACCGTCAGCCGAAGTGTGGTGTGTGTGAGTTCGACTAAGGGCTCATTTATTATCGCCATTGTTGTGCACAATCTCCACTTTGGCAGCGTTTAATTAGCCTTGATTTTACTTTTTGCAGGTTTCAATTTTAGTGCAAGTGCTGTTTGCCTTCTATCGGATTAAGAAAGCGAGAAAAGGGAGGGAGGGAGAGAAGGGGCGAGAAAGAGGAGAAAAAAGAAGAGATGGACCCAATTAAAGGCTTAACCATAAATTACCAAAATGCCTCTTGTTGCTGCAATGACCCTGCGCGTCGGGCAAGGAAAGCAATGTAGTCTTCTGGTCGGCTGTCCAGCGGTCTGGGCAGACACATTGGACAACATAAGACGACTGCGCCGCTACTCCGTGCTCGAGCACACTGTGAGCGCAGTAAACTGTGCCAGCCTCTTCATCAGTGCTGCAGTGTGTCCGCATGATTAATTGCATCGGCGGCAGCCAGTAAATTACCGTTTCTTGTATTGCACTTGTCTTGTGCATTTCACTCCTCTCACTTGCTCCCTCTCACTCTCTTTCTGTTAGACCAATTTTCAGTAAATAAATCAAAGCCCGTTTCACCTTTCTACTCGTAGAGGAAAAACAAATTGCCGGTGCACATTCGTGCTTCAGCATTACTGTGGCCGATTTCTTGTGCTCTTCTTTTTCGGTTGAACTTCATCAAAGGAAACGCCATCACCACCACCACTTTTTTTCTAAGAAGGTTAAGGTCGTCTAGCAATTAAGATCACAGCAGAAACTGGCCGGTTGACCAATGATTGGCCGTAGTGCTGATCAGTGCTAGCAAAAGTGCTGAAGGAGAAAGTTTGGCCACTGGGGCCAGTGACCAGGCACTTTATATGTTAAACCAAATGCAAAAATACAGGACACGTTGTAGCACGAGTGTGGGCTTTCAGTGGAAAAAAGGCCAACCTAAAAGTGACCTTCGATCTGCTGAATCGGTGTTGGCAGCTAGAGCTGCTGCGGCTGCTGCTGCTGCCTATGTTGTCCATGTGAACTTCCCGTGCCGACCACTCATCCGTGGCGCTCACTGCCCTGCTGACAGCAACTGACCATGGCAATCTTCTCTGTTCTAGGAATAGTGCAGGCAAGCACCACAGCTACCAGCACTACTACTACCGTCGCCACTACCTCCAACAGCATCGACAGATCCATCTGCTTTTGACATGCCTCGGTCCGTCGACGGCTGCCCTGCCGCTTCTGGAGAACGCCTACCTATCAAGTTCGATCCCATTTTAGTCTATAGTGGCGAGCGAGCAGAGTTCTAGTGCTAGTTTCATTGCACGTTGGCCATTTGTTTGCCGAATAAAGTGCAAATGATTTTGATTGTAAGTGCCGTTTTGTGCGGCCTGTGCAGGCGACAAAGGAATGATTCAAGTCAAATTGGCTGATTGTAGAGAAAGAAAGAAAGAAGCGATTGCAGTGGCGGCAACAGAAGCATTGCCAAGGGCCCTCACTCCAACGAGAGAGAAAAGATTGGCGGACTATGTGTTTGCTTCAATGGACGTTCTGCCAGTGATAGATAGAAAGATAGAGATGATTTTTGATAAATGACTTTCCTGTCAAAGACTGCCTGCTTGCAGTGCTGTGCACCCTCTGCACCCTCTGACTGGGATGCATCAGCCACGTTCACTTTCCAGCCCTCACCGAGTGCACTGTACTAGGCCTTCCAGCTGCAACACACAAAGACAGTCATGGTCAACAAGCATAAGGCACCAGACGTGCCGCCGTTTGGAGACACTTTTCTCCTTCTCTATGGGGCGGTGAAAGAGCACTGCTGCGCCGGTAGCACCCGTTTCTAGTCTTTCTATTACGTTTGCGAATTCTATCTTATAAAGTTAACTGAACCAGCAAATTACTCTCCACGTTTTAGGGAGAAAAAGACACTTATTGATATGATGAATTTAGGTCCGCTAGGTCTATTAATTACCAAGTGGCTTTGTCTAAGGTAAAGTTGCTAACACAGCCACAAAAGCAGTAGCAGCAGTAAAGACTAAATTGGTTGCGGAGGGTAAATTCTTTAGAAGATTGCTGCTGTTGTCGCTCCTGAAAGTGTCGCAGTTGAAGCAAATTCTGGAGCGGACGGCAAGGAGGCAAAAATTCGATGCAAGAAGGCAGAAAGCGTGCTTTAGTCTGAACAAGCGAGTAGGGCAAGAGGAAAAGGGAAGAATGAAAAGACTTCCAATTGAATTGTCGAAAATATACCATTAATCAAAAACATGCACAGCTACAATCCATGTCGCTCTCCTTCTCTCTCTGCCCAAGTTGCTTGTTTGTCGACTGCAGCGCCAACAGAATACTCTATGTCAGTGTCGGTTGGTTTGCTTGGTCTGGCTTCGTGCCTGTCTGTGTAAATTGCGTGAACAGCAGCGGCAGCGGCAGCAGCAGCCAACGAGGAACCAGAAGAATATTGGTAAAGAGGACTGAAAGTGCACAGCAAGGCCAGAGAGTGTGCTTTGTGTGGGGAGAAACACTGAAAGAGCGGACTACAACAACCAGGACACACACACACATAGAGAGAGAGAGAGAGAGAGAGGCAGACAGAGGCCCACTGTCGAATGCATTGCGTGAGTTGCCGTCTGCGGATCCGCTCCAGTGCGCCTGTTTCGGGCTGTTTTGGCCTGCCGCTGCTGCTGTTGTTGTTCGGCTGTTTGGCTGCTTCCTTCGCCCGGTCGCTCCAAGAACCGAACTACAGCGAGAACTGAGGACACCGAAAGAGTGGCCGAAAATGCAACCTCCACTAGTGAAGCGCTGCTTATCCTCAGCAGCAGCAGCATTCGTGGATTGGTCGTCGTCGTCCTCTAGACCCCGGTTTTCCTTTTCCGTGCACTGCAAGGAACACGAACTCACTCACAGGGCTTGCCTCGCCAAGTGCTCACCGATGGTTTGTGCTTAATTGAATTTTAATAGTTGAATATATTCAATATTTTGAATATTTTGAATATACGCGTTTGCACCGCGCAGTGTGCATGTTTAGGCAAATAGAAGGAGCACTGAGACAGAGAGAACGGCAGCGAGGCATCAAGGAATCAATTATTATTTGGCCCAACTTCTAACACACTTGCCTATCGCACGGCATAATCGATTTCGCCACAAAGCGAGCAATAACGATTTTGGTAGAAACTGCCTGATCGAACTCTGCCTTCCACTATCGGTCACTGGGCATCTATGCTAATTGACAATGCTGACTGTCAACGCTGAGCTTGCTTGCTGTGTTTGCCGTCAACTGCTGACGCACATGTTCTTTGGTCCTCGTCGGTGGCGTTGTCCGCGCCATGTTAGACTGTGGAACAGCCTTCTGGACAACGGCAGCAATTAGGCAAAGACAAGGAGCTTCAGTCTGCTTGGCTCTACACTGGCAGTCTGTGCGTGCTCTCTCCACACAGTGCACCGAATGGCCAAAATGCCGCCTGTCCTCGGCACTAATGATGCCACTGACTGGCAATTAGGCGGGATAGCCTGCACCAAAGAAGGACAACGGCTACCTTCAGCTCAAACTTTTATTTGGAACAATTGAACAGTCATCGACTAATGAACAAGCTTTCATTGTGACACTTTGCGTTGAATTTTGCTGAATTGTTGAAACTTTTCTTTGCTCCACAACACTGGGACCAATTACTGTGGCTGACTACCACTGACTGACTGGCGCCCGGCGCCCATGACCATGCAAAGGCGCAAAACTGGCATTCATCATTTGGAGCATCACTGTACAGTTTTTACTCGGCTTACCTTACACAGAAAGCATTCTGCACCCTGTTGGCTTATGCGTCAGAGAATTTGCATTTAGCAGTAGGCAATGTTTAGGCGCCAATTTTGCTTTCATTCATTCAATTCAGCTCAGTTCTAGGTCTCTTCAACACTTTTCCCCTGTAGACTTAATTTATTTTCTATGCAAATTCACTGTGTCTCAATTATCGTTTTATTCAAATTACAATTTTGTAAGCAAAATTTTGGAGCCGTGTTTGATATTAGCACTGAGTCACTTTAAAGTAGGATTTAATTAAAACTCGTACACCTGAACAGAGTTTGCCATCTGTTTGAAGGTGGCATGGTAAACATTTGCATAATTGTCGGTGGATGGCAATCCATTAGAAGCGTCACTCGACACTTGTGCCAAGCTAGTCAAAACAAAGCTAGCCAAGGCAGGAATGATTGAACGCAGAAATGAATGCCACTGAACTGGCAGAAGGGAAAGACCAATAGCAGATCAATGCAGCTTTTAGAAAGAGAGAAATACCAGTGGCCATCCACCGGTGGATTGCACCTTCCTCTGTTTGGCAAACATTTCCCCAGCCATCGACAGCACTCTTCTGTTGGATAAACACTGTATGCTGGTTTGTGCTACCACTCGAGCTACCTCTTTTTCTCTGTTTTCAATCGGTGCATAGCTAATCTAATTATGCAATTACAGTTGCTATGACTTTCTTTTGCTCAGTCAGTCATCGCCATCACAAATTTTTTGTGACGTCTAGTCGCTAGCACTGCCTGCCACTAGTTTGTCTGAATGTGTCTGTACATTTAGCAGTGACCTTTGAATGACTGTCTAATCAGAACCAGGCTGAGCCAGGCTGCGTTTGTGAAGATACTTTTTTTTACAATTGCTCATTGTAAAGTGAAGACAGTGAGAAAGAGTGCACACAAAAAGTGGTGTGAGCATTCGAACAGAGCAGCAGCAGAAACAACCATTAGCCAAATGACAGCAGTATCGATGTCGGTTTGGGCTTCTCAATGGCCATTGCCCAGATAATTGGCCATGCTCCTCTCGAATTTGTCGATAATGATGAGATGAGCAAGGGAGCGAGAGAGCCTGCACTGTGAGAGAAAATCATCGAATTATTCGCTCCAAACGGTGATCGCTCAACCCGATAAAGCAGTGGAGCTGAAGCTGGTGAAGCTCACTGGAGTTTGCTCAGGTGAACGCCGTGCGCGTCAGTCTGTGTGAGTGTTGAGGTGCTGTGGACAGTGAGACAGTGAGGACAAATCATCCTTGGCAAGTGGCTTCACTGACTGCCTTTCTCAGGGTAAACTCAATTAGGAGCACACGATTCTGTGACTTCTTCTCAGGCACTGGCGCGGTGCGGCTCATTTAGCAGGAGACGCAGCGAAAAACCGGCGACAATCGAGTCTCACTGCGAGATCGCCTCGGTCATTAAGCTTTGCCATCGAAGTCGTCCAAGTCGCCGTCATCGTTGTTTTCGTTGTCTTCTTTTGCCACGGCAGTTGACTTCTCTTCTTGTGCCGCCAAATTGCCACATTGAAGTTCTGAAGTGTGGCCTTCAGTTTCTTTTGCTTCTTCAGTTTCAGCCACACAGTTTCCATTGGCTCTGTTCAGACTCGATAGGCAACTTTTGGCTACTATTTTCAATTAGTGCCACTAGGGAAACTTCATCTCAGTAAACAAAGCCAATTCTATTTTTTCTCTAGTTTTCAGATAACTAATGATTCTTTGTGAAAGAGTCTGAAAAATCAAGTTTACCTTTCCTTTTTTCTTGGTAGTCATGAATGCCATGTGAACGGTATGGCGCGATTATCGATCTAACCGTCACCAAATGGTGGAAGGAAAAAGTGTCTCGTGTGCGAGTTAATAGATTTGGATTAGGTGGCCCAAATATCATGCGCAATATGCGGGGCAATAAATCATCTTTTTTGCAGTTCCACTTGCGGCCAGCAGTAAAGGCGGCAGTGTCCCTCTAGAGACCGGACCAGCGCGTTTTCATAATTTAGTCGGCAAATAGTCGCACCAAAAGAAAGAAAGAGAGAGAGAGAGAGAGAGAGAGAGAGAGAGAGAGAGAGAGA